>Ga0187802_10000476_pt1 | contig 9812 bp, 13 predicted proteins | sample NC_wetland_sal_i_FD_130584 | JGI IMG/M metagenome (GOLD analysis project Ga0187802, IMG submission 130584) | Wetland sediment microbial communities from Neuse River Estuary, North Carolina, USA - Control_2 | ecosystem: Environmental > Aquatic > Freshwater > Wetlands > Sediment | place: USA... | reverse complement strand
GAATTGCGTGGTGGAGGCGGAGACGGAATTGATGCCGCGGCAGTTGATGCGGGGGCTGCTTGCGATTGAACGCGGGCTGGGCCGGGCGCGGCGGGTTCCCAAGGGGCCGCGCGTGATTGATATTGATATTTTGCTGTTCGGGTCGAGTGTGGTGCGCACGGCGGAGCTGGAGATTCCGCATCCGCGGATGGCGGAGCGGCGGTTTGTGCTGGTGCCGTTTGCGGAGATTGCGCCGGGGATGCGGCATCCTGTGCTGCGCAAGACAATCGCCGAGCTATTGGCGGAGACGGGGGATCGCAGCGAAGTGCGGCTGGCAAAGACTGAGAAGCGAAAATAGAAAAGGGAAAATGGCTCTTTTGACATCCCGGGTGTTCGTAAAGGTTTGGGAATAAGGGTGCCGCACCTACGGCGCTCGGGATAATCGTGGGTTGGTACCCAGCCCGCCAGAAAACGGCAGGCTGGGCTAACTTGTGTCGCGCCTACGGCGCTTGGTGGGGAGCCAAGAAATCTGGATGTCGACAGAGGCAATCGAAAAGCAGATCCCTCGTCGGCCAGAAACCGGCCCCTGGCGGCCCTCCTTCGGCGGACGTGCCGGATGACAGCGGTAAACCAAGGCAAACCAAACCAAGAACCAAAGAGCCGGCAAGATGCCGGCGGTACGAAATGCGGCAAGGCGAAGAGCCGGCAGCCCTCCTCTAGCGCGGCGGTTGTTTACTCGGCTGCGAGGACGAGATCCAGGCCGGCTGCTTCCGCGAACGCGCGGAAGTCACGGTCGCGCGTGAGGAGCGGGACGCCTGCGTCCACGCAGCTTTGGGCGATCAGCGCGTCGCCGAGGCGTGCTTTGCGGCGCTTGGCGAGCACTTTTGCGCGCAATCCTGCCGCGCGTTGCCAGTAGCCGGGCTCGAGCTCGATCAGCGGGACTTCGGCGAGGGTTTCGGCGACGCTCGCAAGGAGCTTCGGGTCGCTGAGCAGTTCGGTTAGCACGACCGGGACCATTACCACCTGGCGGTCTTCGAGCGCGCGATCGAGCCGCTGCGCATCGTCTCCTGCGCCGCCTTCGAGGAATGCGACCCAGGTGCTTGTATCTGCGGCGATCATCGGTCGGCTTTCAGGTCTGCCGAGGTGCGCGAGAAGCGCACTTTGCCGCGCAGCTTGCGCAGGCGGGCATAGGTGCGCGAGGCGGCCACGAGGCGCAGGCCGGTGCGGATGGTTTCGGTGATGCCGGCGCCGCTGGCGCGCTGGGCGCGGTCGAGCAGGTCGCTCGGTACCTCCACGGTAATCTTGCGCGCTGTTTCCATGACTAAGGATTATACCATATTTGATACCAGCATTGAGTATGGTGTCTTTTGCAGTTCCGTTCTCCAGGAGATTCGTTTCTTCTGCGGCGGTGCGAAAGGAGAACCGAACAGCAGATCCCTCACCCATCCGCGAACGGCGCGGCTGGGTTCGGGATGACAACGTAAAGGCAAAGAGCCGGCAGCCCTCCATGAAGATTGGCGGGCCTGCGGGATGCCGGCGGTACGAAGGGCCGCAGCGCAAGAGACGACTACTAGAAGAGGCCCGGCTGGCGGCGGGGCTCTTCGAGGCCGAAATGCTTGTAGGCCAGGGCGGTGGCGACGCGGCCGCGCTGGGTGCGGTCGAGGAGACCGAGCTGCATGAGGTAGGGCTCGTAGATTTCCTCGATGGCATCCTCCTCCTCGCTGAGCGAGGCGGCGATGGTGTTCAAGCCGACGGGGCCGCCGGAATATTTTTGGATGATGGTGAGGAGGAGGTTGCGGTCCACGTCGTCGAGGCCGTGCTCGTCAACGCCGAGCATTTTCAGGGCGTCGCGGGCGACATCGACCGTGATGTGCCCCTGGGCGCGCACCTCCGCATAATCGCGGACGCGGCGCAGCAGGCGATTCGCGACGCGCGGAGTGCCGCGGCTGCGGCGCGCGATTTCGGCGGCGCCGGGCTCGTCGATTTTGATGCCGAGAATTTTTGCGGAGCGCTGGACGATCAGCAGCAAATCTTCCGGCGAATAAAATTCGAGGCGATGGACGATGCCGAAGCGCGAGCGCAGCGGCGCCATGATCAGGCCCGCGCGCGTGGTGGCGCCGATGAGCGTGAAGCGGTTCAGTTGGTAGGGATGGACGCGCGCGCCGGGACCCTGGCCGATGATCAGGTCCACGCGGAAATCCTCCATCGCGGGATAGAGGATTTCTTCGAGCGCGGCCTGGAGGCGGTGAATTTCATCGAGGAAAAGAAAATCGCGCGGGTCGAGCGAGGTGAGCACGGCGGTGAGGTCGCCCTTTTTTTCGAGCAGCGGCCCCGAGCTGATTTTGATGGCCGAGCCCATTTCGTTGGCGAGAATTTGCGCGAGCGTGGTCTTGCCGAGGCCCGGGGGACCGTAGAGCAGGACGTGGTCGAGCGCTTCGCCGCGGGCGCGGGCGGCGTCCACGGCGATTTTTAGATTTTCTTTCACGCGCGATTGGCCGATGAAGTCGCCGATTTTTTTCGGGCGGACGCTGGCCTCGATGCGCGCGTCTTCGTCGAGCGCACGGCCGGATATGATGCGGTCCCTCATTTTGCCCGGTGCTTGTCCTTCTTGCATGGTGCTCAACTCCGTTCGACGGCGGATCGAATCATGGCCGCGCCCGAAAATTCAAAAGCAAACGCGCCGATTTAATCCTCGCTGCCGGCGCGGGCCGATTTTTGCATCGTGCCGGCGCCGAGAATCTGGAGCGCGGCGCGCAGAAGCGCTTCGAAATCGGCGCTGCCGCCCGTGCTGCGGGCCTTCGCGATGGCGTGCTCGACGGCGCGCGCCTCGAAGCCGAGATTGACGAGCGCGGAGGCGACGTCCGCTTGGAGCTGCGAGCGCGTGGCGGGCTTGCCCGGTTCGGCGACGTCGACGACCGCAAGCTTGTCGCGCAATTCGACGACGATGCGCTCGGCTGTCTTCCGGCCAACGCCGGGGATGCGCACGAGCTGCGCGAGATCACCGGTGCGAATCGCCGGGACGAGTTCGCCGAGGCTCATACCGGAAAGAATTTTCAGCGCGAGCGAGGGACCGACGCCGGAGGCCGAAATCAGCAGCTCGAAGCACTGCTTTTCGCGGGCGGTCTGGAAACCGTAAAGGGTGAGCTGGTCCTCGCGGACGTGCGTATAGATGAGCAGCGTGGCCTCGGCGTGCAGAGCGCCGATGGCCGCGAATGTGGAGAGCGGGATCAGGACTTGATAGCCGACGCCGCCCACGTCGAGCAGGAGCTGATTCGGGCGTTTGTCGATGAGCGTGCCGCGGAGCGAGCCAATCATGTCCAGCGATTATTGATTAGCGTGCGCGGGGTGTCAACGCGGGGCGGGGGCGCGCTGTGGCGGATGGAAACGCGTGAGGCGGACGCGGCGCCGGACGGCGTGCGATGCGTGGCGCAAAGGGCGATGCGGACGGTGAAATATCACGGAACAAAGATGCAGATTCAAGCGTATTGGGAATGTGACACGCGCTGCTGCGGCGGCTCTTGTGCATGCGTTCGAGCACAAACGAGGCCGTTGCAATTCCTCCGAAAATTCGGAGGCGGGGGGAATTTTGCGCCGGGCGTGAGCGCGAACGCTGTTCGATTGCGAGAAGTCGGTGTTCGCTCACGCAGCACTTTTTCCCTCGCAGCGCACGGCTCGAGTTTTTCAACGAATTCGGCGGCAGTTGCTTTCGGCGCGGAAGGCATCGCGTCTAAGCGATTGCAAGGGGCGATTGATAACCAGGAGGAAAGGAAAATGAATCGACGCGGAATGAATTTAATGCTTACCGTCCTCGCAGCGCTCGCGCTGGCTTTGCCGATCACTGCCCGCAACAACGACGCGAATCCAACGAAGATCATTGTGAGCATGTCCGTGGATCTCAGCAGCCCGGCGACTCTGGGGGGCACGGCGCTGAAGGCCGGCAGCTACTCCGTGAAAGCGGATAGCGCGAAGGTGACTTTGTCGCGCGGCGGCAAGGTGGTGGCGGAGGCGCCGGTGCAATGGAAAGACGAGGCCGGGAAGGCGGAGTATTCGACGATTGTGACGGACAACAACCAGATCATCGAAATTCACTTCGGCGGAAAAACGAAGTACGTGGCGATCGCACAGTAGATTTTTACTCGGGGGAGATGGCGGGCGGCGGCTGCTCGGGCGGGCGCTGCCCGCTTTTCTTGGCGCGCGGCGGGCGGATGCGGAGAGCGCGCGACAACGCGGCGGCTACTTCACGCCTTCGATCAAATTGACGGAATCGATCACGCCGATCACGGCCATGTCGATCGGCGAATTCGGCCGGCCGACCGAGGTCATCGCGGAAAAGCCTTCGCTCGCGAGCACGACGCGATCGTGGATTCCGGCATCCACGGCATCAAGCGCGAGGACGGCTTCGCCGCGGTCGGAACCATCGAGATTCAGCGGCTGGACGACGAGAATTTTGCGGCCGGCGTGCGAAGGGGCTTTCTGCGTCGCGACTACGTCGCCGATTATGCGTCCGATGAGCATTTACGTTTTCGATCCGGCGGAAGGAATGTTCACGACGTCAACGATGCCGACGATGGTGGCTTCGGTGGGAACTTCGAGGGGCAAGAAGGGGAAGCTGGCCTCCTTGCCGCGGCACCAGTAAACGGTTTCGCCCGCGCCGGCGCCGACGGAATCGAGAGCGACGATGGCTTTGCCTTTATCACGGCCGTTGCGGTCGATCGGTTGGACGAGCAAGAGGCGCTGGCCAGCGAGCGAGGCGTTCTTCATCGTTGCGACGACGTTTCCGATTACGCGGCCGAGAATCATCGCGGGAGATCCTTTGCTCCGGCCAGGGTGACGAGGCTTCGCCGCATCGTCATTTTTTGCGCGCGGCGGCGAGCTCGGCTTCGTGCAGGGCGTCGAGATGGACCGAGTCCACGATGCCGATGATGGCTGCGTCGATGGGGCGGTCCTTGCACTCGGCGGCATTGCGGGCGGAGCTGCCGGAGACCACGAGGACGGTTTCGCGGAAGCCCGCGTCCACGGTGTCCACCGCGATGAGGTAGCCGGATTCGTCCGCGCCTTCCGGATTGATGGGCTTGACGACGAGGAGTTTCTTTCCTTCCAGGCGCGGGTCCTTGCGAGTGGAAACGACAGTGCCGACGATGCGGGCGAGGATCATAAGAAAAAGTTCACAGTTAACAGTTCAGAGTCAAAAGTACCCAAACGGGAGACGATACTTCGCAGGGCGCGCACGCAACGTGAATCGTGCGCCTGTGCGCTTTTCGCCGCGCCTACTTCGCCGCTGCCATCGCGGACTTCCCGATGGGCAGCGCATCTTCGAGCGACTGATGCGGCCGCGGAATCACGTGCACGGCGATCAATTCGCCCACGCGCCGCGCCGCTGCCGCTCCCGCATCCGTCGCGGCTTTCACGGCCGCGACATCGCCGCGCACCATCGCTGTGACGTAGCCCGAGCCGATCTTCTCCCAGCCCACCAGCGTGACTTTGGCCGCTTTCACCATGGCGTCCGAAGCCTCAATCATCGCCACTAGGCCGCGTGTCTCGATCATTCCCAGTGCTTCGCCCATTCTTTACCCTCCGACGGAAAGCCTCCATCACGAGCCCAAAATCCTTGCAGCGTTGGAACCATTTTCACAAGCACGCCGGCCCGAATTGGCCGGGAACTTCAGCGGATAAAGCCGACTTGATTTAGCCGCACTTACGTCGCGGTTTAAACCGCGACCTACAAAGACAGCTCGTGATGCACGCTTCTACCGCTGCTGGCGGTCTTTTTCGAGCGCCTTCTGGACCGCTTCGTCGACCAGCGCTTCCAGTTCGCGGCGCGTCATCGTGATGCGCTCCGGCGCCGCCGTGTCGGAAGTGACCGGGCAATCCGGACCGACCGTTGCGCCGGTCTGCAAACCGTAACGAGTGCGCGCCGCGAGCAATTTTTCCACATCTCCGCCGGAAAGCAAGACCTGTTTGCCGAGAAGCTCAGAAACCAGGGCGACGCGGGCAAAATGCTCGGTCGTCTCCATGCGGAAGAAAGCCGTGAGCAGGTCGGGGCCGCAGGTGACGACGCCGTGATTGGCCATGAGGATCGCGTCGTAACTCTGCACTAGTGGCTCGAGGGCCTCGGCGAGCTCCGGAGTTCCGGGCGTGCCATAGCGCGCCACGGGAACGCAGCCGAGCGAGAGCACCAACTCGCACAGAATCGCCTTGTTGAGCGGGATGCCCGCGGCCGCGTAGCCGGTGGCAACCGGAGGATGGGCGTGGCAGACAGCGTTGACCTCCGGCCGCCGCTTATAAATCAAGAGGTGCATGCCCAGTTCGGAGGATGGATTCCGCCGACCGCTCAATTTGTGGCCATCGAGGTCGGTGACGACTAGGTCATCGGGCGCCATCATCCCTTTGCTGATGCCGGTGGGCGAGGTGAGAATGCGGCGCGGGTCAAGGCGCAGCGAAATGTTTCCATCGGTCGAGGCCACGTAGGCGCGCTCGTGGATCCACCGGCCGGCGGTGCAGATATCGCGGCGGTGCTCGTCTTCGGTCTTCAACGCGCCGGGCGATAGTGAATCAGGGTACAGGTGAACCTCCGTGGAGGGCAAAATGCCTCCGGCGTTTATGCGTAAATTCCGCGCAAGCGCAGCGCGCGGGCCACGCGGTCAATGGCAACAATATAGGCGGCGATCCGGTTGTTCACGCCATGAGTTTCCGCATAACGGACCACGTTGTCGAAGCTTTGCTCCATCACGTCTTGCAGGCGTTCGTTCACTTCGCTCTCGCGCCAGAAAAAGCCCTGGCGGTCCTGCACCCACTCGAAATAACTGACCGTGACGCCGCCGGCGTTGCCCAGAATATCAGGGATGATGAAAATCCCCTTGTTCTGGATGATTGCGTCGGCGTGCGAGGTGGTGGGGCCGTTGGCGCCCTCGCAAAGAATACGGCAATCCACGCGGTGAGCGTTTTCGGTGGTGATTTGGTTCTCGGTGGCCGCGGGAACCAGGATTTCGCAGGGATGAAAGAGCACTTCTTGCGCCGACATCTTCTCGCCTCCGCCAGGAAATTCCGGTAAAGGCTTGCGCTGGTGATAGACCCAATCGATCAATTTGGGAATGTCGAAGCCTTTCTCGTTGTAGAGACCGCCGTGAATATCGGCGACGCCGATGATTTTGTAGCCGGCCTTGTGCATCAAGTCCGCGGCCTGCGAACCGACATTGCCGAAACCCTGGATGATGACGCGGCTGCCTTCGCGCTTCATCTTCAGTTTTGCAATGGCCTTGTCGCAGCAGATCATCAAGCCGCGGCCGGTGGCTTCTCTCCGGCCTTGCGAGCCGCCGAGTTCGAGGGGTTTCCCGGTGACGACAGCCGTGGTGGCCTGGCGGACGTGCATGGCGTAGGTGTCCATCACCCAGGCCATGGTCTGCTCGTTCGTGCCGATGTCTGGCGCGGGCACGTCGCGCTCCGGGCCGAACCACTCGCTCAGCTCGGCCGTATAGCGGCGCGTGATGCGTTCGAGCTCGGTTTTCGAGAGCTTGCCGGGGTCGCAAACCACTCCGCCCTTCGCGCCTCCAAAGGGAATGTTCACGACGGCGCACTTCCAGGTCATCCACGCCGCGAGCGCGCGCACTTCATCCAGGCTGACGTCCGGCGCAAAGCGGATGCCGCCCTTGCCGGGCCCGCGAATCGTCGAGTGCAGGACACGATAGCCGACGAACACTTCCAGCCGCCCAATATCGCGAGCGATGGGAATGTAGACCGTGATTTCCTTGCTGGGATACTTCAGATAATGGTAGAGGCCCTCTTCCAAAACCAGCTTTTGCGCGGCAGTTTCAAAGCGCGCTTCGGCTGACTTGTAAACATTTAGTTCATCCCGCGCAAGCGCAGACATGACCGCCTCCTCTAGAATTTATAAGTATGCGAATTAAATTTCCGGGAGCGCGGCCCCCGTTGCCCCCGGCCCGGTTCGAATTCCCATCGAAACGCCATCCAAACAGCGGCGGCCAGTATACGAACACGGACAGTGCGGCGCAAGAAAAGCATTTCGAATTTCTGCGATCTCAGAGAGGAAAACAGAACGGCATCATCGGCGGGCGCGGCGTTTTACGAATTCGTCGAGGAGGAGCTGAGCGAGCCTGGCCTGGTCGTGGCGAATGACGCCATCCTGATGCAGCACGTCGCCTGTGACGTAGTTCAGCCCCATCTGCTTCAGCTCGGCAAAGGAAGGCGGCACGGACTCGGCGCCCTGCGCTTTATAGCGGCGCAGGAGGCGCGGCGTCACACGGGTGCGGTTGATGACCACAAAATCGAATAAGCCGGGCCGCGTGTGTTCGTAGACCGCGCGCACGTGATCCGCCACGGAGTAGTGCTCGGTCTCTCCCGGCTGGGTCATCAGATTTGCGATGTAAACGCAGGTGGCGCGGGCGCGAAGAATTGCTTCCGTCACTTCCTCGACCAGCAGATTAGGAATGATGCTGGTATAGAGCGATCCCGGCCCCACCAGAATCAGGTCGGCGGCGCGAATCGCCTCGAGCACTTCGGGAACGGGGCGCACGCGGCGCGGCACCAGACGCACGCGCCGAATCCGTTTTTGCGACTTCGAAATATTAGTTTCCCCGGAAACGACTTTTCCATCCTCGAGTTCCGCTTCCAGCGTGACGTTTTGCCCCGTCGAGGGAAAAATCCGGCCGCGAATCGCCAGCACTTGCGCCGAGACGCGCACGGCCCTCGGAAAATCTCCGGTGACATTCGTCAGCGCCGTGAGAAATAAATTGCCGAAGCTGTGTCCCGCGAGACCGCGGCCAGCGGGAAAGCGATATTGAAAAAGTTCGCCGAGCAAATGCTCGTCCTGGGAGAGAGCGACCATGCAATTGCGGATGTCGCCGGGGGGGAGAACCTGGTATTCGCGGCGGAGGCGGCCGGAGCTGCCGCCATCATCCGTCACGGTGACGACCGCGGCAAGATCGGCGATGGGCCGGCGGGCGCGGTCTTTTTTTGACCCGGCCACATATTCCTTCAGGCCGCGGAGGACCGTCGATAGCCCCGTGCCGCCTCCGAGGGCGACAATCCGCACGGGCCGGGCGCGCAACTGCATTCGATCTTTCACGGGAAGGCGGAGCGGCTAACCGGGGGAGCCGTCGCGCTCCGGATAGAGCAACTCGGTGAAGCGAGGGTCTTCCTGCAAGAACGCGAAATCTTCGTCGTTGCGGGCGTGGTAGCGATTTTCGGGGCGCAATTGGATGGCGACTTTCAGATTTTGCATGGCCGATTCCGCCTCGCCGGTGAGGCAATCGAGCGCGGCCATGGCGTAAACAATGTGGTCCGCCTTGGGCGCGGCCTTGCGCGCGCGATCGAGATGCTCGCGGGCCTCATCCCAGCGGCCGAGATTCATCAGCGCAACGCCCTGCGTATAGTGGTCTTCCGCGGACTTCGCGGGGACGACTGGCACGCGCGTAATGCGCTGCTCGCAGATGCGCAGGTGGACCTGGGCGCGGTCGCCCAATTCCTTGCTCGGCCCCTCAAGGACGCGCTCGAGCGATTCCTTTGCCCGCAAGTATTTCTGCTGCTGAAAGTGCTTGAGGGCTTCCTCGTAGAACTTCATCTGCGCCTGTTTGGCTGGCGCGTCGGGGTCTGGAGGCGCAACTTTGGCCTTAGTTGAGGCCGCTAAAGTCTTATTTTTTAGTAGCTTGTGGCTATTGCGGGCCGAATGGGTGGTGCGCACTGCACGTCGCTTCACTGGTAAACTCCGCTCGCCATATGCGAAAACATAGCAAACTCGGGCATTTGCGTCAATGCGGGTATTTGCCAATTTGGGGCGGAATTTTCAAATCAGGCAAGAGGACTGCATTTGATCGGGG
>Ga0187802_10000475_pt1 | contig 9827 bp, 8 predicted proteins | sample NC_wetland_sal_i_FD_130584 | JGI IMG/M metagenome (GOLD analysis project Ga0187802, IMG submission 130584) | Wetland sediment microbial communities from Neuse River Estuary, North Carolina, USA - Control_2 | ecosystem: Environmental > Aquatic > Freshwater > Wetlands > Sediment | place: USA: North... | reverse complement strand
GGACCGTTTGCCGAGCTGAAGGACATTCCGGAAACTGTCATGCAGGCCTCGGCCGCCGCCTCCCAAGTGCTCTCGCTCTTGCGCGAAGCCCGTGGCACGCTAATCACTCCCAAGATCTACCCGCCTGAGCGCGACGTAAAGGGAGAAGAACCGCGCATCGGAGTCTTTGTCTGCCACTGCGGCACCAATATCGCCGGCGTGGTCAACGTCCCCGACGTTGTGGAATATGCGAAGACCCTGCCCAACGTCGTGTATGCGGAGAACAATCTTTATACGTGCTCGAACGATACCCAGGATCGGATCAAGGAGAAGATTTCAGAACACAATCTGAACCGGGTAGTCGTGGCCTCCTGCACTCCGCGAACCCACGAGCCACTGTTCCGCAATACGCTGGCCGAGGCCGGGCTCAATCCCTACCTGTTTGAGATGGCCAACATCCGCGACCAGTGCTCGTGGGTGCACATGCATGAACCGGAGAAGGCCACCCAGAAATCCAAAGACCTCGTTCGCATGGCGCTGGCCAAGAGCCGGCTTTTGCAGCCGCTGCACCGGCAAACGATCAGTATAGAAAAGTCCGCCCTGGTCATCGGCGGAGGAGTGGCGGGCATGACTGCCGCACTGACGCTGGCACGCCAGGGCTTCGATGCCTATCTGGTGGAAAAGGAGAATGAGCTGGGCGGAAATCTGCGCCACATCCATTACTTACTCAACGGAGAAAGGCCGCAGGAGGAATTAGCGCGCCTGCGCGACGACATCGAACAGAACATCAAAATTCATCTCTTTACTGGCGCGGCCATCGAAAAGATCGAAGGCACGATCGGCAATTTCAAGACAACGATCACAACCCAGGGCAACACTACTGAAGTCACGCACGGAGTCGTAATCGTGGCCACGGGCGCGAAGCAGTACCAACCTAAAGAATATCTGTACGGACAGCACGACGCTGTCATCACCCAGCGGGAACTCGAAATATGTCTCGCTTCGGGCGATAGCCTGCTGACAGGGGTAGGCAAGCGGCCCGCAAAGACCGTCGTCATGATCCAGTGCGTGGGCTCGCGAGAGGCCGACCATCCCTATTGTTCCCGGGTGTGTTGCGCAGACGCCATCAAGAATGCCCTGAAGATTAAAGCGCTCTCGCCCGAGACCAACGTGTACGTGCTCTACCGCGACATCCGTACCTACGGCTTCAAGGAGAGCTACTACACCAAGGCGCGCCAGCAAGGCGTTGTCTTTGTGCGCTACGACGAGGACCGCAAGCCCGATGTATCACGAAATGGTGAAGGACTCAAGGTCACCGTCTACGATCAGACCCTGGGGATGCCGATAATGATCTCCGCCGACCTGGTAGTTCTGTCCGCGGGCATTCATCCGCAGGAAGACAATCGCAAGATCGCGCAGTTTCTCAAGGTTCCGCTCAACAGCGAAGGATTCTTTCTCGAAGCCCATATGAAACTGCGCCCGGTGGACTTCATGACCGACGGCGTCTTTTTGTGCGGGCTCGCGCATTCTCCGAAGAGCATCGACGAATCCATCCTGCAGGCACAAGCAGCATCCGCGCGAGCTGCATCCGTCCTCGTTCAAGACAGCCTCGAACTGGGCGCAAATATCTCGCAAGTCGTAGACGAGAGCTGCGACGGTTGCGCCTACTGCGTGGACACTTGCCCCTACAAAGCGATCACCCTGCTCGAGTACAAGTGGCAAGGGTCGATCAAGAAAGTCGTCGAGACCAACGACTCCACTTGCAAGGGCTGTGGCTGCTGCCAGGCCACGTGTCCAAAGAAGGGCGTATTCATCCGCGGATTTACCCTCGATCAAATCGAGGCCCAGATTCATGCTGCTTTAGGAGTAGAGTGATGGACGACAACTTTCAACCCTTGATCATCGCCCTGTGCTGCAACTGGTGCTCCTATGCCGGCGCAGACTTGGCGGGTGTCTCCCGGATCCAATATCCGCCCAGCATCCGCATCGTTCGCGTCATGTGCTCGGGCATGGTGCATCCCAACCTGGTGATTGATGCCTTCACCAAGGGCGCGGACGGCGTCCTCATCTGCGGCTGCCATCATGGAGATTGCCACTATCAGGAGGGCAATTACAAAACAGAAAAACGCGCCGACGCCATCAAGTTGATGCTCGCGGATTTCGGTATCGAAGAAGAGCGCTTTCGCCTGGAATGGGTTTCGGCGGCCGAAGGGCCGCGGTTTGCGCAAGTAGTGCGGGAGTTCACCGAGCAAGTGCAAAAGTTGGGGGTCAGCCCGTACCGGTCGTAAGTCAGCGAGCAGTTCGCGCCGATTATTCTTGGGTCGTTGTCATTGCACAAGCACTGAGCGGATTTCTTGCAGGATGGAAGAATACGTTTGTTCATCGCCTCCAGAAAAAAGGGAGGTGAGCAGTATGGTTTTTATCATCACGGGCGCCGCGGAATCGTTCAGGAACGCCGTGGCCAGGCTCCTCGCCGAATCTTTGGGATGGGAATTTGTCGATGCGGCCAGTCTTAGTCTTCCCAGCTATCTCGACCGGCCGAGATGCTGCGATACATTGACAGATCCGACTTTGCTCATCGAATCGCTATCGGCTGCCATGTGCCTCTGGATCTACGAATGGCGGGATGTAGTGGTTTCGTGCCCGCCGCTCACGGGAGGCATCCCAGGCGACCGGTCGCACTCGCGTAGTTGACCGATCAGTACGCATCAGAAGCTCCCCGCTCCCTGCCGTATGGCATGTATCACACGACCTACCTCAAGATGTGCTTACAGTAGACTCATCCCGGAACGTTGAAGAGATTATCGCCGACATGACGGCTGCGCTCATTTTGTGAAACCCGCCACGCAGCTGTAATCCCCCACGCGACCGAAACTCCCCGCGCCCCGTTTTCTCGGAATCCTCCAGTCGATACTCCCAAAGACCTCGCCGCGAGCCGGCTTCAGGGGTTAACTTTGGATACCGGATTTTTACCTGAGGATGACTTGCCAGACGCGCCTGCGAAGCGAGTCTTCTTCGCCTCCAGCAGACGCTCGATCTCGGCGGCAAACTCCATCAGTTTTTGGGGATTCTGCTCGGTCGCTGCTTGTTCGCAAAGTTCCAGCCAACGTTCCTTCGCTTGCCCTAACATAAGGCACCAACTTTTAAACGGGAGGGCTGATAATCGGATTGCTTATATCACAAACGCTAAGCCAACAAAAGAACGAAATCCGGAGAGAAATCCTCGCGGAAGTTAATCCAAAGCTCTTGAGACCTCAACCGACTCGAGCGGGACCTTGACCTGGCAAACAAAAAGCCGTCAATCTTTGAAGCCCAGGTTTTTCAAAAGCGCATGGCCGAGAGCGTTTCCGTCCAAAGGCGGCGCCGGCCGGTTGAGTTCCTCCATTTTTTTGCGATGGGCTGCCGCCCGCTGCCTTGCCTCGTGAGCCATCTTGGCCATTTGCTCCTGATGCGTTCTTAAATGAGTCAACGCTTGCGCTTGCGCTTGCTTCAACTGTTCTTTGCGGGCCGCAAGGACCTCCATATGCCGTTTGATGTCCGGATGATTGGCTGCGGCGGGCAAACTGAGGACATGGTTACAGAACTTATCCATTTCGGCAAACATCTGGTCGAGGTTTAATAGATCCTGTTCTGCGGATGGAGCCGGTTGCGCATCGGGTGACAATGGACTGGAAACACCAGGAGGGCTTGAGCCAACGGCGGGAGCCGCCGCCCCGGCCGCAGGCGCCTGCAGGCTGAAGGTCCAGGTATAGTCGCAAAAAGGGCAACACACGTAATTCCACATCCGGGCTATGCAGGCATTGTTCACACAGCGCAGCAGAGCGCCGGGCTGCAGGCCAACCGGCTTCTTGCAATTCGGACATTCGATCTTGGATGGGATTGGGGTGTGGCAGAGCTCGCACGCGGGCGCCGCAGGCGGGTCAAGGGCAATTCCGATCAGTACGTTTCCTGCGATTTCGGAGTTGGAAAAGCGCGGCTGCCACAACTCCATCAGTTCGGCATGGGACAAGCGGCGCGAGGGGCCAAAAAAGGGATCGTGCAAAAAGACATCTTTGTCGTCAATGTCGACCATCACGGTGAAATGTCCCGTGGGCACGTTTCGATTAAGGCGATGGTTCAAGATCGCACGAATCCCGAACTCGCGGCAAAGCCGGAGCGTCTGCAACGGATTCCGTGCCTGGATGGCCAGAGCGCTAACGCCCCGGTTCAGAGCGTCCTGGGCCATCAGGTGGGTGGTCGAAGCAACACTGCCCAACCGGTTTTGTTTGGCGATCGCTGGCCATATTTTGGCTTGCGGCACTTCCTTGCCGAGAGAGCGATAGACCATGCTCAAACAGACCGCGCCACAAGTCCGGTTGTTCTGCGAATCGGATTGCATCTCGTATGGAATGGCTGCTTCGGCTGCGCTCATAGCTCGAATTCCTCACTCTCGTTCGTTTTCACGTTCTCATGGACCGATCAGAACCGTGGGTAAGCCCAGAACGATGACTCCACCGTGAGCGGTCATATCGCCCATGCGTGCCGCCGGCAGGCCGCCGATCAGGACGGTGAATGAGCCCAGGACGATGACGTCGGGCGGACCGACGCAAGTAGCCAGATCGGTCACACGCGCCGCTGGCAACCCACCGATCAGCACGGTAGGACAACCGGGCGGAAGAATTGGTCCGCCTACATGGGGCACGATTCCGGTGACCATCGGGCACACATGCATGTCTGTCACGCGCGCGGCCGGCTGACCCATCTCTTAGTCCTCCGTCATTTTCATATTCGCGCCGGGAGCCCTGCTTCCAATCTCCGGCTACGCAAAACGGGCCTCGGCTACCCCAATCGCCAGTTCAACGAACAAGCGTTGGGTTTCAATAATCTTGACCGGCTCTGCCGTGGCCGAGAGCATTCTGACCGCTCCGGCAACCGATTTTGCCGCCGCTGATGGCCCCGCCGGCGCGGGTGCATTGGGCAGAGTGAAGTTCATATCCGTCTGACTTGCCGCCGTCGCTAGCTGGCCCGCGGCGGACAATGTTCCGGCGGCTTGGGCGGGAGCCTGCGCCGCCCCTCGATTCTCTTCGGTAGGCTGAATGACCCATTGCACAGCGGCTTTGCAGGCCGCCTTGTCCTCAGGAGACAGCATCCCGCCGGAGGCATGCTGAAGACACAGACAACCCCACCACACTGCTTCGCGTGCCGGCAGCGCGTGCGCCATGAAATCGATGGCGGCGATATATTGCTTGTTCGCCAGCAGAGCTTCCACGAATTCGTTCGGCCCCATCCCGTCGCTGAGCAACGGACGCGCTTCTGGCTTGAGGTCGAAGCAGGCGCAGACTTCTGCAGCAGTGGTAGCTTTGACCTTGACCAGCGTTCCCTTGCCCACAGCCCGACCCTCCGCAAAATCGCTAGTTGATCTGCACCAAGATACCCTGGATGGTCACGCCCTGCGGCCCCAAGGTAATCGTGCTCAATCCGCCCGCCACCGACAGCGTGATCTGGCTGAGGCTCTGAATCGTCACCGGCATGGTCCCGGCATCAACCGTGATGCCGCTCGGGGTCAATTCGATCTTCTGGTCCACGCCAGGAAGAAGGCCGCGCTGGATGGTGACGTTCTGGATCTCACCTACGATTACTTCCACTCCGTTCGTGGAACTGGAAGCGGTGGGTGGCAGCGACGGAGGTCCCGCGGTGATGCGGACGCCCTGGCTTCCGTTTACGTCCACCAGGCCATCCGTTCCCATGCCAGCCGCCAGAATCGTAATCACGCTAGGGCCGGGAGTAGCCGGCGGCAGAGGTGGACGACTCAGCACTTCGACCTGGTTTGCACACACTGAATAACTCCCGTCGAAGGACTGAACATGATCCGTTGTTTCCTCGCCCCCGCCTGATCCGCCTCCAAAATTCTTTTTATCTTGTTCCATAAGAAATCTCCTTCGGACACACCTTAACTTCAGCTCGACGTGTCAAGTTGAACTTCACCAGCGCTTTCCAATAGGACAGGAAGAGCAAGCGCAAGGGCAATGCTGCTCGATATACCCATAAACTGATCCAGCGCTCCGATGTGACCGGAGGTCCCATGCATGGTTTCGTACAGTGCTTTCTGTTTATCATCACTCGCGTCATAGAGGTTCTGAATCTTCATCAGCTGAAACAGCAACACCTGCATAAATAATTGAAAGATCATCAGCAGGATAGAGCGCCAGTCGTCCTCAGGAAGACTGTAAGCACAAAGAAATATCCAGATCGTGATGCTCATGATGTCCCCAATCAGCACCGACGCAGGATTGCTAAAGGCTTTATCTTGCGCTCCGAGGTTTAAGGGCTGGGGACCAAGATTCACGCTAATAGACTGCCCCATAACTACCTGAGCGTTCGCACCAAGCGTTAACTGCATATTTCCGCCCAGGCCGCTTCCCAGAAACTGAGCGGCAATTTCGGAGACACCTGCTGGACGTGATTCCGCGAGATCAGGGAAGGCCAAGCCAAAAGTGGCAGGGTTCACGCAAATTTGCAGGTTAGTGCCGTACGCCAGCTGCATATTTAACGGAAAGGCAATCTGGAAGTTACCGCCGTAAGCTACGACCGAATTGATGCCCATAAAGGACGTCGGTTCGGGTGGCTGAAACAGATTCTTGTTGGGACCACCGCCGCTGCCACCGCCGATGGGTAAACCACCGATAGTCGCTGTGCGCGCCCCCGGCACTCTTTCCGCTTGATGGCGCCCAGCCCGAAATGTCTTGTCAAGCTCAGCGTAGAAGACCAGATGCCGCTCCGAGTGCATGACCAAATGCTCGTGCTTCGCGGTATCTACGAACACGATTCCGTTGAAGTTCTTGCCAGGATTGCCCTGCACACTGCACGACTTGAAACCGCCAAACGTATTGAGTTTTGGCAGTGAAAACGGGGGCATATTCGCTGCGTTGTAAACGCTACCGATGATCACCGGCTGGTCCGGATCCCCTTCTTCAAAAATAACCACGACTTCGTGCCCCACCCGAGGCCAGAAAAATGCGCCCCAGCCATTGCCCGCCCATACCTGCGCCACACGCAGCCAGCACGAGCTGTTGGCGTCCTTCTTGCCTTCGCGATCCCAGTTGAATTGCACCTTCACCCGGCCATACTTGTCGCAGAAAATCTCCTCGCCCGCAGGCCCAACCACGGTCGCCGTCTGGACACCCGCGATCACTGGCCTGTTAGTTACGCGCTGGGGCCGGTAGGGCAACGCTACCGGGATGCAGGTGAAGCGATTGCCGTACTTGAACGTCAGTTCCTGGTAGCTGCGGTAATCGCCCTCCAGGTGCGCATCATGTTCGATGCGCGTCAGCAGGTATTCTCCGTTGCCATCGAAATGTTGCTGCAGCGTAAATTTGCACCCGGCAACGAAGTGGCCGCAATCGCTTGCTCCCGCGATCTCCAGGGCGGCGGCATCTTCCTGCTCCATGCGAACTCTGACGGTTCTTTGGTTATCGCGGAAAATGCTTTGCAGATCCTGCGGCCGAGGCTCACCGTTACGATCAATGCCGTCGAAGCGCTGCGCGTAGCCGCCGGGGTAATCGTAGATCTCCAGTTGATCGTTCCCGCCGACTTTGAGCTTGTGGGTGACCTCGCCGACGGCCACGCTTTCAACCGTTTTGTCCTGGACCTCCAGATGGTTGCCCGGGAGCTCGAAGCAATGGTCCCAAAGGGTGTATTCGCCAGAACGCAGTTCCTGGGTCTTTTCCCAGGTCGTGATATGCATGTCCTCCCTGACCGCGCCCGAGGCGGGCTCGTAAATCACATTCGGTTGGATTGAAACCTCGGGATGTTGGGTCGGCACGTCGGTCACCACCATCTGATGAGCGCCATTGCTGTGCTTGAAAAAGTAGTAGATCCCCTCCTCTTCCATGAGGCGGCTTATGAAATCGAAGTCGGACTCGCGATACTGCACGCAAAAATCGCGCTGATAGTAGGTTGCCAGTATTTCGTAAGTGACATCCACTCCTGCGAGCACTTCGTGGAGAATGTCCGGCACCGAGAGGTGCTGGAAGATGCGGCTCTGCACATTCTTGGTCAGCAACCAAAGCTTGGGAACCAGTTCGGCGCGGTATTGCACGAAAGTATCGTCGCGCGAGCCCTGGCTGAAACGTTTAATGATCCCGTTAAGGTAGCGCTCCTCGCCGTTGGGAAGCCTCAGAGTCACGGTCACGTCCTGACCCAGAATGCCGTCAAACTTGACTGCGCTGTGCACTTCGGCCAGGAGATCGAGTTGAAAACTAAAGAGCTGCGAGATGGCCTCGGAACCTCGAAAGCCGGTCAGAAGCAAAACGTCTTTGCCCAGCGGCGTGGTGATGGCGAGCGGCCCTTCTGCTTGCGTGTATGTCGGCATGTTGTGGACTCCGAAAAATTCGAAGATTCAAGTTGCCTTACTCACTCTTCGCTCTGCTCCCATTTCCTCAAAACTCTTCCTGATCGTTATAAATAGTGTGATTGCCCTTCAAGCCGTTTCTCCCTCCGAACCCATTCGATCTATTGAGGCGCGAAATGAGGCTCAAAGCCGCAACCAGTCAACAAGAAAAAAAGGTTACCGCCGGAAAAAACTGCGCGGTTACTAGACTTCTGGCTTGTCTGGAAAATTCGGAATAGCTTCCAAACACGGCGGACAGTGTACACCCCTCCTCCGCTGCTCACAACACTGTGAAACAATTTGCATGACCTTGGCATTCTTAAGCCGAAATCAATCCGGTTTTTGCTTAAATCTTTGGCTTGGAAACGGTTCAGACCACTACGAAGTCCCGAAACGGGGGTCGAGTAGAGCTTCCCGCACGCCCCGCAGTGACCTGCATCACAGCGGCCCGGGGTGATCCGTTTCATATTGAATGAGGATGTACCCCTACTGGACAGAAGTACGAGCTTTTTGGAACGCGTCAGGTAGCCTTCTACTGCTCTTGCGAACACCAGGCGACACCCTCGCATTGCAGGTGCTGGGCTACCTCCTGTCCTTTGCCTTCGTCGCACTTGTGGTGATGTTCATTGTCTGGCGCCTTCAACGCCGCGAATGGCAACGACTTTGCGAAGCACTGAAGCAAGCGACGGAACAAAAGCGGGAGATGGATAGTGAGCGCAATCGCGCGCAACAAGAACTCTTTCGATATCTGAACCAGGATCGCGAGTTCAACAAGGAGAAGTTCCAATTCCAGGCTCAGCTTGCCGAGTACGAAAAATACTCGACCCTTGCTCAACTTGCTCTGGGTGCAGCGCACGGCATCAACAATCCGCTGCTCGGCATCCTGTCACACCTGGAACTCGAGTTGAAGAGCGCAAGCGATCCCGACCAACGTTGGGAAATCGAACAGTGCATTGCCGGTACCAAGCGTATTTCCTCCACATTGCGCGGCCTCGTCAGTTACGCCCGCCCCGGACCTTTGGTATTGAGCAATCTCAGCCTGCGCCGCTTGGTCAGCGATACCCTCGGCTTTCTCGAAGGCCAGCCAGCGTTACGCGGTAAACGAGCGGAGAACCAGGTGCCCGACGACTTGCCCCACATTCTGGTCGATTCCAATCAACTGTCGCAGGTCCTGATGAATCTGCTGATCAATGCGGCCGAAGCCACGCCCGACGGCGGACGCATCACGGTTTCCGCCCGCAAGCTCGCCCTCGGCGAGAGCATCGAAATTTCCGTTAGCGACACCGGGTGCGGCATCCCGCCCGATATTCTGCCGCACGTCTTTGAACCCTTTTTCACCACCAAGGGAGGCAAAGGCACGGGCCTTGGCCTTAGTATCAGCGCCACTTACGTGCGCAGAAACAAGGGTGACATTCGAATCGACAGCGTCTTGAAACAGGGGACCACTGTAACCATTACGCTGCCCATCCGGCAGGAGGAG
>Ga0187802_10000473_pt1 | contig 9837 bp, 19 predicted proteins | sample NC_wetland_sal_i_FD_130584 | JGI IMG/M metagenome (GOLD analysis project Ga0187802, IMG submission 130584) | Wetland sediment microbial communities from Neuse River Estuary, North Carolina, USA - Control_2 | ecosystem: Environmental > Aquatic > Freshwater > Wetlands > Sediment | place: USA... | reverse complement strand
TCGCCGCATCCTGCTTGACTCCGATGTGCTGAGGGATGCGATTGAACACGAAGGCGGCGAGAAAGATGAGGAGGCCGCCGATGCCGCCTGAATTGTTGGGGCCCGCGCATGACGGGTCGGGAGTTGTGAGCGATGCCGATCAGGTGCCGCTTATCGAGCGCCTGGGCAACGATCTCGCGGTAACGCGCCAGGAACTGGAGGCCCAGAAAAAGATCCTGGCGAATCTGCTGGAGCAGGTGGGCATGCCCGCGCAATGCAGGGGCTGCCGGGCCGCAATTCTGTGGGTGCATCACGCGGCCACGACCGGCACGTCGGCCCCGTACAACCTGGACGGCACCAACCACTTCGGAACGTGCCCAAACGCGGCCAGATTCAGAAGGAGGACAAATGCAGCCGACACCACCACCGGTGGACGCGAACGTTCCGACCGGTGAAATTGCGACAAGGCCGCCAGCAGCGCCGCCAGCAGTACTGCCTGAGCCGCGCACACGTGTGACGGTCGAGCAGCTTGCGATGCTGCCCGATAGCGAGCGGCGCACCAACTGGATCAACGCGCTGGTCGAAGCGGAAGTGGCGCGGCAGAACTATGCCCAGGACCGCGCCCTGGCCCGCGAGTTCGCTATCAGCGGCCAGTTCGATGACATTAAGGGCAGCAGTATGGAGCAGGCAGTGGCCACCGCGATGGTCAAAATCCAGCTGGGGCGTGCCTGGGGTTTCAATGCCGCTGATTCCGTCCGCTACATCTATTTCACGAACGGGCGGCCTGCCGTGGAAAACGAGATCGTCGCCGCGAAGCTCCAGCAGGCCGGTTACGACTGGGACGTGGAATGGTTGGAAGAGACGGTCACATACAAAGGCAAGCCCTGGCAGAAATGCATCGGCTGCAGGTTGTGGGTCAAGCGGTGGAACAAGGACCAGCAGCGCTACGAGCCGGTACTGGACCGCAATCGCCAGCCGATCTCGGTTTCATTCACCGAGGCCGATGCCGATCACGCCATGATCTGGGAGAAGGGCAAACAGATTCCGCTCTCCGAAAAGTGGAATTTCAAATCCTGGGGCCGTGACATGTATTACTGGCGCACGATCAGCCGGGTGAAGAAATATCACGCTCCCCACGTCCTGCGCGGAGCCATGTTGCGCGAGGAAGCCCTGGAGATGATGCCGGTGGATAATGCGCCGCCGCAGCTGCCGCGTGAATTGCAGCCGCCGGATATGCCGGTCGATGCTGCCGAAGCTGCGCCTGCAGAGGCCAAACGGCCCAAATTGCGTGACATCGTCATGAACCAGGAAAGTTTCCTGGAAGAGCCGGTGCTACCGGACCAGCCGGGCGAAGAGCCCAAACCGGAGGCCGGGAAATGAGCTGGCTGAAGAAGGAGCGCCCGGCGCTGACCCTGGCGCAGCTCGCCGTGGAGGAGATTCTCACCAGGGTGATGGAGCTGCCGGTGGGCCGGTCGATACTATTCCCCGACCGGGCGCAGGATGGCTTCGGCGGCATGGTGGTGAAGCGCTACTCGTGGCACACGCTGGTCTTCCAGCGCGCCGGTTCCCAGGAACGCTCACGTTGGGCCGATGGGCTGGAGCAGGCGCGCCGGGAGATCGAAACGTATTTGCAGACGGGCAAGCTGCGCGAGCCCGATAAGGTCCAGGGATGGTGAGCCGTGAGTATTGCAATCCTCCTGGTCGGCACAGCCGCTGGCGTACCCACTGAGTTCGATGGCAAGTACCTCAAGGCTTACGACCCGACCTACATCCGCCCTGGCGGCTATGACGGAGGCATTCTCGGGGTCACCGGCGATCTGCGGGAAGCGATGCGCTTTCCTAACCTGCGCGCCGCGCTGGAAAAATACCGGCAGTCCTTCGGGATGCGCCAGGACGGTTTGCCGAATCGACCCCTGACCGCATGGACAGTCACGTTCCAAGAGATCGAGGAGGTGTTATGAGTGGCCGCCGCCAATGGGGCGAAGATTCAACAGTCTGCCTGAAGCTTTCGGCGGGCGCATCCCTTACGTTGACGTTCAAAGGGAACCTGTTCGATCTGACGGGTGATGAGCGCGAGCTGATTGGCAAGCTAACGAAGGTGATCCAGGAACACACCGCCGGAGAGCCGCAGTTCCTAGAGAAGGAAGCAGCACATGGATGAGATGTGCCAGCAGTGCGCTTTTCGGAAAAGCTGCGAGACGTGGCACGAGCCGCGCAACCGGCTGGTGAGTCAAATCTGCGCGGCGGGCGCGCTGCCCTTCTTCTGCCACGTGGGCGTCGACTGGCGCGACCCGCAGGTGCATCTCCTGTCGGCTCCCGTGCTGGCGAAGGCCGCTGGCGGAGGCCTGCGTGTGTGCACGGGCTGGAAGCGTGCCGTGGCGGCGCGGCCCTGGCCCAGCGATCCGACGTTGCGGCGGTATCAGAGATGGCTGGCCAAGCAGGCCCTGGTGACCGCTGACCAGTTTCTTGCAGGCTGGGGCAGCGTGCGGGAGCTGCAGCGGGATCTCGCGCCGCTGGCGGAATTCTATCGGGGGCCGCGCGCGTGGCAGATCGCCAGGATGGTGGAGCGATGGACTTGCAGGCCATAGTGGAAGACTTTGTGGACCGCTGGGCCCCAGCGAACGCGAGGCGGCATGAATTCATTCGCCAGCTGCGCGAGCTGCTGGAAGCCTACGGCAAGGCCGCGCTTCGACATGAGAGTCTACCTGACACCGAGCACGAACATGGAGATCCGGTATGAAGCGGCTTTCCCTACGCGCGGCGCAGCGTTGCGAAACCGCGAAGACAGCACGCTGCCGTTGCCGCTGCGGAGGCCTGCTGCACGGCGCGAGCAGAGGCATGGACAAAGAGTTCTTCACGGCGCTGCCGGATGGCGATCCGCATAAGGCGAAAGCGAAGCGTGCGCCCAAGAAGCGTGTGCTGAAGCGCGACCGGGTGCCACCGCTATTCGAAGGAATTGAGGCATGAGCAAGCCGCCAGAAGGAGACGTGATGAGCGAAGGACGGCAATTTGAATCGGTGCGGCGCTATTTCAGCGACACCGAGCTGGCAGAGATGCATGAGGCGCTGGTGCAGCGCGTGGGTGAGGTCAAAAACCTGCGCGCCGAAAAAACGCAGGCCAACGCTGCGGTCAACGCTTCCATCAAAGGCGCGGAGAAAGGCGTCTTCGACCTCCAGGAAAGACTTGCAAATGGCTACGAGGTGATCGACGTCGAAGTCATCTCTGTTATGGACGCGCCCACTCAAGGCCAGAAGCAGATCCTGCGCGTGGACACCAACGAAGTCATCCGCATCGAGCCGATGACGGCGCGCGAGAAGCAGGGCTCGTTCGGGTTTCAGGAGCCGGAATAAGTTCAGCGACCATGACATTGAAGTTCCATCCCATCGCGAATATCTTCCCGCTGATCGCGGGCGAGCAGTTCGATCTGCTCGTGGAGGATATTCGCGCGAATGGGCTTCAGGAAGATATCTGGGTGCATCCAGAAGACGGCAGCATCATCGATGGCCGCAACCGATACCGTGCTTGCCTTGACGCGGGAGTTGAGCCGCGCTTCCGCACATGGAGCGGGAAGGGCTCGCTTATTGTCTTTATAATCTCGCTCAACCTGCGGAGACGGCATCTGACGAAGTCGCAGAAAGCTCTGCTGGGCGCGCGCATGGCGAAGATCCCTGAGGTACAGGATGAGGCGCGGCGGCGGCAAGAGGCCAGTCGCGCCAAGCCGGGCGAGCAAATTGGCAAGGTGAGCCCATTAATGGGCTCACCTGAAGAAAAGGGTAAGACCGCCGAGCACGCCGCCAAGCTGGTCGGGATAGGCAAGAGCTATGTCGAATATGCCCTGGAGCTGATCGAGGCCGCCGAGACAGACGAAGCCGCACAGGCACTTCTAGCCGAGATCGATGCAGGCACCGCCACGCTCACCCAGGCCCGGCGCATTCTGCAGCAAAAGGATGCGGTAACCGAAGCCAGGGAACTGCCCGCAGGCAAGTACAGAGTCATCTACGCCGACCCGCCGTGGAAGTACGGCGACCAGTTGACCGAAGCATACGGGCCGGTGAAGTATCACTATCCGGCCATGACGATCCCAGAGCTGTGCGCATTGCCAGTCGCCGGTCTGGCGGCGAAGAATGCGGTCTTGTTTCTGTGGGTGACGTCGCCATTACTAGAAGAAGCTTTCGATCTGATCAGGGCGTGGGGGTTCAGTTATAAGTCATCTTTCGTTTGGGACAAGGTGAAGCACAACATGGGGCACTACAATAGCGTGCGCCACGAGTTTTTATTGATCGCGGTGCGCGGCTCCTGTCTTCCAGACGTGCCGAAGTTGTATGACTCCGTCGTGAGTATCGGGCGGGGGAAACATAGCGCGAAACCGGCTCAGTTCCGCAAGATGATCGAGACTCTCTATCCGCATGGGAAGCGAGTGGAGCTATTCGCGAGAGAAGACGTTCAGGGCTGGAAACCTTGGGGAAATTACAGCGGACTTTCAAATGACGCCGAAGCTGTTTGAATACGGCATCCAGCTCGAACGGTCGGACATCCGAGTCCATGTCTCGCCTGCTACGCAACGGTTGTATGTGTTTCAGACTGCGGCAGCCCAGAAGCTGCTCGAAGAGCGCGGTGCTGAGTTTAAAAACCGGGACGGATATCAACAGGACGTGGAATATGCGACCGCAAGAGGCAAGCTAGTGCCATGCGCTCAGATGCCTACTCTCCGCATCGTGACATTGACGGCAGACCACTGGTGGGAAAAGTTCAACCCAGAACACAAGCCGAGTACGAAAGGGTTCATGGCTGCGCGGCTGGTAGAGCGGGCGCTGTATGAAGGATGGATTCCGCTGCCATACGTCCTTGCTGTCGAGTCGAAGGACCTGAGAGTCCAGAGATCTGGCATAGACATTCTGCTATGGGGGCATCACCGCATTCAGGTCAAGTGCGATTGGTACGCGGGGCCAGTCGCACACGGGGGCACGGGCAATTTGTTTTTGCAGGAGGCCGAGGTGAATCCCAGGAGGAGATACTAATGTCCACGCCGCTGCCGTTTGAGGCCGACTACCGAGGGGTGAAATCTTGCTCCATTTAACAATATCAGTGTTACGGTGGCTTTATGCCAATACCATTCAACTCCAGCGGGATGCCCAAGGGCACGGGCAGTCTGCAGGTCCGAGGCCGCACTTACTGGATGATCTACACCGACGCAGCCGGGTGCAAGGTCCAGGCCAATACCGGCACGCCCGACCTCGCCCAGGCTCGGCGCGTCCTCGCGGATGTCGCCATCGCGATACTCGAAACGCGGCTGGCCGCGCTGCGGGAGGTGCGCGATGAGCGACCGCATCAAGGTCATCGTGAAGCCGGGGCCCGAGGAGCCGGAAAGCCGGGACCGCATCATTCGCCTGCTGCGGCGGATGCGCGAAATCGGAAAACGAGTGCTACGCGAGGAGGAAACTAGACATGGCCGCACGCGCCTATCCCCAACCGAGCCTGCTGAGAGCGGTCGGCATCAGCCGGGTTAGCCTGCTGAAGCAGGTGGGCAACTACTCCATCGAGGGCCAGAACCACCGGCTGGCCACGCTGGCGCAGAAGTACGGGTTCCAGATCCCTGATGGTTTTCTCCTCGATGACGAAGGCTATTCCGGCACCGACTTCAACCGGCCTTCGATCAGCACCGCGCTGCGGCTGGTGCGCTCCGGCGAAGCCAATGCCGTTGTCTTCCCTTACGTGGATCGCTTTGCCCGCAACATGGAGGGCGGCCTCTCGACCATCCGCCAGTTCCGCGAAGCCGGCGCGCAGGTATGCTTCGGCGAGTTCGGCTGGGTGACGGACGAAACCCACGTCAAGATGCTGATCAACATCTACCTGATGGTGGCGGAGATGCAGCGCGACAGCATCGCCGAGAAATCGCGCGTGGGCGTGGAGACGAAGATAGCCAGGGGCCTCGCCCACGGCGGCGGCTCCCCATTCGGCTGGCACTTCGTCACGGCGGCGGAGATCGCGGCGGAATGCATCATCCACGGCAGGCCGGTGCCGGAAGGCAAGCCTGAGAACGTCCACCAGCCGGTGGCCGAGGAAATCGCCACGCTGCGCCTGATGGGCCAGCTGGTCCTGAACAATGGGCACGGGCTGCGGTCGCTCTGCCGGGAGCTACTGGCGCGCGGCATCAAGAGCCCCGGCGGCAACCCCCGCTGGAATCCGTGGACGGCGTCTAAAATCCTGCACGACAGGTGCTACTCTACCGGCATCTGGCACTACAACAAACGCGAGGCAGTGGCCCCCAAGATGCTGCGCAAACCGGATGCCGACCGGCACCGCGTGAAGTGCTCCTGGCGCATGAGGCCGCAGAGCGACTGGAAGGGGCAGCAGCTCATCGGCGCGCCCATCTGGACTCCTGAGGAGCACGCGCTGATCGTCGAGGCCCTGGAGCGCAATGGCAGGGCATCCAATGGCAAGCCTGCCGCCCAGAACGGCTACGAAGCGATCCTGAAATCCCTAGTGGTCTGCCGGAAGTGCGGCAAGGCCGTCGTACCCCAGCAGAAATCGACGCCCGCCGGTCGGCGCTGCTGGTACGTGTGCAGCAACCGCGACCGGGTCACCGGCGAGCATCTCTGCGGCTACGCAAGCATCAAAGCCCCGGTGCTCGAAGAGGCGGTCTGGAATGGCGCGCGCGAGGCCCTGACCGTCAACCTGGACGAGCTGGTGCGCGCGTACCGCGACCAGATCACCGCCACGGTGGATGTGAGGGAACTCGATCAGCTCAAGGCGCAGGCCGAGCGGCTGACGAAGAAGAAACAGGAGGCCATGGATCACGAGCTGGACGCGGATGACCCCGACGACAAACGGCAGTATGCTAATCGGGTGGCCGAGTTTAAGCTCCAGCTGGCCCTGCTCCGCAGGCGCATCGCCAGCTTCACCCAGGAGGCCGATGTGGTGGAAGTGGACACCCAGGCCATCCGCAAAGAGGTGGGCGCGGCATGGCGCACCCAGGATCGCAGCGAGCGCCGCGAGATCCTGCTCGGCTGGGTCAAGCAGATCGAATGGGCCGCCGAAGAAGCCATCATCACTCTGCGCCTTCCGTTACGGGGAGCGGTTGTTAACTGTCAACGTGATCAACCTCAGGTTGACAGTTACATCCTACTGAAAACAAAGGTCAGGGTGGCCGCATGAGCCACCTCTTCCAAACCGAAAATCCTCCTCGGGGTCCCTACGTGGGCCCCGTTTGCATTTCAGACAAGCCCCACTGGGCGCGGCTGCGCTTTCTAGGCGCGAGTCACCGCTGGCACGTCATCGTCGGCCTGATGGCCCTCTGCGGGCAGCAGCGCTTCGACTATCCGGTCGCCCCAGGCTCACCCTGTGAGCCACCCATTGTGCTAGGAGGCCACCGATGAGAGCTTGCGCGAAAGGTCATCTGTATCAGGACGAGCTGCTGCACTGCCCGACTTGCATCGCGGAAAAGAACGATCAGGCAATCCGCGATGTCCAGGCAATGTTTCTGGCCACGGCTGTGGCCGGCGGTTACGCGCTGCGTGTGGCCAAAAAAAGCCCCCGGCACGTGCTGATGTTCAAGTCCGACACGCGCATCTTCTGCGGCACCAACCTGGATGCGAAGCCGCAGATCGAATACACCACCTACAGCACCGAGACGCTGGCGAAGGTCTGCCCTGGCTGCCGCGTGGCGATTGCCAGCGCAGTGGAGGATCTGACGCAATGAGGAGCTTCCAACTGTGTGAGCACCAGCGGACGACCATCGCGGGCTCGGTGTATGTCCATGCGCGGCTGAAGGCGCTGCGCGGCGAATACTGGTCAATAGTCGGCGTCTTCCAGCTCGCCGAGCAGGAGTGGAATGAGCTGGCGGAATTGTGCACCCGGCTCGGAATGGCGGTAACGCAGGATGCCGAAGAATCCATTTGGTCTTAAACCGCCGCGTTTGCAGCTCTCGGAAAACGATGTGCGCAAGGCCTGCCTGGACTTGCTGCGGCTGCACCAGTGGTGGCCGGTCCGCCAGCATGTCGGGTTGTTTCGGACTCCCGACCAGCGCTGGATTCGCATGGGCGAGCCCGGCGATCCCGATTATGCGGTCGTCCGCGCGCCCTCGTTTTTTCTCGAATTAAAGCGGCCCGGCGGCGAATTGAGCGACGAGCAGCGCAAGAGGATCGATGTACTGCAAAGGTTCTATGGGCTCGAAACCGTGGTGGTGGAGGGGGTCGAAGAGCTGATGGAGTGGCTCGACCGGCAGGTGCGGTCGCCCTAAAAAGCGAACGGCGGATGCCCGACGCACCCGCCGCTGTCGGTTCTTCGCGCAATGATCCGAGCGCTTGGGCCATTGCCTGATCACAAGTTTGAACCTCCCCCGAGGAGCATCCCTATGGGACAAACAACAACCGCAGCGCCCGTAAGCCTTTCATTGACCAGCATACTCGAATTCCCTGGCCTTTCAAGTGGGGCGCAACGAGCTTTATTCGGGTTGTTATCGTTCCGAAACAAAAGCACCGGCCAATGTAATCCGAGGGTAGCTACGCTCTGCCAGCGCCTGAAAGCGCCCCAGCGCACGGTGTACCGCTGGATGCACGAGCTGCGGGCAGCCGGAGTCTTAGCCGCGACCAAGCATCGGGGAGCCAGCTCCTTTGAACTCTACCTGTTGAAAACCGGTGAAAATGCCGGTGGTAATCCTGCCAAAAATGGCAGGTCTTGTACTGCCAAAAGTGGCAGGTCTTGTACTGCCAAAAATGGCAGGTCTGGGGCTCCGTATCCTTATATGAACCGGACTGTATTGAACCGACAGAGTGGAACGGTGCCGCCGCCGTGTAATCCACAAGCTTTACGTGAAACCGTGGAAGCGGCGGCGGCGGCAACTCCCTCCACTTCGCAAAAAACAACAACCCAAAACGCGGCTGCGCCCCCTCTCACAGAGCAGCTCAGGTTAAACCTGGAGCCTGCTTCAATGAACGAGATGGATGGGGCAGGCTCACCCAGTGAGCCAGCGGCTATGCTACGCGCCCAGGCCGAGGCCCTGGTCGAGGAGCTGCACGCGATCCATCCGCAGCCGGGACTTCCCAACAAGGCAATCCCCGAGGTCGAGAAGATCCTGGCGGCCAGCGAGGATGTCGCCGCCACAATGGATCGAATCCGCGCGAATCATGCCGGGTGGCGTGCCCACTGGGAAATGTTCCGGCCCGGCCAGTTTATTCCGCAGCTCTGGCGTTGGCTCCGCGACGGCGAATGGAAGCGCACGGTAGGTAAGCCGGTCAAGCAGGAAACGTGGTATCAGCGGCAGGATCGCCTGCAGCGTGAATTCGATGCGGAGAAGGATATCCTGCAGCCGCTGTTCGACGCGGAGATGGAAGAGTGGAGGGCCAAGCGAGGGAGGCGGGCCAGTGCCTAAAAAACCGATCAGCGACGAACTCTACCGCAAGGAACTTGACCGGCTGCGCATGCTGCCCAAATTTCCAGAGGTGCCTACCACCCAGCAGGAAATGATCCGCGTGCTGCGCCGCATCACCGAAACCGATGTGAGGTTTCTGCACGAGCTGATCACCGGCTTTGTCGATGCAGCGGAAGCGTGTCCCAGGCCGTGCGATCTCTACGAGCGCGCGAGCGCCATGCGCGGCGAGTGGGCGACCAAGCCGTTGGGAGATCCTGCATGCCCATCCTGCGGCGGCAGCGGTTGGCTGCGCGGCACCAGGACGGTGAAAGTACCAGGCATGCAGCCGTATGAGGCCGACTACAGTGAGCGTTGCACGTGTGGAGGAAGTCGCACATGAGACCGCTAGTATGAATCATCACATGCGCGCCGAAGGCCGGGGCATGACGGGAAATCCAACATGTCAGAATTGCGGCGACACCCGGTTGCAACATTCGGGAGACGAAAAC
>Ga0187802_10000472_pt1 | contig 9837 bp, 7 predicted proteins | sample NC_wetland_sal_i_FD_130584 | JGI IMG/M metagenome (GOLD analysis project Ga0187802, IMG submission 130584) | Wetland sediment microbial communities from Neuse River Estuary, North Carolina, USA - Control_2 | ecosystem: Environmental > Aquatic > Freshwater > Wetlands > Sediment | place: USA: North... | reverse complement strand
GGAAAGGAATATCTGGCAGGCGTGCATGATGGCCTTGACGAGAAGGCCTCTTCAATGATCGCCGAGGAGGTGTCCTACCGGGTTTCGGAGGAAGCGCTTGATTCGCAAATAACAACGCTGAAGAAATCGGGCGCCGATGTCTCCCTCAACTTTTCGGTGGGGTCGTTTGAGACACGGTCGATTCGAAAAGCCTATGATCTTGGATGGCATCCGTTGCAATTCATTCCCAATGCGTCTCTATCCGTTCCAGCGTTTCTCGATCCGGCGGGGCTGGAGAAGGCTGCGGGAATCATCACGAACGCGCGGTCGAAAGGATGGATGGAGCCGCAAACGCGGAGCGATCCCGAGGTGCGAGAGTTTCTCGATTGGATGAGCAAGTACAACCCGCAGGGGAGCCTGCGAGACCAAAACAACGTGGCCGGTTACGAGCGCGCGGAGGCATTAGTCGCGGTGCTCAAACAGTGCGGGGACGATTTGAGGCGTGCGAACATAATGAAGCATGCCGCGAATCTGGATCTGGTATTGGGGATGCTGCGTCCTGGAATCCGGGTGCGAACCAGCCCCGAAGATTACCAGCCGATTCATCAATTGTTTCTGATGAGATTCGATGGGATGAAATGGGTGCCGTTCGGCGGCGTGATCGGGGATTGATCGGCCGAGCGTTCGCGGCATATGAAACGGCGCACCGGCCGTTGTGCTGATGCTACTGGTTTGCGGGTTCGAGTCTGCGCAGCACGGGAATTCTTGCCTGACGGAGGACGTGCTCGACGACGGTTTCGCGGAGGCGCGAGGCGTCATATTCCACGACCAGCCTGTTGTTTTTTTCGTCGTAGTGAAATTTGTGCAGGCCATAGGTGTTGGCGAATTCGCCGAGAGAGCGGAAGTGCTCGGGCTTGAGCTTCTCCTGCAATTCGAAGGTCATGGTCATCAGTGTCATGCGCTGGATTATAGCATCGCAGGACGGGCGCGACGCGCGCTGGAATCGTTGTGTCCAAGCGTGATTTCATAGTTGCACGTGGCGAAGGCGGAGGGCATTGGCGATCACAGAGACGGAGCTGAACGTCATCGCGGCGCTGGCGAGGATGGGGCTGAGGAGCAGGCCGAAGAAGGGGTAGAGGGCGCCGGCAGCGAGGGGGACGCCGAGCGAATTATAGACGAAGGCGAAAAATAAATTTTGGCGGATATTGCGCATGGTGGCGCGGCTGAGCGCGCGAGCTCGGGCGATACCGCGAAGGTCGCCTCGCAAAAGGGTTATCCCGGCGCTTTCCATGGCGACATCGGTTCCCGTGCTCATGGCGATGCCGACATCGGCTTGCGTTAGCGCGGGCGCGTCATTGACGCCATCGCCGGCCATGGCGACCACATGGCCTTGGGATCGTAGTTGCTTGACGATTTCGCTTTTTTGAGCGGGCAGGATTTCCGCGTGCACTTCTTCAATTCCCAGATTGCGCGCGACAGCTTCGGCCGTTGCGCGGCTATCGCCTGAAAGCATCACGATGCGGATGCCCTCGCGACGAAGGCCGTCGATGGCATCGGGTGTGGTGGTTTTCACGGGGTCAGCGACGCTGATCAGCCCGATCGCCTTTCCATTCACGGCGACGAAGGTCACGGTCTGGCCGTCATTTTCAAGCGCCTTGGCTCGATCCTCGACAGCACTCAGTGAAATTCCTAATTCGGCGAAAAGCGCGCGATTGCCGAGCGCGGCGTTTTTACCGTCGACGATGCCCGTCACGCCCTTGCCCGTCAGCGAGTGGAAGTTCGTGGCGTGTTCTGTTTCGATGTCGCCATTGTGCGCGGCGGCGAGAATCGCCGCGGCCAGCGGATGTTCGCTCACGCGCTCGAGACTCGCCGCCACGTGAAGAACGTGCGCCTCGAAATCATCCTGGGCGGGAAGGACCACGGTGACGCGCGGCTTTCCTTCGGTGAGCGTGCCGGTTTTGTCCACGACGAGCGTTTCCACTTTTTCGAGAATTTCGAGCGCCTCGGCGTTCTTAATGAGGATTCCGGCGAGCGCTCCGCGGCCGGTGCCAACCATGATGGCCATGGGAGTCGCGAGGCCCAATGCGCAGGGACAGGCGATGATGAGGACGGCGACTGCATTAAGCAGCGCGTGCGCCATTTTGGGTGGCGGGCCCAATATTCCCCAAATGAGGAAGGCGGCAACAGCGACGAGGACCACCGCGGGAACGAAGTAGGCAGAGACGCGGTCGGCAAGCTGCTGGACGGGCGCGCGGCTGCGTTGCGCTTCGCTGACCATGCGCACGATTTGCGCGAGCAGCATCTCGCTGCCTACGCGCTCGGCGCGCATCAGGAAGGCGCCAATGCCGTTGACGGTGCCGCCGATGACGCGGCTGCCGGCAACTTTTTCGACGGGAATGGGCTCGCCGGTCACGAGCGATTCGTCGACAGAACTCGCGCCTTCGGTGACAATTCCGTCCACGGGAATTTTTTCGCCCGGGCGAACACGCAAGAAGTCGCCCGGCTGGATATGCTCCATGGGGACGTCGATTTCGGTGCCGTCGGCGCGAACGAGGCGCGCGGATTTAGGAGAGAGCTTGAGCAAGGCGCGGATGGCGGAGGATGTGCGGCTGCGGGCGCGCAATTCGAGAACCTGACCGAGGAGAACGAGTGTGGTGATGGCTGCGGCGGCTTCGAAATATACGGGGACCTGGCCGGCCATGGTTTGGAAGGATGCAGGGAAGAGGTCGGGGAGGAGCACGGCGACGACGCTATAAAGGTAGGCGGTTCCGGTGCCGAGCGCGATAAGCGTGAACATATTCAAGCTGCGATTGACGAGCGATGCCCAGCCGCGCTCGAAGAAAGGCCATCCGCCCCAGAGGACGACGGGCGTCGCGAGCGCGAGCTCAATCCATTCAGTGGCTCGCATGGAGAGAAATTGTTGGATGGGCTGGCCGGGAATGAGGTCGGACATGCCGAGGAAGAGGACGGGGATGGTGAGCGCGACGCTGACCCAGAAGCGCCTGGTCATCGAAACGAGCTCGGGATTTTCCGTTTCTTCGGCGACGGCGGTGCGGGGCTCGAGGGCCATTCCGCAGATGGGGCATGCGCCGGGGGTGGAGCGGACAATCTCCGGATGCATGGGGCAGGTGTATTCGATTCGCGTCGAGGGCGCCGAAGGGATCAGGGGCTCAAGGGCCATCCCGCACTTGGGGCAGGGGCCGGGTCGATCCCGGCAAATCTCGGGATCCATCGGGCAGGTGTAGTTGCCCGCGGCAGAGGGAGCTGGGGATTTGAGCGGCTTGGGTGTCCTGGCGGCGAGTGGCGCTGCTTCGTGGGGGGCTTGGGGCGGGGGAAAAGGGTCGGGGGTCAGATATTTGTCGGCAGCGGCGCGGAACTTTTCGGCGCAGCTGGAACAACAGAAGTAATACCGCTTGCCGGCGTGTTCGACGGATCCTTTGGCGCGCTGGGGATCCACTGCCATGCCGCAGACGGGGTCGCGTTCGGAGGTTTGCGAGGAGGCCATTCTCGCGTCCCATTCTAGCGCAGTCGCTGGGGAAGGCTTGAGGGAAGAATTGGGAGGCAAGGTTGGGGCAAAAAAAAGGGAATGATTTCTTGGCGATTAGAAAATTGGTCCGTCGTTTGTTTTGATTGACTTGCGAAGATTTCTAATATTTTGGGTTGGCGATTGGGAAAAAAGGGGCTAGTGGCTAATGGCGAGTGACTTGAGGCGAGCGAGGAAATTCGGTGGGCAAATTTAAAAAGTGCGATTTTGTTGCGATTAGAAAATGTGGAAAGGCTTTGATTGCAATTCTTTAGCTCAATTCTTGAACTGGCAACTGCTGCGATTAGCTTTTTCTTCTCCTTGTCCGTCCGCCAGGGAGGAGCGGATTTCGAAGAGCCTCGCGCTAGAGTCCTTGTTTTCATCGCCTTAAATTAACAACAAGTTACGCTATCACATAAGGTAACAGTGGTCAAGCATTTTCTGCAGGGGTAAGGAGAACATTCGCGTTCCGGGCGCGCGAATTCTCGATTGCCGGAAGTGCTTCTTGATGGTCATGCCGATCCCGAAGAACGCGCTGCCGGCCATCCGGCTACAGGTACGAGGGAAATCGGCTACACCCGCCGCGACTTCCTAGAACGGGAGTTCTGGGGAGCCAACGAAATTTGACTTGTCCAGTAAGCACGTTTATTAGGACTTGACCATCAAATGGTGGGCTTGTGCCGTGGGCATTCAAGGAGCTGAGCATGTCAGACTGTCACTTCTGACAATTACGATCAGACGCAAATTGCTGCACCTTATGCAACAGTTTGGAGTTGTGTCCGGCGGGCCAGCAGGGTGAAGATTGAAGATCAATGGAGGGAGTCCACTGCCCACACAAACCTTCTCTTCGTTCGAGGCTTTCTTTGACGCATTCCGGTTCGCAAGTATGCGCCCGATGGTTCTCGGGCCCGCGGGTGAAAATTGGGTGCTCTCCACACTGGTTCTCAACAATTTGAGCATTCAATGGGGACAGGCAGAGGCCAAGGCGGTCGTAGAGGGAGCCCCAAGGGCGGCAGGCGTCTCGATCTTCCTTCCTACCCGGACGCCTGCGGCCTGGCGGTGGAATGGGCGTCAGTTTGACGAACTTTCTCTGATGGTCGATGTGCCGGGCGCCGATTTCTGCTTAGCTGCCGACACGCCAAGGAGTTGGTGTGGTCTCTATATTCCGGATCAGGTGCTTGCGGACGTAAACGGAGATGTGACGACCGCTGTCGGTTCCAAGCGTGGTTTTTTTCAAGTGTCACATCAACGGATCATGAGGTTTCGATCGGTCATCGGGCAGCTCGAAGCAATAGTCCAGGGAGCGCCTGCGGTCTTGGAATCGGCTGCTGGGCAGAAGGCAGCGGGGCAGAAACTGCTCCGAGAGGTGCGCAGCTTGCTTGCTGCACCGAACACAGTCGAACTCACACCTGGCCGCCACGTAGTACCGCGAGGACAGATCATTCGCATGGCCATGGATTTCGTCGATCAGCATGACCGCGAGTGCCTATCCGTGGAACAGCTCGCTACAGCGGCAGGTGTATCTGAGCGAACACTTCGCGACGCCTTCCTGAGTTACTTCGGGGTACCGCCGGTGCAATATCTGAACCGGAGAACACTCCACCAAATTCGGAAAGCGCTTATGGCCGCTGATCCCACCGTGGCAACAGTCACCGAAATTGCAACCCAATTCGGCGTTTGGCAGTTCGGGCGCTTGGCCCGGGATTATCGCTTCCTCTTCGGCGAACTCCCCTCCGACACTCTGCGCTGCCAGCATTAAGTGGCGGTGCGATGACGCTACCTTCCAATGCTAGGCCCGATAACAAAGCATGGTCTATGGGAAAGAGCAGCTTTTTCGCAGGGGCTTGGAAAAGTAGGAGAATGTCTCATTTTTGCCGAAATTGAATAGACAGCCAAAAACGAGTCCGATACCTTTCGCCGAGGTTAATTCGCATCCGATTCGCAGCTGATTCATTGGTGAACGGATCGATGGAGATAAGAGCCATGGTGAGACCCGAGGACATTGGGTCGCTTACAGATTTTAATCGAAATACGAAAGCCCACCTCAAGAGGCTCAGACGAACCGGTCGCCCCGAGCTGCTGACAGTCAATGGAAAGGCTGAGGTTGTTGTGCAAAGTGCTTCCGCGTATGAGCGATTGGTCAAGACGTTGGAGAGGCTCATACGCGATTCACGAGGAAGAATCTGATGGGTTGTCAATTCTGACAATTTCGCTGCCACGGCGCGTCGGAGCAGCATTGGCGAGACGGGGTCGTCGGCGCTTTCACCGGACATGCAAAAACAATTTATTGTACGTCACGTAAGGACATCGTGAATAAAGGAGAACGCGGATGAAAGCAGATGAGAACGCGAAGATTCCGGGCCAAAACGAACTAAACCGGCGCGACATGCTCAAAGGCGCAATTGCGGGAGCAGCGGCGGTTGGTCTTTCCGCCGTCGACCCAACTTCGGCGCAGGCTGCCGACGAGCAGCCCACGAATCCTTATGGCGGCGGGCCGGGCACTGGCCTGCAGTTCCCGCCATACTACAGGCCAACGCCTTCCGTCCGGAGTCGGATGAACTACTTCCCCGGCAGTGAGCCCCTTGGCCCGGACGAGATGCGGATCTCGTTCGTTGGCAGTTGCCCCTTCCCGCCGCGGCGCGACCAGGCCGGTACGTGCATCATGGTCGAATTGGGCAATGGCGACCGCTTCTTCTTCGACTTCGGCCCAGGCTGCGTGAAGAACATCCTCGCGATGGGCGTCCCAGTCCCGAGTATCAACGACATCTTCATAACCCACTTGCATGTGGATCACTACCACGACCTGTCCTATCTGCTGCCATTCTCGGCGTGGGCAGGACGGTGGCACATGCCACTACGGGTCACCGGACCCTCCGGACGAACGCCGGAGCTCGGCACCAAGGGCATGGTTGCGGGCATGAAGCAGATGCTCAAGTGGCACCTGGAAGCTTTCGACGCCTGCCCAATCGGGGACGGGTACGAAATCGAGGTCAACGAGTTCGACTGGAAGGACGAGAACGGCATTTGCTACGACAAGAACGGCGTAACGGTCCGCCACTGGCGACGCTCTCACGTCAAGGACGGTGCCTCGGCCTACCGTCTGGACTGGAACGGCCTTTCGTTCGTGTGGACGGGAGACGGGCGGCCCGACGACCTGACGGCCAAATACGCCAAGGGCGTGGATGTCTTCGTCACCGAGCTCCAACCCGATTTGGCGCGTATCAACCTGCTCAAGTACGGGCTGCCCGAATTCCTCTTCAACTACACCGTGGACATCCACCATACCTTGGGTTACGCCACGGGCTACCTCATTAACCAAGTCAATCCGCGTTGCGGTATGGCCACGCACCTCGCGTTCGACAATGACACGCTCAATGAGCAAACCGCCGACATTCGCGCCCACTGGAAGGGGCTTTTCCTCTATGGTGCGCCGGACGTAGTAACCGTTAACGTGACCAAGGACGCGATCTGGCAACGGGACGCCGTGCTGCCAGCGTTCGCGGGCCAGTCCTTGCCGCCTCCGACCCTGCTCTTCGGCGACCCGCTGCCGATTGCTACGGGCCAGGGCGTCGTCCCGCAGCCAAGATTGCCGCGCGAGCAGCAACAGGAGCAATTGACGCGCGACCTCGAGATTAATCCGCACAAGTACTATCCGCCGGATGTTTATCGCGAGCCACTCACAAAGCTGCCGAACCCCCAACTGGTTGATCTACTCGCGATGGCCCAGGCATTGAATATTGATCTGAGTAAATTCAAAAAGTAGCAGTGTGGTCCCAGTGTCCCGCCGCAATCGTAGCGGCGGGACACTGCGGGGCCGCGTCGCGGATAATGCCGATTCTTTTCGGACGGACGCGTTTTTGAGAGGAAACCTGAAAAATGGAAATCATAAGCGACAACGGCAAAACAGTTCCGATGACAATCCTGACCGGCTTTCTCGGTGCAGGAAAGACGACGTTGCTGAATCGCATCCTGACCGGGAACCACGGCCTGCGCGTGGGCGTGCTCGTGAACGACTTCGGCTCGATCAATATCGACGCCGAACTCATCGTCGGCGTGGACAGCAATATGATCAGCCTGTCGAACGGCTGTGTCTGCTGTCAGATTCGCGACGACCTCGTCGAGTCGGTCGTAGCTTTGCTCGCACGCCCGGATACCATCGAATACATCCTGCTCGAAGCCAGCGGCGTCGCCGATCCCGGTGGGATCTTCGCGACCTTTAGCGATGCCAACCTGCGGGACCGGATCAGGCTGGACAGCATCATCTGCGTGGTAGACGCGGACCAGGTCTTCGCGCACCCCGAGTATCCTCCCCTGATGGAGCTTAAGCTCCACCAGGTCGGGTTTTCGGACATGTTGATCCTGAACAAAGTGGACCTTGCCGGTTCCGAGCAAGTCGAGAAGGTAAGGGCTTGGCTGAACGCGCACTTCAACCGGCTTCGCATCGTCGAGACCAACTACTGCGATGTGCCCTACGAGATCCTGTTGGGCGTCGGGCGTTTCGACCCTGCGCGAGCAGGCCTCAACCCGCTTGCCGCTGAGCATTCCTGCACCCGCCCGGGCTGTCATGACGGATCGCATGGACACGATCACTCGAAGGTGTTCAGCACGTGGAGCTATGAGACGGACCAGCCGCTGGTGCTGGAAGCGCTGCGGGAAAATTTGCGCAAGTTGCCGGGGTCTGTTTACCGGGCCAAAGGGGTAGTGTACAGCGCCGACGCGCCGCAGCGGCGAGCGGTGCTGCAGGTGGTCGGCAGGCGCGTGGACATTTCCATTCAAGAGGAGTGGGGTCCGCGCGCACGGCGCACGCAGATCGTAGCGATTGGTGCGGTCGGCATCATCGACGCGAGTCTGCTGGAAAAGACATTCGCGTCCTGCATTTCTGCCGCGGCCGCGGGCACAATTTCCAATTGAGCGTGGGAAAAGTGGGCGGAGTTTGTTCAAAAGCAAGAAAGGGAGAAATGGAATGCTCGTTATTAAGTCAAACAGGAGACTCGTTATTCCAGCGCTATTGTTATCATGGGTGATCGGCCTGTTCTTGCTCGCGGATGCTGGCTCGTGTCACGCCCAAGAGTCACCGGCGGCTCAGGACGCGTACTTGGTCGAGCCCGGCAGGCTAGATCCGAGTTTCGCGTCAGATTCTGGAAGCACCAGCCTGCCAATGACGGCCGACCCCGCTGCACCCACTCCTGCTCAAGTCGGAACGCCCCCCGCAGATGACGGGTGGCATTTCGCGGTGAGCCCCTATCTTTGGTTTCCCGGTGTGCACGGAACCTTTGCCGGGCCCAACCGCGGCATCGGCGTGCATGCCAGCGCCACCGATCTGATTTCGCATCTCCGCATTGGTCTCATGGGTGCTGTCGAAGCTCGTCACAAACGGCTGTTGCTCCCGCTCGACTTAGTCTGGGTGAGGCTCGGGAAGGACAGAGCCATCCCGATGCTGCCTCCTCCTGCAACCGCCACATCTGCGAGCATGACCGGCACGCTATTCTTCATGACCCCTAAGGTTGGCGTTCGCTTGATCGATGCGGAAAAGATCAAGGTTGATGCTTTGACAGGATTCCGATTCTGGTACTTCGGAGAAAACTTGAAATTTAGTCCGTCCGCACTGAACCTGAATTTTTCTCGTTCACAGGACTGGGTTGATCCCTTGGTGGGCGGACGGATTCAGTTGGCGCTCACTGAGAAGATCGCGATCACGGCCTTCGGCGATGTCGGCGGATGGGGAGTCGGTTCGCAGTTGGAATACCAGGCGGGCGGTTTGCTTGGGTACAAAATAAAGCCGGATTGGACACTCCAGGCAGGGTATCGCTATCTCAATTTTGACTATCACACGGGCACGGCCCGCACGTTTGTCGTCAATGCCACTCTGTCCGGTGTGGTGGTGGGACTGACGTATGCCTTTGACTAGGAGAGGGGACCCGGGAGAGACATCCCCGCACCGTCCGAATGAGGGGTGCCCAACACCTCTCCGAATGCGCTTTTCCGGATCCTCTGACAAATGATGGCATGGAGCGCAGTGGTGGCCTCTGGTGAGCGTGCTGTGCGAGGCAATTACTTTTGAGTTTGCAGAAAAGAGAAAAAGGGGCTAGCGCCCCTACTACAAGGAGGAAGTGAAGATGCGTAGATCACTCGTTTTTGTGGGGTTGCTTCTACTCGCGGCCGGCACGACTATGGCCCAGGACTACCCAACAGTTGAAACGGCCCCTGCGTTCATGTACATCCGTACTGCGTCTCCTTTCAGTGGCTCGAACGATTTTAACTGCGTTGGCGGCGGGGGCACGCTCGCCTATAACTTCAGCAGCTTGATTGGCGTGGCGGCTGACCTGGGTGGCTGC
>Ga0187802_10000471_pt1 | contig 9842 bp, 7 predicted proteins | sample NC_wetland_sal_i_FD_130584 | JGI IMG/M metagenome (GOLD analysis project Ga0187802, IMG submission 130584) | Wetland sediment microbial communities from Neuse River Estuary, North Carolina, USA - Control_2 | ecosystem: Environmental > Aquatic > Freshwater > Wetlands > Sediment | place: USA: North... | reverse complement strand
TAGCCGGTCAGCCCGCCGCGCTGGCGCAGCGTGCCGAACTGGGCGAAACGGCCGGTCAGCAGCTTGTGCACGTACGCCTGGTGACCGGTGTCGAAGACGATGCGGTCCGTCGGCGAATCGAAGACGCGGTGGATCGCGATGGTCAGCTCGACCACGCCGAGGTTCGGGCCCAGATGGCCGCTGGTCTTGGCCACCGTCGGTCCCTGCGCCCACTCGATGAGGACGTCGCGGATCTCCGCGGCCAGGCGGGTGAGCTGGTCCTGGCTGAGTCCCTTCAGGTCCTCGGGGCCGTTAATGCACTCCAGCAGGGTCACGGTAGGTTGCTCCTCGCGTGCGGTGCGGGCCTGACGGAACGTGGAAGCAGTTTACGGCCGCAAACCGGAGATGGCCCGCGGGCCGTGCCCCGTAACCGACGCGTGCGTCGCATTCAGCGCTAGCCCGGGGGGGCGACCCCCTGGAACCCCCCGCGCACGGGGGGACTGCCCGTCCCCCCGTATCCCCCCTGGGCCATTACCAGCGGCCTGGCGGCGAGCACGCCCACGGCCAGCCCGGCCGCAGCCAGCACCAGCAGCAACGCGACCGGGACGTCCCAGCTGCCGGTGGCCGAGTGCAACAGCCCCAGCTCCAGCGGCCCGGCGCTGGCGAGCAGGTAGCCGCCAGACTGCGCGAAGGCGGACAGTGAGGCCGCCGTGCCCGGATCCGGGGATCGCGCCGTCATGAAGTAGATGGCCAGGCCGAGGCAAGCCCCTTGGCTGAGACCGAGGACCAGGACCCACAGCGGGGCCGTGCCGAGCGGAGCCCAGAGCGATCCGGCCAGGCCGACGGCCATCGCGGTCATGCTCGGGATCACGAGGGCGCGCTGGCCCGGCGTGCGGTGCGCGAGCACGGGCGCGAGCGGCGCGGCGATCAGGTTGCCGACTCCCATCAGGGCCAGCAGGTTCCCGGCCGTGACCGCCGATGTACCGCGGTCCTGGAAGATCGTGGGGAGCCAGGACAGCGCCGCGTAGTAGAGCAGGCTCTGCAGCCCCATGAACGCCGTGACCTGCCACGCCAGCGCGCGCCTCTGCACCGCGATCCTGGGCGGCGCCGGGGTGGCCGGCAACGGGGCGCGGCCAGCCTTGGCGTACCTGAGCTGGGGCAGCCACAGCAGCATGGCCAGCATGGCCGGGGCGGCCCACACGCCGAGCGTCAGCCGAAACGAATCGCCGGAGGCGTGGTAGAGCGGCACGGCAAGCAGCGAGGCGAGGATCGCGCCCGCGCAGAGCGCGGTCAGGTAGATGCCGATCAGAAAGCCCGCCCGCTCCGGCCACCGCCGCTTGGCCATGCTGGCCAGCAGCACGTTGAGGATGGCGATCGCGCCGGCCGCCAGCGCCGTCCCCGGGAACAGCAGGGCGCCGGGGGCCACGCCGCGCAGCACTAGCCCGGCGGCGAGCGCGCCCAGGGCGACCAGCAAGACCCGTTCCTCGCCGTGGCGCCGGTTCAGCCAGGCCGCGAAGGCCGAGGCGATGCCGAAGAAGACCACCGGCGTGGCCCCGAGCAGCGAAAGCGCCGCCGTGGACAGGTGCTGCCGGGCGGCCAGATCGGGGAAGAGCGGCGGGACGTTGGAGATCGCGATGCGCAGGTTGAACCCGGCCGCCGCCATGGCGACGATGAGCAACGTGGTCTGGTGGGGCCGACGGTCGCGCGGTTGGTCGTCGGTCACGGGATGAGGAGCAGCTTGCCCGTGGTGCGCCGGGCGGCCAGGTCCTCCTGCGCCCGGGCGGCGTCAGCCAGCGGGTAGGTGCCGCCGATCCTGACGTCAAGCTCGCCGCTGGCGACCAGGCCGAACAGCTCGCCGGAGCGCCAGCGCAGTTCCTCGGGAGTGGCGACGTAGTGGGCCAGGGTGGGCCTGGTGGCGTACAGCGACCCTCCCGAGTTGAGCCGCTGCAGGTCGAACGGCGGGACCTGCCCGCTCGACGCCCCGTACAGCACCATCATCCCGCGCGGGCGTAGCGCCGCGAGGCTGTCGTCGAAGGTGTCCTGGCCGACCCCGTCGTACACCACGTGCGCGCCGACGCCCCCGGTGGCCTGGTCCACGGCGGCGCGGAAGTCGCCGTAGCCGGTGACGTAGTCGGCGCCGGCCGCGCGCGCGAGCGCTTCCTTGGGCCCGCCCGAGGTCGTGGCGACCACGATTCCCCCGCGCCGTTTGACTATCTGGGTCAGGAGCAGCCCGACCCCGCCGGCGGCCGCGTGCACCACCGTGACATCGCCGTTCCGCACCGGGTACGTGCTCGACGCCAGGTAGTGCGCGGTCAGCCCCTGCAGGATGACGGCCGCGGCGACGTCCAGGCTGACCCCGGCCGGCACGGGGACGGCCCGGCTCACAGGCAGGACCACCTGCTCGGCGTAGCTGCCGGGGGCGCTGGCCCAGGCCACCCGGTCGCCGGCGGAGAGCCCGGTCACACCCTCCCCCACGGCGGTGACGGTTCCCGCGCCTTCCGCGCCCAGGGCAAAGGGCGGCTCGCGGCGGTAATTGCCGATGCCCTCGCGCTGGTAGATGTCCATGAAGTTCACCCCGGCCGCGGCGACGTCGACCAGGACCTCCCCCGGGCCCGGCTCCGGGGCCGGACGGTCCGTCACGCTCAGCACTTCAGGCCCGCCCAGACGCTCGGCCACCACCACGCGCATGCCCGCACCCTCCTTCCGCCGCTACCAGCCTGACACAGGCCCGTACCGAGGCAGACCGCGAGCACCGGATTTGAACGTGTTCAAGATTTCATGCTGCCTGCCTCGGGCGATGACCGTACAGTGTCCGGCATGGCCACCAGTACCAGAGGCGAGCAGACGCGGACCGCCATCGTCGAAGCCGCGCTGCGGCTGTTCGCCGAGAACGGCTACGAGGCGACCACGATGCGGGCCATTGCGAGGGAGGCCGGCGTCGCCACGGGAAACGCCTATTACTACTACGCGTCCAAGGAGGAGCTGATCCGGGAGTACTTCGCGCGGCACCAGGCCGAGCACGCGGCGGCGTGTCGTCAGGTCCTCGCGCAGGAAACCAGGCTCGGGCGCAGGATCGCCGGGGTGCTACGGGCGCTCGTCGACGTGCTCGCCCCGTGCCGCGGTTTCGCGGCCAAGCTGTACTGGCAGGCGGCCGGGCCCCCCGCGATCGGCCTTTACGCCGAGGTGATCGATGGTACGCGCGGCCGGATCCCGGCCAGCGTGCGCGGCAGGCTCCCCGAACTGCTGTGGCTGTACTCGATGGGGATCGTGCTGTTCTGGGCGCACGACAGCTCGCCCGGATGCGTGCGCACCTATCGCCTTATCGACTCGACAGCCCCGATCGCGGCGCGGCTGGTCCGCCTGGCCTGGCTGCCGGGGTTGCGGTCCGTGCCCCGGCAGCTGATGTCCGCCGTGGACGAGGCCAGGCGTCCGTGACGCACACGCGCGTCAGTTCGGCTTCGGCGCCGGGTTGTGTGGGTCGCCCGCCGGGTACTGCCGGGAGATCAGCTCGGACTCCACGGACTGCATATGCGAGACGGTGTTCGCGGACGGGCCCGGGCCTGACGCGACCGGGACGGTGACGACGTCGAGCACGTCATCGCTGCGCGGGGTGGTGAGCGTGAGCACGTCACCGAAGCCGGGCGCGGCCTTGTCGCGCGCGGTCAGCGCGGGCAGGTTCCAGCGCTGTTCTACCGTCTTCAGGATCGAGGTGTGGTCGAGAGGGGTCCCGCCGGCCGGCGCCCGGTACACCGTGCCCGGCGCGATCAGCGGTGACACGAGCACGGCGGGCACGCGGACCCCGAACCGGTCGAAGTTGAACCCGAATTCCCCGGTGTTGTTGTCGGGCGGCATTGCCCCCCAGGGCGGCGGCACGTGGTCGTAGCACCCGCCGTGCTCGTCGTAGGTGATCACCAGCAGCGTCCCCGGCCAGCCCGGTCCCGTCCGCAGCGTCTCGTACACGTCGTGGATCAGTTGCTCGCCGAGGGCCACGTCGTAGTTCGGGTGCTCGCTGTTACCCGATGACGACCAGCTCGGCTCGAGGAACACGAAGGCCGGCAGGGTCCCGGCCTTCGCCGCGGCCTGGAAATCGGTGAACTTCCCGAAGTGGCTGGCCGCCGCGCCGCTGATCTGCGTGAACGTCGACTTCGTGAGCGGCTCGGCGTCGTAGCCGTAGATCGCCCAGCCCAGGCCAGCCGCATCGAGCAACCCGAAGATGGTCGGCGAGCTGAACGTGTGCGTCTTGTCGTCCATGTGGCCCTGGCTGGTCGCCGCGCAGACGAACGCCCGGTTCGGCAGGGTCTCCGTCGGAACCGACGCGAACCACTGGTCGCAGACCGCGTACCCCTTCGCCAGCGCGGACAGCACAGGCAGGGCCTCGGGCGTGAAGCAGCCCATGATGTCACCTTCGATCGTGCCGGGCACGATCGGCCAGCTGGAGGGTTCCTTGGACTGCCAGCTCAGGGTGTAACCGAAGTTCGTGACGAAGCCCTGGCCTGGTGCCGCCAGGCCGGTCGACGCCGGGCCGTTGTTGTTGCCGTAGAGCTGGTCGTTGGTGGCCATGTAGCCTTCGCCGGGGTCCGCGCCGGGCATGTAGTACGCGTTAGGCGTGGTCGGCTCGATCCGGAATACGGTGACCGGCTGGCCGTTCGTGCCGGGGTTCGACTCGGTTCCGGCCAGACCGTCGAACGGCTGGCCGGCGGTTGACACGTTGCCTGGATACAGGAACCCGAGCATGTGGTCGAAGGATCTGTTCTCCAGCATCAGGAGCACCACGCTGTTGACCGCAGCCAGGCCACTTCCGTTGGCCATCCCCTGCCCCCTCCGAGTCGCCAGGAATCCGACGAAACCTTACCGCGCGCATCCGGCCATATGCAGGGAATTGCCGCTCGACACCCGCCGGCACCTAGGCGCGGCCGCCGCAGCCGCGCTCGGCGGCCAGGCGCGCCATGGCCCTGGTCATCTGGACCGTCGTGGGCGGCTCCGGCAGCCCCGCCGACTCCTGGCCCCGGAAGGCATCCAGGGCCAGGGCGACGAAGCGCCGCCAGGCGTCAGGCGCATCGGCGCGGGTGACCTGCATGACCGCGGCCGTGGCGATCAGCAGGAGCAGGAGGTCCTCGCCGACGAAGTCATCCCGCAGCGTGCCGCTGGCCTTGGCGCGATCGATGAGCGCGATGACGTTCTCGTTGGCCGTCCTGCGGAGCTGCTCGATCTGCTCACCGGCGGACAGCGTCATCGACAGCAGGTCGCCAAGACCGCGGTCGCAGGCCTGCAGTTCGCAAATCCGCTGCACGAACCACGCGAACCCGGCCCACGGATCCGGGACCTCCAGAGCCTGCTCGGCCGCCGCAGCGTACTGGGCGATCTTCTCCACGAGCGCTGCCGCGACGAGCTTCTCGCGGGTGGGGAACCGCCGGTACAGCGTGGCGATCCCGACGCCGGCCCGGGCGGCGATCACCTCAAGCGGCGCCTCGAGCCCCTGCTCGGCGAAGACGTCCCTGGCCACCGCCAGGATCGCGGCGCGGTTGCGGGCGGCATCGGCGCGCAGTCCGCGTGCGCCTGCAGGTCCCGGCGCTGTCATCCGCTCATGGTAGACGATCTGGAGGCGCCCCTCCGGAACCTGCTAGCATCTGGCGGGATCTGCCCGCACCGCGATCGGAGGAAGTCATGGAAACCAGCCCGGGGCCGTGGATCGGCGCCCTCAGGCACTCTCACGACCGGCTGGAAGCCATCGTGGAGCCCCTCGACCTCGGGCAGCTTGAGCAGCCGTCCTACGCGAGCAAGTGGTCGATCGCCCAGGTGCTCTCGCATCTCGGGTCCCAGGCCGAGATCTTCGGCCTGTGGCTGGACGCCAGCCTGAGCGGGAGCGAGCCGCCCAGCCAGGAGGCGTTCGGCCCCATCTGGGACTCCTGGAACGCCCGGAGCCCGCAGGCCCAGGCGGCGGACGCCCTGCACGCGGACCAGATCGCGCTCGAGCAGATGGAGTCCCTCGACGAGGACCAGCTGGCCGGGCTCCACCTGAACCTGTTCGGAATGGACCTGGACGCCGCCGGGCTGGCGCGGATCCGGGTCGGTGAGCACGCCGTCCACACCTGGGACGTCGCGGTCGCGCTCGACCCGGCGGCGACGATCGCGCCCGACGCCGTGGGGCTGCTCATCGACACGCTCGGCCAGTTCATCGGCCGGGCGGCCAAGCCGGATGGGGTGCAGCGCCGCATTCTGGTGTCCACGACCGATCCGGAGCGGGACTTCATCCTCGCCACCGGTGAGTCCGTCACGCTCACGCCGACCGACGGCGAAGCGGGCCTGCCCGAACTGCGCCTGCCCGAGTTGGGGCTGCCCGCCGAGGCGCTGATCCGCCTGGCCTACGGGCGCCTCGACCCGGCCCACACTCCGCCGGTCCACGCCTCGGACGTCGACCTCGACGAGCTACGGGCCATCTTCCCCGGGATCTAGGACTTCCTCGCTCGCTCAGGTGGTGCCGACGACGACCGTGGCGTTCAGGTCGGCGGAAGATTCCACCCGCGCCCGCAGTCCGCTGGCCGCGAAGGCCGATACGGCCCGCGGCGCCTGGACCTCGCTGGTCTCGATCAGCAGGTGGCCGCCGGGCCCGAGCCAGTCCCGCGCCCCGGCGGCCACCCGGCGCAACACGTCGAGGCCGTCCGGCCCGCCGTCGAGAGCGACGCGAGGCTCGTGCACGCGGGCCTCCGCCGGAAGCAGCCTTATCTCGTGGCTCGGTACGTAGGGGACGTTGGCCACGATGAGGGCGACCCGGCCGCGCAAACTCGGGGGGAGCGGATCGAACAGGTCACCCAGGTAAGCCAGGCCGCCGAAACCCTCGAGGTTCCGCCGCGCGCAATAGACGGCGGCGGGGTCGATATCGACGGCGTGCACCTCGAGCCCGCGCACGGAAGCCGCCAGGGCGGCGCCTATGGCGCCCGCACCGCAACACACGTCGACGATGATGTCCTGAGGCGAGGCGAGCGCGGCGGCCTGCTCGACGAGGAACTCCGTGCGGCGGCGCGGGACGAAGACGCCCGGGCCCACGGCGATCCGCAGGCCGCCGAACTCCGCCCAGCCGATGATCTGCTCGAGGGGCAGGCCGGCCACCCGCCGGTCCACCATGACCGTGAGCTCCTCAGGAGTCCGTGCTGCGGCGATGAGCAGGCGGGCCTCATCCTCCGCGAAGACGCACCCGGCGGCCCGGAGCCTGGCTGCGATTGCGGCGTCAGCTGCGGTTATCGCCAGGTCCCCGGAGCAGTGAGCGCAGCACGTACTGCATGATGCCACCGTGCCGGTAGTAGTCCGCCTCACCCGGGGTATCGATCCGGACCACGGCGCGGAACTCCTTGCCGTCGGAGGAGATCACCACTTCGTTCGGGATAAGGCCTGAATTCATCTCCTCGATCCCCCGGACGTCGAAGGTCTCCTGCCCGGTCAGGCCGAGTGCGGCCGCCGACTCGCCCGGGCGGTACTGCAACGGCAGCACGCCCATGCCGATCAGGTTCGACCGGTGGATCCGCTCGAAGGACTCCGCGAGGACCGCCCGGACGCCGAGGAGCAGCGTGCCCTTGGCCGCCCAGTCGCGGGACGAGCCCGTGCCGTACTCCTTGCCGGCGAGCACCAGGAGCGGGGTGCCCTCGGCCTGGTAGCGACGGGAGGCCTCGTAGATGCTCAGCTGTTCGCCGTCCTTGACCGTGACGCCGCCCTCGGTGCCGGGGGCGAGCTGGTTCCGCAGCCGGATGTTGGCGAACGTGCCGCGGATCATCACCTCGTGGTTGCCGCGCCGCGATCCGTAGGAGTTGAAATCACGCCGCTCCACGCCGTGCGAGATCAGGTACTCCCCCGCCGGGCCTTCCGTCTTGATCGCGCCGGCCGGCGAGATGTGGTCGGTGGTCACCGAGTCGCCGAGCATGGCCAGGACCCGGGCGCCGTGGATGTCGGTGACGGGCTCGGGCTGGGCTGGCATTTCGTCGAAGTACGGCGGGCGGCGCACGTACGTCGACGCGTCATCCCAGGCGTAGGTGTCGCCCGCGGGGACGTCTAGCCCGCGCCAGTTGTCGTCGCCGTGGAACACATCGGCGTAGTCGCGGGTGAACATCTCCTGCGCCACCGCGTCCCTGACGACGGCGGCGACCTCCTCCGGCGACGGCCAGACGTCGGCCAGGAAGACCGGCCGACCCTCGGGATCGGAGCCGAGGGGCTCGCGGGCCAGGTCGATGTCCATGGTCCCGGCCAGCGCGTACGCGACCACCAGCGGCGGCGAGGCCAGATAGTTCAGCTTCACGTCCGGGTTGATCCGGCCCTCGAAGTTCCGGTTGCCCGACAGCACGGAAACCACGGCCAGGTCGTTGGCGTTGACCGCCTCGCTGATCGCGGGCGGCAGCGGCCCGGAGTTCCCGATGCAGGTGGTGCAGCCGTAGCCGACCAGGTTAAAGCCGAGCTTGTCCAGGTAGGGCAGCAACCCGGCGCGCTCGTAGTAGTCCATGACCACCTTGGACCCGGGGGCCAGCGAGGTCTTGACCCAGGGCTTGCGGTTCAGGCCCCGCTCGACCGCGTTCCTGGCCAGCAGGGCGGCGCCGATCATGACCGACGGGTTCGACGTGTTCGTGCAGGAGGTGATCGCGGCGATGACCACCGAGCCGTGGTCCACCGCGGTCGTCGTGCCGTCCTCGAGCGTGACGTGGATCGGGTTCGACGCCCGGGTGCCGTCGCCTGAGGCGACGGGGTCGGACGCCGGGAAGGTACCGGCCAGGCCGTTGTCCAGGCTGGCCTCGTGCACATAGCCCGGCAGGGCGTCGCGGAACGCGGTCCTGGCGTCGGCCAGCGCGATCCGGTCCTGCGGGCGCCGCGGGCCGGCGATCGACGGGACCACGGCGGACAGGTCGAGGTCCAGTTCCTCGGAGTACCGCGCCTTCTTGTCCGGGTCGTGCCAGAGCCCCTGCTCCCTGGCGTACGCCTCGACCAGCTCGAGCTGCTCGCGCGGGCGGCCCGTGAGGGTCAGGTAGTCGAGGGTGTTCTGGTCGATCGGGAAGATCGCGCAGGTCGAGCCGAACTCCGGCGACATGTTCCCGATCGTGGCGCGGTTGGCGACCGGGACCGCGGCCACGCCCTCGCCGTGGAATTCGACGAACTTGCCGACCACGCCGTGCTTGCGCAGCAGTTCGGTGATGGTGAGCACGAGGTCGGTGGCGGTCGCGCCGCTGGGCAGCTCGCCGGAGAGCCGGAACCCGACCACCTTCGGGATCAGCATGGAGACGGGCTGGCCCAGCATGGCGGCCTCGGCCTCGATGCCGCCCACGCCCCAGCCCAGGACCCCGAGGCCGTTCTGCATGGTGGTGTGCGAGTCCGTCCCGAGGCAGGTATCTGGGTAGGCGGCGCCGTCGCGCGTCATCACGACCCTGGCTAGGTACTCGATGTTCACCTGGTGCACGATGCCGGTGCCCGGCGGGACCACCTTGAACTGGCTGAACGCCTGCTGGCCCCAGCGCAGGAAGGCGAACCGCTCCCGGTTACGGCCGAATTCGATCTCCACGTTCCGCGCGAACGCGTCGGGGCGGCCGAAGACGTCGGCCACCACGGAATGGTCGATGACCAGCTCGGCGGGGATGAGCGGGTTGATCTTCCCCGGATCGCCACCGAGGGCCTGCATGGCCTCGCGCATGGCGGCTAGGTCCACGACGGCGGGCACGCCGGTGAGATCCTGCAGGATGACCCGGGCCGGGATGAACTGGATCTCGGTGTCGGGCTCGGCGGCAGGGTCCCAGTCGGCGAGGGCGCGCACCTGGGCGGCGGTGATGTTGACGCCGTCTTCGTGGCGGAGCAGGTTCTCCAGCAGGATCTTCAGGCTGTACGGGAGGGTGTCC
>Ga0187802_10000469_pt1 | contig 9853 bp, 6 predicted proteins | sample NC_wetland_sal_i_FD_130584 | JGI IMG/M metagenome (GOLD analysis project Ga0187802, IMG submission 130584) | Wetland sediment microbial communities from Neuse River Estuary, North Carolina, USA - Control_2 | ecosystem: Environmental > Aquatic > Freshwater > Wetlands > Sediment | place: USA: North... | reverse complement strand
TCGTGCCAGTCATGCTCTACGACGCCAAACTGGCACAAGATTTTGCCCGCGATCTCTTTGACGAGGGCGTTTACGCAATTGGGTTCTTCTTTCCGGTCGTGCCTAAGGGGCAAGCCCGCATTCGGACGCAACTGTCCGCAGCTCACGACAAACACCATCTGGACGCCGCCATTGAGGGCTTCAAAAAAGTAGGGAAAAAACACGCCATTTTAGGTTTGGCAAGAAAGGAACTCATGGCGAGAGCCGCTGCGTAATCGACGGGTCGTCTCTTGATGCGAGCAGCGGAGCGCCCTTGCCAAGTCTACTTGGCAGTCAGCTCGGTGACGGCTTCGTGGAGGAAAGGGGGTCGTATGCTCTGTGCAGAGCTTGAGGAACTGGAAGCGGAATTCGATGACATTCTTACCGCGCTCGAGAATCCATGCCTCACCGAGCAGGAAAGACGCTCCCTGCAGGTCGCGTATTCCCGGCTGAGTCGCACAATCAAAGATCACCAGAAGCATGGTCACGATGGAGGGCCCTGCTTTGAAGAATAGGGCCTCGATGCTGGAGTCTGGCTTCTCGGCAGTTTTTCAATCTTAGGTCAAGCGAAAGGAGGGGCTATGTCTTTCCAGATTTCGAGCACCGCCTTTTCCAACGGCGAAACGATCCCGAAGAAGTTCACATGCGACGGACCTGACGTTTCCCCGCAGCTGAGATGGAAGGAGGCACCTGCGGCAACACGGAGCTTTGCGCTCATCATGGACGATCCTGATGCGCCAACAGGTATCTGGGTGCACTGGGTGTTATACAACCTCCCTGCAAACACGAGGGAAATGCCAGAGGGAATGGAAAAACAGGAACAGCTTGCCACTGGAGCGCTGCAAGGACGCAACGACTTTCGCAAGATCGGCTATGGAGGTCCATGTCCCCCGCCGGGCACGCCACACCGCTATTATTTCAAGCTGTATGCGCTCGACACAAAGCTCAACCTGAAGGCCGGAGCCACCAAACCAGACCTCGAGCGCGCCATGAAGGGCCAAATCCTGGGCAAGACGGAACTCATGGGGCGGTATGGCCGTTGAGCCTCGAGGTCGTCACCGATTCGAGGCTAAGAGCCTCTCGCACAGCTTCCCGCGTGCTCCAACGCGCGTGCGGGATCACATCACACCGAACGGTGATGTCCGCCTATTGCAGAGATTAGCCAAGGAGTAAACTTATTGGCGACTAATCGCCTCGCCTCTCCGAAGAGCAGTTCCCACCCGTTGAGACGCAGCACCCGCTGAGGCGAATAACCCGAATTTTCGGGAAACACATTTCCATCAGAGAAAGAAAAGCCAAAGGTCCTTCATGGATCGCAGAGCACACATGAAGGTGCAGTCGCCTCTCCGAGGAGCGGTATGCAGAAGGAACTATAGCTATGAGTGGACGCGTGTGTGCTCTTCGTGTCTGTGCTTGGAAAATGGAAAGGAGATTCCGAAATGAAATCCAAAATGTTGACGGTGCTTACCGCGATGACGTTACTTGCTACGCTGGCGGACCCAGTTCGGCTCGCCGCGCAGGAACCTAAGCACCGGCCCCCTCGCTACACCGTCGCCGATCTCGGCACGCTCGGCGGCACGTATAGCCTCGCCGGAGGCCTCAGCAACACCGGCTGGGTAGAGGGTTATTCGACCCTGTCCAGCGGCACAACACACGCGGTTCTTTGGCGCAAGGGCGTGATCACTGACCTAGGCACACTGGGTGGTCCGAACAGCGATGCGGGATGGCGCCCCAGCGACAGCGGCGATGCCGCCGGCACCTCAGAGACCGGCGCCGTGGACCCGTTCGCGGAAAATTTTTGCGGTTATGGTGACAACCTCATCTGCCTGCCGTACTTTTGGCGGAACAGCACAAAGAAAATGACTCCGCTGCCCACGCTGGGCGGCAATAACGGATATGCTGCGGGAGTCAACGATCTACACGAGGTGGTCGGAAACGCGGAGAATACCACCGCAGAGCCAACCTGCGCCGGCACCACCCAAGTCTTCCAGTTTGAGCCTGTCCTTTGGATAAAAGAATGGGTCCAGCAACTCCCTACGTTCCCGGGCGACCCGGTCGGATCGGCATACTCGATTAACTCCTGGGGCCAGGCCACAGGGTACTCGGGTAATTGCACAACGGCTTTTCACGCCTTGCTCTGGCAAAACGGGAAGGCAATCAACCTTGGCAACCTGGGCGGGACGGCATTTCTGTGGACGTGGGGCACCCTAATCGACCTCGGCACGCTTCCGGAAGACGTTTCGAGCTCGGGCGATGGCCTTAATGATTGGGGTCAGGTAGTCGGAGGCTCGTACGATGCATCCGGCAATGCCCGCGCCTTCCTGTGGCAAGACGGTGTGATGACCGACCTCAACACTCTCATTCCTCCCAACTCGCCCCTATATCTTCTCGAAGCGACTGGCACGATCAACGATTCGGGACAGATCGCCGGCATTGCCTTGCAGATCAGCACGGGCGAGACGCATGCCTTCTTGGCGACTCCCACAACAGGGCACTGGGCCATCAGCGAAAGGCCGAGGGTCGTTCTCCCGGAGAATGTTCGCAAGCTGCTTCAGCAGCGACGAGGCCTCCGACCCAAAGGTGGGTTCATGAAACTGCAATGACGGTTACAGGGAGAGGAGCAGGGTGCCAAACCTGACCACTCACATCTTTGACGCAGTAGCTGTTCGTCTTCTTGTGAACATCCAGTCCGATGTAATACGTATGTCCTTGAGGAGCCTCCGTGGTTGTTTTCTGAATCAACGTTCCCTTGAGTTCAGCTTTTTGTACACCACGTGCTCCTCGCTGACTTAGCATTCAAACAATCTCATCGCCCCAGCACGAAGCAGTTGCATACCAAACCGTTCGTCGAATGTTTTACCCTGGGGTGCCGTCTCGGGGCTGGCACGCCAACCTTAACGGCGGGTCACACTTTTTTGACCTCGGACCGGAGTACAATCGCGGCCTGGTCAGCCTGATCCCAAGGCCGATCTGTAGGGGAGGCTCTTTGTCGGATCAACTCTTCCAAGCGATGCGCCAAAGCATCATTGACGGCGTGTCTGACAGGGCCGCGGAATTGGCGCAGGAGGCGTTGGACAGCGGCGTGGATCCGCTCGAGGCGGTGAACGAAGGACTTGCCGCGGGGATCACGTTCGCCGGCGATCAATTCGGCTGCGGCCAAATGTTTCTACCCGATCTGCTCGCGTCGGCCGAGGCCATGAAAGCCGCCCTCGGCATTCTTGAACCGGAGATGCTGAAGCGCGGCTCGCAGCGTGAGGTTCTGGGCACGATCGTCCTCGGCACGGCCCGAGGCGACATTCACGACATCGGCAAGAATCTCGTCGCCACAATCCTTTCTGCCAGCGGATTCCGCATCTTTGATCTGGGCACGAGTGTGACTCCCGAGCAGTTCGTTACCAAGGCCAAAGAAGTCGATGCCGACATCGTCGGCATCTCTGCGTTGCTGACAACGACCATGGCCGGGCAGAAAGCTGTGATCGAAGCGCTCGATCGACACGGTTTGCGGCCGCGAGTCAAAGCGATCATTGGCGGCGCCGCGGTCACCAAGAAGTGGGCGGCGGAAATCGGCGCCGACGGCTACTCCCGCAATGCCATCGATGCCCTCGAACTGGCGAAGAATCTCACGAGCAAAAGGACGAACAAAGGAACGGCCTAGGCATGAGACCAAGAATTCAACTGCTTACTCCCGAGTTCATCGAGCGCATTCTGCGCGAAGCGTTCGAACTGCTTATGAGTCCTGGAGTTCGCGTGGGCTCGGCACCCGTGGTCGAGCTATTGCGGTCGGCGGGGGTTGAGATTACTGACGGCGTGGCGCGTATGCCTGAGCCGCTTGTGCGAAAGTGTCTGGCATCAGCCCCACGAGACTTCTACTTGCACAACCGTCAGGGAGAGGAAGCCGTTCATTACGGCGGCGACGACGTGCATTTCGATCCCGGCTCCTGCTGCGTGCAGATGCTCGATCCGGAGACGCTGGAAGCGCGGCCGTCCGAGATTCCCGACTTGGTGCGCCTCATCCAAGTCACGGAAACTTTGCCGCAGTTTGCAGCGCAGTCCACCGCTGTCGTGTGCAACGATGCGCCCTGCGCGATCGGCGATCTCTACCGATTGCTTGTCGTCCTGCAGCATTCTCACAAGCCGGTGGTGACCGGATCGTTCTCCGCGGCAGGCTTGCCAGGCATGATTGACTTGCTCGCCGCCGACAGCGGCAGCCGAGACAATTTGCGCAAGAAACCGCGGGCGGTTTTCGATGTGTGTCCCTCGCCACCGTTGAACTGGTCGGAGTTCGGGTCGCACAACCTGCTCGACCTGGCTCGCGCCGGCGTGCCCGCGGAAATCGTCTCCATGCCACTGGCTGGCGGTACCGCTCCTGTAACGCTGGCAGGTTCCGTGACCCAGCATGCTGCCGAAGTGCTCGCGGGCATCACCCAGCATCAACTCGCGGGACCGGGCTCACCTGTAATCTGGGGCGGCGCTCCGGCCATCTTCGACATGCGTACCGGGGGCGCGCCCATGGGCGCGGTGGAAACTGCCATGCTGAACATGGCGTGCGCGGAAGTCGGCAAGCATCTGGGCCTGCCGACCCACGGCTATCTCGTCGCGACCGACTCCAAACTTGTGGATGCCCAGGCCGGCGCGGAGAGCGCCCGCTCCGCGGTGCTGGGAGCGCTCTCGGGTATCAACATGATCTCGGGAGCAGGGATGCTCGAGTCTCTTGCCTGCCACAGCGTCGAAAAGCTGGTCATTGATGCCGAGTCGATTGCCTCGGCGTTCCGTTTGTTGGGAGGCGTTGAAATGCGCGGAAAGACCTTGGCCACCGCTATGTTCGCGCAAACCGGGCTCTCCGGAGAATTTCTCAAGCTGAAAGAAACGCGCGCGCTTTTTCGGCAGGAGCAGCATCTTCCCTCTCCTGTTATCGATCGAACCGCGCGAGGCTCGGAGTTACCGAGTGACGCCTTTACGCGGGCCCGTGCCCGAGTCGACGAACTGGTGAGCATGTATCAGAAGCCATCTCTTCCTGAAGACGTACTGCGGAAGTTTCAGTCAATCGTCGAGCGCGAGGCAGACAGAGCAGGCGTGGCCTCAGCCCTTCCCGGGAACTGAGAAATTTTGAAGATGAGACCGCCGCCTGTTTCGAAGGCGGATGGACTCTGAAACACGATTCCCCCTGTTCGGACTTGCTAGGTTCCGGTCTGCCAGCGTGATTTCTTTGCACGCTGATCAGGGCCCATCTTTTATCAACAAGCTCCCGGTCCTCTGGGCCGTCGCCGCAGGTGAAAAACTCATGTTGATGGGTCGAAGTGACCTCCTCCACAAACCAGTCGTAACGGCCCCGCTACCTTTGGCTCGTGAAACAAGCGCTGACAAATGACACCATTATCTTCCGGCCGCATGACAATGAAGGGCCCCACGTTCGCGCCCCCACCGGCCCAAAACAAATTCGTTTATCTTCAGGCCGCAGCAGCTGCCCGCGGCACAGTGATCGCGAAGAGCCGCTGGTGTTCGAAAGCGCTCCCCCCATGGCCCACGATCGTATATTTCGGACTCTGGGTCGGCGGCAGGAAGCCAGCGATTTCATTTCGGAAGTGGTGGTAGCCGCCGCTGAACCTGCCGTTGTCCCAGGCTCAGCAGGGTCTCCGTGAACAACCCATGCTCGGGTCCATCCACTGCCACTTGGTTATCTCGGCACGCAGAAACCATGGACGGGGAGATCCCATCGCAGGGCTGGTCCAGGACGCACAGGGCAACCTCTACGACACCACCGACAAAGGGGCGGAACAGGATGTGGCGGTTCCGGCTGCGGAGTGGTCTTCAAGCTCACTCCTTGATTCCTAGCATGAGGATGCGCTGCGTTATACGTCTCATCATCAGCCGCGTAGAAACCTGTGCATAGTGCGCGGTCACGACAACGTTGATATGAGCGAGAAATTTCCGCAATCAGATCCAGGGACAGCCATGGTCCAACATGTGGGTCGCACACGCGTGACGTAGCAGATGAGGGCGCATCAGCGGGAGCCCGCGTACGTTGCTTATATGCAGCAGCGTCCGCCGGAGCAGATCATAGGGACGCAGCTTGATCCCTGCGGTGGCGCACATCTCATTCCATGCAGTCCGCGGCCAGAGGGCGGATCGTTCAGGCCGTAATGAGGCACTGTCAGAGTTGCTCACTCGCCATTTGTATTTTTGTCGGCTCTGCCAGAGCAAGCCGTTTATTGGAAAGTTCAATCAACCGCATCTGCACTCTTCGGTTTACGCTGCCCTCGGGAAATTGTCCTGACGGATCGGGTTCTCCTGCGGGCACGCCAGTCAGAATTTCAATTCCCTCGTCGACGGTATCCACAGCATAAATTCCGAATTTACCGGCACGTACCGCGTCCACGACTTTCTGCTTGAGCATAAGGTGTCGGACATTGGAGGCAGGGATGATCACACCGTGGCCATTCAATTCCTCGCGCGCTCTGCACAGATCAAAAAACCCCTCAATCTTCTCGTTGACCCCACCAATTGCCTGGACCTGTCCGTACTGATTGATGGATCCGGTAACGGCGATCGATTGTTTGATTGCCAGTCCCGAAAGCGCCGAAAGAAGCGCACAGAGTTCAGCCAGCGATGCGCTGTCTCCCTCCACGGCACCGTAAGATTGCTCGAACACGAGACTTGCTGACAACGAAAGCGGATGATCGGGAGCGAACCGCGCTCCTAGGAAGCCGGAGAGGATTAGAACCCCCTTGGAGTGAATAGGACCACTGAGTTCCACTTCCCGTTCAATGTCGACGACTTCACCTTTGCCTAGTCGAACGCGCGCGGTGATCCGGCTGGGATGGCCGAAGGCGAAGTTGCCGAAGTCAACCACAGACAGTCCGTTGACTTGGCCGACTTTTTCTCCTTGCGTGTCAATTAAGACGGTTCCGCGCAGCGTTTCTTCCAGGAACCTCTGCCGCAGACGATCCGCCCGGTAGATCTGAGCGTCGATTGCGAGCTGGACGTCCTCACACTTCACGACTGCCCCGGAGTGTTGGCGTGCCCAGTAGTCGGATTCACGCAAAAGAACAGAGAGAGTCCGACGATGGGTCGAGACCTTCTGCGAGTCTTCGGCCAAACGTGAGCCCTGTTCAATGACACGTCCCACCGCACAGGAATCGAAGGGAAGAAGTTTTTCCTGGCGCGCAATCGTAGCAATCAGACGTGCGTAAAGAAGATCTGTTTCGGGGTTGCGGTCCATGTGTTCTTCAAAATCCGCAGCGACCTGGAACAGCTCGTTGAATTCAGGGTCGAGGGAGCTGAGCAGGTAATAAAGCGATCGGGTACCCAACAAAACGACTTTTGCGCGCAACGGAATCGGCTGCGGATCGAGCGAGACGTTGCTCATCAGGCCCAGCATCTGGCCAAGCGATTCGATTCGGATCTGCGACGATTTCAGACACCGTTTGAGTGCTTCCCAGGCATACGGCTGTAGAAGGAGTTTGTAGGCATCCAGAATCAGATAGCCACCATTTGCGCGATGCAAAGCTCCCGGCCGGATCAGACTGAAGTCGGTCGACACTGCTCCCAGTTGAGCGATGTATTCGACCTGACCTACGATGTTTTGATGAGTCGGGTGGTCTTCGTACACCACTGGCGCACCATCCCTGGCGCTGTGATCGACTAAGACATTCACTTGATAGCGCTGGAAGAAACCTGAGCCCTTGACCCCATGAGGTAACCCGGCGCGCATCAGCGCCGCTAGTGGATGTTGTTCGGGAGAACGGAATTCTTCTACGTTTTCAGTGATGTCCTCCTGGACGTCGTCCAGAAAACTCACTACATCGGATAGATCACTGAACTTTTGGCGGAGTTCATCGATGAGGTGACCAACCGCAAAAATCGTAACTTCGTGGTTTAGTTCCCGAACCTTTTCGCGTCCTTCCTGCTCGAACTTCGACATTTGCCGAATACTCGCGTGAAGGGCTTCCTGCAACTCACCAATCGCAGTCTCAATTCTTTGACGGTCTGATTCGGGTAACTGGTCGAACTCTTCAGGACTAATGACCTCGCCCTCGCGAACCGGCGCAAGGGCGATGCCGATATGCGTTCTCAGAACGGCAATCCCTCTCGTCTTGGCCTGGTGCTGCATCTCTTGGAAGGTCTTTTCTTGTCTCTGCTTCACTTCCTGCTCGATGGCGTGTTTGCGCGCAGCATAGCTCTCGCTCTGAAAGGCTGATGGAATTGCTGAGCGTAGGTTCTCCAACAAGCGATGCATATCCCGACGGAGCAGGATGCCGCGGCCTGGTGGCAGTTTTACTGCGCGCGGCATCTCCGGGCTACAGAAGTTATTGACGTAGCACCATTCTTCAGGCGTTGGCTCTGTGGCTGCTCTCCTCTGAAGGAAGCTCCGCACGGCGGAGAATTTTCCGGTCCCCGCTGGCCCTAACAGGAAAAGGTTGAAGCCCTCTCCGCGTATGCCGGCACTGAATTCAACTGCTTTGAGGGCACGATCCTGACCCACAAACTCGGCGAGGTCCTCCAACTCAGCGGTACACGCAAACTTGAACTTGGAGATCTCGCAGTGTTGATAGAGCGCTTCCGGAGCTAAAGCGCGTGGTGCACGTATTTGGCTTTCATCAATCTGCTTCAAAAAGGAGGGTTGCTGCTCCGAGACTGGTTCGCTGAGTGGAATACTTGCAGGTGCCACAGAAACATCTCCTTTCCCTGCATCTGCCTGTCAATTCAGACAATTGCAGCCAAGAATGAACCGCGACTCTTTAAATCGATCTTCTGCACCGCGAAAAGAGCTCAAGAGTGTCTCTGGAATCATGCTTCTTCAAGCGGCTTGACCTCCCGACTGTTCCCCATTGGTTGCCATCTCGATGTCAGCCAATTGTTGCTTCCGGTGCAAGAAGAAATACGCTGCCAGCAAAGTCACCATCAGCAACCCGACCACGACCATCAGAATGGAAAAGTGCCCCACTGTGCGAACTGCACCTAGAGCCTCCCGTTCGTCCTGGCTCACTATGACAAACCAGGCCAAATTGGGATACATCTGCTTCAGGCCAGTGTCGGCGAAACCCATAATCCGGCTTCCACCCCTCATCGGGGCGATAACATATCCAGCTTGGCGGCCTTGCAAGGAGCCCAGCGCATCGCGCACCGCCGCATACTCTTCCGATTTCAACTTCATCGAAGGGACGACGTTGAGAGCACTGATTACGGTGCCATCCTCACCTACCACAATCGTTCGTGGGGAGCGGCCCACCTGCGCCTGGGCTAAACGCGAAAAGAGACCGGAAACATCGATCAGTGCACTGGCGGCGCCGATGAATCTCCGCGATCCTTTGTCGCGTATCGGGAAACCGATTCGGAAGTAAGCAGCCCTGCTGTCCTCGTCGTAGAGGACTTCGGAGACAAAGATACCGCCCCTTCCCTGCGCAGAAACCGCCTGCCAGTACGGGTTGTCCGTTGGGGCATAATGCAGCGGTTTATCGGTGGCCGCGAAGGGAACACCATTTTCATCGGCTACTATGATTTTCAGAAAGCGCGGATCGATCTCGCGACGGCTTTGCAGCAGGCGCGAAACTGGCGACGACAACATCGCTTTCACTACGGCGTCCCCCGCAGGGGTATCCCATTTGTTATCGATCTCCGCAATGTTTGCCGCGGTGGCTTCCGCGCTCCTCCGTTCGTAGGTCTGGTTGGCTGCCACGGCAGCGTCAACCACGATAGGTTCCGCTGCAATCGCGCCGACGTCGATCACACGATCGTTGACAAATTGCAGAGCTGTGGTGGCGTCAGCCTGGGCAATGGTGCGAAAGTGCGTTCCGATGACCTGTTCCAGCGATGTGTTGCTCTCGGAGCTCAGATA
>Ga0187802_10000468_pt1 | contig 9864 bp, 7 predicted proteins | sample NC_wetland_sal_i_FD_130584 | JGI IMG/M metagenome (GOLD analysis project Ga0187802, IMG submission 130584) | Wetland sediment microbial communities from Neuse River Estuary, North Carolina, USA - Control_2 | ecosystem: Environmental > Aquatic > Freshwater > Wetlands > Sediment | place: USA: North... | reverse complement strand
GTCGATCACCACTCCATCGTGCTGCGCAAGGGTGCGCAGGCGCAATGCACGCGCGTCGGCTTTCAGATTCCGCCGTCGGCCGATCTCGATGCTTTTGAAAAACAGGTCGCCAGCCACGGCATCGCCACGGAGCGCCGTAAAGATCCCGAGCCGTCGATCAAGGACATGCTGGTCTTTGCCGATCCCAAGGGCACTGTGATGGAGGTGTTCAAGCGCGACGCCTTCTCCCACCAGAAATTTCAGTCCAAGGGTATCGTGCCGTACAAACTCGGCCACGTCGCCTTTCATGTCACCGACGTCAAGCACGTCACCAAATTCTATTGCGACGTGCTCGGCTTTCGTGAATCCGATTGGATGGCCGACTTCTTCTCGTTCCTGCGCTGCGGTCCCGATCATCACACCATCAATCTGATGGAGACCGGATCGAACCGGCATTTCCACACCGCCTTCGAGCTGCGCGACTGGGCGCACCTGCAAGCCGCCTGCGATCTTCTCAGCCTGCGCGGCTATAAGCTCTTATGGGGGCCGGGACGGCACGGCATCGGCCACAATCTGTTCGCCTATCACCGCGCGCCGAACGGCTTGATCACCGAGACCGTCGCCGAGCTCGACCGCATGAACGAGGAGCTCGGTTATTTCGAGCCGCGGCCGTGGCACCGCGACAATCCGCAGCGCCCGAAGGTGTGGACCAAGGATCCATCGGCGGCGAATTTGTGGGGTATCTTGCCGAGCGACGAAATGATGAAGTGATTTGTTGTTCTTTTCCCTCCCCCCTTGCGGGGGAAACAGCAAAACAACTCGGCGGGGAATGTCCATGCTGAAAATCGTGCGCACCGTTGCGGCTCTAATAGCCATCGCGGTTTGTTGGCTCACGTTAGGACCTGCCCGCGCCGCTGATCCGATCAAGGTCGGTTTCAGCATGGCCTTGACCGGATCGGTGGCGCAGAACGGCAAGCAGCTCATCATCGCGCTGGAGCTGTGGCGCGACGACGTCAACGCCAATGGCGGCCTGCTCGGCCGGCCGGTCGAGCTGGTTTATTACGACGATCAGAGCAATCCGACCAATGTGCCGGGCATCTACACCAAGCTGATCACGGTCGACAAAGTCGATCTCTTGCTCGGCCCCTATGCGACCAACATGGCGGCGGCCGCCATGCCGGTGATCATGCAGCACAACATGGCGACGATCAGCATTCTTGCGATCGACGTGAACCGGCATTTCCACTATTCGCGCTACTTCGACATGATTCCGGTCGGTCCGGAAGGGACCAAGGCGTTCTCGCGCGGCTTCTTCGTGCTCGCCGCGGCGCAGAAACCGAGGCCGCAAACCGTTGCGATCGTCGCCGCCGACGCCGAATTTTCGAAAACCTCCGCCGACGGTGCGCGGGAGAACGCCAAGGCCGAGGACTTCAAGATCATCTATGACCAAAGCTATCCGCCGAGCACAACCGATTTCGCGCCCGTGATGCGCGCCGTGCAGGCGGCCAATCCTGACATCGTGTTCGTCGCCGCCTATCCGCCCGACACGGTCGGCATCGTGCGTGCGGCTGCCGAAATCGGCCTCAACCCCAAAATGTTCGGCGGCACCATGATCGGCCTTCTGATCACGCCGATCAAAATGCAGCTCGGGCCGATGCTCGACGGCATCGTGATCAGTGAAAGCTTCGTGCCGGCGCCGAGCTTCAATTTCCCCGGCGTCACTGACGTGCTCAAGCGCTATCAAGCCAAAGCCGCCGGCGAAAAGATCGACCCGATCGGTTACGCCTTCGTGCCGTTCGGTTATGCCGCGGGGCAGGTGTTGGCGCAGGCGGTGGAAACGACCAAGAGCCTCGATCAAGCCAGACTCGCCGATTACATCCACCACCACACCTTTTATACCGTGGTCGGCGAGATCAATTACGCCGCGGACGGCGCCTGGGCGCAGCCGCGCACGCTGGTCACGCAATTTCAGAACGTCGCCGCCGGCAATGTCGATCAGTTCCGCGACGGCAGCGTGCAGCCGATCCTGTGGCCGCCGCAATACAAGTCCGGCACCCTGATCTATCCCTATGTCACAGCGAAGAAGTAAGCAGGACAATGCGTGCTGGTGAGATGAAATTGTCGTTGCGGCACACGCATAATTTCCCCTTCCCCCACCCGGGCCGCGCTTGCGCGCGCCCGAGTGCAAGCTTGTCGGGGGAGGGCAGGGGTCGCTCCATCGCGCTCACGCGATGGAGACCCCGGGAGGGGGGTTCGCAAAAAGGTACCCCCCTCCCGGCTCGCTCCGCTCGCCGGCCTCCCCCTCAAGGGGGGAGGCGAAGAGATAAGTCGCTCCGCCGGATTGCCACTGCACAGTTTGTGGCGGTTCTCATCGCCGCTCTCACGACCCCGCCAGCACGCGCCGACAATTATCCATCAAAAACCATCACCATTATTGCGCCCGCCTCGCCCGGCGGCGTCACCGATCTATTGGCGCGCATGCTGGCGCGGCGCTTCATCGTCGATTGGGGCGCGCAGGCGATCGTGGAAAACAAGCCCGGCGCCAACAATCAGGTCGCCGCCGAATATGTCGCGCGGCAGCCAGGCGACGGTTACACACTATTCATCGGTCCGGAGACGACCTTCATCGTCAATCCGGCGCTGTATGCGCATCTGGCCTACGATCCGGTGAAAGATTTCACGCCGATCGCCGGTCTCGTCAGCATCAATCACGCGCTGGTGCTCAATCCGTCGGTGCCGGCCGACAGCGTGAAAGACTTGATCGCGCTCGGTAAGGCGAAGCCGGGCCAATTGAATTACGGCGACTACGGCGTCGGCTCGAGCGGGCACCTCAACATGGAAATGTTCAAGGCCGTCACCGGCACCAATTTCGTCGCCGTGCATTACAAAGGCGCCACCCCGGCCTTGGAAGATGTGATGGCCGGGCACATCCAATTGATGTTCATCTCGACCGGCAGCGCCATGCCGCAGGCCAAGGCGGGCGCGGTCAAGATCATCGGGCTCGGCGCTGAGAAGCGCATGGCGCTTTTGCCTGATGTGCCGGCGATCGCCGAGACCGTGCCGGGCTTCACCGCGGTGTCTTGGTTCGGGCTGTTCGGCCCGGCCGGCATGCCCGCTGACGTGGTTGGGAAAATCAATGCCGAGGTTCGCGCGATCTTTGCCGAGCCGAAGGTGCAGCAGGACTTTCTCGACGCGCAATATTTCGAATCGCTCGCCAGTTCGCCCGCCGCCCTTGCCGAGCGCATCCGCAGCGAAGAGCCGAGATGGCGCAAGCTCATCCGCGACGCGCATATCAGTGTGGAATAACGGTTGGGAAAATGAATGACCCATTCCGTCACCCTGAGATGCGAGCGGAGCGAGCCTCGAAGGGCGACGGCCCGAACGCTCGAGCAGCATCCTTCGAGGGCCACTTTGTGGCCACCTCAGGATGACGTTACCTGAAGAGTCGTTTTTGCAACTCCAACAGGAAAGCCCGACCATGCGCGTCATCACACTTGAAGAGCATTTTGCCACGCCCTTGTTTCTCGACGGTCCCGGCCAGGACCTGAAAAAGGCGGCGCTGAAATTCGAAGGCCGCGCCATTAAGCTGATCGAGCCCTTATGCGACATCGGCGACAAGCGCCTTGCCGCCATGGATGCAGCCGGCATCGATTTTCAGATGCTGTCCCTGACCTCGCCGGGCACCGAGCAATTGGATGCCGGCGACGCCATCGCGCTCGCGCGCGACACCAACGACGCCGTCGCCGAAGCGGTGAAAAAACACCCCAAGCGCTTCGGTGGCTTTGCCGCGCTGCCGACCATGATGCCGGACAAGGCGGCGGTGGAATTGCAGCAACGTCTGCGTTCCGGCGCATTCAAGGGCGCGGTCATCAACGGCCACGTGCGCGGCCGCTATCTCGACGACAAATTCTTTTGGCCGATCCTGGAATGCGCCGAGGCGCTCAACGCGCCGATCCACATCCATCCGACCAAGCCGCCGCAGCCGGTGTTCGACGCCTATTACGCCGGTTTTTCACCGCTGGTGAGCGACATGTTCGGCAGCCCAGGCTGGGGCTGGCACATCGAGACCGCGGTTCACGTCATCCGGCTCATTCTCGGCGGCGCCTTCGACCGTTTTCCGAAACTGCAGCTCGTGATCGGCCATCTCGGCGAAGGCTTGATGTCGCTGTTTCCCCGGCTCGACAATATGACGCCGGCAATGACCAAGCTGCAGCGGCCCATCACCTCGTATTTGCGCGAGAACGTGTATTACACGGTGTCGGGCTTCAATTTCCCCGCGACATTTCTCAATCTGCTGCTCGAGGTCGGCGTGCCGCGGATCATGTTTTCCGCCGACCATCCCTATCAGTCGATGACGTTAGCGCGCGCGTTTTTGGACCAGCTCCCGGTCTCCGCCGCTGACCGCGCATGCATCGCCCACGGCAATGCCGAGAAGCTGTTCGGGGTGTAAACGCGATGATGTGTCTCGCGGGGCGGGATGAAAGAAGGCGCGCCGCAAGAACAGTGATGATACTCGTGGGAAGCGCGGAAGGAATTACTACGCCGCCGCGAGCGCGGCATCGCCGCGCTCGAGCGATTGCAGCGCCTGGTCCGTGGTCTGCACGTCGCCGAACTGCCCGTAGAATGTCGACAGCGTTGCGTTGTGTTCTTCGTCGGTATGGGTGGCGAGCGCATCCGACACCATCACGACCTTGAAGTTGAGCATCATGCCGTCGCGCGCCGAGCTTTCGCAGCAGACATTGGTCGCGGTGCCGGTGATCAAGAGTGTGTCAATGCCACGATCGCGCAAGTGTTGCTCAAGCGTCGAGGCGCCTTGGATAAAGGCGCTGTAGCGGGTCTTGGTGATCTGCGCATCTTCGGAGCGAATATCGTTAAGGTGCCAGTAAGCGTAGCCGTCGCCGTCGATATCCATGTCCGCCAAGCGTCGTTCCACACGCTCGGGAGTCATCAGGTTTTCATGCAAGGTCGACCAGCTTTCCCGCGTGTCCCTGGTGCCATTGCGGATCCAGACGACATGGCCGCCGCGCCGTCGCAAACCGGCGGCGAGCCGATTGATATTCGGTACGATCTCGCGGGCCGCCGGAATCTCGCCCTGATGCCCCGGCTTGACGAAGTAGTTTTGCATGTCGATGACCAACAAGCCAGTCTTGCGCGGTGCCATGGTGTCGAACGGATGCAATTTGCCCATGCGCCGCGTCATCCGGTCGAGAGCGGCTGGAGAGATCGCAATCTTGTGCATCGTTGCATCCTCTACTAGTGCAATCGTCGTATGGATCGCCGGTGGGCGTCGTCGTGGCCCTAGTGTCTCATAAACGCGCGGTTGGATCGAGCACGGAAGCGGCTAGCATGTCTGAGAGCATATCGGGATCCGACCGTTGGGAATTCTGGATCGATCGCGGCGGCACTTTCACCGACGTCATCGGCAGAAAGCCGGGCGGGGCGCTCATCACTCACAAGCTGCTTTCAGAGAATCCGGAAGCTTACCGCGATGCGGCCGTGCACGGCATCCGGCACTTGCTTGGATTGCCGCCGGGCGCTGCGATTCCGAGTGAGCGCATCGGCGCCGTTAAGATGGGCACCACGGTGGCGACCAACGCGCTGCTCGAGCGCAAGGGCGAGCGGACGCTGCTTTTGGTCACCAAAGGTTTCCGCGACGCGTTGCGCATCGGCTACCAGGCACGGCCGAAGATCTTCGCCAAGCATATCGTCAAACCGGACATGTTGTACGAGCGCGTGGTGGAGGTCGACGAGCGCGTGCGTGCCGATGGCACCATCGAGCGCGAACTCGATCTTGAAGCGGCGCGACGCGCGCTCGAACGCGCCAAAACCGACGGCATTGGCGCGGTCGCCATCGTGCTGATGCATGCCTACCGCTACCAAGCGCACGAGCGGCAGCTCGCCGCTCTGGCTCGCGACCTCGGTTTTCCGCAGGTGTCGGCCAGTCACGAAGTGTCGCCGCTGATCAAGCTCGTCGGCCGCGGCGATACCACCGTGGTCGACAGCTATTTGTCGCCAATTCTGCGCCGCTACGTGGCGCAGGTGGCGGGGGAGCTGCACGGGAAAAACACAAAAGCCCCAGCCTCCCCTGGAGGGGGAGGTGAGGCTCTTCGCAATCCCCGCCTCATGTTCATGATGTCGTCGGGCGGACTCACCGCGGCCGACCTGTTTCGCGGCAAGGATGCGATCCTGTCGGGTCCGGCGGCCGGCGTGGTCGGCATGGCCGAGACCGGACGCGCGGCCGGTTTCTCGCGGCTGATCGGCTTCGACATGGGCGGCACCTCGACCGACGTGTCGCGTTTCGCCGGCGAATACGAGCGCGCGTTCGAAACCGAAGTCGCCGGCGTGCGCATGCGCGCGCCGATGATGCTCATTCACACGGTCGCGGCGGGCGGCGGATCGATCCTGCACTACGACGGCGCACGCTTCCGCGTCGGTCCGGATTCGGCGGGCGCCAATCCCGGCCCAAAATGCTACCGGCGCGGCGGTCCGCTGGCGGTGACCGATGCCAATGTCATGGTGGGGAAACTCATTCCGGAATTTTTTCCGCAAATCTTCGGAGCGGGGCAGAATTTGCCGCTCGACGCCGAGGCAGTTCGCAACGCTTTTGCCACGTTGGCGAAACAGATCGGCGACGGCCGCAGCGGCGAACAGGTTGCCGACGGTTTCATCAAGATCGCGGTGGAAAACATGGCCAACGCGATCAAGAAAATATCGGTCCAGCGTGGCTATGACGTGACCCGCTACGCGCTCAACTGCTTCGGCGGTGCCGGCGGGCAGCACGCCTGCCTGGTCGCCGATGCGCTTGGCATGACGCATGTGCTGATCCATCCGTTGTCCTCGCTGCTGTCGGCATACGGCATGGGCTTGGCCGATATCCGCAGCGTGCGACAGCAAGCGATCGAGGAGCCGTTCAGGAAAGACGCGCACGCCACGCTTGAAAAGGTGGTGAGCCGGCTCGCCGAGACGGTGATTGCGGAAGTCGCAGCGCAAGGCGTCGAAACGAAAAAAATCAAGCTGCATACCCGCGCGCACATTCGCTACGCCGGAACCGACACGTCGCTCATCGTCGGAGCTGGAAGCCTTACGCTCGCGAGCAATAAAAAGTGTCGTCCGGCTACGGCTCCGCTCGCAAAGATGAAGTCCGCGTTCGAACGCGCCCATAAGGCGCAATTCGGCTTTATCGATCGCAGCAAGGATTTGGTGATCGAGGCGGTCTCCGTGGAAGCAGTCGGCGGCGGCGCCAGATTCAAGGAAAAAGTTCGCAAGACCAAGCGCCGCAAACTGCCGACGCCAGTGCAGCGGACGCGCTTCTTTTCCGGCGGCAAATGGCAGCGCGCGAACGTTTACTTGCGCGCCGCGCTCACCCCCGGTGACAGGATCAAAGGTCCGGCCATTGTCGTCGAACCGCACCAGACCGTGGTCGTCGAGCATGGCTGGCAAGCCGAACTTACCGCCCGCGATCATCTGCTGCTGAAGCGCGTGCAAAAACTCGCTCGCACTCGCGCCATCGGCACCCATGCCGATCCGGTGATGCTCGAAGTGTTCAACAATTTATTCATGTCGATCGCCGAGCAGATGGGCGTCGCATTGCAGAACACCGCCTATTCGGTGAATATCAAGGAGCGGCTCGATTTTTCGTGCGCGGTGTTCGATGGCGACGGCTCGCTCGTCGCCAATGCGCCGCACATGCCGGTGCATCTCGGATCGATGGACCGCGCGGTCGAGACCGTGATCCGGGAAAACAAAGGCAAGATCCGGCCCGGCGACGCCTACGCCATCAATGCCCCTTATAACGGGGGCACGCATTTGCCCGACATCACCGTTTGCACGCCGGTCTTCGATGGCCGCAAAATCCTATTCTGGGTCGCTTCGCGCGGGCATCACGCCGACGTCGGCGGGATCTCGCCCGGTTCGATGTCGCCGAACGCCACCACGATCGAACAGGAAGGCGTCTACATCGACAATTTCAAGCTGATCGACCGCGGCCGCTTCCGCGAGAAGGAGCTCTATGCGCTGCTCACCGGCGCCAAATATCCCACGCGCAATCCGTTGCAGAACGTCAACGACGTCAAGGCGCAGATCGCCGCCAACGAGATGGGCGTGCGCGAACTGCACAAGATGGTGCGGCATTTCACGCTTCCGGTGGTGCGCGCCTATATGCGCCACGTGCAGGACAATGCGGCCGAAAGCGTGCGCCGGGTCATCGATCGGCTGCATGACAGCGCGTTTGTGGTGGAGACCGACCAGAGCAATAAGATCAACGTGCGCATCGCGGTGGACAAGGAGCGACGCGAGGCGACCGTCGATTTTACCGGCACAAGTCCGCAGCAGCCCAGCAATTTCAATGCGCCTGAGCCGGTGACACGCGCCGCCGTGCTCTACGTGTTCCGCGTGATGGTCGATGACGACATCCCGATGAATGCCGGCTGCCTGCGTCCGATCCGCATCATCATTCCGAAAATGTCGCTGTTGTCGCCGGAATTTCCCGCTGCGGTCGTCGCGGGCAATGTCGAGACCTCCCAAGAGGTAACCAATTGTTTGTTCGGCGCGCTCGACGCCATGGCGGCGGCGCAGGGCACCATGAACAATCTCAATTTCGGCAATGCGCAATATCAGTATTACGAGACGATCTGCTCGGGCTCACCAGCGGGTCCCGGATTCCCCGGCACCGATGCCGTCCATACCCACATGACAAACACACGGCTGACCGATCCCGAAGTGCTGGAATTCCGTTATCCGGTCCTGCTCGAAGACTTTCACATCCGGAAAGATTCCGGCGGGCGCGGGCGATGGAAAGCCGGCGACGGCATCCGCCGCACGATCCGGTTTCTGGAAAAGATGGAATGCACCATTCTGTCGGGCCATCGGCGCGTGCCGCCATTCGGACTGGCTGGCGGCGGCGATGGGCAGATCGGAGAGAACTGGGTGCGGCGCAAGGATGGCCGCATGGAACGATTGCAGGGCTGCGACGCAACCATCATCGAAGCCGGCGAAGCAATCATCATCCAGACGCCGACCGCGGGCGGGTATGGACCACCACATTAACACTAGCCGCCGTATTCAGACTGGTTGCGAGACCTGGACTGCTCTATTATTGCGTTAAGTGGCTCCAACGGGAGTACGGTGCGATGACGAGCGCAAGTAAGGACAAGCCTGGAAAGCCCTCAGCCGCACCAGACGAAAAAGAGAAGGTCAAAAAGCCCGTCGTGCCGAAGCTTCCAGCCGGAACGAAAATCGGCAAGGGTGGCGGCGGTATCCGCACCAGCGTGGAGGTGCCGATTTTGCCAAAGGACACTAAACTTAGCCCTGGTGGCGGCCCAATCCGCCCGGCCGCCAAAGACATAAAAGGCAACGAATAGTCATCGGTACCCCTTATGCCCGATGATGCGGCTCCGAAAACCGACAAATACGACTTCGACTGACGCAGTCGATCGAGGGTCTGCGCAACAACGTGAAATGGACGCTCATTGCGTTCGGCGCCATCGGTACGACGTTGCTTGCCGGATCGCAGCTTTCGAGCCTGGGCAAATTCCCGCTTGATGAGCCGCGCCTGTGGGTCGCAATTGCGTTCGCCATAATAGCATTAGGTGCGGCCGCTTGTGCCGTTAGCTCGGCGCTCAAGGTTGCAAACGCTGGCTACGTCGAATTTTATCATTTGAGCGACGCCGACATCCAATAAGTCCAAAACAACGCGGGCCTGTTGGAAGGCTTCGGAAGCGTCGAAAATCTAAGGAACTGGTACGATACCGTAATCAACGAGCGGCACGCTTGCGTCACGCACGCTCCGGTAGATCAAGCCACTCAGGAAAGTTATGAGACCTGGTTCAATTATCTGGACGGGTTGGTCGATAATGTCGTTTCATACATCCACTACAATCAAATTAG
>Ga0187802_10000466_pt1 | contig 9880 bp, 12 predicted proteins | sample NC_wetland_sal_i_FD_130584 | JGI IMG/M metagenome (GOLD analysis project Ga0187802, IMG submission 130584) | Wetland sediment microbial communities from Neuse River Estuary, North Carolina, USA - Control_2 | ecosystem: Environmental > Aquatic > Freshwater > Wetlands > Sediment | place: USA... | reverse complement strand
CGTGAGCACAGGTCAGCACCGCATGATTAGGGACGGCGAATCCCGTGCCGAGGACGCCTCCGGGCTCACCATCGTCGCCTACTTCCTGCAGGCGCAACCGCCACGACGTCTCTCGCTGGGTCATTCAGGACTCTTCGGAGCGGCGACTTCGGTAGCTTCGTTGCGGTGCCATGACATTTCTACTTCCATGTTTCCCTCGACCGCAGTACGGGCGACGACCGCGCCTGCCTCAACGGTCATCTTGATACCGAATCTCAACGTCACCGCGTCTGGACGGAGATCTTCCTTGAGAATCGACAAGGCTGCCGACGCCGCATCGCGAATTCCTGACAGCTTGCTCTCGAACGCCTCTTGAGTGTCCAAGATCTTGCCCTTACGGCCGAGGCCAGTCTGCCTGATCCCATCGCCGTTGTCATCAATCTCGAAGACAACAGACCCTTGCTCGCGGACAGTAAAACGAGCCAATTCGCCCATAGCGCAACGTGCCCCTCCCTCCTCAACTTTACACCCGGTTTGTCGGGCACAACACCATTTGGCTGTTGCAAACTCCTAGATGTGCGCGTCACATACGCTTTCAGATGTCCCAGGAGTTAATCGGGGTCCCATAGGTTTAGACGTGACAGTCTTCCGTGACCGTGCCTCTAGTCCTAAACATATGAGGCATTTGCCTGTTTTGGGGAGATTTAACCCATCTTTAAATGATCTCAGGACTATCAAAAGACCGTATTGTGCCGGGCGGTGATCCAGAAGGCTGGGGACGATTGTACTGGCCGAAGGGATCACTGATGACAATTATGGTTCATGTCTATTATGAACACATCCGCCGTAATTGTCAGTTTAATGACGAATTAGATTGCGAGCGCGTGGTGCTCGATGCCTCGGAGACCTCTACCGACCTGACCGTCCCGCCAGGCAACCTGGCGGAAAGGCTCACCAGGGACCATGTCAGCCAGTTCGGCTAGGACGATCCAGGACTCGGAGCCGGTCTGCCCGACGTCGATCCGTCGGGACTCGAAGCACCAGAAGTCGGTCAATTTTCTGATCGCTGCCCCTACTGAGGTCAAAGTACACGCGGTTCTTGACCGTCTTGAGGCGCGGCGGCAAGGTCGTGCGCGCTGATGTCTGGGGTTTACTCTGCCCCAAGGATGCGCAGGCCGTGATACCGCTGGAAATCCTCGTAATCCTTGAGGTTCAGCGTTGAAAGCGGTACCTCGTGGGTGAGGCAGCACGCCGCGATCCACATGTCATTAACCGGGCGAGGACGTCCGCGCTGGAACGCTGCCGCGGATAGGCGGCCCCAGACGGCGCCTACTGCCTCATCGCCTGGCAGCACGGGGATGCCGGACAGCCACTCAGCGAGTTCCTCGCGGCGCCAGGAGCCCCAGTGGCGAATCTCTGCCCACTTGGTCAGCTCACCGAAGGTCACGAACGTGATCAACGGCTCAAGCCCGACCAGTCGTGTTGCCACAGGCCCCCGTGAGCTTGCGCCGTTGCAGCAACGAAGCGACGTCGCTGTCCAGGACGACCGGTTGCACGGCAGGTGATCAGGCCAGGTCGCGGTGACGTTCGGCATAGGTGAAGGCCAGGAACTCCTCTAGCTCCTCATCGGACTCGAACGTGTCGGCGGCGAGGTCGTCAAGGGAGCGGATCGGATGGGTGTTCTTCGCCGCAAGCAGTTGCTCAACCGAGAGTCGTGGGCGAATGGATGGGCCCGCCGAACTGTCCGGGCCGGATGTGCTCACGGGGACCTCCACGGGCTCGTCTGCCGTGCTCCTGATGCCCATCATAGTCGGGCAGCTGATCATAGCCCGCGTAGGTTGACTCACCGTCACATAGTTGGTCGTATCTGTGGCGAGTGATCCTGGTCCGTGACTCGGCGCAGGCGTGGTATCGGGCAACCGGAGGGGATGCAGTCACGCTGCAGCCCCGCTGACTGCAACACGGCAAAGCGCCCGGTGATAAAGCTCATTTCCGTGACGGCCATCGCCGCATTGTTACTGTTTCCGCGTAACGGAAGCGATCTTTACTTGGACAGGCGTCCGGTAACGCCTTCAGGCGATCATGAAGCGCTGTCCGATAAGGATGGCTGAGCTCGCGCAAGCCAGAAAAACATGTCACGCCGACCCCGTTTACCTGCGAAACAAGGCGCGAAGACCGTGGAACGTAAGGAGAGCTCGTCGTACTGAAAGAGCTGCCTGCGCCGGACCGCGCTCGGGGCAACCGCGGTCATCACCCTGGCTGCAATACTTTCGGCGGTTGGAGAGGCCAGTTGCCTCTGTTTCTGGCTCCCCTTTTGGCTCCCACAACGGGACAGGTTTTCGAAAATGGTGGGCCGTACTGGATTTGAACCAGTGACCTCTTCCGTGTCAGGGAATTCCGGAGTGTCTGTAACCGTCGGACTGAGTCGAACTTAGAGTCCCTGAGCTGCGAGAAGAATCTGACTGGGTCGCTCTGAGTCTGGCGGCGGCTGAACATGTTGGCTCCCGTTTCTGGCTCCCACGGGATGGTGCCGGATCTGCGATTGGCATCTTGTGACGGCGCGGCAATGTCACTGTTGCCCGTCATAATCCGGCCATGAAGCTGCGCCGGCTGCGAGACGGCGATGTCCTGGACGACGGCGACATCGTGCTGGTACGCGGCGGTGACCTGGACCCGGACATCCTGCGCGCGGATGCAGCACGCTACTACGGCATTTATGGCATCTACGGAATCTCGGTCTTCGCTGTCCGCGACGCGACCGTAGACGAGCTCGCTCAGCAGGTACCGCTGGTCCGCTTCGATCGATTGAGCCTGCTGAAGGTCAGGGATGTTCTCGCCGCCGGGATGCGACTGGAGCCGACCGGCCGCAATCCGCGTCACTACACCGCGAGCTTCGATGACCTGGAGGACGGGGTGCAGCGGCTTGTCAGCTGCCCGCATCAAGTCATGCCGAACGCCTACCACGACGCGTAACCTGGGTAGTGGAGGAGGCCTGATGGAATCGCACATCGACCTGGCAGCCGACCTCAACGACGAAGACGATGAGGGGCTCGGTTGGTCCACACTGAGCGAGGCCCGCGATCCGGGCCGGGTCCGCCAGGGGGTAATGCTGGTCGCCGGCAACCGCCAGGCCCAGGCGGTCGTCCGGGTGGTAGCCGTCGATGACGACGGGCAGGTGCACTTCACCGTCCTGCCCGGGTCCGTGGACAAGAACCGCCACCTCATTGGCCGCGCCCTGGCTTGACCGCCCGTTAGCCCGGCGCGCTCGATTCCAGCAAACGACGACCTTCGAGCGGTGCCACAACACAGACACCGCGGTCTTGGGACGGCGACGGCCTCTTCACGTAGGGGCCAGATACTCCAGCGGCAGCCCGCGCTACCGAGGGCTTCGGTCAGGTCGTGGTCGCCGCGTTGGCACTGGGTGCGTGGGGGAGTTTCCCGGGGGTCGGGAAGCCGAGACTGGTGTTGCCGGGTGCACCCTTGGCCAGGGATGAGGCCACGACGCCGCCGGTGAGCTCGTCGTGGTAGTAGCGGACCCTTGCCGTGGCATGGGCGCAGAATACGGACGACATACTGGACGAGTCGCACCTTCTGGGCGATGGGCGCGGCGAGGAAGAGACTGTCCAGCGCGGGGCAGTCGAATCCCTCCCCGGCGTGCGGGCCGGTCGGGACGGGGGCAGGGGCGGCCCGCCAGGCTGCGGCTGGAGCCGGGCAAGTGCCGCAGCCGGCGTTTTAGCGCCCATGCCACCGCGCAGGGTGACCACATCGTGGCCCATCGCTCACAGTGCGTCGGCGAGCTTGTCCAGATGTGCGGTCCAGTTCGTGAGCACGAGGCAGTTCCTGCCCCGGGACAGCGCGGCCGTCGCTTCGGCGACGACCTGGAGCCAATCGTGACGGGCGACACCTATATTCCGTCCATGCGTCAACTGTTCAAGGGCCGCTGTATTGGTGGCCCGTGGACCGTTCACGACGACAGCTGCTTGGTTGCCTCACGTTCTAGCTCGTCGATGCGCATCTCAATCTCCTTGAGGTCCTTGGCCAGATCGATCTCGTCACGCCTGGCGCCCAGGATCAGCACAAGCTTTCGCATCTCGTAATCCTGGCTCTGACGCTCACGCAGCGTCTTGTGTGCTTCTTTGATCGCAGTACGAATAACAGCGAATGTGCTCGTCACCGTGGCGACGGCGGACGGCGTGCCCATGATCAGCAGCGCTGTGGCGCCGAAGCTCCGGTAAACACCTTCCGGGTCGCTCCTGGCGGAGGACTGCGATCTGACCTCGGCGCTGGGGTTGTTATCGAGGGACGCCCGGACTGCGGGCGATGAGACGACAATCCTGCCGAGTTGAATGGGCATCTCCAGGGCAACCGAGATGTCATCCACGTCATTTCTCCTCTGCCGCCGCCATCTATCGTCCGCGCAAGGCCCACAGAGCACCGCCTATACCGACAGCATACGATTTCGCTGCCGTGATCGCCCTGCGCGCATGGCCGTACCACCGCGGTGGTCCGGCGATGGGCCAAATCGGGATATGGACATCGCTGTCAGGCTGACGAGAATGAAAAGTGTTCGTTCAACCCCAGGGTGCTTTGCAAAGGGGGAAGGCGATGGAGGAGTCCGCAGGTCCGACTGGTGAGTTCTGGCGACGCGGCAAGCGCTGGGCCTGGCGGAGGTCGACCGCGCATTCTGACCCGGCCGGATCAGGCGCGAAGACTCCTTCCGGGTCGCATGGGACGATCGGATATCTGTGGGGCAGCACTCGGCGGTTGCTGGGGTTCGGCGTCATGCGTGTCTCCGCCCAGCTGCGCAGGCCTGACAGCGCTGAGCCTGTGTATGTCCGCGCCCGCCTGGAGCGCGCGCTGATCAGGGAGCGGTACTTCTACTTCCAGGAGATCTCGCAGAACGCCGACAGGCACGTGAGGAAGGCACCCGAAGGGCGCATCGAACTGGTTCTTCCTTACGACGGAGAGCGGTACTTCACCCGTCAGGCCCGCAAGGACGTCGACCACGGTCGCCAGTTCGGCGCGACCGGTGCGACCGAAGCTCTCATCGGTCACCTGGCGCTTACCGGATTCGAGCACGCCAACCTGGACGAACTGCTCGATGAAGGGCCGACCCATGGTTCGGTGCCCATCCGGGTGCCCATTGCGGGACTACCCGGCCCTGGAGAGCCTGACCCGCTGGTCTCCGACCGCAGCGCATGCGTCGTGTCCCACAACTATGAGCCAGATACCCGACATTTGAAGGTTGAGCCCGTAGACGTCGAAGTGGAGCTTCATGATCCTGACGACGCGCGATTCCAGCCGGGGAACGTAGCTAACGACTTCGACGGCCAGCGGCTGCGGATCATGCGGCAAGTCGGCTTCCGGCCTGAACTGTTGCTCCGCATGACCGTACGCCTGGATATCCCGCGGGAGATGGCCGCGAACGCAACGGCGGCAGTGCGTCAGGTCTTCATCAGCTGGCCGACGCACACGTCCTTGCGCGATCTGAAGCTGTGGGCGGACGGGCAGCGGCATTCGCTTCGGTACAACCCGAAACGAGAGGGCCTGGAATGGTCCGGCATCCCCATGACTCTGGCAGCCGATCCGCGCGCCGGCGAGATCCGCACCTTCTCCAGTGGCCGCATGACGCTAGAAATTCCTCAGCCTGGGGAGCTCTACAAGCAATCCAGCCTTGACGGCCAGGTCCAAGTCAGCGTCAATAGATTGCTTTCGGGGATGGACGCGCGACTATACGACGCGGCCGGAACACCGCACGGGCACCCGTCAGTGACGCCGCGGACGCTGATCACCACGGAATTCAGGTTGATATTGGATGATGCCTTTACCCGGCGTACCTTGCGGCCGCATCAGCAGCTGCACTTCGATGAAGTGATCCCGTCCGAGACCCGTATCGACGACATAAAGATGGCGCTCGGAAACCTTGGTTTCAAGGTGACGGATCGGTGGCCTGAGCACGGCCCGGAAAATCGGTGGCTGTTTGCGAGACGCGCCGAAGGGCCGGAGACGCTGGAGCTCATACTCTACGTGACCGGCAAGCAGCACAAGTCGCGGCGACAGCGACGTGTTCCGGGGGGTATCACCTACCGCACCGATCTGGACAGCGGCGAGATGCGGATTTACGCCTACGGCTCGCTGTCCGGGAGCAGCCACCCGGTCGTCCAAGAGATGAACGCCTTGCGGGAAACGCTGCGAGAACGGTTCGAGCGGCTTCCGGCCCGCCGCTGAATGACGCGAAAGGCGATCGCATGGACACCGGATTCAAGCCTCGCTCACCGCAGGTTAGATGCTATAAATGCAGCTCAGCCGATATTTCTGCGCTATGCCATCATTGCTGGCGGCCGGGATGTGGAGACCATGTCGTTCCCGCGCCGCGCTGGGCGGCTCGGGTACTGGGACGGGAAGCCGCTGACCGGAAACCAGGGAACGATGCGGCGATGCACTGTAACGAGTGCCGTCACGCCGAGGTCGGCCGTGAGTTGACGCTGGGCGCGGCCGGTGTCGCCGCTATGGCGGCCGGGCTCATCGCGTCGTTCCTGACCTTGACCGCCAGGCTGGCGCTCCTGGCGGTCGGCGCGCTGCTCGCGGGCGCGGCCTACCTGGTCGCTCGCCGGCGTGCGGCCCGCCTGCGCCGCGGGCTTCCGCTCCTTCTACACCCGAAAGTCAACCACCTCCGCGTGACGGAGCGGCTCGGGGTCGACATCACACTGGCGCAAGATGGCCGGTATCGAACGAGGCCGCGCCCGGTCGAGGGTGAGATCTCGACGAACCTGGTCTTCGGCCGCCCTGACCGCGCCCGGTACGACCGCCATGCGGGCAGGAGGGGCCGGGGCCTAGACACCCGTTTCTGTGCTGGGTGCCTGATGCTCCGGGGTCGAGTTGATATCGAGCCGCAGCCAGACCTCCCCGGCCCGATTCGCCGCCTTGAGGGGACCACCGGGGCTTTCCCGGTGTTCCAGGCCGAGGATGCGCCCGCGTCCAGTCCCTGGCGCACGGTGCTGTCCTACCGGCTGGCGCGGCAGCCGGTGATAAGGCAGGGGCCGGTCTGGGTCACTCCCTCGCTGGTCCCGGAGTCGGACCGGCGTGCCCTCGAGCTGGATATCCAGTGGGTGGATCTCGGTCCGCGCGACAAACGGCTCACCCTGGACGTAATCGAGCTGGTCCGGTTGAGGTACCCGGTGCCCTGGGGCAAAGTCGAAATAGCCAGCCGGCGGGCCATCCAGTCCGCCACAGGGGATGACTACGGCGGGCCGGAGCCGCAGCATTCGGTGGAGTGGCGGCACCTTGTGCCGACCGAGGATGAGCGCAAGGCCCGGCAGCTGAAGCTCATGATCCGGTTCGAGGGCCAGATCAAACGGGAGGACCAGATAAGCGGACGTCTCGAGGCCGCCATGAAAGGCGGGCTGTCCGGCCTGGACACAGTGCGCCTGTTTAGCTCACTTGGCGGGCGGCGGCATGACTGGCGCGGCGCGAGCATCAGGACGCGCGTCGAGGCTGATTTCGCGTTGAGCCTGGCCAGCATCCGCTACCAGGACGTCCTGATCGTCCCCGAACGCGAGGGAAGAGAGGACGACAGCGATACCGACAGGTTCTGCGTGATTCCCGATGACGAGATGGTGATCAAGCTGACCAACGTGCTCAGCGAGGAGAACTATTACGTCAAACGCGTGATTGAGAACCCGCCCCGCAGCGGAGCGCACGCCAACCATGTGCAGCGTTACTGGGACATCGCAGGCCGGCGCTACGAAGGCGTTTACCCCATCGATTTCCACATGGTCGTGACGGGAGAGGAGATTCATCGCGGCGACGTCCGACCCGTGGCCGGCACGACAAAGGTGCGGATCGTGGTCCAAGGCGCCTATACCGACAGCGAGATGAAGAGGCGCATCGATCAGGCAGGCAAGGACCTACGTGGGCTGACCAAGAGGACGCTGAACGGGCTGGCGTCGGGAAGGCCTGAGACCAGCTGGAGTGCTTCTGCTCCGGCCGCATCTCGGCCAGAGCAGAACGGCACCGATCCATCCCGAGCGGAGACCCGGCTCCGGGCGCGCCTGGGCAAGCTGGACGATGCGCTCCTGGACGGCCGGATATCCGCGGAGCAGTACGAGGACATGAAGGCCAGAGCCGAGCGGGAACTCGGCGACTGGGAGGCGTGATGCCTTGGGAATGCGGCGAGTGCAACGCTAGGGAAGATGTGAATGCGGCCTGTCATCACTGCGGCAAGCCATTGTGCAAAGCGGATCAGGTATGGATCGCCGACTTTGTCTTCTCCGACGAGCCCGGCGAGATCGGCCGACAGGCCGCGCACTGCCGGCCGTGCCTGCGTCAGCATCACCTTCCGATCGACGTTCATCTGAGCCGGGACACCCGATGATCGATGTCAGTCTGTCGCCTACCCGGTTTCAGGCCGGAGACCCCGTCGAGCTTGAGATCAGCCTGACCAACACCGGGACCGGTACGTGTACGAACGTCATATTCACGCTCAGGCTGCCGGCCGGGATAGCCCGGCTGCACGGAAGGGAAAGGATCGAAGTCGGCCCCGTGCTCCCGGGGGAGTCGAAAACTTCGCGCCTGGGCATACGCGCGGAAGAGCCGGGCCGGTACCGGCTGGTCAGCACGAATTTTGCCTACCGTGATCAGCGCGGCCGACCGCATCGGGGGCGCGTGCTGGAGGCCGAGATCACCGTGGATCCGGCGCCAGATCCCCCACCCCCGCCGCAGATTATGGTCGAGCTGCTGGATGCCGAACTGCCGTACGGCGAATGGACGATTGTGCGTGGCCGGATCACCAACGCCGGCGCGGTCGGCGTCTCCGACCTGGAGATCAGGCTTTCTGGTCAGGTCATCACCGACCAGCGCACCGCGCGCAGCACGCTGGAGCAGTTGCCCCCCGGGTGCTCGGCGGACCTCCCGTTCTACGTCATGGCCCAGCATGCGGGGGCCAACGTTCCGGTTCACCTGGATCTCGGGTATCACTATCAATCCCGCCGGCAGGTGCACCAGACGACGCAAAGTGTCCGCGTGGCCCGGGACCGCACGATCACGCGCGCGGCCGCACCAACCGCCGGACGGCAACCGGTCAAGGTTCTCATCCTCGGGGCCAATCCCGTTGACACCGAACCCCTCGAGATCGGCAGGGAGGTACGCGAGATCTGGGACGTCATCCGGGCCGGTATGGAGCGGGACAGTATCGAGGTCTGCTTCCCTCGCCTGGCCGCGCGCCCGGACGACATCATCCAGGCTCTGCTCGACGAAAAACCATGGCTGGTCCATTTCGCGGGGCACGGAGGAGGCCAGCATCAAAGTGTCGTGGCCGAGAGCGAATACGGCCTGGCGCACGTCATTCCGGTTGACGGCCTGGTTAAGTTGTTCGGCGAATTCGGGCGCAAGGTAAAATGCGTCCTCGTCAACTGCTGCGACACCGAATTGCTGGCCCGGGAGCTGTCGGCGGTGGTTCCCTACGCGATCGGGATGCGGCACCCTGTGCACGACAAGTCGGCCATCAAGTTCAGCCGTGGCTTCTACCAGGCTTTGGCCGCGGGGAATTCGATCGACGACGCGTTCCGGCTCGGCATGATCCAGCTGACGATGGCGCCCATCGGCTCCGACGCATCGGCGCCGGTTCTGTTCCGGCCGGTCATGGGACACTCGCGGTAGCGCCTTCTGCGATCGCTGGGCCGCGATGGCTACACTCCCAATTAAGGACGCCCGCCCCCGTCGCGGCCGAGGCTGGCCCCCACGTTACTGAACAGATCCACAATCCTCCCGCCAGTCCGGATTAGGATTCGTCGGTCCAGGTGCAGGCACGGCCCGCAGGCGAGGGCAACCCATCCAGCCAGGCACCATGACCGCCGTCGGCTGCTCACCGCTACCGCGCGCCTGCTTCCCCAGGTGCGGCCGG
>Ga0187802_10000464_pt1 | contig 9911 bp, 12 predicted proteins | sample NC_wetland_sal_i_FD_130584 | JGI IMG/M metagenome (GOLD analysis project Ga0187802, IMG submission 130584) | Wetland sediment microbial communities from Neuse River Estuary, North Carolina, USA - Control_2 | ecosystem: Environmental > Aquatic > Freshwater > Wetlands > Sediment | place: USA... | reverse complement strand
TCAATCGCCGGATGCTTATAGCTGATTCGTCAACAGACCGAAGCGATGCGATTTGACGATTGCTCTATGTAAAACTTGCAGCATGGTGCTGTTCGCCGCGATTCGACATCAACGCACTCCCCACGTCTGATGGCGGCTCAATAGCTCTGGCAGTTTCGCGATATTTACGGAAATCCTTCTTGCCTCGTCCCGCTCCAATAATTTTGCCGCCGATCTCCGCCCCGGTTCGTTCTCAAAATAAACATAGGCGAGCGCCTGTCCGCTGTGATCGCGGACGACGAAACAGGCGGGCTGTTCCTCGACAGACCAAGGGGGAGGGAAGCGGCGGGAGGCCTCACTCGACGCCCGAACCATTCAGTGAACAGATTACTGGCAGATAATTCTTTGACCTGCATCAAAACTGCTTATTGGCAAAAGATCCTCGCTTAGAATGTGCGAATGACCATCGCGGCTGGGCTTCTGCCGCCGCGATGGAGGATCACCGCCGTGACGCCGCTGAAAAGCTTGCTGAGATCAGGCCGCCGACTCGTGGATCAATCCCCGCAGTGCTAGGCGCACCGCGTCGTCGAGATCGCGATCGATAAAGCGACCGCCGCGGAACTGCAGCCAAGCAATCATACGTTCAAGATAGACGCCGCGCTTTTCCGCCGGTAAGCCATGGGCGGCGTTCCAGATGGCTTGAAGCTGCGAATCAGACAGCGCGAACATGTGGCCATGGTCTGGCGAGGGTGGCGGATGTCAACCGCTATCCCCATGCGCCCTTCTATTCGCCGCCCAAGCGGTCACGGCTTAGCGACAAGCTCATCGTCATTGTGCAGGCGGAAATAGACTTGTTGCGGCGTCACTGCCTCGGCGGCGGTGCCGTGTGGCATCAACCGCGTCGCCGCCCCCGTGATCATGATCAGTAGCAGCAGGCCGCCCAACATCACCAGTTTCAACATGGCAAGCCTCCATCATTGGATGGTCGGTTTTGCCACGGCTGCGGGTTAAGGCGCTGTGAACTGCGTCACAGTCAGTCGAGAGAGAGAGGTGGCCCTCTCATGGCCGAAGCAATGAAAGAAAAAGTGGGCACAACCCATTCTCCGAGGCCGGAGCTGCGCCCTAGAAATCGATTCCCATGCGTTTGATCGGACGAGGTGGTTCGTCGCGCACCAGCGGCGTTTTCTGTTACCCCAGGTGTTACCCTAATCCCAACCTATTAGCGTGAAAACGCTAGAAGTGCCTGATTTTATTGGTGGGCGGTAGAGGACTCGAACCTCTGACATCCTGCGTGTAAAGCAGACGCTCTACCAGCTGAGCTAACCGCCCTTCACGGCGAGATGTATCCCCGCATCGCGCCGAGGCGCAAGCGCGTCGCCACATTGTTGTTGCGGCCCGATCACACACCGCGGCAAACGTTTGCGCACAACCCGATAGAAACGGCCTGGCCGCGCGACAGTGCGGGCAAAGTATGAGATAAGATTTAGGAAGTGACGACGGGCCGGATGCCCGCAAATGGGGGGACCATGATCCGGATATCGATGTTGTCGATCGCTTTCGTCTTCGCCGTAGCAGCCGCAGCCGCCCAGCAATTCCCGCCGCAGCCGCCGCCCGCCCCAAACCAGGGCAACGACCGCGAGCGCTCCGCCTGCCATCCCGACGTCACCAGGTTTTGCCAGACCCAGCTGCAAGTCAATCCCAATGACACGCTGGGTATCCTCGGCTGTCTCCAGGCCAATCGGCCGAAGATCAGTCACGCCTGCCAACAGGTTCTCGCCAGCCACGGCCAGTAAGCCGCTGCTTCAGACTTTGGGAAGTTGAATTCGAGCGCTGGCGCAGGACAGCCGATTAATCGTCCTGCGTTGCGAGCACCGGGTCTGCGGTGCTGCGCTCGACGTGTTCGGCCAACCGCACCCAGGACTGGGCCAAGGTCAGCCATAGCATCTTGTCCTGATCGTCTTCAGCCAGCCGCGCCATGGCGACACATTCCTCCGCGTAGCGGCGATGCTCGAGCGTCGTCCCCATGATACTCCCCCGGGTGGACCCAACGACGGGGCCGATATCAATCGACGACTGCGGCGCAGGCGGGATCAGGGTCGGGCGGAACTCGGGCGAACACCGCAAAAAACGGGGTGGTTGGAACCCGGTGTCAAAGGCCCAGGCTGCGCCTAGAGGTGCTTCGGGCCCCGCTTGGAGCTCATAGCTCACATCAGATACACTCTAATATCACAGTCCAGTGAGTGGCGGAGACGCTAACATAAAGAAACGCCACTCTTTGTCATGCACTGTAGGACCAGCTGCGCTGCAGCAATTCTATTGCGGTGCAATACAGCAACCCCATATTTTGTCTGTGATTCCGGCCAAGTGCCGGAGAAAGGACGAAGCCCATGTTGTCACCCGTTATTCGCTTTTTCCAAAACTGGAAGCGATATGGGCTCGCCGTGCAGGAACTTTCCCAGTTGAGCGACCGCGAATTGGCCGACATTGGAATTACCCGCAGCGACATTCCCCGTATCGCCTCGGAGCAATCGCACCAGGCCTAATCGGCTATAGCGATCGCCTTGTCGCAGCGCCCGGTTCAAAGCCGGGCGCTGCGCTTTTTTACAGCCGCGTTGCGAACCAAAACGCGCACCAGCATCGCCGGCGTTCGGCGCGGGCTTAAAGCACGACCGCTTTGCCTTTGTCCGGCACGACCACCTTGGTTGCGTGACCGCGCATTGCGGCGACGAATTTTTCTGGCGTCGCATCGATGATCGGAAACGAGCCATAGTGACAAGGGATCACGGCATCGAGCTTAAAGAACCGCTTGATCGCCATCGCCGCGGTCGCCGCGCCCATCGTAAAACGATCGCCGATCGGGACCATGGCAATGCGCGGCTGGTGGATTTCGGCCATGAGCGCCATGTCGGAAAAAATATCGGTGTCGCCCATGTGGTAGACGATGGGCTCACCCAGCGCTTTGACGATCGCGCCGCAAGGATTGCCAAGATACACCGACGCGCCGTCGATCATGTCGCCCGAGGAATGGTCGGCGCGCACCAGCGAAACCGTAAAACCACCGAGATCCGTCGTGCCGCCGCTACTCATTGGATTGAGGTTTTGCAGGCCCTTCGCAACGAGCCACATGCCGAGATCGTAATTCGTCGTCACCGTCGCGCCGTTCGACTTGGCGATGTCGAGCGTGTCGCCGACATGATCGCCGTGGCCGTGCGTCAGCACGATATGTTTGACGCCTTTGCTGGCGGCCGCTTTGTCGGAGACGAAAGCGGGATTGCCGGTGAAGAATGGATCGATCAGGACGGCGTGGCCGGCAAAGTCGAGGCGAAAGGCGGAGTGACCATACCAGGTGATTTGCATGGCGGGACCTTGAGCTTGCGGGATTCTGGACGCACTCAACAATAATCGCGCGGCACGTTGCGGAAAAGCGCGGCGGAAAAGCGCGCTTGGCAAGGCCGATATCGCGCCGGTTCCGCGTTCGTGCTAACGGCACCGCATGCCTGTTCTTTTGCTTGCCGACGCTGTCGCAGTGCTGCCGCCGCGTGGCGCGCTGATCGGTCTTGATCTCGGCACCAAGACCATCGGGGTTGCCGCCAGCGATCCCGATCGGCGGGTCGCGGCGCCGGTCGAAACCATCTCGCGCCAACGTTTCAACCTTGATGCACGGCGCATCCTCGATCTCGCCGCGGAGCGACGCGCCGCCGGCTTTGTGCTCGGCCTGCCGATCAACATGGACGGTTCGGAAGGCCCGCGCGCACAGGCAACCCGCGCTTTTGCGCGCAATCTGGCGCGGTTAACCGAGCTGCCGATCGCATTGTGGGACGAACGCTTATCGACCGCCGCCGTCGAGCGCGCGCTGATTGCCGCCGACGCGAGCCGCGCCAAGCGCAAAAGCGTCATCGATCAGCACGCCGCCGCTTACATCCTCCAAGGCGCTCTGGATCGGCTGTCGCGAGAGTGGCCGAGTCACCGGCCAAGTCAACCTTAGAAGACCGCCGCGGAGCGCGCGCCAAGCCTTGTTTTCCCGACGACCGCAGTTTCCGGTGCATCGCCGCAAGCGCAGGGCCTGTCCGCACTTGCCGCAATACGCCGATTGGGCCTATAGCAAGGCTTTAATGACCAAGGCTCAGCCCCCGACGCGGCATATCGTTTCTATAAATGACCTCACCAATAAGGAGATCGAAACGGTCTTCGAGGTCGCGCAGGGGTTTTTAAAGGAACTCGCCGACGATCACGTTTCCTACCGGATCGGACGCAGCACCAATATCGCCTCGAAATTCATCCTTGCCAGCCTTTTTTACGAGCCGTCGACCCGCACACGGCTGTCGTTCGAAAGCGCCATGCTGCGGCTTGGCGGCGCCAATATTACCAGCGCCGATCCGGCGGTCAGTTCCGCCGCAAAGGGCGAGAGCCTCGCCGACACGATGCGGGTGATTTCGAATTACGCCGATATCGTCATCATCCGCCATCCGCGCGACGGTGCGGCACGGCTTGCCGCCGAATATGCGCAGATCCCGGTGGTCAACGGCGGCGACGGCAGCCACGAGCACCCGACCCAGACGCTGTGCGATCTTTTTACGCTGCGAACGAAGAACAAGAACTTGCGCAATATGAAGATCGCGATTTCCGGCGACCTCAAGGGCAGCCGCACCATCCACTCCTTCGTCTACGCGCTGGCGCGCTTCGGCGCCACGATTGAGCCCCTCCCCGCACCCGGAATGGAATTGCCGGCGCATGTCGATCGCCGGCTGCGCGAGGAATTTCACAGCCGCATGGTATCGAAGGACGCCGGACAAGGCGCCGCCATCGACGCGCTCTACGTCACCTCCGACCAGCCGCATCAGCTCTCGCTCTATGCCGAGCCGGAAATCGATTACGGCTTGGTGTTGCAGAAGAAGATCGACGCCGTCTACGTCACCCGCTTCCAAAAGGAGCGATGGACCGAGAAAGAGCGCCCTTATCCGCGCATCGACGCCAAGTTTCTCGGCGAACCGAAATATTCGGAAGCGAGCGTCATGCATCCCCTGCCCCGGGTCAACGAGCTCGACGCCTCGTTCGATACCGACCGCCGCGCCATCTATTTCCAGCAGGCCGCATACGGCGTTCCAGTGCGCATGGCGCTCATTTCGCTGCTCTTGCATCTGCACAAGAACAAATCGCTGCACAAATTCCCTGGCGGCTTCGCCAAGCCCGAACATCCGCTCTATTGCCAGCCGATCGGCACCGGATTGCACTGCGCCAACCAGAACTGCATCACGGCCGATCCGGCCGAAAGCCAATACGCAGCGAACAAGTTTTACATCGTTGAAGAGCAGCATCGGCATGACGCGAGATTGCGCTGCGTCTATTGCGAAAGCGATATCGAGGTGCCGGCGGAGACGGCAGCTGATTCTTTGGTGGTCGCCGATACCGTGCGAAAGACGTTCACGCCCGGGCTCGCAACGCTGACCAAAGCGCCGGCGGAGAAACGAAAAGCTCTCGTGATCTACGGCAACGAGTCGGAAGCGATGGCGGCGGGATTTACGCTGCGCGAGACGGGCGCCGGCAGGGTGCGAATGGGATAACCGGCCACCGGTTTGGCCCGTCGGCCCGCGCCACAATGAGCGGACATGCAGTCACCTTTGCTCCAATACGCCGCGGCCCTGATCTTCGGCTATCTGTGCGGCTCGATACCGTTTGGCGTTCTGGTAACGCGCCTTGCCGGCGCGCCTGATCTGCGCAGCGTCGGTTCGGGCAATATCGGCGCCACCAATGTGCTGCGTACTGGACGAAAATTCTTAGCCGCGGCCACGCTCGCTGGCGACATTCTTAAAGGCACCGTTGCTGTCGCAGCGATCGGCTTTGTTTTCGGCCGTGATGCCGCGCTTTATGCCGCGCTTGGCGCTTTTCTCGGGCATTTGTTTCCGGTTTGGCTCGGCTTTAAAGGCGGCAAAGGCGTCGCCACCTATATCGGCCTGTTGCTCGGTCTCACGCTGTGGCTGGCACTGATCGCATTTTGCCTGATCTGGATCGCGATTGCGGCGGCCTCGCGCTACTCCTCGCTCGCCGCGCTCGTGGCATCGGCAGCAACGCCCGTGGTGCTGTGGTGGAACGGTAATTTGCCGGAAGCGAAATTATTTCTGCTGCTGTCGGGATTGGTCTGGCTGATGCACCGCGCCAATATCGCGCGCTTGATCAGCGGCACTGAACACCCGATCGGCGGCGGCTAATCCAGCACGCGTTACTGCGCCGCCACAACGGCGGCCGGCCGCACCGGTGCGCCATGGGTGTGCGGAATCTTGTCGGCGAACACTTCGACAAAATGATCGGTCTCGCCGGGCGAGGTATGCGGGCGGAGCGCCTCGTCGAAATACGTGCGCGCGACGGGATCTTTGGTGATCCGCGCCATGATCCGGCGATAACGCCAAATCAGCCGCAACCACTGCGAACTAACTTTGATGAAATTGGCAAGCCGCCACGGATAAAACACCAGCGGATGAAGAACCGGCATGCCATGACGCCGCTGAGTTCGCAGCTTACGGCGCAAGAAGCCGAATTGCAGCGGATGCACGCCTTCGATGCGGGCGGCGCCGGAAAAGATCGTCAGCGAATCCAGAACCTTGGTGCGATTGATTCCGGAAACGATCGCGCGTCGCATGATCGTCTCGACATGCGCGTCGGTGTAGTACCGCCGCCAGGCGTCGGCATAAACCCCGATCCAGGTCTCTTTCGACATCAGCGGGTGGTCGGTGCAGGCGTGTTCGAGATCGTATTTGTTCATGTCGGGATCCATCGGCACCCCGCGCATGAACAGTTTCTTGTGATCCTCCGAACCCGGCAGCGGCGTTAAATAGAAGAATTCCAGAATGTCGACCGGCAGCTCTTTCTTGATGATCTCGATATCGCGGGCGATCGTTTCCGGCGTGTCGGTCGGGAAGCCAAGAATGTAGCCGGCATAGGTCATCACCTTTTGCCCGCGCCACGCCAACAGCATGTCGCGATATTCCCAGATCTTATTCTGTCGCTTCTTGGTTCCCATCAGCGATTCCGGATTGATGTTTTCCAATCCGATGAACACCGCAGTGCAGCCGGCACGCGCCGACTTTTCGATAAAGCCGGGAATACGGTGGCACAGCGTGTCGACCTGCAGCAGGAGCCGGATGTTGAAGCCTTGGCGCTCGCGCAGCTCGATCAGACGATCCAGGATCGATTCCCAATTGCGGTTGCGGGCGAAATTATCGTCGGTGATGAAGAAACGCGTGATCCCCTGCGCCGCGTTCGCGCGCACGATCGCCTCGACATCGTCGGGTGTGCGATAGCGGGATTTGCGCCCCTGCACATTGATGATCGTGCAGAAGCTGCACTGGAACGGGCAGCCGCGCCCGGCATCGAAACTGGAATAATGTCCGGCGACGCGTGTCACGACCTCCCGTGGCAGGATCGGATAGACGGCGGCTGCCATTTCCGGAAGGTCGGTGAGATAATTGTAGACCGGCTTGGCTGTTCCCGCGGCGATATCGCACAAAACTTCGGCCATCCGGCCTTCGGCCTCGCCGGCGAACAGCGTGATGCCGAGATCGCGCGCTTGCTTAAGATCGCTCGGCAGTTCGGGCAGCATCGCGATGCAGCCGGAGATGTGAAAACCGCCCATCACCACCGGCAGTCCGTGCGCGCGGAATTGTCGGCCGAGATCGAGCGCGCGCGGAAATTGATTGGACTGCACGCCGATCAAACCGATCATCCCGCCGCCGCTTGCGCGGATGCGCTTGGCGACACCGGCGACGTCGACGACCGTGTTGCACTCGTCGCAGGCTTCGATTTCGATCTCGACGTCGGGGCCGAGCGTGCGGGCGCGCGCGCATTCCTCGACCAGGCCGTAGACGCTCGCCAAGCTGTTCGACGGTAACGTCGAGCGCCACCATTGAATGACGTAACCGTCCGCATCGTAATGCGACGGTTTGATCAGGACGACGCGAAAAGCCCGCTTCGACGCGCTGGCGCGCAAGACACTAAGCAAGACACCCCTGCCCTGTTGTCATCCCTGCGGTGGCCCCGACTGTGAGGGTTTACCTCGTGTTTTGCAACATATGAGTTCGGTTCCATCTTGGCGGTAATACGGCCACTGGACCGAGCGTTCGGGGTTGGGGTGAGCGAGGGCACGGAACCAATACGATTGACGGATGAGCAGCGGCTCGACTGGCTCCGCCTCATCCGCAGTCAGAATGTCGGCCCGCGCACCTTTCGCGCGCTGCTCAATCATTTCGGCGGAGCACGCGCGGCGCTCGAGGCGTTGCCGACGCTGGCGCGCCGCGGTGGCGCCAGCGCGCCGCAAATTTGCTCCCGCGAACAAACTGAACGTGAGATCGAGGCTTGCGGCAAATTTGGCGTTACACTGTTCGCGCGCGGCGAGGCGCACTATCCGCACCGGCTGCAAATGATCGATGACGCGCCGCCCTTGATTGCGATCCGCGGCAATGCCGCTGTGCTGGCGATGCCGCCGGTGGCGATCGTCGGCTCGCGCAATGCCTCTGCCGCCGGCGTGAAGATCACGGAGCGGCTCACGCGCGGACTTTGTGACGCGGGATTTGCCACTGCATCGGGCCTGGCGCGCGGCATCGACGCCGCCGCGCACCGCGCCAGCATTGCAACTGGGACCGTCGCAGTTCTCGCCGGCGGCCAGGATCGCGTTTATCCCCCTGAGCACGCGGACCTCCTTGATGACATCCTGCACACCGGACTGGCTTTGACTGAAATGCCGCTCGGCTGGGAGCCGCGGGCGCGGGATTTTCCCCGCCGCAATCGGCTGATCTCGGGTCTGTCGCTTGGCGTCGTCATTGTCGAAGCGGCCAAGCGTTCCGGTTCGCTGATTACGGCTCGGCTCGCGCTTGAGCAGGGCCGCGAAGTCTTTGCCGTGCCGGGTTCCCCGCTCGATCCGCGCGCCGAAGGCACCAATAGCTTGATCAAGCAAGGCGCCACGCCGGTCACCGAAGCAGACGACATCGTTTCCGTGCTGCGGCCGATCATCGGCGCCGATCTTCCGACGCGCGAGGACGACACCGACGAAGCTGAAAAATCGCAAGCCGAGCCGGCTCCCGACGAGCGGGCGCGCGTCATCGCGCTTCTTAGTCCGGCACCGGTCTCGCTCGATGACCTGGTCCGGCTGTCGGGCACCTCGCCGCGCATTGTGCGCATGGTGCTGTTGGAGCTTGAAATCGCCGGCCGGATCGAGCGCCACGGCGGCGGACTGGTGTCGCTGGCCTAGCGCTTAATGAGCTGATCGGCCTCGAGCCGCGCCATTTCGAGGATGTGGCGTAATGTGTCGAGCCCATTGCGCCGCGCGATTGCGGCAAGCTCCTGCGTCAAAGAGGCAATATATTGCGCCGCCTGATCCGGCGTTTCCTCGCTCGCTGGCGCGTCCATTTCGGCCCCTGATTATCCGCACCGCGCGACCGCACGCGGAAGAGCTTTCCTGCCGCAAACAGGCGCACCGTCAGGGCTTTAGGTCCTCAAGGTTGTCTATACTCTAACGTTATGATTGACAACTACACAATCAGAGCGTGTATCACGGCGTGGCCGGCCGCCGCCCTGATTACTCCGTAATGCGAGACTATTTGCGCGCTTCTTTTCCACCGGTAACGATTTGACAGGCAGGGGTGCATTACCCATGTTCCCGGCGGCCTGCAAGCTGCGACTTAGACGTGGAATAGGCAAAAAGCTCTAAAAATCATTGGGTTAACATGGATCTTGTACTGGTAGAGTCGCCCGCTAAGGCGAAAACGATTAATAAGTATCTGGGTAAGGGCTACGAAGTTCTGGCCTCGTTTGGCCATGTCCGCGACCTTCCGGCCAAAACCGGTTCGGTCCAGCCCGATGCCGATTTTCGCATGGTTTGGGAGGTCGATCCCAAGGCGCAGAAGCGCCTGAACGACATCGCCCGGGCGGTCAAAGACGCCGAT
>Ga0187802_10000462_pt1 | contig 9926 bp, 11 predicted proteins | sample NC_wetland_sal_i_FD_130584 | JGI IMG/M metagenome (GOLD analysis project Ga0187802, IMG submission 130584) | Wetland sediment microbial communities from Neuse River Estuary, North Carolina, USA - Control_2 | ecosystem: Environmental > Aquatic > Freshwater > Wetlands > Sediment | place: USA... | reverse complement strand
GCGGCCGACGGGCTGGAAGCCGCGGAGCTTGTTTCACAGCACGGATGCCACCTGGTGATTACGGACCTGGAGATGCCGCGAATGACCGGCTACGAATTGATGGTGCAGTTGCGTCAAAGCCCAACAACGCGGCGCATCCCGGTGATGGTGGTGACCTCGCGCGCCGGAGCCAAGCACCGCGACCGCGCGATGAAAGAAGGCGCTTCCGCCTTCCTCACCAAGCCGGTGCAAGAGGATCAACTGATCGCAGCAGTCGAGCAGCTTATGGGAACGGAGGCGCCGCGTCCGGGTGTTCCGGTAGCGTAGAAAATCATGGCGACGGCCAACAAAAAATTCAAAGTTTTGATCGTGGACGATTCATCGTTCATGCGCAAGGTTCTGGAGACGATTTTCAATGCGGATGAACAGTTGCAAGTCATCGGGCAAGCCAAGGACGGCCGCGAAGCAGTGGCCATGGCGGAATCGCTGAAGCCCGACGTCATCACCATGGATATCAACATGCCGCACGTGGACGGATTGCAGGCCACTGCGGAAATCATGACCACGAATCCGAAACCCATCGTGATTGTCAGCTCGGAATCGAAAGAGGGTGCGGCCAGCACGCTGCGGTCGCTGGAACTGGGAGCAATTGAGTTTGTGGCCAAGCCCGGCGGCGCGATCGATCTCGATATGGAGAGCGTCAAGGAAGAGTTGCTTCGCAAAGTGCGGATGGCAGCGAAAGTCCGGGTCGTACGCACGGCTTCGCGCCTGGCGACTACGATTCAAAAGGGCGGAGCAGCAAAGCCCAGCGGCGCAGCTCCGGCCGCGAGCCGCCCTGCGCCCACGTCCGGGCTGGACCAGCGTTTCCCGGTTGTCGTGCTGGCAGCTTCAACCGGTGGGCCGGCCACGGTCATGCGCATCGCTCCGGGATTCACGCGCGATTTTCCGGCCGCGGTCATTCTGGTGCAGCACATGCCCGCTGCGTTCACCACGCAATACGCCGCGCAACTGGCGGAGTTCACGGAAATTCGCGTGAAGGAAGCAGAGGCCAACGAAGCCCTGCAGCCAGGCACGCTCTACATTTGTCCCGGCGGCCAGCACCTGCGTGTCACTCCAACCGGCCGCATCCAGCTTGACGCCACAACCGGGCGAATCAACGGTTACCTGCCGAATATTGACATCACCATGGAATCGGTGGCGGCGTTCGCCGGCCCATTGAGTATCGGTGCGGTCCTCACCGGTATGGGAAACGATGGAGCCGAGGGCGCGAAAGCGATCAAGTCCGCCGGCGGCCTGGTCCTCGCCCAGGATGAAGCGACGTGCGTTATTTTTGGCATGCCCGCGGAGGCCATCAAAGCGGGCGCCGTGGACCAGACTCTGGGTATCGACGACATTTACGCGGCGATTGAGAAGCGCGTCGTGGGGCTCTGCCGGCCAACTCCCGCGGGAGTGCGTTAATGCCTCCAGCGCCAGCGAAGCCGGGCCCGGCGCGCGAAGAGCAGATCATTCTCTTCCGCATCAGCGGACAGCATTTCGCCGTCAGCTCTGCGTCTGTGCAGGAAGTTCGCAGCGTGGACAGCATGAGCGGATTGACCGCGGAAATCACCGCGCCCGGGCTGCGCAAAGTGCGGCACGTGGTGCAGCGCGGAGACAGATCGCTGTTCATTGTGAACGGCGCGGCGCATTTCGGACTCGCCCCATCCCCGGGAGCTTTGATTTTTGTTTTGCGCAAAACGCGTACGGCCCTTTTGGTCGATGGCATTGAGAAGATGACGAGCATGACGAGGCTGCAGGCGCTGCCTTTGTCGTTTTGTCATGAAGAGCGGCGGTGGTATCGCGGGCTCACGGCGTTGGACCAGACGGTTGTTCCAGTGGTGCAGCCCGAGGGATTTCTATCCGCCGACGAATTGGCGCTGCTGGATGCGGCGATGCCACCGCCGCCGGAGCGGGTGGCGGAAAACGGCGGTCAGAACGCTGTTGAGAATGACGTGGAAGGGATGGAATCCGCGACGTGAGGGTGTCGGCCGAGCTAGAACCGCAATCGTTTGTCCTGCTGCGGCTGGGCGAGCGGCGCTTTGCGGTCGCGGCGAATCAGATCGCGGAGCTTGTGGCGCCGAGCCGTGTTTTCCGCTTTCCGCACCGGACGGAAAAGATTGAAGGCGTCATCCTGCGGCGCGGCCGGATTGTTCCCGTGTGCGATGTGGCGGAGACGCTGGTTGGCAAGCGGCTGCACACGCGGCGTTTTTATCTGATCGCCGTGCGACGCTACGGCAAGCAAGCGGAATGGGTGGCCCTGCCGGTGACCGGCGAATGCGAATTGATCAACGCGGAAATGAGCGGCACGAGCGCTTCCGACGCGCCACACGTGGCGGGCTGGCTCTCCCACGATGGGGACGTTATCGAAGTGCTGAACATCGATGCGCTCACACCAGGTCCGGACGAGATACGCGCAGAGGCCGTGACGATGGGGACGCGGGAGGCGCGGCCGTGAACTTGTCAGGGCGCTCCGCCAAGATTCTGTTGATCGACAGCAACGTGTACTTCGCCAAGCGGCTAGGCGATGCGCTGAAGCGCGAGGGATTCGAAGTGCAGACGAGCACGCAGGCCGCATTTGCTTTGACGACGCTCGAGTATGATGCGCCCACGGCCATCGTCTGCGCCACGAAGATGCGGGAGATGGGCGCGCTGGAAATCGCCAAAATTATTCACGCGGATGCGAAGAACGCGGGCTTGCCGGTCATCGCTCTCGGGGACGGCAGCCAAAGGGCGCTGATGGAAGCGTTTCAGGCGGGTTGCGACGATTACATTGACCGCAACCAGCAGCCCGGGGTGATCGCCTCGCACGTGAAACAGATTCTGGTCAGCAGGGCGGAGGGGTTTCAGCCCACGCAAATGCTGGCGCAGGACGACACCAGCCTCAGCGGGAAATTGACACATCACGACCTGACCGGAGTGATGCAAATGCTCGGCCAGGCGCGGCAGACAGGAGCATTGCACATCAACGCGGGCGAAACGGACGCGGTGCTTTTTTACGACGCCGGAGAGCTGGCGCACGCGGAATGCGGCAATTTGTTCGGCGATGAAGCCGTCATACACATTTTGAAGAGCTGCGTGAACGGCGGCGAAGGCGTGTACAAATTCGTTTACGGAACGACTTCTCCGCAGCGCACCGTGCTGCGGTCGGCCACCGATCTCATGCTCGATGCCATGCGCGAGTACGACGAAGGAGCGCGCGACATGGCGGACAAGGAAGCGCTATGAGCGAAGCGATGACCATTCCTCCGCTGGGCGAAACCGCTGAAAAGCGGACGCCCACCGTGTACTTCATCGATGACAGCGCCACTATGCGCGAAGTCATCAAGATCGCGTTCCGCCGCGAGAACATCAACGTGATCACGTGCGCGGACGCGGCCTCCGCGCTCGCGCAGTTCGAGCAGAATCGGCCCGACGTGGTGATTACCGACGTGATCATGCCGGACCAGGACGGCTATTCGGTCTGCACGCAAATCCGCCAGCACCCGGAATTCAGCGCCACGCCCGTCGTGCTGATGTCTGGCGTGGTCAACAAGAGCGTTGCCGATAAAGCAGTGTCCGTGAAGGCCGATGAGCTGATTCGCAAGCCGTTTCAGCCTCAGGAATTGATCAGCCGCGTGAAGAGCTTGCTGGAACCGAAGAGCGCAACGCCTGCGCCGGCTGCCGAACGAACGGCTCCTTCGAATCCGTTGAGCAGTCTCTTCGCGCCGCCGGCAGCGCCAAGAAATGTGCCGCCTCCCCCGGCTGCGACGACGCCCGAATCTGTCTGGCCCAGGGCACTTGCGGAAGCGTTCACGCCGAAAACGCCCGGCGCGCTGCAGCAAGAGGGTCAGCCGGCCGCCCCGGCGCAGGTGCGTCATGCTCCGACCGCGTCCGACGTGCAAAAGCTTCGCACGGAAATCGCGCATCTGGATTTGCTTGTCAAGAAACTGCAAACGGAACTGCAAATCGAGCGGCAGTACAATCAGGCGCTGGAAACGCAAATCCGCGCGCTCACCGAAGCCGAATAGGGGTGGAAAAGGCCGGTCCTGAGCCGGTCATTCCTACGCGATCCGGCAGCACAATCCCAAAACCTGAGCTCTCCACTTTTCCAGCAGACACTCTATTCTGGATTCGAGTACAATTGCGCCCAGCGCAACCGAGCAACGCGGCTGGTCGCTGCATCCAACACATATAACCCAACGTCGCAATCAGCGCGATCAGAGACTTGGCAGCCGGTGCACCGAATGCCCTATGCCACGGCTGAGCCAAGCCTCCATCGCTCCTACTCGCGCTGAAGACATAAATGATTTTGCGCTAGGAAAATATTGCGGCGGTGCGCGGCCTCCCTTCGGAAGGAGCTTGCAATGAAGCGAACTTTCTTTTTGTTCTCATTAGTGTTTTCCGGTGTCTTCTGCTTGGCCGGGTGCCAGGGGTCCAAGGGTCCGCAAAGTAACACGTTCAAAATCGGGGTCATTACGTCTCTCACCGGCAGCAACGCCGCATTTGGCCAAGCGCACAAGAACGGCTACACCATCGCATTGGAAGAGATCAATGCCAGGGGCGGTCTGCTGGGTAAAAAGGTGGAGCTCGATTACTACGACGACCAGAGCCGTCCCGACCAGGCAGTGCAAGGCGTCTCGAAACTTGTGGACCAGGACCGCGTGCCAATTGTACTGGGGGCGTACTCCTCGGAAAGCACACGCGCGATCGTGCCCGTGGTGACCCAAAAACAGGTTCCTCTGATCATGCCGACGGCGGTCGCGGACAACGTCATGGAGAGCAACTCACCGTGGGTCTTCCGGATATGCGCCGGCTCGAGTTCGTTCGCATTGGCGACACTCGATTTCCTAAAAAACAACGGCGACCCAAAGAAGCTGGCCATCGTGTATGAGAACACGAACTTTGGCCAGGCGAACAACAAGTCGATGACCGAAGCAGCGAAAGCCGCGGGGCTGGAGCTGGTGGACAGCGAGGCCTATCAGGCCAGTTCGCCGGACTATAAATCGCTGTTGCAGCGGGTCAAGGGCAAAAATCCAGAAGTGATCTACTTCGCTTCTTATTTGCTGGACGCCAGCACGCTGATGCGCCAGTCGGAACAACTCGGCCTGAACCCGAAGTACTACACATCAGCGGGAACAGGTTTTGCGGCAGCGGAATTTCCTACTCAAGACAAGGGAGCGGGCAAATATGCGGAGTACACGTTCTCGGTTTCTCAGTGGCTGCCTTCGGCCAAGTGGAAGGGTTCAACGGAATTCGACGAGAAATACTTCAAGCTGGCGGGTTCGCATCCCGCCTATCATGGCATGGAGGCCTACGCGGTGATGGTCGTGGCAGCGGCTGCCATCGACAAGGCGAAATCCGAACAGGCGCAAGCAATACGGGATGCCATAAAGGACGTAAACCTCCCGGAGACTCCGTTCGGCCCAGTGAAATTTGATGCCCGAGGTCAGAACCAGCATCCTGTGCTCGTGACCCAGGTGCAAGGCGGGCAGTACAAAGTGGTTTGGCCCAGCGATGCGGCGGAGAGTAAACCGATCATTCCGACGCCGGAGTGGTCGAAGCGGCCGTGATGGTGTGCCCGCAGGGTGAAAGGGCGCAAATTCATCCAGCGTCGAGTTGCGCAGGGGCGCGTGGCTGACCACGCACAGAGCAGCTCAAGGACAATATGGGCAACTGGCTTTACGCTCTGCTGCAAGCGATCGTAAACGGTCTGCTGACCGGCGCGCTCTACGCGCTCATCGGGATGGGCATGGCCCTCATCTTCGGTGTCATGCGCATCGTGAACTTCGCGCATGGCGCGTTCCTGATGATGGGCATGTACACCACGTATGTTCTGTTTCAGGCAACCGGGATCAGTCCTTATTACCAATTCCCTGTAGCGGGCGTGCTGTTGTTCTTCGTCGGTTATGCCACGTACATGGGTTTGTTGCGCCGCATCCGCGGACAAGTGGACTTCATGGTGATCCTCTTGACCATGGGGTTGGCGCTGATTCTGGTGGATGGAGCGCAATTGGTTTTCGGCGCCGACTATCATCAGATCAATATTCCGCTGCTTTCAAAGAACATCCGCATCGGTTCGCAGATCTCGATCAACGCGCCGTGGCTGGTTTCCTTTGCACTTGCGATGGCGCTTGCCGGCGCGCTCTATTGGGTGGTGACTCGGACGATGTTCGGCCGCGCCGCGCGGGCCATCGCCCAGAACCCCTACGCCGCGCCACTGATGGGAATCAACGTGCACCAGGTGCAGGCCATCGCTTTTGGAATTGGCTCTGCCGCCGCCGGGGTTGCGGGGGCTTTGCTTCTTCCGGTCTTTTATCTTTTTCCCGAAGTGGGCAACCAGTTCAAGTTGAAGTCCTTCGTAATGGTGGTGTTGGGGGGCATGGGTTCGATTCAGGGTGCGGCCATTGCCGGCTTGGTGCTGGGCATCGTCGAAAACCTGACCAGCCTGTATTGGGGCAATGAGTGGGCCCTGGCAGTGGATTTCGTGCTGTTCATCCTGGTGCTTTCTTTAAAGCCGAGTGGAATCTTTGGGAGCCAGCGCGCATGAGAAAGTGGCAAGTGCTCATCGCCGCTGTCTTCTTGTTTGCCGCGCTGTTCGTTCCCCTGTTAGTTCCTACCGACTACACGCTGCAAATTCTGTTCCGCGTCTTTCTTTTCGCGGCCCTGGGGCTGGCGTGGAACCTGGTCGGAGGATATGCCGGGCAGCTGTCTCTGGGTCACGCCGCGTACTTTGGAGTGGGTGCATACGGATTGGCGCTGTTCTCCAAGCTGGGGATTTCGCCGTGGGTCTCGGTTTTATTGGCTGTGGTGGTAGCGATGATTTGTGCGGCAGCCATCGGCAGCGTTTCTTTTCGCCTGCGCGGCCCTTATTTCGTGCTCTGCACCATCGCCTTCGCGGAAGTGCTGCGGCTGGTCGCCAAGAACCTTACCAACGTCACCGGTGGTGATGTGGGAGTGCAGGTGCCGCTGCTGTTCACGCACTCGCCGATTCGCTCCTTCTACTGGTCGGGAGTTCTGCTGACCGCCATGGCGTTCATTCTTACCGTGTGGATCGAGCGCTCGCGATTCGGCTATTACCTGATGGCCATCCGGGAAGACCAGGACACCGCACTCTCCGTTGGCGTGAACGCCACGCGGTCCAAACTCTGGGCGTTGCTGATCAGTGCCGCGATTACCGGCCTCGGCGGCGCCCTTTACGCCAGCATGTTTCTTTTTATTGTGCCGGATCAGGTTCTGGCGATGGATATTTCGACGGAGATCGCCATCGTGGCCATGCTTGGCGGCGCAGGCACCTTGCTCGGCCCGTTGGTCGGTTCTGTCGTGCTGGAGAGCGCCGCGGAGATTTTCAAGAATGTGTTCAAGGAAGCGCATCTGCTGATCTACGGCGTGCTTATTGTTGTTGTGGTGCTGTTCATGCCCGATGGAATCGTCGGTACCTGCATCCGGAAGCTCTCTCTCTTGAAGAAGCCGCCTGCCGCGCCCATCGGAACACCAGTGCTGGCGAGTACCGAAAAAGAGCCGCAGCACCTGGCCATAAACGAGTAGGATAGGAAAAATGTCGCTCCTGGAAGTGAAGCACGTCAGCAAACGGTTCGGCGGACTGAAGGCCATCAACGACGTGTCGTTTTCGGTGAAGCCCGGTGAGGTGACCTTTATTGTCGGTCCCAACGGAGCGGGAAAAACGACGCTGTTCAATCTCATCACCAGCGTCTTTCATGCCGACAGCGGCAGCATCTGTTTTGACGGGCGGGACATCTCGTACTTGACACCCAACGCTGCCGCTCAACTCGGTATCGGCCGCACTTTCCAACTGGTGAAGCCGCTTCGCAACCTGACAGTACTCGAAAATGTGATGTTGGGGGCCTTTCTTCGTACTTCCAGCACGGCCAAGGCGGAGAAAGAAGCCGCGAACGTTCTCCGTTTTCTTGGCATGGAGAAAGTTTTGCATCTACCGGCGCGAGGCATGGGGTTGCCCATGCTGAAGCGACTGGAAATTGCACGCGCCTTGGCGACGCAACCTAAGCTCATCTTGCTCGACGAAGTTGTCGCGGGATTGACAACCTCGGAGGCCATCGCGCTGGCTATGCTGCTGAAGAGATTGCCCGAATGGGGAATCTCTACAATCGGAGGCATTGAGCATGTGATGCAAGTGGTCATGCGGATCGCCGATCGGCTCATCGTGCTCGACCACGGAAATTTGATCGCCGATGGTCAGCCACAGGAAGTCGTTCATCGCCCCGAGGTCATCGAGGCCTACTTGGGCAGCAAGTACAAGGAGATTGCCACGTGAGTACCGCTCTGCTCGCTCTGGATAGTGTACGCGCCGGCTATGGCGATTTTGAGGCGCTCTTCAATATCACCCTGGAAATCCGAGCCGGAGAAATTGTTACGCTGATCGGCGCCAATGGAGCGGGCAAGACGACGACTCTTCGCGTCATTTCCGGACTGTTGCGCAGCCAGCACGGGCAGTTGAGGTTGGAAGGGCAGGACATCTCCAAACTCCAGCCCCATGAGATCGTGATGGGCGGGGTGAGCCATGTTCCCGAAGGGCGGCAACTTTTTCCCCACATGAGTGTCGAGGAGAACTTGGCGCTCGGTGCTTACATTGGACGGGTGCGCCCCAGATTGAAGGAGGTCATGGAGGAACAGTTCGAATTATTTCCCCGCCTGAAAGAACGCCGTAGGCAATTGGCGGGCACGCTCTCCGGTGGCGAACAGCAAATGGTCGCCATTGCGCGCGGGCTGATGGCTGTCCCTAGACTGCTTCTGTTGGACGAGCCTTCCTTGGGACTGGCCCCCAAAACCGTCGAAGAGGTTTTTGCCAAGGTGCAGCAAATTTGCAAGTCGGGGGTCACTGTGCTGATCGTCGAGCAAAATGTCGTGGACGGGCTCAGCATTTCGGATCGCGGTTACGTCGTGGAGAATGGCAAGATTACCCTTCAAGGAACCGCGAGAGAGTTGCTCGGCAACGAGAAGATTAGGGCGGCATATCTAGGTTTGTAGTTCGGCGCCATTTGTCACCGCTGCCCTGCCTCAGAGTCTCGCTGGAGCAAATTTCAGTACAAGCTCTACTTCGCGGAGGCAACGCACCCCTGGCAGTGTTCGCCTGGCATCCAGTTATGCCAGGCGAAAGGGTGTTTCCTTTTTCTCCAACATATAAACCCGCTCGAACAGTGTGTTGACGCTTGGGCAAGGATTCAGTAGCCTCACTTTGCTTGTATCGGGGACATTTCGGTCCGGGGGTGGGATTCATGGCCCATGACAAAGAATCGGGAATTTCCCGCCGGGAATTCGCGCGGCGTGCGGCGTTCGTTTCGGCTGCCGCGTCCCTGGCGCCCGCAAACCTGCTTCGCGCGGAAGAAGCAAAGGTAGAAACGCAGCCCCAGCAGGCTCCCGCAGCCGCCAATCTCTCGTCGCAGAGCCAAGCCGAAGTCGATTCGCGCATTCAGTCGATTCTTGCACAGTACGGCAGCCGGTTGTCTGACGCGCAAAAGACCGACCTGCGCAGGCTGGCCACGGAAGCACAGCCGCCGCTCGACCGGCTGCGGGCTTTCACCGTAGCCAACGGCGACGGGCCGGCCCTTTACTTAAAGCCGTTGATCGAACGCGAGAAACCTCCAGCGGCCAAGTCCTCGGCTCCCGCAGCGGCGACCGCGGCGAAGAAATCCTGAGGAGCGAGCGGATGCCCGGCGAAGAAATCTTCTATCTTTCGGTCACAGAACTCGCAAAACGGATCGAATCCAAAAAACTTTCGCCTGTGGAGTTGACGCAACTTTATCTCGACCGCAGCCAAAAGTTCGGCCCGCGCTTCAACGCTTACGCCCTTCTGAATCCGGAAACCGCGCTGGAGCAGGCGAAAGCCGCGGAAAAAGAGATCCAGCACGGACATTACCGCGGGCCTCTGCACGGCATGCCGTATGCGGCTAAAGATT
>Ga0187802_10000458_pt1 | contig 9945 bp, 8 predicted proteins | sample NC_wetland_sal_i_FD_130584 | JGI IMG/M metagenome (GOLD analysis project Ga0187802, IMG submission 130584) | Wetland sediment microbial communities from Neuse River Estuary, North Carolina, USA - Control_2 | ecosystem: Environmental > Aquatic > Freshwater > Wetlands > Sediment | place: USA: North... | reverse complement strand
GACGATCGCATGACCGGCATCCGGGTAGTCCAGGTGCTCGAAGGTGTACGCGAAACCGTTGGCTCGCAAGCGTTCGATGATGCTTCGCGCCATTTTTGAGGAAGGCCAGACTGCGTCCATGCCACTAGATACAAGCAGGATTCCACCGCGCGTCATTTCAACAGGTATTTCGGCTGCGCGAACAGCATTGGTATCTGCTTCCAAGCTTGCCAAATAGAAACCTCGCAGACCCTCACGCTGGATTCGGTCTTCCGCACGCACGTAGCGGACAAACGGCACGGGAGATCTCCTATATGTCCATGACGACTGCGGGGGCGATTTCCAGTTGAGAGCCTGCCAGGCAACATGGCTCGGCACATAGGCTACAACCGCCCGAACTTCGGGTGAGGTTGCCGCAATCAGAAGCGCCGCTTCAGCCCCCTTCGAATTACCAACGATACCGACACGTTCGCTGTCCACGCCGGGCGCTTTACAGAGCCACTCCACTGCCTTGTGAAAATACTCCAACGGTATTTCCCCCAACATGGATGGCAATGAAGGCGCACCAAAGTAAGCGATAGCAAGTGTTGCGAATCCCTCTGCGACAAATTGCACTGCGATGTCGTCAGCGCTCTCAAGTCCGCCCTCGGCCCCGCCGAGAATCAGGAGCCCGGGACTTCGCGCCAGTCTGACCGGCAATCGAAAGCGCCCAACCAGACCTCGTCTTAGCAGTGAGGCAACGCTATCTAGTTCTTCGGAGCTCATGACGACGGCTTTCGGTCCGAGCCGAGTGTAGAACAAGTTGTTCTCAACATGCCTGATTAACGCGGTAACCGGACAAGTGGTTTTTTCAGGAGTCCTGTAAACCTGCTGCTAACAAATCGAATAAGGCATCCCGAAGGCACAGGATTGGCGCAACGGGATCTCTCAGGTAGATTGTGTGCGGAGGATCCATGAGCATATTGGCTGCAATCAGACGCGAAGAGAAAAAAGTAAAGAGGCAGATGGCCAAGTTACAGACTGAGCTGCACGGCTTGCAATCAGCAGCAAAGGCGCTGGGTCAGTCGGCAAACCGTGAGCTAGCGAGTGCTAGGAAGCATGTGATATCAGCCGCGGCGAGAGCAAAGATGTCCAGAGCTGCCAAGAAGCGCTGGGCAAAGATCAGGGCCAAAGCGAAGAGAGCTGTAGCCTAGTTTAAGGAGTCTCACTACCGGAGCTGCCCACTCACCTACTCTGCGCATTCTCCAAAAGATTGCCAACGGAAGTGGAAACTCCTGATTAAAGCGCTATCTCTAACGAGGTCGGCCGTTGCAAGAGTATTTTCTTTGGGTGATCACTGGGTTCGAGCACACGTCTTCGCTGGCGCACGAGCCGCGTCTGTCTCTGTTGCTTCCGTTCACCTGTGTCACCCGAACTTGCTCAGCCCGTTTTTGGTTCATCGGTTCGGTGTTGCCCACCAACCATCTCTTCGATCACGTTCGACCATGATGAGTTATTCGAACTCCCTCACGAGAGGGTGCGGGATGCCCAATCAAGTGGACGGCGCTTTAGCGCGCGCCATGTCCGGTACCGAACTGTCCCGCGTGCGAACCGAATTCCGGCTCCGTCCCCCGAACCTATCAGCTAAAGCCGCTCGAGTCGAGGGGGCCGACGTTGTTGTTATGCAATCAAGTTGAGCACTAGGAAAGGACTTTTCCGGTAATCCGACTTCCATGATAGGTCTTTCACCAGCCAAAAGCGTGAGGCAAAGAGATGGGGCTCCTGTATTCTACAGACGTTCCGTTGAGCATTTGGCGGACTGGACTGTTTCTCCTGAGGCAGCTATGAGCGTTCCAACCCTGAATATGAGCCTTCGTGGTATGCATCTTCTTGACACACCCATCTTCAACAAAGGCACCGCTTTTACCGACGAAGAGCGGTCCGTGTTCGGTCTTCATGGCCTGTTGCCACCGCACATCGAATCGCTGGAGGAGCAAACATCACGCGCGTATGAAGCTTATCGTCGCAAAACGGAGGATCTCGAGCGTCACATCTACCTGCGTGCGCTGCAGGATACGAACGAAATTTTGTTTTACAAACTGCTGGACGCTCATATCGAAGAAATGATGCCCATCGTCTACACGCCGGTGGTTGCTCTGGGCTGCCAGCAATTCAGCAGCATTTACCGCCGCCCACGCGGCCTTTTCATCTCTTACCCACTTCGCGACTCAATTCCCAGCCTCTTGCGGAACCGGCCGTACCGGGATGTCGACGTCATTGTGGTGACAGACGGCGAGCGAATCCTGGGAATCGGCGATCAAGGCGTGGGAGGCATGGGGATACCCATTGGCAAGCTTTCTCTGTATTCGTTGATCGGCGGCATTCACCCGGCCCGAGCCTTGCCGGTCGTGCTTGACGTGGGAACGAATAACGCGGACCGATTGAAAGCGCCCGAGTACCTCGGATGGCGGCACGAGCGCATTACCGGCGATGCCTACTACGAATTCATCGACCTTTTCGTCCAGGCTGTGAAGCAGGAGTTGCCTCAGACCTGTCTGCAGTGGGAGGACTTCGCCAATCCCCACGCCCGACCCCTCCTAGATCGGTACCGCGATCAACTGTTGACGTTCAATGACGACATCCAGGGGACAGCGACGGTCGTTTTCGGTGCACTCACTGGGGCAATTAAAGCATCCGGCAGAACATTGAAGGACCAGCAGATTGTGTTCTTCGGCGCGGGCGCTGCAGGCATTGGCGTGGCGGATTATCTGCGCATGGCACTTGTGGACAGCGGCCTTTCGGAGGAAGAGGCTAGGAGCCGTTTCTGGATTGTCAACCGGGGCGGTGTCCTGCACGCGGATCGAACCGACCTGGCTCCCGAGCAACGGGTCTACGCCCAGCCAGTGGAACGCTTCGCGCAATGGCGGCGGCCTTCGTCCGGTACCATTGATCTCGATACCGTCATCGGCAATGTCGGCGCGACAATTTTGATCGGGCTGTCAACGCTCCGCGGTGCCTTTACGGAATCTGTCGTGAGAGAAATGGCGCGCAAGGTTGACCGGCCGATCATTTTCCCCCTGTCGAATCCAACGGACCGGTGCGAAGCCGTTCCAGAAGACTTGATGCGGTGGACCGACGGCCGCGCGATCGTCGCTACAGGTTCTCCATTCGCGCCGGTACACTTTGCGGGCCGGAAGATTCCAATTGCGCAGTGCAATAACGTCTACGTGTTTCCGGCAGTTGGTCTGGGTTTGATCGCCTCCGGAGCGCGGAGAGTGACGGACCGGATGATGATGGCAGCCGGGCGTGCATTGGGCGAGAATTCGCCCGTGCTGTCTGATTCTGGAGCTAGTTTGCTTCCTTCGTTGAAGGATCTCCCGAGGATTGCGCGGCAGATCGCTTTTGAGGTGGGCATCGAAGCGCAGCACGCAGGCGTTGCGCACCCCACATCTCCTGACGAGTTGCACGCTCGCATCGCCGCCACGCAGTGGACTCCCGAATACCCGCAGCTGCTTCACGCCGAGCCCTAGCGCTCACGGAACTCTTGTATCTGGATATCCCGCGAACAGTCGCCCAATGTTTCCGAGGGAGCGCGCGGACGTTTGCCGATTCAGCTCGAACGACGGCCCTCCCGGAGTTTGTTGAACTGCGATGCGATATAAACATTCGGCCAAGGAATTTGCCCTCGTCTCGGTTGGAGGTGAACACATTTGAGCAAGAACACGTTTGCCCTACTGGCGGGCACAGTCTTTCTGATCGTCGCGGTCGCACACGCCTTGCGGCTGGTCCTCAAATGGGAGGTGATTGTCGCCGGCTGGCAGGTTCCGATGTGGATCAGTGCGGTCGCTATTATCGCAGCAGGCTATCTCGCGTACGAGGGCTTTCACATGAGGAAGCGCAGCTAGAACATTTCACGCCCACGGGTCACACCGTTTTCGCGCGATCGGACAAGTGAGTCTTGGAACGAACTTCTCCGATTATCCGACTAATCAGGAGTTAGCGCGCTGGAACTTCCCAGAACTGGACTTCTGGCCCACGATAACTTCCGGTTAGCCCGTAATCCGTCCGGCATCGGAGCCGAGCGCGGAGATCACTTCCTGCTAAGAACCATCGCACCGGTTGAGCTTTTTGAAACTCAGCAAGCAATAGAATCCGCACTCTCCATCCCAGAGGGCTTGCCATAACATGGTTGTATCCCAATGAAAACAAGACGCCGAAAGAGTTCGGAAGCCTGTCACCTAAAGTGTGAGTTCTGAAATGGCTGCATACCACCGCTCGAGAATCAGGACCCGTCGCGCTGGATGGCGCTATACGGACTTTGGCTGTATACATAGAATATGAGCTTCCTGCGCCGCGTCGTGATGCTCTCTCGTAGCCGCAAGTTTGGCCGGTATCCAGAGGCTAGATGGGCGAATTGCGCCTTTGGGACAATTCAAGCGTCCATCGCTTTGCTAGTGTTGTTGTCGCTGGTGCATCCATCGCGGGCCTTCGCGGCGAATCCTGACCTGGAAACTGTGCTGACTGGCTCGCGCCAACGCATTGAGAAATTGGACTACCGCTCGACCGGGCGACTCACACGGGTGGAAGGCAATGGCAAGCGCACGAACTACAAGTTCGTCGCCAAGGCTCGCTGGTTTCCCGATGGCCTGCGGGTGCTATGCGAGATCTCCGGGCCTGGCCCGGAGAAGACGAGCCTTCTCTTGCATATGAGCGTGAGTGGGCACGTGACCATCGAGGCAGTACTCCCTGGCGAAAAGGCCGCTAGCGTGTTGCCATTCGAACGTTGGAACGACCCGCTGGTGGGTACAGACTTTTCCTTTGAAGACATGGTAGAGAACCAGTTCTTCTGGAAGAATCAGGAACTCCTGGCGCCGGAGAAATACGGCGCACGGGATTGCTTTGTCCTTAAGAGCAAGTCCGACTCTCAGGATCGGACTTACTATGATTCGGTAACATCGTGGCTTGACCGGAACATTTTGTTCCCTGTGCGCGTGGTGAAGACGCTTCGCGGGACGGGACAGCAGAAGGAATTCATTTACTATGGCCTGCGGCAGGAAGGCGGCGCCTGGTCCGCGACGCAAGTGGAGGCAAAGCTTCAGGGCAAGCCCGGCTCCTCGATTCTCGTAATCGAAGGGGGCTCGCCAAAGGCAAATCTTGGAAGCAAGGACTTTGATATCAGCAAACTCAGTGCTCAAGGAGAGACGAAATAGATCGAATCGCCTGATTAGGCTGTTGCAAGGCCTGCGCTTTCACCAGAGCTTCCACGGTGTTCGCGTCACTGTGTGAGTTCTTTTCCAGAAGTTGCCGCGGCCCCACTCAAGCCCAAGGGCCACCAATTCCAGTCGCCGGCAAGTTGCAATAGCGCCGGCCCGACAATCATCCGCACCACGGTAGCGTCGATGAACACCGCCACAGCGAGCGTAAACCCCAGCATCTGAACGACCAGGAAATCTCCCAGGGTGAATGCCGTGAAGACAGCAATCATGATTGCCGCGGCGCTCGTGATCAGCCCGGCCGTCCGCGCCAGGCCTTCGACGACCGCCGATCTTTCGGACAGGCCGCGCCGCCGTTCTTCGAGCACTCGAGCGACCAGGAAGACCTCATAGTCCATGCTCAATCCAAAAACGATGGCAAACGACAGAATCGGCACGATCGGGTATACGTTGCCAGTCGGCTCGGCGAGCCCAAAGAGTTTGCTGCCATGCCCTTCCTGAAAAACCACAACTAACGCGCCGAATGAAGCGCCCACCGACAACAGATTGAGCAGTATTGCTTTGACAGCCGCAAACAGCGAGCGTAGCCCGATCAGCAGCGCCAGCAAGCTCCCCAGCACCACGCTAACAATCACCCTCGGCAACCACTTATGCACTACGGAGTCATAGTCTGCGTCGAGTGCGGGAACGCCGCCGACGCGCAGCACGGCGCCGGGAACGCCCGTGATTGCGGCGACATCGCTCGAACGCACCTCTCGCACCCATCGTATCTCTTCGTTGTGCGAAATAGCCGCCGTTGGCAGCAACTCAATCAACGTAGCTTGGCCATCGCTGCGAAGAAAACTCTCGCGGATTGACTCCGGCACATTGTCCACTTCGCTCGCAGTATCGGACATTCCCGTGAGCGTAGGCAGAGATAAGACCTCCTGCGCTCTAGGATCGCTCTGGAAGTGTCTGGTCAACTGGCTGACGCCAACCCAGCCCGCCGGCGAGAGAGGCGGAGACTGCGGCGGAAACTCCACGACCACCCGCAGAGACTCCACAATCCCCGACCGCCCCATGTGTTGAAGCGCGTGCAGTGCCTGCACCGACTCGGCGGCGGCCGGGAGCGCGTCGCGGTCCGGAATTCCGGGAGAGATTCTTCGGGCCTGGTATGCAAGGATCAGTAGCGGAACACCGGCGACAAGCAGAGCCGTCCAGGGCCGGCGGGTTATGATGCTGCCCCATCGTAACCACCGCTTGCTTGCCGCGCCCAGGTCGTGCCGCGGCTTGAGCCACCTGTCTGGAAGACGCACTCGGGCGGCATTGATGCGATGCCCTAGCAAACCAAGCACCCAAGGCAGAATGAACGTACACAGTATGACACTCAGAACGGTTACCAGCAGGCCGGCTATCCCGATGGAACGCAGTTCGCTGATGGGCAAAATGAGCAGCGATGAAAACCCGATTGCCACTGTCGTGGCCGAGATGATCAGCGTGCGTCCCGCTTGCCCGGCGGCAATATCGGCAGCGTCACCGTGATCATATCCCTCGGCCAACGCTTCGCGAAACCGGCTCACCATTAGCAGTGCATAGTCGATGCCCAGGCCAAGGCCGAGCATCGTGGCCAGATTCTGCACCAGAATAGACAGGTGCAGATACTGCGCGAGCAGCGCAGCCGCACCCAGCGCCATCGAGATGGAGAGCATTCCAATCCCCAGCGGCAATAGCGCGGCCACAAGACTGCCGAAAGCCAGCAACAGCAGCAGGAGAGTTACGGGCATGGCCCGTTCCTCGGCATGCCTGACGTCGTCTGCGCTGACCTTGCGAAGATCGAAGTTCAGCGGCGTTTCACCCGTGATCTCCAGTTTGATATCGGGGTACTTCGTCCTGAGCTGGTCTTCCATCCAGTCCGCCCGGGCCCTCAGCTTGGGGACCAACGCCTCGAAAGTTTCGTCGTGCGGTTCAAACCCGACGATGATCAAGGCCCCGCCATTGTCCCCAGTGAACAGAGGATCCGGCCAATCCACACTCGAGACGGCGCCCGACACTCCAGGCACACTTTTCAACGAACTCGTTAAAAAGCTCATTGCATCCGCACTCTCTGCCGAGTCCGGATCGGGAATGCCGGTGATCACCAGAACCAGGCGGTGGGCGTAGGAAGACTGGAAACGCTGCGCCAGTTCCCGGTCAACTTTTTCGGATTCTCCACCCTTAATGTGAACAGCCGTCTCCAGGCGACGTTCGACTTTGTAGGAAAAGGGCAGCAGCGCAAGCGCCATGAAAAACCCCGTCATCGCCAACCAGAATCGGCGGCGAGCGGCATCACGGCCAGTCTTCAAGCCTTTTGGCACGGAAGATCCACGTCGTTTCCTGTTCCGTCTGAGAGCAATGGAACCAGTTCGGTGATCGCGCGCATCCATAATATAAGATCAAACTGGATATTCACTGGGTTTCGGCCTTGAGCTTAGTTAACGATAAACGTGGGGAACTGCCCGTTAGGTTTTTGTCAATCGAGGGAAGTCGCTGACGAAGACTTAGCTGTAGGATTCCGCCAATCACTCATCAAGGAACAAATTAGGAAGCTCAAAGAGGATTAGTAATGGGAAACGCGCTTGTGTCCATTAATGGAGTAGGCCCCGGATTGTCGGCTACACGGATTTTATCTAGAAACGGCGTTATTGGAATTCTTGCCAGTATCGGTGGCAACACGCCCGGTTAACGCGGTTACCGGCCATGTCGAGATCCGAATAATGATTACCGAGCGTCAAGAGTCTTGCATCCGCTCGCCCCTGCCTTAATTGCATCGCTGTGGCCCGTGTTATACTCCGCTTCTTCCGATCCCTGGATGCGAGATTCCACGACGGCGTAACTGAGAAATTTATTCATGGACCGAGATCCAGAAGAGATTAGGTCTTTCCCGCCACTCGGACAGGCGATCAAAGTTCTAATGGTCTGGCCGCGCTTTCCTGCCTCCTTTTGGAGCCTTGGGGAGGTGATAGAAATGATCCCAGAGCGCTCCCTCATGCCTCCGCTCGGGCTTATCACTGTGGCGGCGCTTTGTCCCAAACAATGGGATATCCGCCTACTCGACCAGGCTTTTGAAGAATTGAGCGATAAGGACCTCCTTTGGGCAGACCTTGTGATGGTCAGTGCGATGGATGTCCAGCGCGTGGAGGTGCGCAAAACCCTCGAACGTGCCTCCAAGCTAGGTCGGCGGACCATGATCGGAGGCCCCTATGCCAGCAGCGACCCGGAGACATTACTACCACTCGCGGACCATGTGGTCGTGGGCGAGCCGGACGAAATCTTCCATGAGATCGCCAGAGACCTCGAGGACGGCTCAGCCCGCAGGCTGTACCGTGTTACGGAAAAGCCAGACGTCGGTCGCACCCCGGTTCCGCGTTTCGACCTCTTGGCGCTGAACAAATACGCTGTCATGCCGGTGCAATTTTCGCGAGGTTGTCCGTTCACGTGTGAATTTTGCGACATTATTACGCTCTACGGACGCCGCCCGAGGACGAAGTCTCCGGCGCAGTTGATCGGAGAACTCGACGCGCTTCTGCAGCTCGGCTGGCGGAAAGAAGTGTTCGTCGTCGACGATAATTTCATTGGAAACCACAAGGCGGCTTTGGAGCTCGCCTCGGAGTTGGAAAACTGGCAGCACCACAACCGCTATCCGTTCGAGTTCTTCACAGAAGCTTCCATTGATCTTGCTTCGCGGCCGGGACTGCTGGATGCGATGGTCAGAGCAAATTTCTGTCGCGTGTTCATCGGGATCGAATCGCCCTCCGCGGAGTCGCTGAAGGAAGCCAAGAAATTTCAGAATCTCCGTAAGGACCCGCTGGACTCCATACACATTATTCAGCAGCATGGGCTATGGGTCATGGGCGGCTTCATCGTTGGATTTGATAGCGATCCACCGGATATTTTTGACCGGCAGATTGAGTTTATAGAGCGTGCCGCCATCCCTTGGGCGATGGCGGGAATCCTATGGGCGCCGGTTACCACGCCGTTGCATGAACGCATGAAAAAAGAGGGCCGGCTCGTTCCAGCCAGCCCCGAACCCAGCAACTTCGGCCCCCCGAATTTCCAAACAGTGATACCGCTGCCCGATCTGCTCGCGGGTACGAAGCGGATGCTGCTTACTCTTTACGACCCGCGTCGCTTCTACGGACGCGCATTCGATTCCCTGGAACACTGGCAGGTTCATCCGGAACAGAGAGCCCCTGCCCTTTCTTTGCTGTACCTGTTGAGGGTGCTGTTCAAATCTGTTTGGAGGCAAGGCGTGCTGTCCGGCTATCGTCGGGCTTACTGGCAGTTTTTAGGAATGCTCATCATGCGCTGGGGACTGAACCCGCAGAAGCGCCGCCTTGGATTCGAGCTCGCGCTCTCTGGACACCACTTCATCCGCTATGCACGGCAAGTGGCCGAGACTATGGAAGCTGAAAGCCACCGTGCAACTCAGTTCATGCGGCCTGGCTTTGTGCTCCAGACAGATGCACAAGCACCGAATCTGGTGCGGATCGACAGCGTGCCGGGACGATCGTAGCCGAGTCGGCTTCCTCAGCCACTGCAGCCCCGTGATCCGTTCTCGAATCTCTCGTCTTTCTCGTTGACTGACCCCCGGCGTGGCGGCGCATCAAAAGTACGATCCGCCCAGTGCCTGATCAACGCGGTGGTCTCAATGGGTCGATGCAACACCAGTTCGAAGTCCATTTGGCGGAGTTTGAGAGGCCAAATTCGCTCACGGGCCTCGATTCAAAGAAAACCGCGTCCTTATTAGGTCTAATTG
>Ga0187802_10000457_pt1 | contig 9966 bp, 4 predicted proteins | sample NC_wetland_sal_i_FD_130584 | JGI IMG/M metagenome (GOLD analysis project Ga0187802, IMG submission 130584) | Wetland sediment microbial communities from Neuse River Estuary, North Carolina, USA - Control_2 | ecosystem: Environmental > Aquatic > Freshwater > Wetlands > Sediment | place: USA: North... | reverse complement strand
CTATCGCTACGGGCTTTCGGATGCTAAGGCCAAGATGTTCATAGCGAGGATTTCTACCTGCCGTTCCCCTGCCGTTCCCACTGCGCTATACCGAAAAGAACGTAAAACATGCTATCTGCTGCGTTCTAAGTCGTTATACTTACGTAGGCGTGCGGATTCGATTCCCGTCTCCCACCCCAGAATTGCTGCCCCCTTTTTATCCCACCACCCTCAACTCCCTGGCATTTTCCGGAGTGCGATATCCCCTTGGCTTCCTTGCGACGCAAAAGTAGAATGCTGTCTTAAAAAGGGGGACCTATCATGGTGAAGCTCAAAGTGAATGGCATCGATCGCAGCTTTGATGGCGATCCCCACATGCCCCTGCTGTGGTACCTGCGTGACGTACTCGGACTGACAGGAACGAAATTTGGCTGCGGCATGGCGCTTTGCGGCGCCTGCACCGTGCATAAGGACGGCGAAGCAACCCGGTCATGCATCACGCCGATGAGCGCGACCGCGGGAAATGAGATTCGAACGATAGAAGATGTCGGCACAAATGGCCTGCATCCGGTGCAGAAAGCGTGGATGGAGCTGAACGTTCCGCAGTGCGGATATTGCCAGTCCGGGCAGATCATGCAGGCGGTTTCCCTTTTAAAGAGCAAGCCTCATCCTACGGACCAGGACATCGATGAAGCCATGGCGGGCAACATCTGCCGCTGTGGAACCTATCAACGAATTCGCCAGGCGATCAAGCTGGCAGGGGGAAAATCGCATGAGCCACATCGATAACGTAAGCCGGCGGAGATTCCTCAAAGGAGCTTTTGGCGCGGGAGCGCTTGTCCTTACCGTGCGTTACATCCCACCGCTGCTGGCGCAGGGAAAGCCAGCCGATGGTCAAACCTTCGATCAAACCGATGTTGACCGCGCAACCTTTCACCCCAATATCTTCGTGGGAATTCAGCGGGATGGAACCGTCTACATCGTGGCGCACCGGTCGGAGATGGGAACGGCCATCCGCACCTCCTTGCCACTCGTGCTTGCGGACGAACTTGATGCCGACTGGAAGCGCGTGAAAATTGATCAGGCGATTGGCGATAAGCGATATGGCGAGCAAAATACGGACGGCTCGCGTTCGATACGAAACTTTTATGACACCATGCGCCAGTGCGGTGCTGCGGCGCGTTGGATGTTAATTCAGGCGGCGGCGCTGCAATGGAGCGTCCCCGCGGCGGAATGCTCGACTGGACTTCATACCGTGGTTCACAAATCAACCGGCCGGAGCCTGGGTTACGGGGAACTGGCGGCCTCGGCGGCGAGCCTTCCGGTGCCGACGAAAGAACAGATCCAGCTGAAGAAGCCGGCGGAGTGGCGCTACATCGGGAAGGGCATGCTCAGCGTCGACCTGGAAAATCTTTGCACCGGAAAAGCGATGTATGGAATGGATGCGCGGCTGGATGGCATGGTGTACGCATCTATCGAACGTTCTCCGGTCTTCGGCGGCAAAGTAAAGACGCTGGACGATCAGGAGGCACTGAAGGTTGCGGGAGTGCAGCAGACAGTTAGCATCGATCCGTTTAAGCCTCCTGCGGCATTTCAGCCGTTGGGCGGCGTTGCCGTCATCGCGGACAACACCTGGGCTGCTTTCCAAGGCCGCAAGAAGTTGAAGATAACCTGGGACAACGGGCCGAACGAATCCTACGACTCGGTTGCGTATAAGAAAGAGCTTAGCGAAACAGCGCACAAGTCGGGCAAGGTTATCCGCAATATAGGCGACTCAGATAAAGAATTGGCCGCCGCCAAAAATGTGGTTGAAGCCGATTACTACGTTCCACTGCTGGCCCACGCAGCGATGGAGCCCGTGGTGGCCCTGGCGGAATTCAAGGACGGAAAAGTCACGGCTTGGGCGCCAACGCAAAATCCTCAGGCCGTGCAGGCGATTGTCTCCTCCGAACTCGGCATTCCGAAAGAGAACGTGATTTGTAACGTTACATTGTTGGGCGGGGGGTTTGGAAGAAAATCCAAGCCTGACTACGTTGCCGAGGCTGCGGTCTTGTCAAAAAAGCTGGGCCGGCCTGTGAAAGTTGTGTGGACACGGGAAGACGACATCAAGTTTGACTATTACAACGCGGTTGCTGCGATGTACCTGAAAGCCGCCGTCGATGACAAGGGAAAACCCACGGCGTGGCTGCAGCGATCGGTGTTTCCTCCGATCACTTCCATCTTCGACGTGACCCAGGTTTATGGCGATCCGCCGCACCTGGCGCAAGGTTGGACGGATCTTCCCTACGATCTGCCCAACATTCGCATCGAGAACGGTCCAGCGCAGGCTCATGTCAGGATTGGCTGGCTGCGATCGGTGGCCAACATTTATCACGCTTTTGGCATTCAGTGTTTCACGGATGAGTTGGCGCACCGCGCGAGTCGCGATCCGGTGGAGTACTTGCTCGACCTTATCGGAACGCCGCGCACTTTGGATTTCACCAACGTGCAGTATCCGAACTATGGTGCGGATTACAAAACTTTTCCGTGGGAAACGGGCCGCCTGCGGAAGGTTGTCGAAATGGTTGCGGAAAAATCCGGATGGGCAAAAAAGAAGAGTGCGAAAGGGCACGGCTTTGGAATCGCTGCGCATCGCAGTTTTTTAACGTATGTGGCGACGGTGGTTGAAGTGGAGGTGAACCACCAGGGCGAGATTCGGATTCCCCGCGTGGATACAGCGGTGGATGCGGGGCTGGTCGTGAATCCAGAAATAACCCGCGCGCAATTCGAAGGCGCCGTGGTTTTCGGCACGAGCATCGTGCGCAGCGGAGAGATCACAGCCAAGAGCGGCGTAATCCAGCAATCCAATTTCAACGATTACCCCGTGGCTCGCATCAACGAAGTCCCAGCCCAAACCAACGTCTACATTACGGAGAGCACCGCGCCGCCCGCCGGCGTCGGAGAGCCGGGAGTGCCACCGTTTGTCGCCGCTTTTTGTAACGCGATTTTCGCCGCTACTGGAAAGCGGGTTCGGGATTTGCCGCTCTCGAGCAACAGCAATTTCGGTTGAGGCTGACGGCGCCGGATAACAGGCCGCGGAACGAGTGATGAATCGGCGGTTAAGTTTTGAAAGGTGCGGCTTCCACAGGTTGCTGGAACCAAACCCACTTTGACCTACATCCGCGCCCTCAGGGCGCTAAAACCCGGGCTTTTCTAGCACGTTGCGGCACGAGTAAACTCGTGCCCTCCCCGATTCGACACACTCAGAGTAGGTTTTCAGCGGCCTGTTCCAACCGCACCGTCGTTACTTCGAAAGGACGTCCCCGGTAGTAACCATGCAGGGGGCAAACTTCCGATACGCGAACGGCTGGGACCGAACTTATCCTCCAGCGGCAGAATTCTTTAGAAGGGATGGTGGGGGTAACTGTTACCTTTGGTTACTTTCGTCCATTGACCCTTTCGCCAGAACTGTTAAGGTCAAAGAGCGAGAAGTGGGTGAAATTCACCCGTAGGCAGCCGTGGTAATGAGCTAGCCCCCCATGAGTTCCAATATCCAGCTCGCGCTATGGATCGCACACCCCGTCCTGGAACTGTCCCTGGTTGGAGTGATGCTTTGGCGTCGGCTGCACCGCACCTTTCCTGTCTTTTTCGCCTACGTGGTTTTCCAGGTTTTGAACTTCGTAGTGTTATTCCCGATTTACCGGTCGGGCAGGATCATGCCCTATTTTTACGCGTACTGGATCAGTGCGGCGATCAGCCTGGCGATCGGCTTCAAGGTAATTCACGAGATTTTTTTGGATGTGTTCCGCCCCTACCACACTCTGAAAGACCTGGGAACGGTGCTGTTCAAGTGGGCCGCGCTGGTGATGTTGCTGGTAGCGGTGGTGGTGACGGCGGCCAGCCCCGCGGGGACGGATACTTTGTCGCAGGGCGTGATCATTGGACAACGCTGCGTGCGGGTCATTCAATGCGGATTGATATTGTTCCTTTTGGTTTTCTCCAAGTACCTGGGAGTTTCCTGGCGGCAGCATAGCTTCGGCATCGCGCTCGGATTTGGCGGCTTTGCCAGCGTCGAGCTGTTTGGGCTTGCCCTATTTTCCGGCGGTCAAGTCCATCCACGTACGTTAAGCCTGATCACGACCACCGCTTACAGTCTCTCCGTTCTCACGTGGATTGGCTACGCATCGTTTAAAACAATTTCCCGCGAAACAACAGCTAACACGCGGATGTCTCTCCGCTGGGACCAGGGCCTGGGCGATTTGCGGAACCCGGTGGCGGACGATTCGTTGATCCCGATGTTCGAGCGCATGGTGGATCGGGCGTTCTCGCATGCCCCAGGCGAGCCTGAGAGGGGGGAAATCGAGGATAAACGGTTAGTTGCCAAAACCTCGGTTCCGGGTAAAGTTACGTCCACGCTTTCTCCGGGTGCGCTGCCAAGAGAACCATTGCGTTCAGCGAGTTGTCTGAATCTTGGACAATTGGTTCGCTCGTCCACGGTAAGAAAGAAATCCCAATCTTTTTAGCGCCGTCCCCTTATCTCCTTTTATCTCCTTGAAATGCAGGCCAAAACGAATTTGTGGAGCCTTCCGCGAGTCCCAACCTTTACGTTATAGCGTGGGAGGTAAGAATTTCTCGACAAGCACTTGACACGACCCTGTATAATCCGTGCCAAGTCAGGGTCGCCGCTCCCAGGGGACCCGTGCTAGGAGAATACTCCCATGAAACGTGCGGTCAGGATGTTATTCCTGATGGTAGGTCTGGTCTGTGCAATCTCAGCGCTTGCTGCTCCGGTCGTACCTGCACCGGAAGACGGAGCGCCGATACCGTGTTGCACAGGAGCAAATTGCCGCTAGGGCGTTTGTCATAGCGAGCTACCCCTAAGTGGCTCAAGAATTCAGTAGGCTGGCGGTTGCAAAAGCAACGCCAGCCTCTTTTTATTGGTGCCAAAGTTGACCGGGATTAATGTCTGGTCGGCGATACCGCGTGCAAGCTTCGCGCCAGTTCATCGGGATCATCGACCGGTGGTTGACAGGTGAATCCAGAACAGATGATGGCTACGGTTTTTCCTTCCTTGACTTCGGGCAATTGCGGAATGGTCACGGCTAGCGCGGCTGGAAGATTCTGCGGAACAGCCTTGTTTGCCGCTAACTTGAGCACAGCCTTGCTCGCCGAATAAGGCGCTACGGCAACGTCGTAGAGCCGTTCCGCCAATTCGTCATTTCCGACGACCACGATCTGCGTATGCAGGTGCGCCATGTGCACCGCGGCAATCCCATAGGTTGCGGCGAACAATCCGTACTGCGCGGCCAAGCCCGCGATGATCTCAATAGTTTGCTCCGCCTTGTGCCGCAGGCCTGCATCATTGGTGTAGGAGTGCAGCCGCAGCAAAGCGATGGCGGCAACCGAATTTCCGGCGGGAGTCGGCGAATCCTGGAACGGCTTGCGCCGTGTGCCCAAAACGCCCAGGACTTTCCCGTCGGATGAGTTGGTTGCGGTATCGAAGAAGCCGCCGGAAACCGGGTCGAAGAATCGCTCGACCATCGCTTCCGCAATGCGCCTGGCAAAATTGAAGTAACTGAGATCGGCTGTGGCTTCATAAGCGTCCAGACAGGCAACGGCAGTGAAAGCGTAATCGTCCAGCACGCCGGGGATGTCGCGGCGTTGCGCGTTGGCATCGGAATAAGCGAGCACGTGGAGCAGGCCATTCTCGCTCCGCCATCCCTCGGCCAGGATACGGTCCAGAGAGCGCAGCGCGAAATGTTCAGCGGCCTCCAGCTTGAGAACCTTGGCCGCTTCAAGATATGCGGAAACGCAGAGCGCGTTCCAACCCGCGTAAACGGTTTTATCTACGTAAGGGGTGGGCCGCTTCAGACGGGCGGCGTACATTTTGTTCTTGGCCGATTGCAGCAGGGTCTTGATCTGCTCCATCGGCATACTTAACCGTTTGGAAATCTCTTCTACAGAAGCGCGCACGTACAGCACATTCTTGGCGGGATTGTGGTGCATCTCGCCAATTTCATTGATGTCATAATGCAGGCAGGCTACGCGAGCTTCGTCGTCGGTGAGAACGGATTGGGCCTCTTGCAAAGTCCAGGTAAAGTAGTCGCCGTCGTCGTCCATGGAATAATCGGCGTCCTGGGAGGCGTAGAAGCCGCCGTGCTCGCGGTCGCTGAGCCATTCATCCATCCAGCGAACAATGTCGCGAGCCACGGCCGCGAAGAACTCCGAGCCCGTCGCCTGATAGGAGTGAACGTAATTCTTCAGTAGTTCGGAATTGTCATAACACATCTTCTCGAAGTGCGGCACGACCCAGCGTTCGTCCACCGAGTAGCGGTGAAATCCGCCGGCCAGTTGGTCGTAGACGCCGCCGCGCGCCATCTTTTCAAGCGTGCTGGCAAACACGTTGCGCAGTTGTTCATCGCCCGAGCGCACGTATTGATCGATCATCAAATCAAGCGCGGCTGGATGCGGGAATTTGGGGGCGCTTCCGAAGCCGCCATTTTGCGGGTCAAACATCCGCAGCGCCGATTTGATGATGGCTTCAATCACGGCGGGAGAAAAATCGCCGCTTTTTCCCGCCAAGGATTCCGCGTGAGAAATGGCGCCCTCGACCATTTTGGCTTGTTCGATCACATCGTCATTCTTTTCATGATAGGCGTTTGCAATCGAGAGCAGCACGCGCTTGAAACTGGGACGCCCGTAATGATCGTCTGGCGGAAAGTACGTTCCACCGTAGAACGGCTTGCCGTCGGGAGTGAGAAAAGCGGTCAGCGGCCAACCGCCTTGTCCACTGATCGAACTGATGGCGACCTGGTAGCGGCTATCGATGTCCGGACGTTCATCGCGATCCACTTTTACCGCGATGAAACGCTGGTTGATGATCTCCGCGATTTCCGGACTGTCGTACGATTCCCGGTCCATCACATGGCACCAGTGGCACCAGACTGCGCCGATATCGAGCAAGATTGGTTTGTTCTCGCGCTGCGCAGCGGCAAAAGCTTCCTCGCCCCATTCGTGCCAGTGGATCGGCTGATGCATCGCGGAGCGGAGATAGGCGGAAGACGCCTTGGAGAGGGAGTTGAGGGTAGTGGTGGTCATCGATCAAGTGTAAATCTTTTCGCGCGCAGGAATACGTTCCTCACCAAAGGTAACTTGGGACCGGACTTAGAGCCGATAGATAATCAAACCGTGAAGTTAAAAATCAAGACGGCGGGCTCGCTGGTGTTGTCGTCGCTGAACCTGCTCCTTTGCGCCGCTGCATTGTGTCTCGGGTATACGGGATTGGCACCTTACTTGGGAGCAATAATAATCTGGCTCATGTGTCCTCCGCTTTTTTTATTCGCCATCGCCTACCTGATAGCCGGACCTTTTTAACCCGACCACTCGCAAACAGGCGCTCCACTGTCCCAGTCTTGGACAGTGGTCAGCAGTCCTAAGCCGCGGGAATTGCTTCTGGCAACGCCGGGCGATGCAATCCTGCTTGACACCGGCTCCCTGTAGTGGTAGAGCTGTCAGACCACGGTTTTCGGTTGGCGTATCGAAGTGTGCAAACTCGGTGAATTGAGGGAGATTTTCAAGAACTTCTTAGCTCTATCGCAGTAAATTAGCGCTTAGCGCACCACATTAGCGGAGGCCCCCATGCGTTCCCTGACTATGCGGTTGGCGGTCCTGAGTATCGCCGTAGTTCTGGCTAGTTTGTCCGTGTTTGCACAGACTTACACAGGGCGCATATTGGGCGCTGTGACCGACCAGACCGGGGCCGCGTTAGCCGGTGCGGGCGTGGTCATCACGGATGTGCAGCGCGGAGTCACGCGCACTTTGACCACCGACCAGGCAGGAGAATATGTAGCTCCCGACCTTTCTCCCGGCGTGTACAAGATTCGGGCCGAGGCCAAGGGTTTCAAGGCGGTTGAGCGGCTTAATATCCCCTTGGAAGTGGCCAAGGACGTCAGGATCGACCTTACCCTCCAGCCCGGCCAGGTAAGCGAAACGGTCATAGTCAGCGGCGAGGTTCCGTTGCTGGATACCACCTCCTCTACCCTGGGCGGGACGCTCAGCAATGCGGCCATCAATGACCTGCCGCTGAGTGGCAGGAATTATGAGAACTTGCTGCAACTGCGGCCCGGGGTAGTGCGCTATCCTGGCGGCGGCTTCTCCACCACCAGCACTAACGGACTTCGCGCCGAGGATAATGCCTATGTCATCGACGGGCTCTTTAATAGTGAACCGTTCTCCGGGCAAGGCATCATCAATGGAGCTGGCATTGCGGGAGACTCAGCGACCATTCTGCCGATCGACGCCATCCAGGAATTCAACATACAGGAGAATCCTCCGGCGGAATATGGCTGGAAGCCCGGGGCGATCGTCAATGTTGGACTGAAGTCGGGCACAAACTCGCTTCATGGCACTGCGTTCGCCTTTGGCCGCGACGGCAATGTTTTCGACGCGCGCAATTATTTCAACTGTGCAAGCAATCCGTGCGCTTACGGTCAATCCCCGAGTCCCCAGAATCCGCGGACTCTGGAGCAGTTTGGCGGATCATTCGGCGGGCCGATCATCAAGGACAAAGCGTTTTTCTTTGGCTCGTATGAAGGACAACGCTATGACGTGGGCAACCAATACGGTGGCGTAACCAGTCCGTCGATGGTGGCGATGCCCACGCCCTCGACACCCAATTGCACCTCTCCCCTGGTTTCGGGTGACTGTGGCGGCAGTATTCCGAACGCGATTGCTGACCTGCTGGCAAACCACATCCCGATCAGCGCGGCCAGTTTGAAAATTTCAGGCTGCGCCCTGTCGGGTTCTACGGTCACTTGCAACGGTACGGGATTTCCCCTCAACAATAATCCAACCATCAATATAGTGAACGGATTTCCCAACCAGGTTGGGGTCGACAATGTCGTCGCCAAGGTCGATTACAACTTCAATGAACACCAGCGCGTCAGCGGTATGTACTTTTTCGGTAACAACTCGGGAACGGTGGAGGATTTTCCCGAGCTGCAGTCGAAATGGCGGTCCGACATTCACACCCGTGCCCAGGTGGTCGGGGGAAGCTGGGTTTACACGCCCTCCTCGCGTTGGGTCAATGAAGCCAGACTCGGTTATAACCGGCTGTACCAGCCCACGTTGCCCGGAGATCTCAATACGCCAGCGTCAGACTACGGCCTCAACACGGGAGTGAGCGGCCCAGACACTGGAGGGCTGCCGCGTATCGGCTTTGGCGGATATTTCTTTCCCGGACTCGGCGGCTTCAAGTGGCCCAAGTTTCAAGGGCCCGACTCGATCACTCAGTTTATCGACCACATTTCTTACACCGCCGGGAAGCACGCTCTGAAGTTCGGTGGCGAGGTTCATCGGAATTACGTGAGTGGTGGCGCCTTTGGCAACGCCCGAGGCAGCATCACATTTCTGGGCGGCGTCGCTCTGCCCGCATCAACCCCATTAGAAGACTTTTTCGCGGGCGACCCTTTCAAAGCATCCGTTCTCACGGGGGATCCGACGCGCCAGTCGCATAGCTGGTCCTATGCTGGCTTCGTTCAGGATGACTGGCGGGTGAGTCGAACACTAACTGTGAATTTGGGGTTGCGCTACGAGTTTAACTCGGTGATCTCGGAAGCCCACAATCTGCTGGGAAACTTTGATCCCAACCTCGGAATCGTGCAGGTGGGCAAACAGATTGGCAGCGCCTATAACGCCGATCCTAAAAACTTCGGCCCACGCTTTGGCTTTGCGTGGGATGTCACCGGCAAAGGAACCACGGTCGTCCGGGGCGGCGGCGGGCTTACCTACGAATTCATAAACTGGGAAACCTTCCTCGCCTTCAACAACAGCTTCGGACTGCCCAGCATTCCCACCGGAGCTGTCATATCCGGTACTGGCACGGCGAATCCCGTGACCGCGGGAGGCACGATTACTACGGGCAATTTGACGATCCCGCCCACCCCGCCTCAGTGGGACAGTGCTACGCCTCTCTATGGCAACCTCAGCAGCAGCCAGATCAATTGCGAT
>Ga0187802_10000456_pt1 | contig 9982 bp, 10 predicted proteins | sample NC_wetland_sal_i_FD_130584 | JGI IMG/M metagenome (GOLD analysis project Ga0187802, IMG submission 130584) | Wetland sediment microbial communities from Neuse River Estuary, North Carolina, USA - Control_2 | ecosystem: Environmental > Aquatic > Freshwater > Wetlands > Sediment | place: USA... | reverse complement strand
GTCTTCGTCGCCGCGTGCGGCCTGGGCCTGGCCACCAAGCTCGGCCTCAGCGCGTACCGCTAGGGCGTGACCAGGACCTTGCCGACCGGGCCGGCCTCGCAGGCCTCCTGCGCGGCCGCGATGTCCTCCAGGCCGAACTTGTGCACGGGCAGGCCGGTGAGGTCGCCCGCGGCGAGCGCGGCCGTGATGTCCTCGGCCGCCCGATCAAGCGCGGCCGGCGCTACCCCGTAGAGCAGGATGAACTTGAGCATCACGTTGGCGGTCATGCAGGCTCGCACGGGCAGGACGGGATCGGCGGGCTCCGCCGCGTAGGTCACGACCGTGGTCCCCGCCCGGGCCACCGCGAGGTCGAGCGCCAGGTTGGCGCCGAGCGCGACCTCGATCACCCGGTCGACGGCCGGGGCGAACGCGCGCACCTGATCGGCCGCGTCCGCGGTGCGGTAGTTCACGACCAGGTCGGCACCCGCCTTCTCCGCCAGCGCCGCCTTCTCGGGGCTACTCACGGTCGCGATGACCCGAGCGCCCGCTCGTTTGGCCAATTCAATGGCGAAGTGACCCACGGCTCCGGCACCTCCGGCCACGAGTACCGTCTGGCCGGTGATAGGTCCGTCGGAGAACAGGCAATAGTGCGCGGTCATGGCGGGCACGCCCAGCGTGGCCCCCAGGTCGAACGAGGCACCGTCGGGCAGCGGCGCGGCCTGCCGGGCGGGCAGGACCGTCCACTCCGCCGCCGTCCCCCACCGTCGTCCGGCCGCCGCGAGCCACAGCCAGACCCGCTGTCCCACGCGCCCGGGGTCGACCCCGGCGCCGACCGCCTCGATGATGCCCGCGCCGTCCTGGTGCGGGACCTGGAAGCCGTCGATGGGCCGGGGCGTCAGGCCCGCGCGGATCTTGTAGTCGGTCGGGTTGATGCCCGACGCTCGCACCCGGACCAGCACCTCGCCGGGCCCCGGCTGCGGCCGGTCCAGTTCCTCGACCCTCAGTACCTCCGCCGCCGGCCCGGTCCTGGTGTAGATGGCAGCCCTCATGCGTGCAGCGTAACGCCTTTGAATATCTTGTCGACGGCGTTGCGCGGCCCGTGCAGGGCCAGCCCGGCGAACTGGAGGTCGGCGGCGGCTACGGCGCGGACGACGGCGCGGTTGTCGTCATCGTGGCCGGTCGCGAACATGTCCATGGTGTAGACCGCCATCGGCATCCCGCGGGCCAGCGCGCGCTGGTGGGCCTGGCTGAGCGTTTCGCCGTCGGCGGAGTAGACCAGGACGGGCTGGCGGAACAGCTCCAGGTAGGTGTTCCCCGACGCGTCCTCGTACGGCTTGCCCATGATGCCGTCGACGCTGGCCGCGATGCCGCTGGCTAGGAACGCGGTGACGTTCAGCTTCTGCCAGGCCTCCAGGTCCGCGCGCACGGCGATGGCGATCTTGGTGTCGAACCGGACGGTCATGGGTCTCCTAAGACCTCGATGGCCCCGCCGACGGCGCGCAGGTGGTCGCGGAAGGTCAGGGCGGGCTCCTCCTGTCGTCGAGCTAGGTAGGCGCCGAACCGCACCTGGTCGCGGAGCGATACGCCGGCCCGGATGTGGTCGGCCTGGCGGCGCTCGGTATCGCGGATCGTCTCGGCCAGCGCGAACGCCTCGCCCGCGCGGTCGGCCGGCACGAACAGCACGCCGTCGTCGTCCCCGAGGACCAGGTCGGACGCGTCCACCGTCCAGTCTCCGGCTACCGCGGACCTCAGCGCCTCGTCGGGGCGGGCGCGCGCGCTCAGCGGGCCGGTCGGGGTCGCGCCCAGGCTGAACACCGGCAGGCCGATCGCCCGGATGTCGGCGGTGTCGCGGTGCAGCCCCCAGATCACGACTCCGGCCAGCCCGGCCGCCTGCGCCTCGAGCACGACCAGGTCGCCGACGCAGGCCTCGTCCAGCCGCCCGCCGTTGTCCACGACGAGCACGTCGCCGGGTTCGGCGGACTCGAACGCCTCAAGGAAGACGTCGACGCTCCCCGCGTGCCGCGCCGGGGCCACCCGCCCAGCCAGCCGGCCGCCCGGCATCACGCAGTGCACGCGGACACACCGCACGGGCACCTGGGCGCGCAGGCAGGCGTCGGCCAGGTGGGCCGTGGTCAGCGTCGCGAACCTGCGGCGCAGTTCCGGGTGCTCCATACCGCACCAGCGTGGCCGGTCCCGGGCGGCGGGTCTTGAACGCTGGAGCGCGGGGCAGATCCTCATCCCCTGGGATAATCGGGGCATGGCCGTCGTGGGAGCTCAGGACTGGGCCCGGTACTGGCGCGTGGACGGGCTGCCCGTGGAGGCGATGCACGCGCACTTCACCGCGCACGTGTACCACCGGCACAGCCACGAGAGCTACTCCTTCGGCCTGACCGAGTCCGGCGCGCAGGCGTTTACCTGCCGTCGCGGCCGGCACGTGAGCGGCGCGGGCATGGTGATGACCTTCAACCCCGACGACCCGCACGACGGGCACGCCGCGGGCGAGGCCGGGTTCACCTACCGGATGGTGCACATCTGGCCGGAGTTCTTCACGACCTTGATCAGCGACCCGCCGCTCCCGCTTCCACTGTTCCGCTCGCCGGTGATCGACGACCCGGCGGTCGCGGGGTCGCTGCTCCGGCTCCACGTCGCGCTGACCACACCGGCCAGCGAGATGGAACGGTACGAGCGGCTCTCCGAGACGGCCGGGCTCCTGCTCCGCCACGCGTCCGGCCGGGTTCGTACAACTGACTCGGGCGCCGGTGCCGCCGCGCGCATCAGGGAGCTCATCCACGACGCTTTCGCGGCGGACCTGACCGCCGACGACCTGGGTGCGGCCGCCGGCTGCAGCAGGTACGCGGCCTACCGGGCGTTCACGAAGGCGTACGGGATGGCGCCCAGCGAATACCAGCGCCAGCTCCGGGTGCGGGCGGCGCGCCGGCTCCTCATCCAGGGCGTCACGCCCGCCCGGGCCGCGGCCGAGGCCGGGTTCGCCGACCAGGCGCACCTGACGCGCTGGTTCCACCGCTACTACGGGATCACGCCCGGCGCCTACCGGGCCGCCGGGCCCGTTCGGCGAGAGGTCTCGCGCTCGCAGCCGCATCTCAGTGAATTCCCAGCTCAACTAGGGTGTTCGGATCGGCTCTCCCGTGGCAGGCTCTAGAAATCACCAAAAAGCGATCACGGCCGAGGCGGTGAGACGATCCGGTGGCGTTCCGAGCGCGGCGATGGACCGGAGGCCGCCAGGCCCGTCCCAGCGCGGGCGGCGCGCCTGCGGACATCACCCCCGCGGCTGAAGACACCGCCGCCTTGCCTCCGGACATCATCGCCGCGGCTGGAGACGCCGCCGGCTTGCCCCCGGACAGCGCCGCGGCGGATGAGGACGCCGCCCCCGCGGGTGCGGACGGCGGGCTGTCGGGCGGCGGGGCCTCTCGGGGCTGGACCCGGCGGCTTTCGCGGTCGCCGGCGTGGGTGGCGCTCGTCATCGCGTTGGCCGTCGCAGTCGGCCTTACCCTCAGCCCGGCGCGCGGCGCGTCAGAGGACCTCTCTCCGAGCTTCCTCCGAATCCTGCTCAACCTGGTGCCGGTTTCGCCGACCGGGCAGGAGTTCACGGGCACCCCGGCGGTCGGGGCGCTGTTCAGCATGTCGGGAGGCAGGCTCGCGTCGCATTTCTGCACCGCGAGCGTGATCGACAGCCCCAACGGCGATCTGGTCATCACCGCCGCGCACTGCGTGTCGCAGCCCGTCGCCGAGGTCGCGTTCGTGCCCGGGTATAACGCCGGCGCGGCCCCGTACGGGGTGTGGGTCGTCAACCGGGTCTACGTGGACGCCTCGTGGAGCGCATCGTCCGACCCCGACGACGACGTCGCCTTCCTGCGCGTCAGCCGGCCGGGCTCCAGCGTGCCGATCGAGGACGTAACCGGAGCGGAACGGCTCGGGACCGGTGCGCCTGCCCGTCAGTTCGTCGAGGTCATCGGCTACCCGGACTCGGCCGGTCAGGCGATTGCCTGCCGGAACTGGACCAGGGAGCCCATGGCGGATCAGCTCGAATTCGACTGCGGCGGCTACACCGACGGGACGAGCGGGGGACCCTTCCTGGCCGAGGTGAACCCGCGGACCGGGCGGGGGACGGTGATCGGGGTCATCGGCGGTTACGAGCAGGGCGGCCTGACCCCCGAGGTCTCGTATTCGGTCATGTTCGGCGCGAACGTCGCGGCGCTGTACCAGACGGCCGTGGCCGGGGGCTGACCGGCCGGCGGAGCCCGGCTAGCTGCTGGACTGCTACCTGCTAGGCGGGGGCGGGACGATCTGGTCGATCTCGGCTAGCTCGGCGGCGGACGGGATCCACTCCGACGCCGCCACGTTCGCCTTGACCTGCTCGGGGTTCATCGCTCCGGCGATGACCGACGAGCAGCCCGGCTGGGCCGCCAGGGCGCCGATCGCCGCCTGGAGGATCGTGACGCCGTGCTCCTGGCCCCAGGCGATCAGCGCTTCGACCCGGGCCAGCTTGGCCTCGGTCACGTAGGCCGTCCGGCCCGCCAGCCTGCTGTCCTGCGGCACGGGCTGGCCCTTCCTGATCTTCCCGGTCAGCAGCCCGTTGGCGAGCGGGAAGTAGGGCAGCACGCCCAGGCCGAAGTGCCGGGCCGCGGGCACGACTTCCGCCTCGGCCTCGCGCTCGAGCAGGGACCAGTGATTCTGGGCCGAGATGAAGGGGGTGCGGCCCGCCCGGGCCGCGAGGTGCGCCGCGTCCGCCACCTGCCAGCCGGAGAAGTTCGAATGGCCCAGATACCTGACCTTGCCCTCGGCCACCAGCTCGTCCAGCGCCGCGAGCGTCTCGGCCACGGGCGTCACCGGATCCGGGGTGTGCAGCTGGTACAGGTCGATGTAATCGGTACGCAGCCGCCGCAGCGATTCCGTGACGGCCCGCCGGATGTAGGCCCGGCCACCCTTGGCCCCGGCGGCCGGGCCGTAACCCAGGTCCGCGTTCTGGTGCCCGAACTTCGTGGCCAGCACGACCTGATCCCGCCGGCGGCCGAGGATCTCGCCGAGCGCGCGCTCTGAGCCGCCTCCCCCGCCATATGTGTCCGACGTGTCGAACAGGGTGACACCGGCGTCGATGGCCGCGTCCACCACCGCGCGGGCCCCGTCCACATCGAGGCGGCTGCCGAAGTTGTTACAGCCGAGCCCCTGCACCGACACCAGCAGTCCCGAATCACCAAGCGGCCTATAGCGCATGCACGCATCATATGGAGACCCGGCCCGAGCTCCCTTCGCCGACCATTGTGTCGGGACGAACCGTGGTTATCCGCCGGCAATGCGCTACCTGCCCCCCGTCGACCTCTGTCGCACCGTGGTCCGGCAGGCTCGGCGAAGTCGATCACGTGCGTCGCTCCCGTTCCCGCAGGAGACGGGCCGGTAGCGGACGGTACGCGGGAGGAGACGCGGTAAATCCGCACGGCCCGGCGTTTATTCAGTAAATGGCGGTAGTCCATTTTGCTGCCGTTCTGTTGCCGGGCGGCAGGCTTTCCCGCGGAGCTAAATTCACCATCGATCCCGATATGTCCGCAACTGATTGGCGTCCGCCCGGCCGTCGCGATCTTCGATCTATCAATGCGGGTTTGATGGCGACAATTGTCGGCCGCCGCGAACGCGGACTCGGTGCATCCACGCAGGCCAACCGGGCACGGGCGGGCCTGGCCGGGGCCTGAAACCGCGGCCTGGCCGGGGCTGCGGCACCCGTGTCCGACCCAAGCCAACACGAGTCGCCACAAGCGTCCCGTTTTTATAGACACTAGTGTCCCGGATCTGGCTAGACAGAAGTGTCTCGTGAAATCGTCCAAGCCGTCAATTTTGGGGTGTGGCAACTATTCTCATTTGGGATACCATGACGTTTGTCGAAAGTCGGTTGGCAAGGGATTGCCACACGCAATTGCGCAAGACAATTCCGCGACGTCGGTACCGACACCCTGGGGAGGCGCGATGACGGAGACCATGACGGCAGAAGGACCCACCGTGCTGCGCATCCTGCTGGGTTCCCAGCTGCGGAGACTCCGGGAAAGCCGCGGGATCACCGCGCAGGCCGCGGCCAAGGCGATCCGCGGCTCGGATTCCAAGATCAGCCGCATCGAGCTCGGCCGCAACGCCATCCGCGAGATCGACGTTCTCGACCTCCTCACCTTCTACGGCGTCGACCCGGTGGAGCGGGAGCAGCTCCTGCACCTGGCCGAGCAGGCGAACCGCCCCGGCTGGTGGCACAGGTTCAACGACATCCTGCCCGACTGGTTCCAGTCCTACGTCGGGATGGAGGAAGCGGCCACCTCGATCCGCGCCTACGAGCCGCAGGTCATACCCGGGCTGCTGCAAACGCCGCAGTACACCGCCGCGGTCCTGGCCGTATGCGACATCCCCCTCGGCGAAGCCGAGCGGCACGTCATCCTCCGCAAGGAACGGCAGCACAGGTTCGCGGAAGGGCGCCTCAAGCTCTGGGCCATCGTGGAGGAGACGGCGCTGCGGCGCCCGGTGGGCAGCCAGGAGATCCTGCTGGATCAGCTTCGCTACCTGCTCAGCCTGACCGGGAGACCCAACCTCACCCTGCAGGTCATCAGGGACGGCATGGGCGGGCACGCCGTGCCGAGCGGATTCGCCATCCTGCGGTTCGGCGAGACCGACCTCCCGGACGTGGCGTACCTGGAACACCTCACCAGCGCTCTCTACTTTGACAAGAAGTCCGATGTCGACCGCTACGTGCTAGCCATGGAGCGGCTCAGCATCCTCGCCGCGAAGCCGAGCGAGACCCCCGAGATCCTCAGGACGATCATTGACGGGCTGGAAACGGAGCCCGGCTGACCGAACGTGCCTCCAGAGCGGTCCGCACGAGCCACTAGGCGCCGGGGACTCCGGCTAAGCCCCGGCGCCGGGATGCCCGACCGGCCCGCCGACATGCGGAGGGCGGTGGACCTCAGGTCCACCGCCCTCTGCCCTCCCCCCAGCACATACGTTCGTGGCCCCGGAAACTACCGTGCGCCCCGCCGTCTCCTGCTAACCCTCAGACGGGCAGGTCGAACTCCCCGCCCTTGGCGCCGATCAGGAAGCACTCCCATTCATGCCGGTTAAAGTAATGCGGCGTCTTGCCGCGATCCTTTGAATCGCGAACCGCGACCCCCCCGTCGGGAAGGTGCGCTATCTCCACACAGCCTGCGGCACTGCTCGCGCTGCTCTTGAACCAGCGCAGTTCGTTGAGGTCGGTGTCCATCCGCCTCTCCCTTCGTTGATGTGCTGCTTTTCTCATTGACGTGCTGGTCAGATGAACTCCCCCGCCAGCTTCTGGATCAGTTCAACCGACGCCGCCGGGGAAAGCGCCGCCGCGCGCATCCGGTCAAAGGCCTCGGCGCAGGCGCGGACTTCCCTGTCTTTTTCGAGGTAGATCATGCCGCCCACGGATTCGGTGTAGGCAACGTCGGAGTCGGTGCGCTCGGGGAACTCCAGGATCGAGAACGGCCCGACCAGCCCGGCGTGCGCCCCGGCTTCGAAGGCGAGAATCTGCATGGTCACGTTGGTCCACCGGCTGGCCTGGATCAGGTGCTCGAGCTGGTTCCGCATGACCACGGGACCGCCGATGTTCCGCCGGATGGCGCCCTCGTCCATGATGAGCCACAGGTCAAGCGGCGGATCCTGGTCGAGCAGCCGCTGCCGCTCCATCCGCAGGTCCACCACCCGCTCGATCTGCTCCTGGGTGTCGCGGGGCCGCAGTTCGCGAAGCACCGCGACGGCGTAGTCCGTGGTTTGCAGGAGCCCGTGCACCACGTCCGTCTCGTAGCTGCGCAGTCCCGAGGCCTCGGCCTCCAGGCCGACGTAGATGTCGAAACCGCTGGGCAGCACGTCGTCGTAGATGGACCACCAGCCCTTGCGGTGGCCCTCCCGGGCCATGTCCACGAGCACCTTACGGGCACCGGGGTCGCCGACCTGGTACATCTCGAGCATCGCGGTCAGGTACGCGGACTTGGTGGGCGCCTTGCCGGTCTCGATGCGGGACAGCGTCGAAGGGGCGAGGCCGAGCCGCTCGGCCACTTCCTCAAGCTTCAGCGAGTGCGCCTCGCGGAGGCGCCTGAGCTCAGCACCGAGCCTGCGCCTACGGACGGTAGGACCAAGGGGCACGAGAAGCTCACATCCTCGTGAAAGCAGAGGTTCCGGCGCCGCCGGATGATGCGGGGAAGCTGGGACCGTCCGCTGCGTATCGGAGCGTAACCAGAGCACTCCACATCGTCCGTGACAACCAGTACGATACCGCACGAACAGCCAGTTTGAAATCCCATCTAGGATTTCATAAACAAATTTTGCGCCACGCACTTGCGTACCAGGGTCGCGGGCACCATCATCAGGTGAGAATGCAAGTGTGCCCCGCTACTCACAAAACGGAACAAAACGGATGAATTGCGAAGGGCCTGGCAGATGCCATCTTTCGCATTTCCGGGCGATCGAGGGTCACGTGGGAGGGTCCGGGTGGCAATACAGATCGGCCACACGTCGGGTGTCGAAGTGGGTAACAAGGGCAAACTGCGCGGAACGCGATGGCGGGAGTCGCCGTCGTGACGCAAGGAGCGGGCGAAGCTTCACGGCCTGGGTCGCGAGCAGATGAGAGCACGATCTCCGCGTTAACGGGAGGACTCACCATGGAAACGCCCGCAGGCAATTCCGTGCGACCAGGGTATGGCGCCGAGCGGAGGCTCGACGACCCGGTGCACGCGGCGGTGCGGGCTCAGGGGAGCAACCCGCGCGCGTCGGTCCTCGGCTCCCTGACCATCCCGGGACGCCCGGAGCAGGTCGGCCTGGCCCGGGCCTTTGTGGCCCAGACGTTCAGCTCAAAGCAGATAGAAGCGGATTGCGACGCGGCGACTTTACTGACCTCCGAAATCGTCACCAACGCGATCCAGCACACCAGGTCGGGCGCCGACGGAGGAACGGTCACCATCGTCGTCATCGGCGTTGCGCGCGGCGTCCTGGTCGAGATCATCGATGACGGTGCCGCGGGTGCCCCGGTCGTGAAGGGCGACCTGTACGCCGCCGAAGGCCACGGTCTTTTCCTGGTCCAGCATCTCGCCACCGAGTGGGGCTACCTGAAGGACTCGGCCGGGACCACCGTCTGGTTCCACCTGCCCACCGCGCGCGAAACGCAGCAGGCCGCCGCCCAGGCGGACCCGCCCGCCGACCGCGAGCATCACGCTCCCGCGCGCCACGAGCAGTACGCCCGGGGCACGGAGCCCTACCAGGCCCAGGCGGCCCCGCGGTGGACCGCGGCGGCCTCCTCCGCCGCCCCCGCCTGACGTTTCCTCTCGGGCTACCGCAGGCGACCCGTCTGGGCGCCTTTTGTCTGTGGCTGCCCTGGTCGCGGCGTTCGGCACAATGGGGTTTATGACCCAGGTAGCGCGCCCCCGCGGGAGCGGCCCCGGCGTGATCACGCCGGACGGCTGCGCCGTCGACCTCTACGCCCAACTGCCTGATTTCGGCGAGCCGGCCATCGTGCACGCCGCCGCCGGCCCCGGGGCATCCATCCTTGAACTCGGCTGCGGCACCGGGCGGATCACCCATCCGCTCGTCGCGCTCGGCCACGAGGTTGTCGCCGTCGACGAGTCGCCGGAGATGCTCGCCCACGTCCGTGACGCCGAGACCGTATGCGCGCCCATCGAGGGGCTGGCCCTCGGCCGTCGTTTCGATGCCGTCCTGCTCGCGTCGCACCTGATCAACGTGGCCGACGAGCCGATCAGGAACGCGCTGCTGGCCGCCTGCCGTGAGCACGTCGCCGCCGGCGGCTGCGTCATCGTCCAGCAGCACCCGCCGGAGTGGTTTGCCGAGGCGGACGATGCCGAGCGCGCGAGCGGGGGAATGATCTCCCGGCTGCGCGACGTGTCGAGGCCGGCCCCGAACCTGGTCTCGGCGACCGTCGAGTACATCGTCGGCGATCAGCGCTGGACGCAGACGTTCACGGCGATGCGCCTGGACTCCTCGGAGT
>Ga0187802_10000454_pt1 | contig 10008 bp, 9 predicted proteins | sample NC_wetland_sal_i_FD_130584 | JGI IMG/M metagenome (GOLD analysis project Ga0187802, IMG submission 130584) | Wetland sediment microbial communities from Neuse River Estuary, North Carolina, USA - Control_2 | ecosystem: Environmental > Aquatic > Freshwater > Wetlands > Sediment | place: USA... | reverse complement strand
TGCGGCGGCCACCGGCTCCCACAGCTGCTCGAGGAAGCCGCGCATCGCCGGCCGCCAGCGGTCCGCCTTCCGCGGCGTGAGCGCCGGCCCGACCAGCGCCCGCAGCCGCCGGTGCCGCTCCCCGGTGAGGTTCAGGATGTTGGCGTCGATGTGGTCCGCGAGCGGACCGTCGGTGATGCCGAAGAACTCGGCGATCTGGCGGCCGGGAAAGGCCGTCGCGCGTGACCGCAGGAAGAATTCGCCGGAATCGTGATCGAGGACGACGTACGCCAGCGGCGACTTGGCTAGCCAGCCACGCCGGCGGACCTCGGCCAGCTGCTCATGGTAGCGGTCAGCTGAGAAGTCCGGCGCCATGTAGTCCAGCACCGGCAGGTCGAGTTCGGACACAAGGTTCATTTCAGATATGACGGTACTCCACTGCATTGGGTAGTCAAGTGGCTACTGTGGGCATTTCAGAATGCGTTCGGGCCTCACGGAATGAGTCTGCGGTCTAGATTTGCTAGCAAAGCAGGTTGTTGTTGAGGGATCAACATGCTGGAGGGGGGGACCATGAGCCGCAGGCTTCTGCAGCTGGTCATTCCGGTAACGCCTGAACGGAGGATGTTCCGCATCCATGATCCGGCCGTCGACCCAGATGCACCGGGCGGTCCGCTGCCCCCGGTTGGCGCGCTGATCAGCACGAACCGTGAACAGCTGTGGATCGGCAGCCTGCAGGAGGACATCGACGTCCGGCTGGTCCTCGAGGAGTGGGATGGGGCTCCGCCGCCCTGCGGCGACGCCTGGGACGAGGAAGCGAAGGGCGCCATCTATCTGCGCGGCCAGGTCAGCGTCAACATGGGCCAGGCGGGAACCGCGGTTCACGGGCTCAGGCTCGGCGGCGGGGTGGGCGACTACTCCGTGCGGGTCTACGCGGGCAACCGCGACATCGTGACCCGCCGCTACGCGGCCCTGTTCGACCGGCACCGCAATCCGCTCAGCGACGAGTTCCAGCAGGAGAAGCGAGCGCTTGAGGGCCTCGAGCGCTACCTGGTCCAGCTCTGGCGCGAGTCCTTAGCCAAGCCCGGCTATCGCAGTTATCGCAGTGAGCGCGCCCTTGAGCCGCGCCGTTACGATGTGCCGCAGTACTATCCGCCCGGTTACGGCCCGCCCACGGCCGGCGTAGAACGCCCCGTGGCCTGACTCGTCGCGGTGCCGTGTGGCCTGGCGGCGCTCGCGCTTGACGAGGGCGCGGCGGAGTTAGGGGTGCCCGTGGCGGTATGGACCGGGATCCCCCCGGTGGCGCTGGGAGCCTGCTGGGTGGTCTGAAGCGGAATGGCGCTGCTCGTGGTCGCGATGGTGGCCCGGCCCTGGGAAGCTGCAGTGGGCACCGGGCGCGGCCCGTGGTGGACGCGGAACGGGCTCATCGCGTAGAACATCAGCGAGACCCCCGCCACCAGCAGTACGGAGAACACCGTGCCGACGATGCGGGCCCGGGGTGAGCGCAGCAGCGCGGCCGGACTCGGCCGCCGGAACGTCGCGAGGGAGGACGCGAGCCGGGGATCCTCGGCGGCCAGGCGCCGCTCGATTTCCGCCAGAACGCGCTGCTCGTCCTGCGACAGCGCCATCCGCCACCTCCGCCTCGCACCGGGCCGTTACCCTCTCACTATCTCTCAGGAGCGGGTCTTTATCCAATCGTTCCGGCTTTGTACTCCTGCTGTTTTTTTGCCGGGCATGATCCCGTCCAGGAAGCCGTAGAGATAAATATTCGTGACGACGGGCAGCGTGTCAAGCTTGTCGGGATCGAAAAACCGTTCTATGGTGAGCGGTATGCGCTGGGACAACCTGCGACTGGATGACCAGGCCGCCGACGAGTCCGATGCGGCCGATGGCGACACCCTGTTCCCCGCCGCACGCCGGGACGTGGCGCTGCCGCTCATCGAGCGCGGAGCGGTCGCCCGCACGTTCGACACGCCGGGCTTCCGCGGCATGACCTTCTTCGAGGTCCAGGCCAAGTCCATCGTCAACCGCGTCCCCGAAGCGTCCCGCATGCCCTTCCAGTGGACGATCAACCCGTACAGGGGCTGCCAACATGCATGTGCATATTGTATACAAGGGGATACGCCGATCCTGATGGCAGACGGACGAACGAAACCTCTAGCGGACGTCCGGATCGGCGACCAGATCTACGGTACGGTGAAGCGCGGGTACTACCACTACTATGCGCTTACCACGGTCCTAGCGCACTGGTCCACGGTGAAGCCTGGATATCGCGTTGTGCTGGAGGACGGCACGCAGCTCATATGCAGCGGTGATCACCGCTTCCTGACACAGCGTGGCTGGAAGCACGTGATCGGCACTGAGTGCGGAGGCCCACTGCAGCGTCCGTTCCTGACCATCAACAACAAGCTAATGGGGATCGGTGGCTTCGCCGAGCCGCCAAAGGACACTCCTGCATACCGGCGCGGTTACCTGTGCGGCATGATCCGCGGCGACGGGACTATTCAAGGGGACAAGCCATACCCTCAGCCCGACAACGTGCCAGGCCAGAGCTACGCGTTCCGGCTGGCGCTTATTGACCAGGAAGGACTGGATAGGACAGCTGGCTACCTCGCCGCCGCGGGCATCGGATGTCGAGAGTTCACTTTTGCCGAGGAGTCGGCCGCGCGCCGCCGGATGATGGCAATCCGCGCGAGCGGTCGCGATAAGGTCCGCACGATCCAACGGTTGATCTGCTGGCCGCAGAATCCGACTCCGGACTGGCGTAAGGGCTTCCTGGCCGGCATCTTCGACGCTGAGGGTAGCTTCAGCCGCGGCATACTGCGGATCTCAAACACGGATCCAGAGATCATCGGCTGGACGGTCTCCTCGTTGGAAGCGTTCGACTTCGACGTCGCATTCGACCGGACGAACCATTCCAACGGACTCACTTACGTCCGGGTGCGCCACGGGCTCAGGGAGGCGCTGCGGTTCTTCCACACCGTGGATCCTGCCATCACGCGGAAGCGTTCGATCGACGGCGTGGCGCTCAAGAGCGACGCCAAGCTCCGCGTAGCGGCGATCGAGCCGCTCGGGCTGGACCTGCCGATGTACGACATCACGACCGGGACGGGCGACTTCATCGCCAACGGGGTAGTGAGCCACAACTGCTACGCCCGGAACTCGCACACCTACCTGGACCTCGACGCGGGAGCGGACTTTGACACCAAGGTGGTCGTCAAGGTGAACGCGCCCGAGCTGGTGCGCAAGAAGATGGCCTCGCCTAGCTGGCCGGGCGAGCACATCGCCATGGGCACGAACGTGGACTGCTACCAGCGGGCCGAGGGGCGCTACCGGCTCATGCCCGGGATCATCAGCGCGCTCAAGGACGCGGCCAACCCGTTCTCCATCCTGACCAAGGGCACGCTGATCCTGCGCGACATCGACCTGCTCGCGGAGGCCGCCGAGGTCACGGACGTGGGGCTCAACGTGTCGGTCGGGTCTGTCGACAAAGAGCTATGGCGATCGGTCGAGCCCGGCACGCCCGCCCCGGCCCGCAGGCTCGAGGCGTGCGCGGCCCTGAACGAGCGGGGGCTCCGCTGCGGGGTGCTCATGGGGCCGGTGATCCCGTTCCTGTCCGACTCCCCCGCCCAGCTCGAGGCGGCCGTCAGCCAGATCGCCGCGGCCGGTGCCACGTCGGTGACACCCATCGTGCTCCACCTGCGCCCGGGGACGCGTGAGTGGTACTTCGCCTGGCTGCGGGCCCGGCACCCCGGCCTGGTCGGCCGGTACCTCGAGCTGTACGGCACAAGCTCCTACGCCCCGAAGGCCTACCAGGCCAGAATCGCCGGCCAGGTGCGCGAGCTCGCGGACAAGTACGCGGTCGGCCGGCCGAAGCCCGGGCGACAGCCCCCGCGGGTCATCCCGGCCCCGCGGCGCACCGAGGCGCCTACGGATCCCTCCTCTGAGGCCGGCCCGCGCGCCCTGGTTGAGCAGCTCACCCTGCTATAAGCCCGGGCGGGCCGCGCTCACCGGTCAGCTCACCTCCCCGTAAGCCCGAACTTTGCCAGCGGTCCCCGGCCCTGCTCTCAGGCAGCTGGTCCCGGATGGGATCGCGGCCGGTACGGCGCCCGTCTGAGCGGGAGCCGAGTGAGGCACCCGAAATCTGCCGTGAGACACTTTGAGATATAGCTTGACAGCAGGCCCAAACGCGATACATCGTAATTGCTGAAAACACAATGTGAGAGTCTTCATCGCGTCAGGAGGACGACGTGGCGCACGGGACCACGGGGGCGCCCCGTAACACGCCAGATCCCGGTGTCCCCGCACGGGGCGGGGACACCGGGATGAACCAGGCCAGGGCTGCGGACCTGGCGGAGCCGGAGTCCCGGAGGGCCGGCTCCCGGGGCCCAGGCGGGCCGGGAGGACGGGGGCGCTGGGACCGGCTGATCGCCGTCATCTGCGGCCGGCGGTCCAAGTACCTGGTGGTGGCGTTCTGGCTCATCATCGTCGCGGTCACCGGATCGCTGGCGGGCAAGCTGCAGGGCGCGGAGAAGAACGACGCGTCGTCGTACCTGCCCGCGTCGGCCGAGTCGACCCAGGAACTGAACGAGCAGGCCATCTTCCAGTCGAAGAACTACAACCCGGCCCTGGTGGTCTACGTACGCGACAGCGGGATCACCGTGGCCGACCTGGCCAAGGCGGACGCGGACGCCCGGTACTTCGCGTCGCTGCCTGTCGTGGACGGGCGGGTGGCCCCGCCGGTGGTTTCCGCCGACCACAAGGCGATCGTGACCGACGTCGGCTCGGACCTCGGCTACAACAGCGATCTGGGTGGCTTCATCTCCACGGTCCAGAACACCGCGACCAGGGGCGCAAACGGCCTGAGCGTCTACGTCGGCGGCCCGGCCGCCAGTGCGAACGACGAGCTCAAGATCTTCAAGGGCATCGACTCCACGCTGCTGTACTCGGCCCTGGGCGTGGTCATCGTGCTCTTGCTGCTGACCTACCGGAGCCCGGTGCTCTGGTTGCTCCCCATCATCTCGGCGGGCGTGGCCCTGGCCGTCGCCGAGGCGGTCATCTACCTGCTCACCCAGCACGCCAACCTGACCGTCAACGGGCAAAGCGGCGGCATCCTGGTCGTGCTGGTCATCGGCGCGAGCACCGACTACGCGCTGCTCCTGGTGGCCAGGTACCGGGAGGAACTGCGCAGGCACGCCGACCGGCACCAGGCGATGGCGGTCGCGCTGCGCCGGGCCGGCCCGGCCATCATCGCCAGCGGGCTGACCGTCGTGACCGGCATGCTCTGCCTGATGGCCGCCGAGTCCAACGACATCTCCGGCCTCGGCCCCGTGGCCGCCATCGGCATCGGCGTCGGCCTGATCGCCATGATCACGCTCCTGCCCGCCCTGCTCGTGGTGGTCGGCCGGTGGATCTTCTGGCCGGTCCGGCCCGCATACGGCTCGCCCGAGCCGACCAGCCGGGGCCTGTGGGCGTGGGTGGGCCAGGCCATCAGCCGCAAGCCGCGCGGGGTGTGGCTGGTTACCGCGGTCCTGCTGGCCGCCGGGTCGGCGGGCCTGATCGGCTTCAAGTTCGGCCCGCTGACGGCAGCGCAGTCGTTCCGCGGCACCCCGGCGTCGATCACCGCCGAGAACGTGCTGGCCAAGTACTTCCCGGCCGGCTCCGGCGAGCCGGTTGAGGTGATATCCACGGAGGCCAGCGCGAGCCAGGTCAGGAGCGCGCTCGCCGCGACGCCGGGCATCGCGTCCGTCACGCCGCCGGTGACCGAGAACGGCCTGGCCTTCCTCCAGGCGACCATGACCCTTCCGCCGGACAGTCCCGCGGCCTACACGCTGGTGGACACGATACGGACGACGGTGCACGCCATACCGGGAGCCGACGCGAAGGTGGGCGGCGGCACGGCCATCAACAAAGACGTGGAGAGCGCGGCGGCACATGACCGGGACCTGCTCATCCCGCTGATCCTCGGTGTGGTGCTGATCATCCTGGGCCTGCTCCTGCGGGCGATCGTGGCGCCGCTCGTGCTCATCGGCACCGTCGTCCTATCGTTCGGCGCAGCGCTGGGCATATCCTCGCTGTTCTTCCAGCACGTGTTCGGGTTCGCCGGTGCGGACACGTCGGTGCCGCTGCTCGTCTTCGTGTTCCTGGTGGCCCTCGGGATCGACTACAACATCTTCCTGATGACCCGGGTGCGCGAGGAGTCCGCCCGGTCAGGAACGCGCCGCGGCGCCCTGGCTGGCCTGGCCGCCACCGGCGGCGTCATCACCTCGGCGGGCCTGGTTCTGGCCGGGACGTTCGCGGTGCTCGGCACGCTGCCGCTGGTGGAGTTCACCGAGATCGGGTTCGCGGTCGCGCTCGGCGTGCTGCTCGACACCATGGTGGTCAGGTCGGTACTGGTGACCGCGCTGACCTTGGACATCGGTCGGCACATCTGGTGGCCGAGCGCGCTGGCGCACCCGGAACGCAGCTCAGTGACGGACGGCACCTAGAATGTGGCTTCGTGGCGGGTGACCTGGTAACGCAGTCGGCAGCGTGGCGGTGCTGAGCCGCCAGGACACGGGGCGGCTCCTGGCCCGCACCGTGCCCGTTCCGGATCCCGGAGATCTCCTCGCGCAGCTACCGCAGCCGGACGTGGTCGCCTGGGTGCACCGCGGCGCGGGCCTGGCCGGGTGGGGCGAGGCGACCCGGGTTACGCTGCCCGCCGGGGACGACCGGTTCACCGCCGGGGAGAAGTGGCTCCGCTCGGTGTTCGACGGTCTGGACGTCGACGACCGGGTGCGCGCGCCCGGATCGGGGCCCGTCGCGTTCGGCACGTTCACCTTCGACGCGTCATCCGAAGGCTCGGCGCTGATCATCCCGCGCACGGTGCTCGGCCGGGACGGCCATGGACGGGCCTGGCTGACCACGGTGACCGAACCGGGTGCCGCGATCCCGGGGTGGCCGCCCGCGGACGGCCCCGCACCGGCCGTACCGCTGGTGGCGCCGACGGAAGTGCGCTGGCACGACGGGAGCCTGCCCGCGCCGCAATGGGAGCACGCGGTGGCCGAGGCGGTCACGGCGATCAAGGCGGGGGCACTGCGCAAGGTCGTCCTGGCCCAGGACCAGTTCGCGACGGCGGCTGAACCTATCGACGCCCGTGTCCTGCTGCAACGGCTGGCCGCACGGTACCCCGAGTGCTACACGTTCGCCTGCGACGGCATGATCGGCGCGACCCCCGAGTTGCTCATCCGGCAGGCCGGCCGGCAGGTCAGCGCTCTGGTCCTGGCCGGCACGGCACCCCGGGGCGGCGACGCCGCGGAGGACGAGGCGCTCGGTGCGGGCCTGCTGGCCTCCGCGAAGGACACCGAGGAACACGCCTACGCGGTCGCCTCGATGCGCGATGCGCTAGGACCGCTGTGCGACGCGCTCGACGTGGAAGCGCGGCCTGCCCTGCTGAAGCTGCCGAACCTGCACCACCTGGGCACCTGGGTCCGCGGCACGCTCGCGCCGAGTTCCGCGCCCAGGTCGGCGCTCGGCCTGGCCGCGGCGGTCCATCCGACCGCTGCGGTCTGCGGCACGCCCACCGGGGCCGCGTTCGAGCTGATCCGCGAGCTCGAGCACATGGACAGGGAGCGGTACGCAGGCCCGGTCGGCTGGGTGGACGCCGAGGGGAACGGCGAATGGGGCATCGCACTGCGCTGCGCGCAGCTGTCCGGCCGGACCGCCCGGCTGTTCGCTGGCTGTGGCATCGTGGCGGGCTCGGATCCGGCCGCCGAGCTGGCCGAGGCTCAGGTGAAGTTCCGCCCCATGCGCGGGGCACTGGAAAGCTAGGCCTCTTTGGGCTCGCGCGATCCAGGCTTTCAGGGCCCGCGTCCCCAGCCCAGGTTCAGTCTTCCCCGGAGAACCGTTCCCAGGCCGCCTGCTTGGACACGCCGAGCGCCGCCCCGATCCGGGTCCAGCTGATGCCCCGGCTGCGCAGGACATCGACGTAGTCGTGGACGGCGGCGTCGGCCTGGGACACCACGGCCTGGACCTTGGCCAGGCCGGTGAGCAGCTCGTCGTCCGGTCGCTCGTTCCACGCGCCGAACTGGGGCGTGGACTTGTCCGCGATTACGAGGTTGCAGAGTTCGACGCATTCGTTGCAGATGTAGACGCCCGGGCCGGCCACGAGCTTGGCGACCGCGTCCTTGTCCTTGTTGCAGAACGAGCAGCACAAGATGTCCAGCCGGGCGGCGCCTGGCGCGAGAGTCCGTGAATCGGTCATGCCGTCAGGGTAACCTTGACACCGCTGTAGGGTCAAGGCGAACTTGACGCGACAATCCGGCCCAGGAACCCGGCGGCCCGGCCGAACAGCTCGCCCCAAGGGCCGTCGGCCGCGTAGGCCGCGGTGAACGCCGGCGCCTGGTCGCCGGGCACGTCGTACTCCCACACCCGCACGTACACGGCAGCATTCGACTACAGACCTAGCCGCCTACGCGACCCAGCCCATAAGGGAACTCTTAATCCGATGTCGCCAGGTCAGGGACCAGGGCATACAGTCGGTAGGAGGCAAGCCTGCCCGCGACAGGAGGGTGCCAGCAGATGGGCGCTAACACCGACGAGGTCCTCGGCGTGCTCCGCGAGGTGTGGACCGCCCAGGCGCAGACCACCGAGGATATCGAGGCGGCCTGCGGTGACATCAAGGCCTGCAAGCGGATGGCCGACGTGGGCTTCGACGGCCTGGCCGAGGAGACCGACGGCGACCTGCGCCTGGCCTGGCGGACCCAGCTGGCCCGCGAGGGGAAGCTAAACCCCGGCGCCAGCAGCGTGCGGGACCTCGTCCTCTGAATGGAAAACCCGGAGACCGTCGGCCAGCTGACCGAGATCTTGCGCCAGGGCGGGTATCTGGCTGACCGCGGGCTGGCCACGGCGCTGTTCGTGGCGATGTCGCTGAACCGGCCCATCCTGCTCGAGGGGGAGGTCGGGGTCGGCAAGACCGAGGTGGCCAAGGTCATGGCCACGGTGTTCGGCCGCAGGCTGATCCGGCTCCAGTGCTACGAGGGCATCGATACCAACCAGGCGCTGTACGAATGGGACTACGCCCGGCAGATGCTGCACATCCGGGCGCTTTCGGAGCATCAGGTCATCGACTCCGACGAGGTCGACAAGCTCTTCGGCCCGAAGTTCCTGCTGGAAAGGCCGCTGCTCGAGGCGGTCCGGGCCGGTCGGGGGGCCGTGCTGCTGATCGACGAGATCGACCGGGCGGACGACGAGTTCGAGGCCTTCCTGCTCGAGGTGCTCTCCGACTTCCAGATCAGCATCCCGGAGATCGGCACGGTCAGGGCGGACAGCCCGCCGCTGGTGGTGCTCACCTCCAACCGCACCCGGGAGCTACACGACGCGCTGAAGCGGCGCTGCCTGTACCACTGGATCGGGTACCCCGCCGCGGACCGCGAGGTCGAGATCGTCCTGATCCGGGAGCCGGGCATCTCCGCGGCGCTGGCCCGCAAGGTGGTCGCCGCGGTCCAGCGGCTGCGGGAGCTCGACCTGGCCAAGCCGCCCGGCGTGGCCGAGACCATCGACTGGGCCCGCACCCTGGACTTCCTCGGCGAATCGGACCTGGACGCCCGCACCGCCCAGGACACGCTCGGCGCGGTGGTGAAGGACCGGGACGACCTGGAGGTCGTCCTGGACAACCTGCAGGAGATCACCTCCGGTGCCCGGGGCTCCTGAGGCCGAGAGCGTCCCGATCATCGGGCTGCTGGTCAGGTTCGCCGGGGAGTTGCGCGCGGCCGGGCTGGCCGTGGGGTCGGGGGACGTCCAGCTCTACTGCTCGGCGCTGAAGGGGCTGGACCCGTCCGACCTGGTCGACCTGTACTGGGCCGGGCGCACCACGCTGGTCACCCGGCATGACGACATCGCCACCTACGACGAGGTGTTCCGCCGGTTCTTCCTGGCCGCCGACCAGGACGCGGACGAGCTGTCGCTCATGCTGCGCGCCTCGGCGGCGGCGCAGGGCGCGCTGGCCATCCCGTCCACCGAGCCCGGCGGTGACGAGCGCGAGGACGACGCGGT
>Ga0187802_10000452_pt1 | contig 10011 bp, 10 predicted proteins | sample NC_wetland_sal_i_FD_130584 | JGI IMG/M metagenome (GOLD analysis project Ga0187802, IMG submission 130584) | Wetland sediment microbial communities from Neuse River Estuary, North Carolina, USA - Control_2 | ecosystem: Environmental > Aquatic > Freshwater > Wetlands > Sediment | place: USA... | reverse complement strand
GGGCGCGCACGAATACACGCTGGCGTTGACGGAATACGAGAAACGCGATTTTTCGATCCTCGACGTCCTGCGCCGCGGAGTGTGCAAGGGAGTGACGCTCGGGGAATGGGTGCGGCGGCGCGGGATTGCTCGGGAAGAGGTGATGGCCATCGGGGACAATTGGAACGACCGCGAGATGCTGGAATTCGCCGGGCAGCCCGTGGTGATGGGCAACAGCGTTGCGGAGTTGAAATCCCTGGGCTACCCGGTTACGCTATCGAACGACGAAAGCGGCGTGGCGGAAGCGATCAGGACTTTCGCGATCGAAGGACGGGCGGAGACTGTGCCGGACAAGCGAACATGAAATCGAGAGTTATTTTGATTGCCGCGATTGCGGCGCTTACGACGACGGCTGCGCCGGGGGCGCGCGCGGACTACGCGGTACTGCGCTCGGGAGTACGGCTGCACATCACGGGATACGAGGCGGCGGGCGATCGAGTTCGGCTCACGGTCGAGGGCGGCGTGGTGGAGGTGGCCGCCACGGACCTGCTTTCGGTTGAGCGCGAGGAGGTGTTTCCGGCGCTGCCGTTTGCCGCGCCTCCCGTAGGGCCATTTGGAGATTTGATTCGCGCAGCGGCGGAAAAGCACGGCATAGACGAAAAGCTGATCGAGCATGTGATCGCGGTCGAGTCAAATTTCAATCCGCGCGCTGTTTCTCGCAAGCAGGCGCAGGGGCTGATGCAATTGCTTCCGCGGACGGCTGCGCGCTTTGCCGTCGCGAACGCGTTTGACCCAGCGCAAAACATCGAGGCCGGCACGCGCTACTTGAAAGAGCTTCTTGAGCGGTTTCAGGGAAATTTAACGCTCGCGCTCGCAGCCTATAATGCGGGGCCGGAAATGGTCGAGCGCTACCGCGGAGTGCCTCCTTTTGCCGAGACGCAGAATTACGTGCGGCAAATTACCAGCAGGCTTGCGCAGGACAAGAATCTTCAGTAGAGAGCGGAAGCCGCTGTGCTTTCGCTACACCCCTTTCCAAGAGCGGCAATTCTCTTCGCTTTAGTGTTCGCGTATTTGCTTCGGATTGCTGGTTCCTTCGGAGAACAGGGGGTGGGGCGTTTGCGTTACCGATGGCGATTACTGAGGGGGATTTCCTTGGGGCTGGGGCTGTGGTTGAGGCATGCCTCCGCCGAGTGGACTTGTGCCGCCGGAGCCGAACGGGCTGCCTCCGAATCCGCTGCCTCCCTGGCCGAAGGCGCTGCCCCCTTGGCCAAAGGCGCTACCGCCGGCAGGCGCTCCGAGGAGCGGGATGGCGGTGTTCTGCTGCTGCGCGGCTGCGGCTTGATCGTCGAGCGGGTTCCAGATGAATTCCCAATCCAAATATTTCTTGCCGTGATGAAACCACTTCCTCGAAGGCGCATCCACGGTGCTGGCGACACCGGTGAGAAACGCGCCCAGAACAGGCCCATCGACCGGGCCGGTCGGCTTTTGCGCGAGGATCGGATTTTGCAACGGCTGGTCGCTGCCCCCGGTCGCCTGCCCAGGCTGGCTGGTGGAGCTTGTGCCGGATTGATCGGTGGAGGTGGTCGAAGTGGTCTGCCCGGCCTGGCCGGTGAGCGGAGAAGTGGAAGTTCCGCCGGTATTGTCCGTTGAGTTCCCGGGCGGCGAGTTCTGCCCCGAAGGTGGCGCCTGTCCGGGCGTTGAATTGGGGCCCGACGATGGGCTCGAGCCCGAGAGCGAAAATGTGGAAAAACTGCTGCCGCCGAGGTTATTGCCGCCGGGTCCTGAATTCGCGAGACTCGAGGCAGAGACACCGAGCTGGGGGAAGGTCTGCGCCTGCAATTGGGGATTGTCAATGAGCGCCATTTGCTGAAGTGAGGCGAAGCGCGTGCTGCCGATAATCTGGCCGGCGGCGTTCACATAAATATAGCGCCAGGCGCCATCGGCCGTGTTCATTGGGTCCTTGTAAGCCCGACGCAGGAAGTGAAGCTGGGGCAGGCCTTTTTGCAAGGCTTCCATATCTTGCGGATAGTGGCCGGTCTTGTGGAAATAGAGGCGGATGGCTCGTTTGTACTGGTTGCCGCGCCAGATCATATCCTCTTCGCGGCGGCGCCGCGCCTGGGTCAGCGCGTTTTCCAGGAAGACCGTGGTGCCCGCCAGCATAACGACAACCATGAACAAGGCTGTAATGTAGGCATAACCCGACTGAGAAGAGCGGGGGGCGCGAGGCTGGGAGAGGGGGCTGAGAATCATGGAGGCGTCCCTGGCCCTTGGTCGGAAGCCGCGGGTTGCACCATGGTGACTTTGCCCGTGCGGCCGTCGGAGATTTGGACGACGTCCGCCGAATCATTGCCGATGTGAACCAGGCGGAAGCGTCCGAGAAAAGTGTCGCCTTCGGCGACCACGAGCACGTCGTCCCCTTCCTTGAAGAAGGCTACGCGCTTGCCGGACGCGGGCATGGAAGCGTAGCCAAACAGTTCGCCGGGGACTTGGACAGGTGCAGGAGCCTGATACGGCACGGTCGGGTATTTTTTCGCCTCCTCTGCTCTCTTCTCCTCAGGGGTCTTCACCGGTGGGGGCGGAGGGCCGTAACTGAAAATATCGCGGTGCGAGCCGTTGTAATCGCTTTTCTTGAGATTATCGAGCAGATCGAGGCGAAGCTGAGGCTCTTGAACGTTGATCGGGGTAAATTTACCGTCGGCGGCCAGAACGCCGGAGATGCCGGGCACCTGGTTGCGATTGGCCAGATACACGATGACCCCGCAGATTATGAGAGCCACCAGCACGGAGATTTCAATTCGCCGCCGCATCGTCTAATTCCTAAAAAAAGTGCGCAAATCGAGGGTCAGGTGGATCCCACCGGTCACCGGCGAATCCAGACTCAAATTATCGAGCAGATAGAAAGTTTTCGAGTGCTCCAGATCATTCAAGAAGTGAATGATGGCGGGATAATCGCCCGAGATCGAGGTCTTGATGGACAATTCGGTAACGCCGTGGTCCTTCACTTCTTTTTGCTGGAAGGAGAAGCCGCTGGTTTTCAGTCCGGCCTTCCCCGTCAGATCGCCCAGGTCGGCTTCGATGGCCGAATATCCGGTGGAAGCGCCGAGAAAATCGTCGCGATAGAAGGCGTCGCAATCTTTCCCAATCTGGGGGAGCGAGGCCTTGATTTTTTCACCGCGCTGGACATCGGCCTTCAATAGCTTGGCCTGGATAGCCAAGCGGTCGCGCTGGGCGCGCATGCCCTCCGGGCCTTCCCGAGCGACCTGCCAGAGGACGAAAATCAGCGCGGCATCGACAAACAGCAGAACGCCGAGAGCGATGCCGATGCCGAGCTTCCAGGACCGCCAGTTCTGATCGTTGATCATGTGGTCTCGTACCAGACAGTCAGATCGAGCGTAATTTTGTCGCCGCGCGCCTGCGTCTCGCGATCGTCGCGATGCTCGGTGCGGACCTCGACGTTCGAAAAGACCTTGGATTTTTCGAGCGCTTCGAGGAACTTAATTTTCCCTTCGTCGGTGGAGGCCCCGACGGTGAGAGTGACTTTCGCACGGCCGTTATCAAGGCGCGGAGAGATGCTGACCACGCGAACTCCCGGGGGCAAAGTCTGCTCGAGATCCATGAAGATTTTGATCCAGGGAAAGCTGCGTTGATCAATGAGGGAATTCAAGAAAGCGGCGCGGTCCAGGACTTGATGCGCCTGGGGAGTCTGAAAATGCGCTTCGAGGGCCTGCTGTTTTTGCTGATTGGCGCGAATTTCGCCTTCCCAACGCGCAATTTCATTGCGTACGTCACGATTGGCCCGCCAGGAATTCAGCGCGGCATGGCCGAGAAGGATCAGAGCGAGAACGCCGATCGTGCCGACGGCCGCGGCGGCGGCAATGAACGGCCGCTTGTTTTCGCGTGGCGCGGTGGAGAGGTTGAGGCGAAGTTTCATGGCCCGTTGGGAGCGCCGAGGCGCTCACGATCCTCCGTTTACGTTCCAACCGACAAGCGCATCGAGATTCAGCTGCAATAAATCCTTGGCCGTGGAGTCAAGAGAGGAAGCCTCGTCCGACTCGGCGAGCGGGCCGACCGCGACTTTCAATTCGCCCACCAGGGCGCGATGAAACAACTCCTCGCGGGCGCCCAGGCCGGCAGTGCGAACACGGTCGACCATGCCACCCCAGGCGTCCTGATAATACGCAATCGCGGGAAAAATCTCGTCGAGCATCGCCTGGGCATCCAGCAGGCCCGCATCGGCGGGCATTTCCGTGGAGCGATAGACGCAAAGATTTCCAGCGTGAACGATGACCGTGGTGAGGGTGCGTCCACACATTCTGACGAAGAGGGTGGCGCCGCGGTCTTCGAGCAGAGGCAGGGTGGAAAGCGTGGAGCTGAGCACCACGGCGGCCTTGGCGTCGAGCGATTCGATGATGTCCTCATATTCGCGGACGATGCGGCGGCGAGCAACGGCCGTGAGGATTTCGAGATTCCCTTCCCGGCCCGGTTGGCGCATCCAGGAGACGACGGTCTCATCCACGTCGAAAGGAACGCTCTTCTTTAAACGCCAACGCAGGAGCGGGAGAGCCTCATCCGCGCGCCGCGGAAAAGTTTCAAACGGGAGAATGAACACGCGCACGACGGGATCGGGAATCAAAAGCGCAACGTCAGACCCGTGCGGTGGAACCCGATTGAAAACGCGACGGAGCGAGCTGAGAACGGCATCGGGCCTGGCAATATTGACCTCGACAGGAGAAGCGGCCAGGGCTCCCGCAGGAAGCGGTTCGACGGCATATGATTCGAGGCTACCTCGCGCCTTGCCCCAGCGTGCCGCCGCGGCGTGCGTGCCTGCAATCTCCACAACAAACGGAGGGTGCGGCATAGCATTGAGCCAGCGATCGACCCGCTGCACGGGCCCAATTTGATAGAACTGGCTCGCGAGGCTCGAGGCGCTACTCAAGGAAGGTCACCTTATTGATTTCGCGCAAGGTCGTGACTCCGGCAAGGATTTTTCGAAGTCCTGAATCGCGCAAGAATGTCATGCCCTCGGACTTCGCAGTCCGCTTGATCTCGGAAGTGGGGCGGCGATCGATAATCATTTCGCGAATGTGGTCCGAGAGGTCGAGCAGTTCGGTAATCGCGGTGCGGCCGCGATAGCCCGTGCCGGAACATTCCAGGCACCCCTGCCCTTCATAGAATGGCACGCGGCCCCACTCTGCTGGATCGAGGCCGGATTCGCGGAGGGCCTCAGGAGTGTAATGGACCTGCTTCTTGCAATTCTCGCAGATCACGCGGACCAGGCGCTGGGCCATGATGCAATTTAGGGCCGAAACGAAGTTGTAGGGCTCGACGCCCATGTTGATGAAGCGGCCGATGACGTCGGTAACGTTGTTGGCGTGCACTGTGGTGAAGACGAGGTGGCCGGTGAGCGCGGATTGAATGGCGATTTGCGCGGTCTCCTGGTCACGGATTTCGCCGACCATGATTTTGTCCGGGTCATGGCGGAGGATGGAGCGCAAGCCGCGGGCAAACGTGAGCCCCTTTTTTTCGTTGACGGGAATTTGCGTGATGCCGCGGACCTGATATTCGACCGGATCCTCGATGGTGATGATTTTATCTTCGTCGTTTTTGATTTCGTTGATGGCGGCGTAAAGCGTGGTGGTCTTGCCGGAACCGGTGGGGCCGGTGACGAGAACCATGCCATAAGGCTCGCGAATATAGCGGCGGAAGCGAGTCACGTCCTCCACATCGAAGCCGACGACATCGAGAGTGAGGTTGCGGAATTTTTCGCTCAGCGTTTCCTTGTCGAGAACGCGCAAAACAGCGTCTTCGCCATGGACCGAGGGCATGACGGAGACGCGGAAATCGATGAAGCGGCCTTTGTAACGGACGCGGAAGCGGCCGTCCTGCGGGACGCGGCGCTCGGCGATATCGAGTTCACTCATCACCTTGACGCGTGAAAGAATCGTGGCGTGCCATTCCTTGGCGAGCGGCTGCATGGCATATTGGAGAACGCCGTCGATACGGTACTTGACCGCGACTTCGGAGTTGCGTGTTTCGATGTGAATGTCACTGGCGCGGCGCTCGAGGGCGGTGAAAATCACGGTGTCAACCAAACGGACGACAGGGCTCACGCCGGTATCGCGCGTGAGCTTATCCATGGTGATGTTTTCGTCGCTGTCTTCCTCGTCGCCGACTACCTGGAGAGTGAAGCCTTCCGTGGCCTGATCGAGCACGCGCTGGGATTGCTCGGTGCGCTTGAGCAGATCTTCGATTTGCGTGGTGGTGGCGACTTTTATCTTCAGCCGCTTATCGAGGAGGAGCGCCAGTTCGTCGGTCTGCTGGAGCTGGCTGGGATCAGCGATGGCGACGACCAATACACCGTCGTGGGCCTCGAGGGGAACGAACTTGTAGCGGAACATCAACTCGGCTGGAATGCTGCGGAAGAGGTCTGGATCAATGCGCTGCTCGCGGAGATCGACGAAGGGGCAGCGGTAGCGCTCCGCCAGGCGGCGCGCTTGATCGCGCTGCACTGCTTCGTCCGGAGCGCCTCCGGGTGCCGGCGGATTGTTGGGCGCAGTAACCATCGAGTCCTATCCCGCGGCTCCTAGCTGGAGGGAGAACATGGGCAGATACAGGGCGATCAAAATCAAGCCTACCACAACGGCCATGAGCACCAAAATGGCGGGTGAAATCCAGATGAGAGCACGCTGCAAACGGGTGCTGACTTCCTCTTCGTAGAATTCCGCGACGCTCGTCAGCATGGCCGCGAGGGCGCCCGAGGCTTCGCCAACTTCGATCATTTCCAGGGCGAGTTCGGGGACCAGCCTGGTTTGCGCGAGACTGACATGGAGAGATTCTCCCTCACGGACGCGATCGGCCGAGGATTTCACGGAGGCCGCGATCAGGCGGCTGCCAATTGCGGACGAAGATGTTTCCAGGGCGGAAACCAGCGGAGTGCCGCCCGCGAGGAGCGTCGCAAGGGTGCGCACAAATTGCGCGATTTGAGACTTTAACCAGATGTCGCCAAAACCCCAAATGCGTGGCTTGAAGCTGTCAATCACCAGGGCACCGCGCTCCGTTCTGGTCCAGATGAAAATGACGAATGCGAGAATCGCAGCTCCGCCGGCGAAAACAAGGAAGTAATTCCGCAGGGGTATGGCCAAGCCCAGAACAATCTGTGTGATTTTGGGAAGTGGGATGCCCAGATCGCCGTAGAGCGCTGAGAATTTGGGCATGGCATACGTGACCAGGTAGGACAAGACGAGTATGACGGCCACGACCAAGATGGCAGGATAGATCAGCGCAGTGATCAAAGCCCTGCGGAAGCCAGTGCTGACGCGCAAGTAGCTGATGTATTGGTCGATCACGCCCGACAAGTTGCCGCTGCGCTCCCCGGCCGTGACCGCGGTGACGTAGACGGGGGGGAACGAACCTTGAGCCACGAGGGCTTCCGAGAGCAGGGCGCCCTCGCGGACGCTCTTGCGAACCTCGCCAAGAACAGGCCGGAGGCGGGGGGCGGCGGCGCGTTCGGCGAGCAAATCAAGCGCTTTCATGATGGGCAGGCCTGCTTTGATAAGGGTGTTGAATTGCTGGTTGAAGATGAGGAAATCATTGGTGCGGATGACGCGGTCGCGGCGGGAACGGCTGAATTGCGAGAAGATGTCCAGATTGGTGCGCACCGAGAAGACGAAGAGGCCACGCTCGGCGAGCTTCTGGCGCGCTTCGGCTTCCGACGGCGCAGATTCCAAATGCTGGAAGATCCGGCCGGTGGCATCGCCTACTTTGCAAACGAATTCAGCCATTTGAAGTCTTCCGCTCGCCCCTAAAGAGGCATTCCCCTACTCAGCTTAGCATACCGCTTCCTGAGCAAATTGCGGGCGGCAAAAACACTCGATGGATGAGAAGAGACAACGTGACTTGAGGTTGCCGGGAGCCGAAGGAAAAGTGAGCCGCTGAGAGGCCCCATAGTGAGGGCGACTCAATCCAAAGAAGTTAGGCTAGAGAGACTGACGAGTCGCTGGTCGGCCGTTTCGGCAGGAGTGAGCGGATTGGTGGAAACGCCCGACGCTGCATTGGTCAATGAATAGTGCCGGCTAGCGTAGCCTCGTCCACGACTGCCACGCCGGGGGGCGGGATGAAATGGAAGGCGGTCTCGGGGAGGGGGAGGTTTTCTTCCCAATTGGCGAATCGGAATTCCGTTTCGACGTTGCCCGCCTCGCGAATGACAACGCGCACGAGGCGCCCCCCGGTATCCGTCTCGAAGAGAACCTCGTGAAGCGAATCGCCCTCGGGGGAGGGATTGGACCGCGGGAGACAGCGGAGGAGCGTATCGCCCGGCGCAGTTGGTACATCTTCTTTGTTTTCTTTTGTGGCGCTGGAATTCACGAATTCAATCGAGCGGCACAAATGACCAAGGTCGGCGTTTCCGGCGAGAAGTGCGAGAGGAGTCCGCCAATCGGAGCTTTCTTTCAATTTCGCGCGGCTGGCGGTGCGGTCGGCGGGTACGTAGAACCAGACGTTCGTGCCGTCCACGAGAAACAGCTTCTTCTCGGGAGATTCATATTCCCAGCGCATGCGGCCCGGGCGCGAGAACAGGACGGTGCCGGATTCGGCGGCCGAGCCGCCATTGCCGTCGGAATAGCGTTCGAAGAATTCAGCCTTGAGAGTCCGTGCGTGCCGGTAGCGGGACTCAAGAGCGCGAACGGCATCACGGATGCTGGTCGCTGGAGCGAAAGTTGCGAGCAGGATCGCAAGCGACACTAAGGACGGGCGCATTCCACCATCATGTTAACAGCTATCGTTAGGGGTGGGCAGGTCCGTGTGCAATCCGAAGAAGCGTGGAATGGCCGCGGGGGTTATTGAAGAGTCGGAAGGGCCGTGCAGTTCGCCGCCGTGGCTGCCGTAGCCCCGGTCGTATCGTAGTGAATGATCCCCGGCTCACTGCTGCAAAAGCTCTCGTTGCCGGTCACACCGAGATTTATTGGCGTCGCGGTGACCAGATATCCTATAAAACCGGGCGCGCACCCTGGGGGAGGATTTCCAACCGGTCCTTGGTCCCCCGTCAAATTATATGTGTAGCCACTCTTTTGGTAAGGAGGCGACGAAATGATCTCGTCGATTAGAATTGCGCCATTGCAAGTCGGTGGTGCAAGGCCGCCTAAGGCACTGAGGGCTGGAGGATACCCATTGCCGTAAGAAACCCAATAAGAAACGGACGCCGTGGTGATGGTGCGAACATTTGCGACCGCCGCTGCCTGGTTCGCCGACATCTTCGACTTGAGCATGTTGGGTATGGCGATCGCGGCAATGATCAAGATGATGGCCACGACGATGAGGAGCTCAATCAGGGAGAATCCGCTTTCGGATCCCACCATGCTGCCGTTAGCTCGTTTTGAGGCCGCTGACTGCATGGTGTTGATCTCTCCGTTTTGTATCCGCGTGAGTAACCGAGAAGCCCAAGATGTGCTCCGTAGGAGGAGCGGGAAGCTTGCACTTCCCGCTCCTTCTCCGGGTATCGAACTGTTACTGCAACGGTAGCATCGCTGCGGGGCACAGGCCGCCCGCGACAGCTGGCGCAGCGCCCGTGGGATCACGACGTATAACTCCAGTCGCATCCGAGCAGAAGCTGCTCTGACCGCTCGTTCCTACCTGGGCCGGTTGACCAGCGATCGTGTAGCCGTCAACAGAACCAGCCACACAACCCGCCGGGGGATTGGCAACTACCACGGCGCCAGCTCCCATGGTGAAGAAGTATCCGCTCTTCGCGGTGGCGGCGCCCGTCGCAGCCGTCAACACTTGGTCGAGATACTCCGCGTTCGCACAGCCCAAAGGCTGGCCAGCGGTGGTGCCGATCTGAGAGAGAGTGACGGGGAAACCATCACCATAGCTGGAGTTGAAAGAGATGGCAGCGGTGTTGATGGTGCGGATGGAACCGACTGCGGACGCTTCGTTCGCCGCCATACGGGACCGAAGCAGGTTGGGAATTGCGATGGCCGCGATGATCAAAATAATCGCCACGACGATCAGCAACTCGATCAGCGAGAAGCCCTTCTG
>Ga0187802_10000450_pt1 | contig 10022 bp, 9 predicted proteins | sample NC_wetland_sal_i_FD_130584 | JGI IMG/M metagenome (GOLD analysis project Ga0187802, IMG submission 130584) | Wetland sediment microbial communities from Neuse River Estuary, North Carolina, USA - Control_2 | ecosystem: Environmental > Aquatic > Freshwater > Wetlands > Sediment | place: USA... | reverse complement strand
TGGAAGAAAAAGCCCGTTGTGGCGGCGGCGGTGGGCGGGATTCCCACGCAAGTGATTCACAAACATACGGGATTGCTCGCTCATTCCGTGGAAGGAACGGCGTATCAGATTCGCTTTCTGCTGTCTAATCCTGCGATTGCACAAAGGCTGAGCGAGCGAGGCCACGAGCATGTCCGCGAGCACTTCCTGATCACCAGCAACGTGCGCCGCTACTTGACGCTCTTTTTGCACTTCCAGGCTGGGTCCTGAATCGCTAGTCACCCATGTCGGATTCGACCAGGTCGCCCGGCTTGACGATCCCCCTCTTTGCAGCGAGTTCGGAAGCCCAGAGGAAAATGTCGAATAGACGCGCCCGGTCGAGATTTTCGAGCCCCCGCGCCGGCCGCACCCAGTCCGCCGATTGCTCGATACATTCCTGAAGGAAGCGATCGTTGGGAGCTGAGGAATCGTCTTCCGGGTCCGGAAAGGTGATGCCGCCGCACTGATCCAGCCGCTTGTAGCAGTACGAAATGAAGTGGTCGAGGCAGAAGGACTTGAGCTCGATCGAGCCGATCGCCGGCCGCCCGCAATGGTCCATATTACAGCGAGTCCATTTGTTGGTCATGGACGCTTGGTCCCGCGCTTTCTCCATCGGTTGGAATGAGTCTGTAGACATTTTTGTCCGGTCCTTCAGCCGAAGCATCCTGCATATCAAAGAACTGCCAATTCGTTTCTCTGCGGTTCGGGGCGGAGCAATTCACCAAAGCCGTTGCCCGATCGATTCAAACGGCAGTGACGGCGAATCCGGAAGGGCCGCCTCATACGTTTGGACTTTTCTGCAGACGTCGGCCAGCGAAGAAACGAGCCGGCGCACTGCTGCTGAATTTTCCCAATGATTGTTGCTGGCTTCTTCTTCCGTCCTCCAAAAACTGAGCACCAGGTTCAACCGGGGCTCCTTGTGCGAGGTCAGGAGGAAAGTGCCCGCAAATCCGTCGCGCTGACTCAGGTACTCCACCACCTCCTGCCGGATGCACACACGGAGCTGGCGTGACTTGCCGGGTTTGGCGATCAATTCCACCGCTCGAGCATTCAACGTGAGGAACCTGACAGGCCGCTGTGACCGCAGGGCTGTATGTTCTCTGAAGGAACGCGAATTCCCGACCGCCGCCAACGCCACTTCCCAATCGCACTGAATGGGCCCGATCATCCTAAGGTTTCTCCGTTGCTACCCCATCGCACTCACAGGAAGGCGCATCCCGGCTGGGGATTCCAGTCGGAGGGGGCCGGGATGCGCCCGGGGGGGGGTAAAAACTCGTTGGTTCCCCCCAAAGGGAGATCGATCGCCATTTTGTGAATATGCGATTCGAGCAACATGGTTAGTAGTGAGCGCGTGCGGGGAATCGTTTCATATCGGGAACCAAATTCTGGAATACGTCAAAGAACCCATAAGCCTCTCCAACTCATATGTTTCCGAGAATTTGACAATTGGCGTGAGGCGAGACGGTTCGATTGCGCTCGGTGGAAGAGGCATATATACTTTGCGGACTTGCCGAGGGACCCGTGGAATTTTTCTCCTTTGATGCGACCTATTTGCAGAGGCTTCGCGACGGGGATTCCCCCACGGAAGAGCACTTTGTTGCGTATTTCTCGAAGCTACTGCTGATAAAACTACGCTCGCGGCTAAGGTCGTCCCCTGCAGTCGATGACCTTCGCCAGGAGACTTTTGTTCGTGTCCTCAAGGCATTGCGAGCTGAAGGCGGGATCCGCAATCCGGAGAGGCTAGGGTCGTTCGTTAACTCTGTTTGCAACAATGTCTTACAGGAGTTTTACCGCTCTTCGACCCAGGTTATTTCGAGCGAGGAGTCGCAAACCGAGCCCCCAGACACGACCATCGACCTGGACGGCATGCTGGACTCGAAGCAAGTTCGGCAGCAAGTGAGGCAAACACTTGACCGACTTCCGAACAAGGATCGGCAGCTTCTGAGGGCACTTTTTCTGGAGGAGAAGGATAAGGACGAGGTGTGCCGGGACTTCGGGGTGGATCGAGATTATCTCCGGGTGCTGCTCCACCGCGCGAAGCAGAACTTCCGTGTTTTCTATCAGAAAGAGGGCGCGGAGGGGCGGCTTCAATAGGAAGAAAAGGTGAAACGATTGCGGCCCTTGCATCACTACTGTGAGGATGACACACATGGATCATTCTGAAGCCCTGCGCATGAAAGCGGCGGAAAGGTACCTGCTCGGGGAGCTCACAGGCGAATTGCGAGAGCAGTATGAGAGTCACATGTTTGACTGCGCCGAGTGCGCCCAGGACATCCAGGCCGGTGCAGCGTTTATCGACAGCGCCCGAAAGGTATTGGCTGCTGAACCGGCGCCAGGACGAGCTGGCGTGGGGGAGAAGGGATGGCTTGCCGGCTGGCTGAGACCTGCGTTCATGGTACCAGCCATGGCTCTTCTCTTGTTGATCGTGGGCTATCAGAGCGCGGTGGTGATACCCAATTTGAAGAAGGCTCCGTCCGCGGCAATAGAGCCGCAGGCGCTGCGCTCGTTTTCGTTGATCACGAGCAACTCGCGAGGTAGCGGGCCAATGAAGATTTCGATCGAGCCAGGGCAGCCATTCGGAATCTTTGTGGATATTCCACCTCAAGATCATTTCGATTCTTATCTGTGTGAGTTCGAAAACGAGTCCGGTGCCACCGAGCTTTCCATTGCAGTCTCTTCCGAGCAAGCGAAGGAAACGGTGCAACTGCTGGTTCCCGCTTCGCGGCTGGTTGCGGGAACCCATCTGTTGATCGTTCGCGGCCTGAAGTCTTCCCAGGGGCCCGGCACCAATAAAGTAGAAGTAGCGCGGTTCCCGTTTACGCTAGAATCCATCCAGTAAATCGATCCTGGAGCAGGAGGCGATGCCCATGGAACCCACCCATAGGATATTCCTCTATAACGCCTGCGCTCATGCGCTGAGCGGGGAATTCCAACGGCCGGTGAAGTATCAACTGGAGGTGCAGGCGGCGACTTCCTTGCCGACCGCCGGAGGCCACGCGAATTCGCGAGTCGACAATTTTCGGGTGAACGAGCTCGTGTCGTTCAGAGCTGCCTACACACACGTGTCGGGTAGCTGGGATGCGGCAAACGAAAGCCACACGACCCAGGCGACAGCAACGATCGAGGGATTGAACATCCTCGATGTCGTCACCGCCGATCGCGTGGTCGCCCGCGTTTCGGGGCACCACAAGGAGCCCGACGATGAAGCCCACATCATTTTCCTGGGAAGCAAATTCGAAAATCTGCGGATTGCCGGGTGCAAAGTAGAAGTGGAATTCCACCAGGAGCTGTTTCAGAATCTCGGAACCTTCAAGGCGCTGAAAAATGAGTTTGCAACCAATGCCGAATTCCGCAGAATGTCGGAGGATCCGTTTCACACCGGGAAGCCGCAAAAGGCGCCGGAGGGATGTGGAGTTTTTCTGTGCTCCTTCGTCAAGGACATGACGGCTTGCCCCGGCATCAAACGCCAAGGGCATGCCTACCTGGTGCCAAAATTCGGAAAAGTCTTTATCGGCGAAGTCGCAGCACAACACAGCAAACGAACATTGACAATGCTTCGCCTGGAGCTCGGCTCGCCTGCCGGCGGGTCATTTATCGCAGTGCAAGCCATGACAAACGGAGTTCCCTGGCCGTAGCAAGAATGTTTTGCCTGGGGCTCGTGCTTGCGTCGGGCGGTTGCACGCGGCCCTTGTGGTATTCCCCCGAGCGCGACTACCAGGGTTGCTGGCTCAAGTTGAAGCGTGGCGATCTGAAGGCAGCGTCTGAAGAGATGGACGGTGCCTTGCGCCGCTTTCCTTCTCCGGACACCGATTGGCATTGGCGATTTACTGTTCTCCGCGCGGAAATTCTCATGCGGCAGCGGCTTAACGATGAGTCTTTAGCTCTCCTCAAGCCGGACCTTCCCCCAAGCCTGGCAGACTCTGACATAGCCGTTTGGCGAAAATTAACCCAAGGGGCTGCCAGCGGGTTCATCCTCCAATTCGACCGTGCTGAAGCTTTCCTAGACGAGGCGGAGGCTCTTGCAAAGCGACAACACCCGGAATTGCTGGGAGAGGCGGCCCTCCGGAAAGGCACCCTCGCTTTCCTGCGCGGCGACATGAGCCAGGCGCAGCTCGATTATCACCAGACTCTCGAGTACGCCCGTGAGCAGAAGGATCCATATCTGGAAGCAGCCGCACTCGGCAGCCTGGGCCTTATCGACATAAGACTCGAACGCTATGATGAGTCGATCGACTGGAACCGCGAAGCTTTGAAGTTGTCGCAATCCTTGGGGACGCAAAGCTCGATAGCCAAAATCCTCGGAAATATGGGCTGGAGTTATATCGAATTGGGGGACTTCGATACTGCGCTGACGCTGCGGACACAGGCGGAAGAACTATCAGCCCGGGCCGGACAGTCCGGCGACCGCATTTATTGGCTCAACGGCATCGGCGACATTTACCTGGCCAAACAACAGTATGACAAAGCCGCGAGCATCTACCAGAGCGCACTCGCGCTTGCCGAAAAACTCGACGACCAGACGGGGACGGCCCAATCCTACATGAACCTCGCCATGGCTGAATTGCAGCGGGGCCATTTGGATTCGGCATATCAGTACAACCACCATGCCGCGGGACTCCTGCAGGAGGGCCAGGACCGCTCGCTGAGCAACTTTTGCTCCTTGATCGAAGGCCGCATTCAAGACCGCGGGAAGGATTACAGCCATGCGCGGGATACTTTCGAGCGGCTGCTGCGCGATCCCGATGCACGGACGTCAATTCGGTGGGAAGCGGAATCGCGGCTTGCACAAGTGTATGCATCACAGGGCCTGCGAAAAGAAGCCGAGCGTCATTTCCGCCGGTCCATGGAGACGATCCAGAAGGCGCGGTCTTCCGTGAGCCGGGAGGACTTTCGGCTCACGTTTCTCTCGAGCGCCATTGCCTTCTATGACGACTATATCGATTTCTTGATTTCCCAGCGGAGAACGGGAGACGCCCTGCAGGTAGCTGAACTGAGCCGGGCGCGGACGCTTGCAGAGGGGCTGGAGTCGGCGCCGAAGAAGCTGGCGTTTCCGGTTCAGAATTTTCATCCTCAGGAGATTGCGCGGCATTTGGATGCGACGATTCTCTTCTACTGGTTGGGCGAGAAACATTCCTACCTTTGGGCCGTGACGGCGCGGGCCGTGTCTCTGTTCACGCTGCCGCCCGCGGCGGAAATCGATTCGCTAGTTTCGTCGTATCGGCAGGCGCTGGTGGGGCCGCGCGACGCGGTCGAATCGGAAGACGCGGCGGGCAAGAAGCTGTACGAAATCTTGTTGGCGCCGGCAAAGAATCTGATTTCCAGCGGGTCACACATCGTCATTCTGCCTGACGGCAGCCTCTACGGGCTGAATTTCGAGACACTGATTGTTCCGGCTCCGAAACCGCATTACTGGATCGAAGATGCGCTCGTCACGAACGCGAACTCGCTTTTGCTGCTCGAAGCTTCCTTGAATCGGCCGATGGCGCGCACGAGAAACCTCTTGTTAGTCGGCGACCCCGAGTCTCCCAACCCTGATTTTCCGAAGCTTCCCCAGGCTGGCGCAGAAATGGAGCTAGTGGAGAAATATTTCGACGCGCCGAGCAGGAAATTGCTTTCGGGCAGCGCGGCCACACCCGGGGCATACCTGACCAGCCAACCGGGACAATATTCCTTCGTTCATTTCGTGGCCCACGGGACGGCCAGCCGGACGATCCCGCTCGATTCCGCGGTCATCCTTACGAAGCAGGGAGATTCCTACAAGCTGTACGCGCGGGACATTTTGAAGCAGCCACTGCACGCGGATCTTGTGACGATTTCTGCATGCCATGGAGCAGGCGATCGGGCGTTTGCCGGCGAAGGACTTGTGGGGCTCACGTGGGCATTTTTGCGCGCCGGGGCCCACGGCGTGGTTGCGGCGCTCTGGGAAGTGAATGATGCCTCCACGCCGCAGCTCATGGATCAGCTTTACGCCGGAATCAGCAAGGGGCGGGCTGCGGACGCTTCGCTGAGAGAGGCGAAACTCAAGCTGCTGCATTCGGGGACGGTCTATCGCAAACCATTCTATTGGGCGCCGTTCGAGTTTTATCGAGGGTCCTAACGGGGCTTCGCTCATTTGCGCAATCTCGTTGCAGGAGCGGTGAGCGGAATTCGGAGTGTGCCGTGCCCCCCCGCACCAGCTAATAAGCTGCAAACGGACCCTCATATTTCCCACATCGGGACTTCTGGCAGGTTAGTGAGATATGCTTGGTCCGTTAACCGCCTTGATGACGATTTAGCAGTATACTGCGAGGCGATTTCATCCCGAGGATACGTGGCGCGGCTGCCGAATGCGACGCTCGCCTTGATTCTGGCAATTCCTATGCCAGCACAGGACGGGGATAATTCGTGGTTGCAAATGGCGGCTCGCGCCGTTCAACAATCTAAGCTCACGCTTCCCGGCAGCAAGCCCTTCCACCTCCGGGCGGAAATTGTCCAGACTTCAGATCCAACATCGGATTACCAGGCCAAGGTCGAAGAATATTGGGTATCTCCGGAGAAATGGCGGCGGACGATTGAGAGCCCCGCGTTCTCGCAAACGGTAGTAGTGAATGGTGACAAATTTCTAGAGAAAGACACGGGAGACTATTTCCCTTGGTGGCTTGATGACTTGGTGACAGCCGTGTTTGACCCGTTGCCCAATGTTTCGATGCCGAAAGAGGTCAATCCGCACGCCAACAAAATCGTGCCGTTACAAATTTCAAGCTTGTGCACCGGCGTCCAGATCGCAGGTGATCAATGGAGCCTGTGTTTTGATCCTCGCCACACTTTACTCACCAGCGCTTTTAACCAGGGCACTGGCTATGGTGCCGAATTCAAGGATTTTCAGCGGTTTGGAAATAAACAAGTACCGCGCCGAATCGTCCGCGAGCCGGCGCCTGGCATGAAAATTCAGGGAACCGTCACACAATTGGATGGACTGGCAGACTCGGACGAACGGATGTTCGCCATCGACCAATCCACTCCACCGCAAGACAGGATCACTCGTGTGCGGATTGATGAGGATGCTTTCCGAAGACTGTCGCTGACCAGCACGGACGTTGATTGGCCTTATGTCGGCGGTCCGGTCACAGGTGCATGCGCGGTTTACGTTTCCGCAGACAGGTCCGGGCATATTCGTGAAGTGTGGCCCGGAGGATGTGGCAATACAGGGTTGGAAGATCCTCTTCACGACCAAGTAATGAAGTGGCGGTTGAACACGCCTACTGCCGATGGCGTGCCAGTGCAAGTCCGATCTCGTCTGACATTTGCGTTCAAGATGAAGTCGAAGTCCGCGCAGCCTTGATGATCATACGTCACTTAAATGTGTGGCCCCATTAGCGGACATCTGCTGTGGCGGAAACTGACATGTACGATAACGGCTGCCGGCTCAACCGGTCGATGCAACACCAGCTAAGGTATTGGTCCGACAATGCTTCGCACTAGAGAACCGATCTGTCCGGCTGTGCTCGACCAGACCCTAGCATGAGGGTGTTTCGTGTGAATCAACCCTCGCGAACGATCCTTAGCGGCTGAAAGCCCTCCGGGTGGGCTTCGAGTTAGTGTTGCATCGACCCATTGAGACCGCCGACCTTATCGGGGCCTCGGACTGCTTCAAGTGTGGTCGGATACTTTTCAACGCACTTGTGAGAGAGAATCCCGGAGTTCCAAAACGCCCGTCCTGGAAGCGAATGACAGCCTCGTTGCGGGAAACTAATGAGAGCCGTATGATCCCGCGTGCTTACGTATTCCAAAAAGGAGCGCAAACTTAAAATGCGAAAGGCGGCGATGAAGCAACTCTTCCTCCTGGTGACGATACTGGCGGCTCACGGCGCAATGGCGCAACAAGCGCCCGTGAATTCACCTCTGCTCGACCATCTTGCCGGCAAGTGGCTGCTGCAAGGGACCGTGGGCAAACAAGCTGTGACGCACGATTTCGATGCGGAATGGGTGCTTGAGCACCATTACCTGCGCTTCCACGAAGTCTCACGGGAGAAAAACGAAAAGGGCGATCCCCAGTATGAAGCTACGGTATTCATCGGCTGGAATGAGAAGACCAAGCAATACGCCTGCGTGTGGATGGATGTGTACGGCGGAGCGACACCGGAGTCCATCGGGATTGCCGCGCCCAAAGAGAATGAGCTTGCTTTCGTCTTCACCGATGAGCACGGCGAAACCAGTTTCACCAACACTTTCACCTACGACCCCAAGACGAACACTTGGGAGGACCGGCTCGACAATGTAGAGAAGGGTGTAGCGAAGCCCTTCGCGCGGTTCAAGCTGACGAAGCAGTGAATTGCAACCCCGCGTGAATTGCAACTCTTGGGAATAATTCCGACAAGAACTCGGCATCACACTACTTCGCGGCCCAGCGCGGAAGTGACGAGTTCGGTATCGAGGTACTCGGTGACCTCCTTGAGTTGGTTGTTTGAAAGGCGAAACACAAAACAATAGGTGTTGTTGTAAGGAACTCCGCTCTTCGTGGTGCTGCTTCCCTGCGCTTCCACCACCACAAGGTCACCTTCCGCAATCAGGCGATGCGCCGTCATCTTGATTCCGCCGTTGATCCTGGCGCGAAGCGCGCCGAACAGCTCCCCGAGGACGGCCTTTTTCCCTTCATACGTCTTGGACCATTTCGTGGTGCCGGTAACGGTCCAGCGAAAATCGTTTGCCATACTTGCAACAAAGGGCTCGGAATTGCCTTTGGAGAGTTCCTGAAAAATACGCTGCATGAGCTGCTTGTTCTCACTTTCTCCCATTTTTTCTCCTTGGGGAAATCCGGGTTAACTTGCAGGAGCGGGCGCGGGCGACGCGCCTTCTTTTTTCCAGCGAGACTGAATAGTTTTGACCAGGACATAAAGCACGGGAATGAAAATCAAATTGAGGAAGGTGGATGCAATCATCCCGCCGAAAACGGTGGTGCCGACGGAGCGGCGGCTGATGCGCCCGGCGCCCTGGGCGAGCACGAGCGGGAGGACTCCCAAAATAAACGCGAGCGAGGTCATCAGGATGGGCCGAAGCCGGATGAGTGCGGCTTCGACGGCCGCATCGAGGATGGTAAAGCCTTTGTCGCGCAACTGCTCGGCAAACTCCACGATCAGAATTGCGTTCTTGCTCGATAGCCCGATCAGCATCACCAGCCCGATCTGGCAGTAAACGTCGTTATCCTGCCCGCGCAATGCCTGCGCGCCGATGGCGCCGAGCAGCGCCATCGGAACCGCCAGCAGGACGATAAACGGCAGTGAGAAACTCTCGTACTGCGCCGCAAGCGTCAGATAGACAACCAATATTCCCAGCCCGAAAAGCATGGTTGCCTGGCTGCCGGATTGAAGCTCTTCCAGCGACAGTCCGGTCCATTCATAGGCAAAGCCCGGAGGAAGCACCTTTTTGGCGAGAGCGTCCATCGCAGAGATGCCTTCCCCGGAGCTGTGGCCCAGGGCGGCCGAGCCATCGATTTCGGCCGAGCGGAAAAGATTGTAGTGACTGATCACCTGGGGCGAAGCGGTCTGTTGTACCTTCACCAGCGATTCGAGAGGGATCATCATCCCCTGATTCGAGCGGACGTAATACTCGCGAACGTCGCTCGGCTGCGAGCGGAACTGGCGGTCCGCCTGGACGTACACACGGTAGGCGCGATTATTGAAATCGAAATCGTTTACATACACCGAGCCCATATAAACCTGGAGGGCATCGGTAATCTGGTTGAGGGGCACCTGCAAGCCCTTGGCTTTCTCGCGGTCGAATGTGACAAGGATTTGCGGATCGTTGGCACTAAAGCTGGTGAAAAGCCCGCTCAGGTCCGCGTCGCTATTGCCCTGCTGCACGATCTTTTGGGTGGCGTCGGCAAGCGACTGAAGGGACGTGCCGGTGAGATCCTCCAGCACAAATTGAAAACCGCCGAAATTTCCCAGGCCGTTCACGGCCGGCGGCGGGAAGGGAACCACCACTGCCCCCGATATCGCCGAGAGCGAGCCGCGAATTCGATCCAG
>Ga0187802_10000444_pt1 | contig 10107 bp, 7 predicted proteins | sample NC_wetland_sal_i_FD_130584 | JGI IMG/M metagenome (GOLD analysis project Ga0187802, IMG submission 130584) | Wetland sediment microbial communities from Neuse River Estuary, North Carolina, USA - Control_2 | ecosystem: Environmental > Aquatic > Freshwater > Wetlands > Sediment | place: USA... | reverse complement strand
CGGCGGCCTCTCGCGTTTTTCCCGGCCTGAGAACTGGCTTAGGCATGCGACTCCGGCAACCTGAGTCTATTTTTTCGGATACGTGATCCTCGTCGTGACGATCTTCCCATTGAAGGCGAACGGTGCCTGGTCGAAGTAGTCGAGCGACACGGGTGAGCCGAGGTCACTGCCAATGTCGAGGCAGTCGTTGGCAGTGAAGGCGAGCGCAGCGGTGATAGGCACCCGACCTTGCGCCACGACCTGACCATTGACCTTCAGCGTCACGTCGAGCGGGGCGCCGGGTTTAGGCGCGACAAGCCTCGACTCGACTGCAATCTTCACTGTGCCAGTCGGCAACTTCTCTTTCGCCGTGATATGCGTCCGGTCAATCTCAAACAGGTTGTATTCGTAGTGGAGCATGCCGTCCTTCACGTACAAGGAAAGGCCGCCGGAAAATCCGCCGAGCGCATACAGAACACCGTTGGCATCCGCAGGCACTTCCACTTCCATGCTGACCGTGTTGTCGAATTTCCCGAGCTTCGGCGCGGTGAACTCTGGCATCCCGGTGATGGGGCCGCTGAAGTTCCATTCCGTGTAAGGCGTGGAGGGCGCGTCTTCCGGGTGCAGCACTGGGGTCCACAGACCGCCGCCGATAGGCAGGTTCTGATTCTTGGCGGACTCGACCAAGAAAAGGTTCTTCATGTAGGCGACCCTTTCCGGCATCTTCGCGGAGAGGTCATTGGCCTGAGACCAGTCTTCATCGAGATTGTATAGCTCCCATACGTCATTCTCTGGATTCCACTCCGTGATGCCCTTGGGCAATCCCGGCACCCAAGGAATGCGGGGTCCGAATGTGTCGGCAAACCAGCCGTTGTGATAAATGCCCCGACTGCCCATGATGTCGAAGAATTGCGTGGTCTTGCGCCCCTTCGCCGTCGCGTCGGCAAAAGTGTACGCCATACTGATGCCGTCAATTGACATCTGATCGACACCGTTGACCACGCGCGGCGGCGCAATGCCGACCACTTCATAGATCGTCGGCACGATGTCAATGACGTGATGGAACTGCGGGCGTGGTGTGTCGTCGTGCCTGATCTTTGCCGGCCACGAAACAGCCATCGGCTGGCGCGTGCCGCCGAAATGCGCTGCAACGAGCTTCGTGGACTTATAGGGCGAGCCGCCCGCCCAAGCCCAGCCGGCGTGATACATGTTCTCCGTCTTCGCTGAGCCGAGCACATCCAGGCCCCCGAGTTCGTTCAGCGCCTTGATGTGCTGCTGGATCGTGCTCGGAATGCCATTCTGCGCGAGCAATTCCGAGATGGTGCCGTTCTGGCCCTCAGCCGACGCACCGTTGTCTCCCCAGACGTAGAAGATGAGCGTATTGTTCAGTTTCCCTTCCTTCTCGATTTCGTCAATGATGCGGCCGGCATTGTAGTCGGCGTGTTCGGCAAAGCCGGCATAAACTTCCATCAAACGTCGTTGGAAGGGCTTCTCGTCTTCCGGGATGGAATCCCAGGAGGCGAGCGTTGCTGGGCGCGGGGTGAGTTGCGTACCCTTCGGAATCCAGCCCATTTGTATCTGTCGTGCAAAAACGCGCTCGCGATACTTATCCCATCCGTCGTCGAACTTGCCCTTATACTTGTCCGCCCATTCCTTGGGAACCTGGTGGGGGCCATGCGCCGCGCCGGGAGCCCAATACATGAAGAAAGGTTTGTCAGGCGTGAAGGCTTGCTGCTCGCGCAGCCAATTGATGGCATCCGTGGCGATGTCCTCGGAAAGGTGATAACCGGGATGTTCATACACGTGTGGGTCCAAGACGGTGGTGTTACGCACTAGGCGCGGCTCATACTGCGAGGCCTCGCCCGCGAGGAAGCCGTAAAAATATTCGAAGCCATAGCCGGTAGGCCAATAGTCGAACGGGCCCTTCGAAGTCGTTAGCTCGGAGGGCGTGTTGTGCCACTTGCCCCAGGCCCCGGTAGTATATCCGTAATCCTTCAGCACTTCGGCCACAGTTGCGGCCGACTTCGGGATCTTGCCGCTGAAGCCGTCAAAGTCATTGGCGAGCTCGGCAATCTGCCCGTTGGAGATGCGCGTGTGATTGCGCCCGGTCAGAAGGGCTCCACGCGTCGGCGAGCACATCGCCGTAGAGTGAAAGGCATTATAGGAGATCCCGAGCTGCGCGATCCGCGTGAGTGTCGGTGTGTTGATCTCCCCGCCGTAGGTCGAAGCCTGGCCCGGGCCGACATCGTCCATGAGAATGATGAGGATGTTCGGCGCATCAGCAGCTAGGTGCTTCGGGTCAACGCGTTTCTTGTATATGGAATCCCGCATCGTCAGCCCCGGAGTGGAGGCGGACGGTGTGGGCGGGAATGGCAGGACTTCCTGCGCACTCGCCGGAGACGAAAGAATCCCGCTTATTGCAAAAAAACTCCAGTAAACAAGGGAGAGCCCGATCCGGCGGAAGTGTCTCGGGGCAAGATTTTTCGTCCCGCCGGCACGAAATGCTGCAAATCCTTCTGCAGGCCTCATGTTTTCTCTCCCCATCGTTCCTAATTGAGAGCCAGCGACGCGGTCTTGCAAAATGTGGGGAAAATGACGCCGAGCAGAGCCACGCCCTCTGACTTTCCGGCTGAAAGTGTCATAAGCGGTCGCGAGATGCCATTGTCAAAATTCACAGTGCCTCGCCTGGGTCAAAGCCGTGTAAGCCTGTCGAGAATTGGCGGATCAATCGCAATAACTATCATTAACGCGAGATTTCTCAGCTAGTGGACTCCCCTGCCTGATAATTGCGCCAACCGGAGAAGCGAAGTGCTACTTTAAATTTCTGGTAAGGCAACTAGTCGGGAGTTAGCACACCGCTACCTCTTTGGTTTCTTCTGATGCAAAATGCGATTGGGAATTTCAATCGCCAGGTGGGGACACAACATTATCCGGACGCTTGACGTTCCCGTAGGCCTGGACGCTGACGTTCACAAGCTGAAAAACCAAACGCGTAATTCTTCCAATACTGCTGCCGACGCGAACCAGTCACACATTGCCGCTAGAAGCATCCCAGGTGGCTACGTCGATTGGCCCGCGCGTCAGGTAATAGCCCATTTTCAGTTTGCAGTTCACGATGCTCTGTCACCATCACGTCTGCGGGCTCCGGCCTGTTACTTTTGACAGTTCCGAAAGGTCCACAATGTAGATAACCTCCGTCAGAGGGGCGGCGACTGCACGCCGAGCGGAATTGAACCCGCTCACGTCTCTCCGAGGATGTGGCTTCCGCCGATTGTATCGTCACGGTCGGTGTCACCATGATGCTGGCGGGGCTGTCGTGCTCTTGCTCCTGTGCGTTTCAGACATCGTGTTCGTTCTGGGTGACCTGGTTGAAAGCGTCATGGGCGAATGTCATGGAGTCGCTGTTCGAGCCTGCGAGAATTGTTCGTGCGGAGGATCAAAACCCCGGGGTGACGCCGTAATCTCAAAGGAGGGCCACAGCAAATGCCCAATCCGTTTGACTCGCAAGTAAGCGGTACGAGCACGAGCCACAAGATCACGCTAGGCCAACCGTGTTCAGCCGGGAGCAGCGGGCGGACGTCCCTATCGAATGAGGATTCATCCAGGCGACGGTTCTTGCAGATGACGATGGGAGGGACACTGGCGGGGATGGCGGCAGCCGCGGGCATGGAGTTCGCAGCCCCACGTCCGCTCTTGGCGCAAACCACGCTCACTCCCGACGCTGCCTTGCAAGAACTGATGGATGGCAACCGACGATTCATGTCGGGCCGTTTAAGCGCGTGTGAACATGACCTTGCAATCCTGAAGCAAAACACAGCCGAAAAGCAGGAACCGTTCGCGGCAATTCTGTCTTGTGCCGATTCCCGTGTTCCTGTCGAGCTGGTTTTTGATCAGAGCATCGGTCACCTCTTTGTGAATCGGGTCGCCGGCAATATTGTCACGCCGGAGATTATCGCCAGTCTCGAATACGGGGCCGCGGTGTTGGGCACAAAGGTGATTCTTGTGTTGGGACATGCAAATTGCGGTGCGGTGAAGGCGACAATTCAGGGGAAAGAGGTTCCCGGGCAGATCAGCGTCCTTTATCAGCATATCCGGCCTGCTGTGGACCAGGCGGGGCCAAATCTTGAGGCGGCGACCAAGGCCAACGCGAAGATTCAGGCCGCCCTTCTTCGAGAAGCTTCGACCGTCATCTCCAGTTCGGTGAAGGACGGCAAGCTGAAGGTTCTGGCGGCATACTATGACGTCGCCAGTGGCGAAGTGACGCTATTGGAGTAGATCGCGCCCGTAAAATATCTCATCAAGGAGTGACCCCGGCCGCACTCTGTGCAGCCTGGTTCCAGAGGAGACGCGTATATGAATCGAATTGCAACCGGGTTTGGCATCCTCTTCCTTGCGATGCCATGGATGTCAGTGATAGCAGGCCCCAGTTCCCAGCAACAGCAGGGAGCACAGCCGGGGAACGTGATCAACATCAGCGTTTCGCGCACCGTACCCACGGTGAACTACATGTCCCGCGGCTCGACGAAAGTCGACTTCGTGGGCACGGCACTGCTGCCGCGCGCGCAAGGAGAGGCAAAGGTTCAGGCCAAGAGTGGCGTTGTCAATATCGACGCGAAATTTGATGGCCTCCCAGACTCAGCCACCTTCGGGCCTGCCTATCTCGTTTATGTACTCTGGGCGATCACACCCGAGGGCCGCGCTGCCAATCTCGGGCAGCTAGTCTTGGACGGTACCAAGAGCAAGCTGCTGGTGACTACGCGACTACAGACCTTCGGGATGATCGTCACAGCGGAGCCGTACTTTGCCGTTTCCTTTCCAAGCGAAGACGTTGTTCTTGCCAACACCATCCGTTCCGACACTAAGGGTGCAGTGGCTCCCGTGCAAGCAAATTTCGAATTATTGCAGCGCGGGAAATACGCCGGTATGAATCTCACGCCTCTCGCATTTGATCCAAATGTTCCCTTGGATCTTCTCCAGGCACGCAATGCTGTTCGCATCGCGCAGTTGGAGGGTGCCGAGAAGTACGCGCCAGACTCGTTTGCCAAGGCGCGGGAGGCCCTCACCCGCGCGGAAGCCTATCAAACTCAGAAGCAGAAGAAATCGGTACCGCAGACTGCACGCGAGGCTGTCCAGGCTGCCGAAGATGCGCGCACCATCTCCGTCAAACGTCAAGAGGACGAACGCATCGCCAATCAACAGCGAGCCGCTGCGGAGCAGGCAGCTCAGGCTAAAGCCGCGCAGGAAGCGGAAGCACAGCAGCGCGCGCAGGCCGAACAGCAGAAGGCAGCCGCTGAATTACAGAAGGCAGCAGCCGAACGGGCTGCCGCGCAGGAAGCGGAAGCACGCGCCGAGGCGGAGAAGGCACAAGCCAAAGCCGAAAAAGCGCGAGCGGCCGCACAGGCTGACGCACAACGCCAGAAAGAGGCAGCCGCACAAGCCGAACGTGACAAGCAAGATTTGCGCGCAAAGCTGCTTGAGCAATTCAACCGTGTCCTGCCTACGCGCGATACCCCACGCGGATTGGTTGTCAACATGGGCGACGTCCTGTTCGACACTGGCAAGTCCGACCTCCGCCCCCCCGCGCGGGAAGCATTGGCGAGACTTGCCGGCGTCGTCTCGAACTATCCCTCCCTCCATCTCGATATCGAGGGGCACACGGACAGCACCGGCACTGTGGATTTCAATCAGACGTTGTCCGAGAAGCGTGCCAATGCAGTCCGCGACTACCTGATTTCTCAGGGCCTTAGTCCGGAAAGTCTGGCCGCCGTTGGTTTAGGGCAAGACAATCCCGTCGCAGATAACTCAACTGCCGCGGGCCGTCAGCAAAACCGGAGGGTCGAGATCGTCATCTCAGGCGAAGTCATTGGGACGAAAATCGGCGCCCAGTAGCATGGCTGGACCGAAGGATCGCGCCCCCACAAGTAGATAGAGGCTTCTGGCGGCTATTGGGCGCGTCTAAACCACGTGATTAACGGCCTTCTGCAGCCTGCGGAGTTGGGACGAATTAAGACACGACAAGGTCGAACAATCAGCATGCTGGAAGCGCGCATTCGTTGTTCAATTGGGTTCGCATGCCAATTGCAACTCTTCGTTGCGGCCTGGCGGGAATTTGGTAAGCACCCGTGTGCTGAAAATCAGTCCGCTTGGGAGACTCCTAAGAGTTACTCATAGCGCCGACAGGCCCGCTGAGGATCGATCGCATGCTCGGATTCAATGGCGATCTCGTTTCATCGTAGGAGTCAAGATATGACCATCGGAATTGTCCTCATCACCCGCCCGAGCCGCATTTTTCTCCTACTGCCTTTGCTGGCGTGTTTCTGTTCTGCGGCCCAGGCGAAACGAAAAGACGTGGTCATCATGAAGAACGGAGATCATATCACTGGGCAAGTCAAGCGCCTGCAAGGCGGTTTGTTGTACATGGAAACGGACTATGTGTCCGGAAATATCGGTCTGGATTGGGATCAAGTTGAATCGGTGCAGAGCACTGCTACCTATCGAATTCTGTTGAACAGCGGTCAAAGGCTGGAAGGGAAGATTGAAAAACAATCTGGTGAAAAAGCGAATAACGAAGACTTCTTGATTCGCGAAGCAACCGAGGAAGTGCAAGTCCCTTCGGCGACCATCGTAAGCATGGATACAAAAAAGCCGACGTTCTGGCAGGATTTGCAGGGGGCCATTGATTTCGGGTACAGCTTTACAAGTGGGAACAGTCAGTCGACTTTGAACGCGGATACAAACGCAGCGTACCAGACCCCGGGATGGAAAGCCGCGGTCTCGCTCGATTCAACGTTTAGCGGCCGCTCAGGTGCGTCCAACACGAATCGGGAAGACTTGCAGGCGACGTTCACCAGGTTTCTGAACAGAAATTCCTTCGTCTCGGCCCTCTCCGATTTCCTTCACAGCAGCGAACAAGATTTAAACCTGCGCACGACCCTTGGCGGCGGTTATGGGCGCTACTTCATACGTACAACGAACAGCAACCTCGCTTGGCTGGGAGGCGTTGTGTACACCCATGAGTCCTTCGACACCGCTGCCGGTCAACCATCGGACCACAACATAGAGGCCGTCGTCGGATTGGAATACAATTACATTCGCTTCAACTTCGGAGAGTTCGATTCTCAGGTGCGGGTATTCCCGGGACTGACGGACACCGGCCGCGTTCGGCTAACGACCAACAATGTACTCACGATCAAACTACGAAACAACTTCTACCTCGCCTTCACGCTCTGGGATAACTTCGATAGCAGGCCGCCCATGACAGCAAAGAGGAATGAGCTCGGGATTAGTTCGGGGATCGGCTGGTCCTTTTAGATGTTCATGACTCGTTGCGGCGCGCGATTGCATATCGGCTGGATCCAAGGGAGCGAGGTGGCCCTTCAGAAAGCTTCGCCAACGCCCATACCGAAGGTGTGACCGTCTCTGCCCCGGGCGATGTCGGCGCGAAGATTCACATGATACTTCTTGCTCAATTCGAACCTCAGTCCGCCGCCTCCGGCCGGCAGGAAGTGGCTACTCTGCACCCTCTGTAGCAATTGACTTCCTCCCGGGATCACTCCGCCGACACCGCCGAATCCGACCAGGCCAAACCTCTTCGGCAAGACTAGGCGATACTCCAACTGTGTCGCGAGCATGTAACGAGTGAAATAACGCCCGGCAGTGTATCCCCGCAATTCGTTACTGGTCCCATAGATGCAGTTCCCATAGAACGGAGGCTTCCCGCCTGTCGCGCAGAAATAACCGTCGTAAGCAAGGACCTGATTTTTGCCCAAGCTCCAATACTTATCGAACTGAGTTCTGTACGATTGGAAGGAGTATTTGCTGTCCAATGATTGGGAAAAGAAATCAGATGTGAAAGTGAAAAAGGTCCCGCCGATCGGGTAAAAATGGTTGGGCCGGGTATCCCGGGTCAGCCGTGCGCCGAGGGCCGTGAGATTCGAGTGGAGCCCGACTTCCGGGGGGATCGGAAAGTTGCTGACACGATTTGGTCTGACCGTAACAAACGAACGCCCTGTAATAAATCGAGGCCCCGCAAAAAATTTCCACCCTATGCGGCGCAGGAACTCCCCTAGGAACGCTTCACCGGTTTGATTAAGAGGGAGCTTAAGGCCCGCTGCAATCCCGTTCCCGTATATGTCGTAATTTACGTTGCCATGGACGAAGCCAGACGTGACCTCATATGTGTTCTCCTTAAAGAAGAGCTGTCCTCCTACACCGAACCCCCGGCTGCCGTTGTTCGTAAATAGCCCGGCCGCCCCTATAGTGGAAGGGGGAGAAACCTTGTCCTTCGTGCTGATGGGAAAGATGTAGCCAAGTACAGGCACGATTCCCGAACCGATAGCGGGGCTCGATATTGGAAGAGGCGCAACAACGAAGGTTCCGGGGCCGCCGAGCTTCTTCTTCTTCTTCGGCGGCGCCTCTGGCTTGGCAGGTGCAGTTGACTCAGGGTTCTGCCCTGCCGTACTCGACGAATTGTCCTGGGAAGCCGCGGAGGCTGCTGGCTCCTCCTCCCGTTGATTTCCCTGCCCAAAACACGGGATGCCGGCAAAGAAACAGCCTACGCAGACAAGGAAAACCCAGAAAAGACACTCCGTGAATGTCTTCGACCTTTGGCCAGCACCAGATTTTTGTGGAGTCGGCTTCTCGACTCCCATGTGATTACCCTTGCCCGTGTGCCCGGGTGACTCGATTCAAGCGGCGACCGGCAGAGGTGCTGGTTGCTGGAGACGAAATTCGAGTAGCGTTTCGCTCGGGATCGATAGCTGCTGTCCCTTTTTGGCAGCGGATGCTGCTGTTCCAGCTGCGGCACCAGCACCCGCCCCGATCGCGGCACCCTTTCCCCCTCCCGCAATTCCGCCAATCAGCGCACCCAGACCCGCGCCGCCGACAACTTTTTTCGCCGTCTTCGAACCTTCACCGCTCCCCTTGACCTCATACGTGCTGGTTAGAAGCGGGTACGCTGTGCCATTGATCAAGATATCGGTTAGTTCCAGCGTCAGTTGGGAACTGCCAGACATCCTTCCGGCGGAGGAGGCCGAAGCGAGGTGGCCATATACCTTCGTGCCCCTGGGGGCCACAACGACATTGTCGACCTGGAGGTTTGTTTCCAGACTCGCGGTAAAACGATACCCCGCTTTCTGTTTGCTCGAATCGATGGAGTCAATCATGCGGATCAAGAGACGGGTTCCCGCGGGCACGGTGATTTTCTTCGCGCTCTGCGCCGCGGGAGAAGCGCTCGTGGCGGGCGCGGTTCTTAGACCACCCGACGAGGCCTTGCCGAAGGTGTCCCCCTGAATCGCTGCGAGTCCCAACAGTACGGCTGCGGCACACAAAATTGCTTTTCGCATATCTTTTCTCTCCTTGGTCGCGTTCATGATCATTCCCCAACAATCGGCAGAGAAGAAGCGATCTGAAGATCAATGATTAAGAGCAATTGGTGTTCGACCTGAACAAATCGCGCCGCAGTTACAGCTCCCAGCGATTGCTTCATGAGCCCATAGTACTTTGCAAGAAGCTCGGAGCGCTGCTTTTGATAGTCCATGGCTCTTTGAATCAGCGCGTCCGCTTTTTCGTCGGTCATTTGCGTGTAACTCTGCGCATAATCTTTAATGTTTTCGACTCTCAAATCGTTCAGTTTCGTCAATTCGGCGTCGTACTGGCTGTAAATCGGCCAGAATTTCGCCGCGTCATCGATATTCAACTGCATGACGGAGCCCATGATCTCCGCCTTCTGGTCACGCACATTGCTGCGCATGAGTTCGATGTACTCTTGCATATTCTTCTTTTGTGCGTCGGTCGCCGGCGCCTGTGTGGCTTGAGCTTTTGTCTTTTGTGGATGGGCCCTCCCTTTTGCCAGAGCCGCCGTGCAAAAAGCGACAAATAGGAGAAGCGACAGCCAAACTACGATTCGTTTCTTCATCTTGTATCCTCCTCTATGGACAAATCATTTGACGACCGGCTCGCCCGTACCTTTAAAGGCCAGAAATCCAGCGGCAACCGTTGGAGTTCCACATTCTGTCAAAAAAACCTATGCATTACCGTTCCATGATATTCACAAGCTGCCATGGCCCTGAACCATAACTTTCAAACACTAACTGATTGTCCTTATCTAACTTCACTCGCAGTCCGATG
>Ga0187802_10000443_pt1 | contig 10110 bp, 9 predicted proteins | sample NC_wetland_sal_i_FD_130584 | JGI IMG/M metagenome (GOLD analysis project Ga0187802, IMG submission 130584) | Wetland sediment microbial communities from Neuse River Estuary, North Carolina, USA - Control_2 | ecosystem: Environmental > Aquatic > Freshwater > Wetlands > Sediment | place: USA... | reverse complement strand
GCGAACCCGCGATCCGATCATCGCTACCGACAGCGACCAGCAGCGGGACCGCAATATGCCCGACTTCGGCGCGGCTGAGCGTCTCGCGCGAGCCGCGGATGTAGGCCGCCAGCGCATCCAGATCAGACTTCGTCTGCTCGGCAAAGGCGCGGAACAGGTAGGCGGTCGGATCCGTCACGTCGGAGAGCGATGGCGCTTCAAGCGCCATGGCGATCGAGTCCGGTAGGCCGACGCCTTCGACCAGATGGATGCCGAGGCCGCCGAGCACTGCCGCCCGCACCCGATCGGGATGTTTCAGCGCGAGGAAGGCCGTGATCCGCGCCCCCATGGAATAGCCGATGACGTCGGCGCGTGTCAGGCCGAGGTGATCGAGCAGGGCCCTAACATCCTCCGCCATCATCGCGCTGTGATAGGCGGCCGGCTCGTAGAGCTTGCTGGAGGCGCCGTGTCCGCGATTGTCGAGCGCAATGGCGCGACGGCCGGCGCGCACGAGCGTCGTCACCCAGGCGGGAGCGACCCAGTTCACCTCCTTGTTCGACGCGAACCCGTGCACGAGCACAACCGGATCGCCTTCCCCTTCGTCCAGGAAAGCGATCTCGACCTCGTCATGCTTAAACCGCGGCATGCCGCGACCATACGATCCAACTGCCGCTGCGGGAAAGTGTGGTGCTGTCGGCCGTGGATCGGGCTAGGCTGAATACGAATGGTGTGGGAGGAACATCATGCGTCGCGTGTGGCTTGCCTGCCTTGCAATTCCAGTCGCGCTTTCTGTCAACGTCGCGCACGCTCAGGTTTCCGACGATGTCGTCAAAATCGGCGTGCTCACCGACCTCTCCGGACCCGCGGCAACGGCAACCGGCCAGGGATCGGTCACCGCCGCGCAAATGGCGGTCGAGAACTTCGGCGGCAAAGTCTTGGGCAAGCCGATCACGGTGATTTCCACCGACCATCAGATCAAGCCCGATGTCGCGGCGGGGATCGCGCGGCAATGGTACGACACCAGCCAGGTCGATTTGATCGTCGACGTGCCGGTCTCAGCGGTCGGCCTTGCCGTCCAACAGGTGGCGAACGATCGCAAGAAGCTCTTTATCACGCACTCGACCGGCACGGCGGATTTCCACGGCAAGTTCTGCTCGCCCTATACGATGCAATGGGTGTTCGACACCCACGCGCTTGCCGTCGGCACGGCGCAAGAAGTTGTCAAGCGCGGCGGCGACACGTGGTTTTTCCTCACCGCGGATTACGCTTTCGGCCATTCGCTGGAACGCGATGCCACGCAAGTGATCGTCCAGAACGGCGGCAAGGTGATCGGTTCGGTGGCGCATCCATTCGCCACGACGGATCTGTCGTCATTCATTCTCCAGGCGCAGGCTTCGAAAGCGAAAATCATCGGGCTCGCCAGCGGGCCGCCCGACAATGTCAACGCGATCAAGCTCGGGGGCGAGTTCGGTGTTTTCGCCGGCGGTCAACAAATGGCCGGACTGCTGGTCCTGATCACCGATGTCCATGCGCTCGGGCTTAAGGCGGCGCAAGGTTTGCTGCTGACCACCTCGTTCTACTGGGACATGGACGACAAGACCCGCGAATGGTCGAAGCGCTTTTTCGCCAAGATCGGCCGCATGCCGACAATGTGGCAGGCCGGCGTTTATTCGTCTGTGGTCCACTACCTCAAGGCGATCCAAGCCACCGGCACCGACGATCAGCTCAAAGTAGCGGCCAAAATGCGCGAAATGCCGGTCGAGGATTTCTTTGCCCGTAACGGCCACCTGCGCGAAGACGGGCTGATGGTGCACGACCTCATGCTGGTGGAGGTCAAAAGGCCCGAGGAATCGAAATATCCCTGGGACTACTACACGATCCTCACGCACATCCCCGGAGAACAGGCGTTCGGTCCGCCCAATCCGGCTTGTCTGCTGGTCAAGGGATGAATTGGCTTATGCGTAGGCGCCGCGCAGCTTCCGCTTGTTGATCGCGCGCTGCGTCATTCGCTCTACCGCGGCTTTGCAGGACGAGCAGAAGCCGAGCGCCGCAATCGCGGCCCAGAAAATCCAGAACGCAATGTCGAGCGCGCTCACCGATAACACGATCGCGGCGCGGCCGAGCAGTTTGACGATGGCGCGCGTCTTGCCGCCATTGGCCGCCGCAAGCCGCGCCATGCGCGACACGTCTTGCGGCTCCTCCGCGACGGCAAGCGTGTCGAGCGCGGCCTGCGTGCCGGCTTTGCTCTCGACGCGGCCGGCATTTTCGGCAAGTTCGACAAGGCCACCGGCATCATCGACTTTCACGGCCTCGCGCGCTAAGCGCACGGCAAGCACCGGGTTCAAACGACCAGTACGCTTAGCCCCCTTGATCAGGGAAAGACCGACCCGCTCCGGCGTCGTGGCCCCGAGACTGGAATAGGTCAGGGCCGTGATCGCCAAGCCAGCACCGGCAAGGCCAAGAATCCAGGGATCATATTGTTGTCCGCTGAGATATCGCGTTCCTTCTCGCGCGGCGTCGCGAATATCGCCGAAGACGAAGAGGTCGCCGAAGGCGGTTCCGGCGAGGCTTGCGAGATCGCTCGGTTCTCCCGTCCACAGGCCGTGCACGAAACGGCCGGCGGTGGACGTGACCGTCCCCTGCTCCTTATCCGCCTTGCTCGCGGCGTCGGTCAGGGCCGGATCGATTGCGACGTTGCGATCCGCGGCAAGCGCCACGAAGCTTTGCGCGAGATTGACATCGCCCGCGACGAGCGCGGAGCGAATTTCGCGTTCCGCGACGTCGCGATTGAACGAGCGCGCAAGCGCGCGATCGCTGATCGCCACCGGATCGTCGGCCGCCGCCAATTGATCCTGCGCGGCCAAGCCGCCGCGAATGAAAAAGCACGCGGCAACGGCGCAAAGAACGCCGGCGCAAAGCGCCGCCACGGGGTGGCGCACTAAAGCAAAAAAGCGTTTGCCGAGAAGACGTTCGCGGTTTGTGTTTTGCATTGTAGCCTTGGTCCGGACCTGTCATAGCTCACATTGCGGTTTTTTTCACTCCCGACCGGTGGAAATCGCGATGCCGCGCCGTTATGGTGCGTTTCCTCCGCGGTGAGCAAGCCAACCGACATGACAGACGCCATAGTTCCGCATTTCCATAACGATCTTGGGGTTCCCCTCATCGAGATCGGCGCCACCAAATTCATGTGCGTCGGCGCCTTGCCTCCGTTCGATCATCCGCACGTCTTCTGCGACATGGGCGATGACGCGGAATTCGTCTGCCCATATTGCTCGACGCTCTACCGATATAATAAGGCGCTCGCACCCAATGAAGCGGTGCCGCCGGCCTGCGCCTTGAAAAGCGAACTGGTCTAGACCTCCGCCGATGCCATGGCCGAACTCGCGCACAGTCATTGTCGCGGGAGCGGGCATTGGCGGCCTTACAGCGGCACTCGCGCTCGCCCGCAACGGGTTTCGCGCGCTCGTTTTCGAACAGGACGAACGGCTGGAAGAGACCGGGGCCGGCATTCAACTCTCTCCGAACGCGACGCGCATCCTGATCGGTCTCGGACTGGCCGACCGGCTTCGGCCGCACGTCGTGGCGCCCACCGCGGTACGCGTGCTCGGAGCGCGCAGCGGGCGCGAAATCGTGCGCATCCCGCTTGGCGAGCAGGCTGCGCAGCGTTACGGCGCGCCGTATTGGATGATCCATCGCGGCGATCTGCAGGCCGCTTTGAGCGCCGCCGCAACGCAAGACCTCAATGTCGTGGTTCGGCTTGGAATGGCCTTGGAGGATTTCGCCAGCCATCCGCATGGCGTCACCGTCTCGCTGCGCGGCCGCGGCAGTCTGTGGAGCGAACACGGACAAGCGCTGATCGCGGCCGACGGTTTGTGGTCCGCCTCGCGCCGACGGCTCGGCCACAAAGACGAGCCACGCTTCGCCGGCCGAACCGCTTGGCGGGCGCTGGTCCCGGCAACTGAGGTTGCGCCCGAGTTTCGTGAACCTATGATCCACCTCTGGCTCGCGCGCGATGCTCATCTCGTTCATTACCCGGTCAAAGGCGGCAAACTCATCAACCTCGTCGTCATCACCACCGATGCGTGGAGCGGACGGACGTGGAGCGAAGCCGTGAGCCGGATTGATCTCTTGCAGCGCTGCGCAACGACGCGCTGGGCGCCGCAGGCCGATTCCCTCGTCAGGTTGCCGGACGCCTGGCTCAAATGGGCGCTTTACGACTGCCGCCCGCTGGCGAATTTCGCGCATGGAGCGGTGGCGCTGCTTGGCGATGCAGCGCATCCGACGCTGCCCTTCCTGGCGCAGGGCGCAGCCATGGCGATTGAGGACGCAACCGTCGCGGCGCAGTGTCTCATGCGCATGCCGGACAATCCCGAGGATGCGTGGAAAACCTATTCGGCCATTCGCCGTGGACGCACCCGCAAGGTGCAGCGGCTCGCGGCGCGCAATGGCGAGCGCTATCACCGCGGTGGCGTCGCCGCCATGTTCCGCAACACGGCAATGCGCCTCATGGCAGGCGAGCGGCTCTTGCATCATTACGATTGGCTGTATGATTGGCGGCCGCCCACGGCTTTGTCGAACGCCTGATAACCGCGATCCCGCTCACAATGCCAAACAATGAATCGCTTTTTCCGACGACGATTGCCGGCAGCTTGCCCAAGCCGGCTTGGCTTGCCGTGCCCAACAAGCTCTGGGCGCCATGGCGTCTCGAAGGCGAAGAACTCGCCTCCGCGAAGGACGACGCCACGCTCTTGGCGATCAAGTTTCAGGAGGATGCCGGGATCGACATTGTCGCCGACGGCGAACAATCGCGTCAGCACTTCGTGCACGGCTTTCTTGAAGCGGTCGAGGGTATCGATTTCAACAAGCGCGTAGAAATGGGCATCCGCAACGACCGCTACAAGGCGATGTGCCCGACCGTGGTCGGCCCGTTGCGGTTGCGCTCGCGCGTGCATGCCCGCGAGGCGCGGCTCGCCCGCGCGCATACCAAGAAGAAGCTGAAATTCACGTTGCCCGGACCGATGACCATCGTCGACACCATCGCTGATGCTCATTATGGCGACCGGGTGAAGATGGCCATGGCTTTCGCCGCACTGCTCAACGAGGAAGCGCGCGGCCTTGCCGCCGACGGCGTTGACGTTATTCAGTTCGACGAGCCGGCCTTCAATGTCTACATGGAAGCCGCCGCCGGCTGGGGCATCGAGGCTCTGCATCGCGCGATCGACGGCGTTTCGTGCAAGACCGCCGTGCATATCTGCTACGGCTATGGCATCCCCGCGAATGTTCAATGGAAGGCGACGCTCGGCTCCGAATGGCGTCAATACGAAGTATTCTTCCCGGCGCTCGCGCAAAGCCGGATCGATCAAGTTTCACTTGAATGCATCCACTCTCACGTGCCGATGCGCGTCCTCGAGCTTCTTAAGAGCAAGGATATATTGATCGGCGTCATCGATGTCGCCAGTGACACGATCGAAACGCCGGAGGAAATCGCGGATCTCTTAACGGCGGCGACGGGCTATGTCCCCGCGCAAAACCTTATCGCGTGCACGAATTGCGGCATGGCGCCGATGCGCCGCGACATCGCTGCCGCAAAACTTAAGGCGCTCGTCGAAGGCGCGGCGCTGGCCCGCAAAAAGCTCGGCTGAGCTCGTTCCGCTATTTCTTTTTCGCGAGAAGAATTCCGCGCAGGACCTCGGCGTGGCTCAAGGCGAGATCATGCGTCGCCGTCAGGAGCGTGGCGACGTGCCCTTTGATCAGGCCACGCAGCGCGTCAAGTTGTTCCGGAGACCGGTCGAGCTCCGCGCTATAGCGGCGCCGAAATTCCGTAAAGCGCTCCGGTTGATGCCCATACCATTTGCGCAGCGCGGTCGACGGCGCCACGTCTCGCGGCCATGCATCGAGCTTGAGTTTGGCCTTGGACAGCCCCCGCGGCCAAAGACGGTCGACGAGAATGCGCAGGCCGTCTTGCGCCGCCGGCTTGTCGTAGGCGCGCTTGATCGCGATCGAGGCGCGCGGCCGTTTTGAACCGGCCTTGCGCGTTGTGCGTCTTCCGCCGCCCGCCATCATCGATCGCTTCGCGAGATAACGTCGATCAATTCGGCAACTTTACGCCGTTGCTCGGCCTTGTTGCCCGACGCGATCGCATGTTCGACGCAGTTCGCGGCGTGGTCGGCAAGGATCTCTTCCTCGGCGCGGCGGAGCGCGGCGCGCGCCGCCGAAAGCTGCGTCACGACGTCGATGCAATAGCGGTCGTCTTCGACCATGCGGGCAAGGCCGCGCACCTGGCCCTCGATCCGCCTCAGCCGCTTGATCACCGAACTCTTGGCAACTGCTCGCATAGCGTCTATATACCCCTACCGGGTATCCGTTTTCAAGACGCCGTATTTGCGGGTTCGGTGTTCGCAACTCCGGCGTTTGAAGCCTTTGCTTCGGAGGGTTCGGCATCGTGGATCAATCCCGGCAACTTTCCGATACCATCGATCCGGTCTGCGGCATGACCGTCGATCCGGTGAAATCGCCGCATCGCTACCGCTATCGCGACCGCGATTATCATTTTTGTTCCGCGCGCTGTCGAAGCAGATTTGCCGACGACCCTCAAACCTATCTGAAAGATCGGGCCTCTCTCAAAAAAGAACATCAAGAGGGGTCAACGATGCCGGCGGCCACGATCTATACCTGCCCGATGCACCCGGAAATCCGGCGGCCGTCGCCGGGCGCCTGTCCGATCTGCGGCATGGCGCTCGAGCCTGAAGCACCGGGCGCGGGCGACGGTGGCGAACTCGCCGACATGACGCGCCGTTTCTGGATCTCGCTTGCGCTCGCGCTGCCGGTCGTCGCGATCGACATGGGCAATCACTTTCATCTCTTTCCTGCGGCAGCCAGGCTATCGACCTGGATGCAGTTCGCACTCGCCTCGCCGGTGGTGCTTTGGGGCGGCCTGCCCTTCTTCAAGCGTGGCTGGCAATCGTTGCGCACGCGCCATCTCAACATGTTCACGCTGATCACCATGGGAACTGGCGTTGCTTATTGTTACAGCGTTGTCGCCGCGATCGCGCCGCAAATCTTTCCGCCGCAATTCCGCGATTCTCACGGCGCCGTGGCCCTTTATTTCGAGGCGGCCGCCGTCATCACGGTCCTGGTTCTGCTCGGCCAGGTTCTGGAATTGCGCGCGCGGGCGTCCACTTCGGATGCGATCCGCGAATTGATCGACCTCGCGCCGAAGAGCGCCCGCAGGATTGATGCGGACGGCAGCGAAGCGGACGTGCCGCTTGACGCCGTGGCGGTGGGCGATCGTTTGCGTGTTCGCCCGGGCGAGAAAATTCCAGTCGACGGCAACGTGATCGAGGGCAGCTCGTCGGTCGATGAATCGATGATCACCGGCGAAGCGATGCCGACGATGAAAGAAGTGGGCGCGGCGTTGATCGGCGGAACGATCAATCGCACCGGCAGCTTTGTCATGCAGGCCGACAGGACCGGCAGCGACGGCATGCTGGCCCATATCGTCGAAATGGTTGCCGCGGCGCAGCGCTCGCGCGCGCCAATCGCGCGGCTGGCGGATCAGGTGTCCGCTTGGTTCGTCCCCGCCGTCGTTCTGACGGCACTCCTGGCGTTCGTAGCCTGGGCGGTATTCGGGCCGCAGCCGCGCTTCGCTTACGCGCTCGTTGCCGCGGTCAGCGTCTTGATTATCGCGTGCCCCTGCGCGCTGGGGCTCGCGACGCCAATGTCGATCATGGTCGGGATCGGGCGCGCGGCGCGTTTCGGCGTCCTGATCAAGAATGCGGAAGCGCTGGAGCGCATGGAGAAAGTCGACACGTTGGTGGTCGATAAGACCGGCACGCTGACCGAAGGCAGACCGAAACTTATTGCCATCGACGCGACAAACGGTTTCGAGCAGAAAGCAGTGTTGCGGCTCGCGGCTAGCGTGGAACGGGCAAGCGAACATCCGCTCGCTGCGGCCATCGGGGACGCCGCTTCCGCCGGCAATATCGTTCTTTTGCCGGTGAACGACTTCAAGGCCGTCTCCGGAAAAGGCGCGTCCGCGATCATCGACAAGCGGCGGATTATTCTCGGCACCCGGAAATATCTTGGCGAGGCCGGCATCGCGGCGGATCCGCTGCAGGCGCAAGCTGAACGGCTGCGCGCCGACGGCGCAAGCGTCATCTTCATTGGCGCCGGCGAAACGCTGGCCGGGCTGTTGGCCGTGTCCGATCCGATAAAGCGAACCACGCCGGCAGCCATCAAAGCTCTCGAAGAGCAAAAGATCGCAATCCTGATGCTGACCGGCGACAACGGCACGACGGCGCAAGCGGTCGCGCACAGGCTGGGGATTACCGACGTCAAGGCGGAGATCTTACCGGAGGACAAGAAAGCCACGGTGGACTCCTTGCGCCGGGCCGGCCGTGTCGTGGCCATGGCCGGCGATGGCATCAATGACGCGCCGGCGCTCGCCGCGGCCGATGTCGGCATTGCGATGGGGACCGGAGCCGACGTCGCCATGGCGAGCGCGGGCATGACCTTGATCAAGGGCGACCTCGCCGGCATCGTTCGCGCGCGAAAGCTTTCGGCAGTGACGATGCAGAATATTCGCCAAAACCTGTTGTTTGCTTTTCTCTACAACGTTCTCGGCGTGCCGATCGCAGCCGGAGCGCTTTACCCGCTATTCGGTATCACGCTGTCTCCGGCGTTTAGCGCCGCTGCCATGGCTTTGTCTTCCGTCAGCGTCGTGGCGAACGCGCTGCGATTGCGCTACGTCGCGCTGTAAGCGAACAAGCGAGATTCAAAAGCCGTTTAACGAATTGACTGATCGCTTTGAAACTGCGTCGGGGAAGCAAAGCTGCAGTTTTTTTCGGCCGCGTTGCGCTGGATAAGCTTTTCCTCGGCGAGGACCGTATCGTAGTCGCTACGATAGGTGAACGATCCGATTACCGAACCACCCGGACTTTCGCCGGCCTTTTCCATGAGGCCGCGCAGCTCGGTCTCGCGCGCGATGAGCGCCTTCCTGCGCGTGGCCAAATCCTCGCAGCGATAGAAGTTGTAGTGCGCTGGATCGACGAACATCGCGCCCGCCCCGTCGCCGCCGCAGCCGCCGATGAGCGAAAGAACGCCGAAGCTGAAAAGCGCGCCGCCCCATGCGCGGAGCGTCGGACACCGCGCCGGCGGCTTGGCTGCCGCCCGCTTGCCGACGAAATCGTCGCTGTCCCTCATGGCGCGCCGGCCGACAAACATGCCCTCAGCCACCTTCCCCCGAATTCGTCTGACAGTTCGACACGCCGCAAATATGGCAATGCCGCAAAAGTGCGGTCCGTCAGGGCTCTTACACACTCCATCGGCGTCCCAGCCACTGCAGGCGAGAACGAGAAAGCCCATCGCGAAAAAGCCAGTGCGCCCGTTTGCAATCTGGCCATTTGTGTCGATATTATTACAATTTCATAAGGGGTTGAGGGGGCGCTCTGTTGAGTAACGCCCATGAATTTCGACTGGTTGGATTGGTCTAACCCCGTCGCAGTGTGGTGGAGCTTCCTCGTCGCCGTCAGTGCCCTCAATTTCGTGCTGTTGCTTGGCCTCAGGGCCTGCTATCGCGCCAACCCCTTCGGCGCGCCCAAGGCGATTTTCGCGATCGAACCGCTCGCGTTTTTGAGCGCCGTCTATGTCGCCGGCTGCGCCTTTCGTTCCATCCTGCCGCGGGCCGACGTGCAGCGGATCTGCCTTTTCAATACGTGGCTCTCGAGCGTCTTGGTTGGCCGGTCGATTGCGACGGCGGCCGAGCTCTGCTTCGCCATTCAATGGGCCATCGTTATTTATGAACTAGGCCGGATCGCGCACTCCGATACCGCAAAGAATATTTCCAGGCTGATCGTGCCGCTGATCGCCCTTGCCGAAGCTTGTTCGTGGTACGCGGTGATCTCGACCAATTTCCTCGGCAATGTGCTCGAAAATTCGCTGTGGACGGTCGCCTTCACGCTTGTTGCCATCGCGCTCGCTAGGCTCGCCGTGAGCTTCCGTGGCATCGCGCGATGGATCATTGCAACCACCGCCGTCGGCGCGGCCGGCTACGTCCTCTTCATGACGACCGTGGACGTGCCGATGTATGTGCAGCGTTGGCAAGCCGAACTTGCGGACGGCGGGCATTTGCTC
>Ga0187802_10000442_pt1 | contig 10111 bp, 7 predicted proteins | sample NC_wetland_sal_i_FD_130584 | JGI IMG/M metagenome (GOLD analysis project Ga0187802, IMG submission 130584) | Wetland sediment microbial communities from Neuse River Estuary, North Carolina, USA - Control_2 | ecosystem: Environmental > Aquatic > Freshwater > Wetlands > Sediment | place: USA... | reverse complement strand
GCCCGAAGCCGCCGCCGATCCGCGTCAGGTGAATCGTAATGTCGCTTTCGGCCATGTCCATGGTTCTCGCGAGCTGCGGCAGCCCGCGGTCCGGCGTCTGCGTGGGCGCCCAGAGTTCGAGCTTGCCATCGTGGTAGTGCGCGGTGCAGTTCTGGGGCTCGAGCGGCGCGTGCGCCAAAAACGGATAGTAGTAGGCGCCCTCGATCACTTTCGCAGCTTTCGCGAACGCTGCATCCGCGTCGCCGTCGCTGCGCAATGTCCACGCAGGTTTCTGTTTCGAAAGTTCCTCCGCCGCGCGCGCAAATCCTTCGCTGCTCTGCGCTGCCGTCGGGCCCTCGTCCCATTTCACCACCAGCTTTTCCCGCGCCGCCCGCGCGTGCCACCAAGTGTCCGCAACGATCGCCACGCCGCCAAGCAGCCCCGTCAAATCGCTGCCGCCTTCGACAACGAACGCCTTCCGCACTCCGGGCTCCGCCTGGATCGCTTCCAGGTTCGCGCTCACCACTTTCCCGCCGAATACCGGGCACTTCTCGAACACCGCATAAAGCATTCCCGGCAGCGTGACGTCGATTCCGAAGAGCGGTTTCCCAGTCGTAATCGCCTCCACGTCAACGCCCGGAATCGGCTGCCCGATAATTTTGTAATCCTTCGGATCCTTCAGCCGTACCTTCTCCAAATCCGGCGCGGGCAATTGCGCCGCTTTTGCAGCCATCTCCCCGTACCCCACCGACCGCTTCGTCGGCCCATGAATCACGCGCCCCGATGCCGTCGTGCACTCCGATTCCGGCACGCCCCACGCTCGCGCCGCGGCCGCCACCAGCATTTCGCGCCCCGCCGCGCCCACGCGCCGCATCGGCTCCCAATTATTCGGCGTGGCCGTGCTCCCGCCCGCCACTTGCAATCCATACTTCGCAAAATTCACGTCCGCCTGCTCGACGCGCACATCCTTCCAATCCACGTCCAACTCTTCGGCAATCAGCATCGGCAGCATGTTTTTCACGCCCTGGCCAATCTCCGGATTTTTCGCCATCAGCGTCGCAATCCCGTCGGGCGCAATCCGAATGAACGCATTCGGCAAAAGCGTTTCCGCCGGCGCTCCCTGTGGCGCCGCAGCCAGCACCTTCGCAAACGGCTCGGCATAACACGCCAGCAGCATCCCGCCGCCGGCCAGCGCCGTCACGCGCAGAAATGTTCTCCGTTCCATCACCAAAGTTTCCATGCGCCCTCCTTCCACCGCCCATCAAATCCCGCGACCAATATTTTCATCCCGCGGCACGGGTCGCGTCACACAGCTTGCGCGTTATGCATCCTTCGCTCCCACTGGCTCCGCCAAATTCTCCGCACGGCTCGCGGTCATCGCCGCCGCCTTGTGAATCGCCTCGCGGATTCGCAAATACGTCCCGCACCGGCAAATATTCCCGGCCATGGCCTCATCAATTTCCTTGTCCGTCGGCTTCGTATTTTTCTCGAGCAGCGCCGCCGCCGTCATCATCTGCCCCGCCTGGCAGTACCCGCACTGCGGCACATCGAAATCGCGCCACGCGATTTGCACCGGATGCGTCCCATCCTCCGACAATCCTTCCAGCGTCGTGATTCGCTTCCCATCCGCTTCCGACACTAGCGTGACGCAGGCGCGAACGGCCTCGCCATCCAAATGCACCGTGCAGCATCCGCACAGCGCCATCCCGCAGCCATACTTCGTGCCTTTCAGGTTGAGCACGTCGCGCAGCGCCCAAAGCAGCGGCATATCCCCCGGCACGTCCAACGTGGCAGCCCGCCCGTTCACCATCATCTTGTATGGCATCGGTCCCCTCCAAATCAAACCCCGAATCGCCCGCCAAAAACGTAGCACCGCGCACACCCGCCGTCAATTCGCCTCGCCCATCGCCCTCCTCGCCGCCCCGCCCGCTCCTTGCTCTCGTACCGCTGGCATCCGGAACGCTCGAAGTTGGAGTCCGCCAGCTTTTTGGAGGACCCGCCAGCTCTTTTCTCTTGTTCTCCTCCTCTGCCTTTCGTACCGCTGGCATCCTGCCGGCGTGTTGCTGTTGCCGTTGTTGTTGCCTCTTCCCAAAGTAACGCCGCAGGCCCGCCAGTAGTTTGGAGGGCTGGCGTCCCGCTGGCCTCCCGCCCGCTCCTAGCCTCCACGCTTCTCATCCCGAATCCGTCCGCGCTGTCAGCGGACGCGTGAGGGATCTGCTTTTGCCGTTGCCTCTTCTCACGGTCGTCATTCTGAGCGCAGGGCCTGCTCTTTTCTCTCCCGTCCCGTCTTTCGGGACAAGCCGGCCCGCAGTCGAAGAATCTCTCTTCACCTTTAGCTCTCGTCCCGGCGTCCGGTTTTGACTTGTTCCTGCTTCACTCTGAAATGAACTCGTCTCATAAATGGTTTTTAGGGGGTCGGAGCTTTAGCTCCGACATACTGCCAGCCCTTTCATTGGGCTTTAGCCCCTGAGGTGGGAACTTCGGCCGGCCATCACTATTTATGAGACGCCCTGATTTCAAATGTGCAATTGCCCTACGATTGCTCGCCCGCTTCTGCGCTTTTCCCTTCCAAGTTCTCATCCCGAATCCGCACCACTCCCCAGCGCTGTAGGCGCGACAGAAGTTAGCCCAGCCCGCCGTCTCCTGGCGGGCTGGGTCCGCGATGCATAGAAATGCCAAGCGCCGTAGACGCGGCACATGACCCGGCCTAGCTTGCTCTCGCCTTTGCCTTTCGTCCCGCTGTTTGCAAACCCGCATCCCCCCAGCGCCATAGCCGCGCCAATCGTTTGGAGCGCTGGCGTCCCGGCGCCCGGCTTTTCTTGTTCCTGTTTCACTCCGAAATTTCAAATCCGCGATCGCCCTTCGATCGCGCGCTTTCTTCTGCGCTCTACGCCGCTACGTTCTCATGCCGAATACGCACTACTCCCCAGCACCGTAGGCGCGACAGAAGTTAGCCCAGCCCGCCGTCTCCTGGCGGGCTGGGTCCATCAAATGTAGAGTCGCCAAGCACCGTAGGCGCGACACATTCCCCGGCCTGCCACGCGCAGCAGAGTAACGGGTGACGTCGCGGGACGAAGAATCTCTCTCGTTTTTCTTTTCGTGGAAACCGGGTTGAGGAGCAGTCAGGGCAAATTCAAGCCCAGCGCTAGGGTGCCGGTTCTGGTCTGGGTAGCACATACCTAATCGTCAAGCTCGCACCTTGTCCACTGGGCGGCTCGTCTAGGATCGCGTCGCCCGCGTCCGGCGCAAGGGCACCGCGCATGACTTCGCAGCACACTGGCATTCGATGATTGCGTCCGGGGTAACCACCGACCCGTCTGTGAAGATCCCCAGCGTTGATTTCTGCGGTTTCTCTGCCTTCGTGCATTGCTTCATTCATCATGCGGTACATTTCCACCCGAAAGTCATCAGCAGTAGGCATTGTCGCGCCCGTCACTCGCCGCTCCTTTCGTCCACCACGAAGAACTCGGCCGTTGTTTTCAAGAAGGTGGGCTTTAGTGAGGCACTCAGGCCGAGTTTTCGGATACCAGCCAATTTTTCACACAGAATGCTGAACGGAAGAAACCCACAGATTTTCGCCAGCGGCTTTTCCCGAAGGCTGAAGGTTGGCCTCAATAGTTCTTGCTCAACCTTGTCTCTGCGGTCATCTGGGGCGACCAGGTAGAGGCTTATGTCCAAATTCGGTTGCAATGCCAGCAGATCGCTCATTCGGAGCAAGCCAGAGTAAATCGACGTTGTACATTCCACTTCAAAGGCCGCGACTATGGAATTGCCAGCTAACCAAAGGACATCGATCAATTCAATCGTGCGCGTCGTTGCTTCATTGAACTGGGTAGGTAGCTGGTCAAGCATTCTCGGCAGAGAGCCAAGTGTCGCCCCATCCCATTTCCGTCCTCTATCATTGCGGGCTACCCAAACATCCAGCCCCAGTTCCGCGCCTAGCTTCAAAAGCTGATACTGAATCTCTGAATGCCGAGTTGTGGCCGATTCAGTGGATTCCGGCGATTCAGAAAACGCTGTAGCAGGTGTCTCCTCGGGCTCTGGCACGCTAACAAGAGTTGCTTGTTTGCCCGTTCCTTTTTTAGGCTCAACCTTGTAGAGCGGCTTTCTTGCTAGCTTCTTCGGGTCCACGGGGCGGGAAATGGGATTCTTCTCGGCCTCGCGCAGCATTGAAAAAATCAGCTCGCCATCCTTCGGATCATCAAATGGCCTGAGACTGCTTCGTACGAAGCCCTTGAACTTGCCTCTGTCTTTCGGTCCTGCGTAGAATCTTACACGGCCTTCCAACTGCTCCATCGGAATACCGTGTTCAGGGTCAAGCAGGATCAGCGGTTTCACGTCAAACCGAACTGGAAATTTCTGCTCTTTCCAGATTTCCCGAGCGTCGCTGCTGGACCCAAGGATTTCCAATGCTCCGACCCATCGCATTACACCGGTCAGATAGCAAAGGAAAATGTCCCCCTTTTTCATTCGCTTGGCTGTTTTAACCTGCTTGGAACGAAATCCGGACACATTCGCTCCAGCTTCCCTGAACTCCCGCCAAGTTGTTCCCGTGAAGAGGTCAATCCAGTAATTCATTTGGAAACCCGTTCGATGAATGTATCTGGCTGGATTAGACATCATCTCATCGGACCCTGTCTAGAGCATTGCCGAGGGCACGAGGTCTGTTCTTTCGCGCTTGATTTTTCTGAGTCCTGTTATCATTCGCTCTCTCCCGCGCCTCCTTGCACCCCCAAAAAAACGGGAATTATATAGATAACTCCCTCAGATATTTCTTGGCAAACCAAAGGAATACCCGATGTTACCCCGATTCAAAAGCATTTCTGTTTGGGTTTTGCTCCTACTTGTCCTGCTAGGTCTCTTTGTTGTATTCGAGAGGGCCGTCCAGTTTGAAAAAGGGGTCCCGCCCCTCTACCCACGTCACATAGCGGTGACAAATCCTAGTTTCGTGCTCAATTCCCGGCCTAAAAACGTCCTCGTATCTGAAGATTCCACTCCACCTGTCAAGGTGACGTTCTGCAACGAGGGTCGGGCGCTTCAGTCCCATTGGCTTTTCCGTTTGCGCTGCGCGTCCAAACCGGGCAGCCGCAGGACAACCGCTAAGAAGCAGCACTCATGAGCGATGTTTACGCGGTGGTGGTTGCCTTCTCCACAAGCGAGAGAATGCTTGTGGGGCCATGACAGCGAATCATTCGCCGTCCTTCAACAATAGGAAATTGCCAGAAGATTAGTCCCTTCAGGCGTTGCGCCCAATCAACCTTGCCTGTGAGCGGAGAATAATAAACCAGCACCCTCCACAAACCTCCCCCACTAAATCCTCCGAAACTCTCGGGCATGCCTGCTCGTTCCGTACTCACCTCGAAATCGTAGTAGTCGTGTTCACCACGGCTCTGGCTTTGGGGATCGACGAAATCACCGCTGATTTGCACCGCTGCGTGGGTCTGAGTAAAAGTGCCAAGCTCCTCAGGTGTTCCCATTGCAACCCAGCATTCCATAGACTCAGCGCCGAGAGGCTTTGGCGGCTTTTTCAAGTCCTCGAATACTTGAAATGCCGAGATGCCTCCAACAAACTCAGGAGGTATGCGCAGGAAGGCGATGTCCGGGCCCCATTCGTTCCACCCAGAAGCACTATCTCTCATGATCGTGGGAACCACAGCGGAAACATCCATCAGATATTTGTGATTTATGTTGTCGGTCAGGGTGATCCCCAGCTTCACGGCAGACTTAAGGACTTCCTCCCAGACGTGCGCGGCGGTCAGAATTCCGTAGGTATCGCCGACAACTACCAGAGTACCTGTTCCAGCCAATTTGAGGAGATCACTCCCGTGGGAATCAAAAACAGCGAACAGCGCAACTGTTGAGCTTCCGAGGTTTCGCACAATTCTCTGGCGCAAGTCCCCAGAACCTCGCAGCGTATCTTCGATGTCTCTCAAATTGGGCAACTGCTCACCGCCAGAATTTCCATTGAACCGCAAGATATACTTGCGGCTGTCGGCTGTAGTTTGTATGACAGAGCGCAAACAACCCCGATTAGGGCCAATTTCCCTGTTTCGGTGACAGTAAAAATTAGGCCGGGCCTACCCCGGCATAAGTAAGGTGAAACGATGCGTAAGCGCATCACACTTCGCCAAATTGACCGTGTAATGCAAATCGTTCTAAAGGTTGGAGCGATAATCCAACTTCTCGAACATATATTGCAAGGCAAGTAAGCGAAACGGGCGGTTCTCCTAGGGAGCCGCCCTAAAACTCACTTCTTCCGGTCTCTCAAACTAAATAGAATTAACGCAATTGGAACCAACAAAAGTAGTGGAATAAACCAGTCGTTTGAACTCGGACTTCCAAAAGCGACATACGCCACAAAAACCCACAATAAGCCAAGAATCCACAAAGCAATCTCTTGTCGTTTGTTAATCCGCATTTGGCTGCATCATACGCCAAGCGTTTCCATTGAGGGAGTCAAGTATATAATTCCCCAAAAAACCACTTGCTTTTCCCCATAACCATGATATAATGTTGTTGTTTTAGTAGCTGCTATCGGCAGCTGACCCTGCGCGTGAAGCGCATCCCCAAAATTTAAAGTCGATGTGTGAATCCGCAAATGCGGATTGATGGAGATTCTTGTCTCCACGCACGACAGGAGGATGTGCATCATGGAACGACGCAAAAGATCCTGGCCCGTCAAATACTTAATCACCAAGCCCACACTGCAAAATCCCCGCGGCTCCACCCAAATGTTCTACGCCCACGAATGGGAGGCCTACCAGAAATCGATCGAAGCCGGCCAGTCCCACGAAGAAGCCATCCGGACGGCCCTCGGGCCATTCGCCCCACCCCAACCCGCCTCTGAATCCCCTTCCGACCCTCCCGACCCCGCAACCGCTCCGCCCGGCCCAGACCCCGCCACCCCTCCCGAACCCACCACCCCCTATATCTCTTCCTCGTCTCCCCGCCACCCCATCCCCCCCGACTTCTCCCGCCACTCCCGTTATTGCATGGTCTGCGCCCACCCCGACCGCGACGCCATCGAAGGCGACTTCATCCGCTGGCGCAGCCCCGAACTGATCGCCCGCGATTACAAAATCGCCAACCGCTCCTCCATCTACCGCCACGCTCACTCCACCGGCCTCTTCGCCTGGCGCAAACGAGAACTCGGCCGCACCCTCGAAAGCATCCTCGAATGCTCCGAGCAAATTCCCCTCGGATCCGCCGACGTCATCATCCGCGCCGCCCGCATCTATGCCCACCTCGACGACCACGGATACTGGTTCGAACCTCCCCGCACCAATTACCACTACCACGGGCCCGCACCCTCCGACTTCCCGCTCGAAAGCGTCCTGCCCGCAAACACAGCTCGCGTCCGAAAAAGGCCCGACGAGGGACCTCTGGAACTCGAACCAGAGCCCATGGCCTCCGAAGCAAATCCCACTGCGCAGGAGGCCCTGGCCGCCGAAGCCAGCCCCACCGCGCAGGAGGCTAGTAGCAACATTCCATCGGGTAGGATTTCAGTCAACTCTATGAATCCAGAGGAGAAAGCAAATTCCTAGGAGCAACAAATTCGATGTTTCTGGAAAACCACCACCAGAGCAAACAGCAAAGCCCCGCCAGGAGGACTCACGCCTCCCGGATGGGGTAGCGGAACGAATCCTCTCTGCTCAATTTGCTTCCCGGAATGTGAGCAAAAATCGGAGAGGAAAAAAAGGCAGGCTATTTTTCAGCCTCTTACCGCGAGGCGGATTTGCTCGCGGCTGCCGGCTCAGCCAAAGCCGACTGTGGGAAACCGATGCGCGCGATCATGGCCTTGAACCGCGGATCATCATGGAGGCTATCGAACTCCGGGGTGGTGGCGAGGAATACCAGGTCAGCGGAGTGCTCCTGCATCGCTTTCTCAAGCTCCGCGAGGGCCTGCTCGCGATCGGCGAGGCCCATGTAAACATCGGCCAGGCCGAACGGGGAAACGTAGGTTTGGGTGGCGCGCAAATTCAATTCTCCCAGGAGTTTCCGGGCCTCGTCCTTCTTGCCTTCGAGGCCGTACGTCATCGCCAGGGAAGTAAGGAAATAGTTGGCGCTGCTCGAAAGCTCGAGGGCCTTCTTGAATTCCGCGGCAGCTTGCTCATAGTGGCCGGAGAAAACGTAGGCGCCGGCAAGCCACGCATGCGCGGGCATAAAGCGAGGTTGCAGCTCGACCACTTTCTCGCACTCCCGGATGGCCTTCGTGTATTCGCGCGCGTGCATGTAAACGAAGCACACGAAGGAATTCGTCACCAGCGAAACGGGGTCCAGCTCCTGCGCTCGATGAATCTGCGCGAAGGCTTCTTGAAAGCGCCCCGCGTGCGTCAAGTACTCGGCATAGAGTTTATGACCCACTGCGGAGCTTGGATTCAATTCGAGTGCGCGCTGATATTCCTTTTCCGATGCGGACCAATCCCAATCGTATTCGTGCAGGACCTCTCCGTAGGCGAGATGCGAGTCGGCGAGCGTGTCGTCGATGGCCAGCGCCTTTTGGGCGGCGGCGCGCGCTTTCGGATAAGCCTCCTGAGGGCTCATGAAAGTCCAGCCTGCGGCAACATTGTAAGAAAAGCCCAGGGCGGCAAAGGCCGGCGCGAATTGAGGATCTTTCTCGGACGCGGCGCGGAAGAATTCGATGCTGCGCTCCAAATCCTCCGGGGTTCGCATGTTCAGCTCGTAGAGGCCTTTCAAATAGGCGTCGTAGGATTCGGGCTTCACGGGTCTTGCTTCGGCGGGCGGGCGCGTGGCGGGCACGGAAATTTCGCTCGAAAGCGAACGCGCAATCTTATCGGCCACTTCGCTCTGAATGGCCAGCAGGTCGCTGGTGTTGCGCTCGTAAGCCTCGGTCCAAAGGCTTCCCCCGCCGCGCGCGTCGAAAAGCTGGGCGGTGATGCGGACTTGATCGCCCTGGCGGCGGAAGCTGCCTTCGAGGATGTAGTCAACACGCTGTTCGCGCGCGATCTGCTCGACGGTTTTGTGAGCGCCCTTATACTGCATGGCCGAGCTGCGCGCGATCACGCTCAAATGTCCCGGAGCAGTCTGGCCGAGCCGGGTAATCATTTCATCGGTCAGGCCGTCACTCAAATAATCCTGGCTCGCGTCGCCGCTCAGATTTTCAAACGGCGTCACAAGAATTATCTCCCGGCCGGGAGTACGTCCCGCCAGCGCAAGGCCCCTGAACCAGCGAACGTAGGCCAGCCCGCCGACGGCCGCCGCCACGAGAATCGTCATCGCGAGGACGTACCGCGAGCGCTGCCAGATGCCGCCTGCGGGTTGGGCGGGCGCGGCAGCGTTCGCATCCAGCCCGGCGCGCGCTGCGCGTCGCCCAGCCGGCCCTGCGTCCCGCTCGTGTGCCACGGCCGCGGCAGCCGCCATGCCGTTCGAATTCGGAAGAGGCAAAGCAAGGGGAAGGGAAGGCACACCGAGCGTGGCCGAGCCAGGAGGCGAAGCGAGCGGCCCGTCGCTATCATCGATCGGCGTGATCGCCGCGATGAAGCGGTAGCCCTGGCGCGGAATCGTCTTGATGAATACTTGCTCGTTGCCCGTATCGCCCAGAGCCTGCCTCAACCGGTTGAGGCTGGTATTCAGATTGGCGTCGAAATCAACGAAGGTGTCCGCCGGCCAAAGGCGCTGGCGAAGCTCTTCTCGAGTGACGACTTCGCCGGCGCGCTCGAGCAGCAGGGCCAAAATCTGAAATGGCTTTTCCTGGAGTTTGATTCTGTGACCTTGCTTGCGGACATCGCCGGTTCTCAAATCGGCTTCGAAATCTCCAAACCGGATTCTTTTCTCCGACTGATTTGAGTTTTTCATTCAGGTCAATCTCTTGATATTTCTCGTTCTTGTTCGAAATAAAACCCTTCGCGAAGCTCTTGTTGTCAGCTTAGACGCTGACATTTGTATTTCGACTTACAGGAACTTACGCAGGTTGCCCAATCATTGTTCCCAGGAAATGTGCCAGAAGGATTGCAAGCGAAATTAAGACGACGAGAGAAGAACGTGTGCTGCGAGCGGCGGGAAACAGGCCATTCCGAAGTTGGAAGTTTTCTACGATTAATCGTATGACCTTGCGAAAGAACGGAAATTGCAAGGCGGCATTTCTATCTATTCCTATCAAAGTCTAACCTCG
>Ga0187802_10000441_pt1 | contig 10111 bp, 10 predicted proteins | sample NC_wetland_sal_i_FD_130584 | JGI IMG/M metagenome (GOLD analysis project Ga0187802, IMG submission 130584) | Wetland sediment microbial communities from Neuse River Estuary, North Carolina, USA - Control_2 | ecosystem: Environmental > Aquatic > Freshwater > Wetlands > Sediment | place: USA... | reverse complement strand
CGGCAGCCGCGGCTCCCGCAGCCACCGTGACCGTCACCGCGGCGGCGGCTCCCGCAGCCGCCGTGACCGGCACTGTGACCGCCCAGCCCACTGCGGCTGACACTAGCCAGCCTTTCGCGTCTTCGGGTGTGCTGATTAACTTCTCCGGCAGCAACATCCGGAACTCGGCACCTTTCATCGTCAACAGCTCGGCGGTGACCGCGAGCTACAGCTACGACTGCTCTGGGTTCGGGGGGACGGGGACCTTCATCGCGGACATGGTTAGCGGCAGCCCAGCGAGCTTGTCCTACGATGACCAGTCGATCGCTAATGAACTCGGCTCCGGTGGCAGCCAGACCACCACGGTCTACCCTCAACGCCAGGGAGGTTCCTATCACCTGGAAGTCAACTCGGATTGTTCCTGGAGCATCACCCTGACAGCGGGCTGAGGCCTGGACCGTCCCCCTGGAAACGGTCCCCGCGCAGGGCCCGTCGGCACTCCAGCTACGCGGCGAGGCAATGAACTCTGGGTCGGTGCCCGTAGCTGGTGCGGCCGGAATCAGCTAGCAGGGCCCGGCAACTCAGACGGGACGCTGGTGGACGTAGCACCATCTCCATGGTGATCCCGGCTCCAGGGCGGCGGCGAGCGGGTGGTCGGTCTCCTCGTAGTGCGCCCTGGCGTGCCGGTTCGGTGAGTTATCCGAACACGCCACCCAGCCGCAACTCAGGCAGACCACGAGGGATACCCGGCCGTCCGTGCGGTCCTGGCAGTCCCGGCAGTGAGCCGACAGGGGTGTGACCGGCTGGAGCCCGTCGAGGTGCTCACAGCGGGGCGCTGAGCCGTTCGGGCTGATGGCGGGCGCGCCTAGGGCGCTGTTCTGGGCGGGGATCATGGCAGGCCCCCTTATCGTGGTGGAGACGCCGGGTCCGGCCGATTGGTATTGGCAAGTCAACCGTGATAGCGGCGCTGCGGAAAGGAGCAACCTGAGCAGGGCCTATCACCAGAACCGATCAGCAGCCGGTCACCAGCGGCCCTCCGATCAGGCGTTCCCACCAGCCCGGGCAGCGCGGAATGTCAACGGAAATAGGCTGGGCGCAGGGTTTGCCTGTCCCGGGCTGGGTAGGCGTTCAGTCGGATTCATCGCTGCCGATTGCGGTGATACAAGTCCCGCGATCCAGCGGGCAGTTGCGAGGAGCACAGCGATGGACCGGACACGGACTTGGCGGCGGGTGTGGAGCTGCGCCAGCTCCGCTATTTCGTAACGCTGGCCGAGGAGCTGCACTTCGGCCGGGCAGCGGAGCGGGAGCACATCGTCCAGTCGGCGCTGAGCCAGCAGGTGCAGCGGCTCGAACGTGAGCTGGGCGTCCGCCTCGTCGACCGCAGCACGCACCACGTCTCGCTGACTGCCGCCGGGGCGGTGTTCCTGGTCGAGGCGCGGCAGATCCTGGCGCACGCGGACCGCGCTGCGGCGGTGGCACGGCGCGCGATAGGCGCCTCCGCGCCGCTGCGCGTCGGGATCATCGACTCCAGCTATGACTCGATGCCGCAGATCCTGCACGAGGTCCAGGCCCGCTACCCCCACCTGGTCATCCATCAGGTCGAGGTCGGCGTGCCCGAGCAGTACCAGCAGCTCGTCGACGGCCGCCTGGACGTCGGAATCGGCCGGGCCGAGCTCGCCCCGCCCCAAGTCTCGTCGCTGCTGTTCCGCCAGGACCCGCTCGGGGTCCTGGTGCCCTCCGGTCACCGGTTCGCCGGGCTGGAGGGCGTGCCGGTTGCCGACCTGGCCAAGGAGCCGCTGCTGCTCGCCGAAGAAGCACAGGCCCCGGAGTTCAATCAGTTCACCGTCGAGATGTGCCGGGCCGCCGGTTTCACCCCCGCTGTGTACGGGGGGACCGTGGAGAGCATCCGCGCGGCCGCTGTCCTGGTCGCCCAGGGACGCTGCCTGTACTGTGTGCCTTCCTCCTGCATCGCCGCGCTGCCTGGAACCATCTGGCGGCCGCTCACCGAACCGGCTTCCTACTACCCATGGTCGGTGCTGTGGCGTGCCACCGAGGTCTCCGGACACGTGCACGCCGTCGTCAGCTGCGCGCAGGCGATGTCAAAACGGCTCGGCTGGCTCGACGTCGCCGGCCAGGCAGCACAATGAGCAATCGGATACGGCAGCCGCACGCGGGGACACCCAGGGCGTGCGAGTGGCCATCGTGGAGAACACCTCGACGGGCACGGCGCTGGTCGCCTCCAAGTTCCTCCCGTATGTCAGCGCCGCCATCTTGGCAGGATGGACGGTCGCATACGCGCCCCATCCGTGGCGCAAGGCGTGAGGGCCTAGAACCCGATCGAGACCTTCATCGACGGATGGAACGAACGCTGCCGCCCGTTCACCTGGACCAAGACGGTCGGCTAGCTACTCGACCACTGAAAGCCAGGTCAGAGAACTTCGTTCACGCGATACCGAAATCAGCCTCACCGCGATCTTCCGCTCTATCTCGCCCGTGCGTATTCGTGTGGGAACGCGGCACTAACGAGAACAACAACGGGTTGATGAGAATGCTTCCCGAAAGAAAATCCCCGGCAACCCTGGAATACTCAAGAGGACGGCAGCCGATTCGCTTTATAACCGGCCCCCTGGTACAGTCAAATTCATGGGGCCAAGTAAAATGCGCACGGAGCTAATACATCAGGAAGCCGTGATTCCGCCGGCCTGAATTGCCTCGATCACCGGAGACCGGCCGCAGAGCCCACACCGACGCGCAGGATGACCCCAATTTTCAGCCTGGCACTGCCCTGGTCCACAGAGCGCTCACCACGTTGCCCGGCTACAAGAGCGGGCCGGCATTGTCACTGCTGGCCTGGCGGGAAATGCAGCCCGACTGTATTCCCCGCCAGGCTCACAGGAGCCTGATCCCCCACAAGGGGCACCGTAAGCCCCCACAAGGGGCACAGTAAGGAGGCGGGCATGAAAACCCGCACAATCGTAAGGAACGCGGTATTCGCCGCGGCTGCCGCCGGGGCCACCGTGGCCACCGTCGGCCTGGCGGCCGGCACCGCCAGCGCCGGCACCGTCAGCGGCAGTACCCATCACGGCCATCAGTGGCTGACTCCGATGACCGGCCCGCGCAGCCATGAAGCCGAGATCGCCACCATCACCCGCTGGCGGCACGCCGAGCCCTACGCGCTGGCCGACTTCGGCCGCACGCCGATGCTGGAGCAGCTGCCCGCGGGCTCGCCGCAGCCCGGCCAGGGGTACGCCCGCAACCAGGAGTTCACCGAGCTGCACAACAGCGCAGTCACCGAGCTGGCCTTCGCCCAGCGCAGCCGCGGCGGCTACCAGGTGCTGACCGAGCAGGGCGGCAGGCTCGCATTCGAGCCGCTGAACTGGCGCGGTGCCGCAGCCGACCAGCTGTGGACATGGGCGCCTGGTACGTCTCCCGATTCGTGGTCGTTCAGGAACGTCGGCACGGGCCAGTACCTGACCGCCGTCCGCCATGGCGGGGTCGGCGTTAGCAGCCAGCCGTTCATCTGGCAGCAGGTCGAACTGCCTGCGGCGTAATCACTCTCAAGAGGCCGGGTGAGCAGAAGGTATGCTCAGCCGGTTCTTTTGTGTCTCAGGTGGATCTTGGTGGTTAATTCGGGTTCGTGCGGCGAGGCCGAGTCCGAGGCGGGCCTTGGGCGGCCTGCGGCGCCTGCCCGGGCGCGGATGCCCGCGCGGGTGGTCCGTGATCGGTCTGGGTGATGAGGCTTGCGGGTTCTGGCTGTTTCCGCGCTGGCGCGGCGGGGGTTAGCTGAGAAGTGAGCCAAGCGGCATGAGTATCGCGAGCTCCCCTGCTCCGTGCACGTCCCTCATATGTCTGGCATGGATTGGCCGAGGGCGGGTATCGGGCATGTCACCACAGCGCGATGCGGAAGGAGCGACGGGATCGTGGGCTGGTTCAAGCGATCAAGACGGGCCGAGCGAGCAAGCTATAAACCTACCTGGCGAGAGCGCCAAGCTGCCGCGCGGACCTCGCAGGCCGAGGCCACTCTGCAGCAGACCGAGCGGAAGATCCACGAGATCGCAGACCAGATCCGCAGCGATCTCAAGGGGCATCCATAGACTCCGTGTCAGCCGCCACCGTGCGCCCCTGGTCTGGTCCTGCGTCCAGCGATATAGGCATGGCCAGGAGCCGGCTGAAGAGCTGAGGTCGATGTAGTAATATAAGGGTTGTTGCTCCGGACCCCGGCAGCTGCACCCGCGAAACTTTCGTGGCTGCACGGCAGGGCCCGGAGTTTTTCGTTTTTACGCAGCAGCGCAGGCTAGGACGCCGCAGACCGGAGAAATGGTGAACTCGCGGGAGGATTATTCTTCTTCCGCGATCCATCCAGCATGACTGACTGCCGCGCGCGTCATTTCGCCGGTGTCCAAGGGAGTCAGTTATGGGCATCATCGTATGGATGGCTGTCGGCCTTCATGTGCCCGCCGATCAGATGCCGCGGCGCCGCTCGCTCAGGTCAGTGATCTACTCGACCGGTCGGCGCCGGGTCGGCCACCGGGCAGCGCGCCGGTGAACAGACCCGGCCTCGTCCAGCTCGCGGACTACCGGCAGGTGATGAGCACGGGCGTCGGCATCACTCTGGTCGCGGCTGGGGCGATCTTGCGGTTCGCTGTCCCCGCAACGTTCATCCACGGCCTGAATGGGCACGTCATCAGCGTCATCGTGATGCTGGTCGGCGTCTTCGGCCTGCTGCTGTCGCTGCTGGTCTGGGGCCCGCTGGGCCGTCGCCGTAACCACTGCGGCGGTTATGGCCGAGGGCGCCGCCGCTCGCCCGGCAGCGGAGCGTCTACCAGGACCAGCCGCCAGCACGAGGCTCGTCGCCGTCGTGACCGAGAGTATGCACCGTGATGAGCGAGCGCACCGGGCGGGTCCCGGCGGGCTGGACGCGTCAGGAACTCGCCGAACTAAGAGGACCCGCGGATAGAGCAGGTGCTCGATATGCAGGCCGTCGCCACGCACTGGCCCGAACTGCCGGCGCTCGAGCAGAGGATCCTGCTCATGCGCTTTTGCGGAAGCATGACCCAAGATCAGGTCGGCGGGCATCTCGGCATCTCCCGGCTGCAGGTCTCCCGGCTGCTCAGCCACGCGCTCGGTTACCTCCGCCCGCGCCTGCTCGGGTCAGACGAGGCAACCGCTAGGTGAGCTCGCGGCGGCGTCTCCATCCCCGCAAGTCCTGGCCGCTCCGAATTCCTATTTGACCGAACGGGCGGTGGTGAGAGTCCCCGGACCTAGTCGGCCTGTGCCGCCGGTCCGGTCGCCGCTGTCACCTTGCTGGGTCGCGGTCGGTGTCGGTCAGCAGGTCCAGGATCTCGCCGATGGTGCGTTCCCGCCCGTCCGGTTCTGGCAGCAGGAGGTGGGCCTGGAGGTGGTAGCGGTTACGGCGGCCGGCCTTTTCCTTCACCACGTAGCCGGCCTGGGTCAGGTCCGTGATGATGCCGAAGGCGCTGCGTTCGGTGATGTTCAGGCTGGCCGCGATGTCGCGCAGGCGCACCCCGGGGTCATGGGCGACGAGCAGGAGAACCCGGGCGTGAGGGGTCAGGAAGGTCCAGCTCACCATGCTTTAAGGTTATCAGATTCCGGAAAAAAGTTGCTAGTTTACTGGTGCTGGTATAGGTTCTGAACCAGGCACCGGATGTCAGCCGCGAATAGCGGCCAGCTTTCCGGGGCTACCGGAGGAGCTTATGCGCACCGCTGCGGTCATCGCGATCGTTGGTGCCCGCGACGCTCGCCCTGCCGCGTCCCGGCTGACGAGGCCGGTGCCTGATGAAACTGCCAGGCCAGGATCCTGGCCCGGCCGCAGCGGTGACACGAGGGCCAGCACGATGGCGGCCGTCCTCGACCGTGGCTGCCGGCAGCCAGCACCAGGCATTGCCGGGCTTCGGCTAGCGCCCGCGCGCCCGCCCCATTTCTCCGTCGCAGCGTCCCGGCGGGCCGCCAGCCAGCGGTCGCCGAGGACGCTGCGACGGGCCACTCCATACCAAGGGAAGACGTCATGACCGAACCAGCCGCACCCTATCCGCTTCCGGGCCCTGCCATTACGAGGCCGCACCCGTCCCCCGACGGCACCGCACCGCCCATGCCATCGGAGGTCACGAATGAGCGCAGACAGCGGCACTCAGGCGGAATATTGCGCATGATGATTCACCGAATCACCCGCCGCCCGTAGCCTTTGCGCCCACGTTACTGAAGTAGTGGACTGCGGGCCGTTGACCTGCAGGTTTCTGCCTTACCCTGATTGAGGCACCAGGCGGATGACCGGCAGTTCACGATCGGTCTTGCGCTGGTACTGCGCAAAGCGTGGCGTGGCTGCGGCGATCTGCCGCCATGCGTCCGCGCGCTCGGCCCCGTGAAGCTGCTCAGCCGTCACGCGAATCTTGCGGCCGTCCACCTCGATCTGCACGTCACCCGGGTGGGCGGCCATGTTGTGATACCACGCCGGATTCCGCGCCGCCCCGTTCGCCGCCGCCACGATCAGCCAGCTGCCGTCCGGGCCGGGCCACCAGCCGACCGGGCTGGTGCGCTCGGCCCCGCTCCTGGCGCCGATAGTGGTCAGGTTCAGGCCACTGAACCCCAGCAGCTTCCCTGTGCGACGGAACCGGCTGGCGGCGTTGTTGTTGATCAGCCGCAGCATCAGCCCGGCGCGCGGTTGACGGCCACCGCGCGTGCCGGTCGGTGTATCGAAGCCCATGTGACTCTCTCCTCTGTCTGCCCTCGCCAGTTATGACAAGACAGCGCAGCGGTCTGTGACGCCGGCGCCTCGCCTCACATTCCGGAGCGCTGGCTTGTCGAACTGCTTAGAGCAACATGCCATCCAGCGAGCAGGACAGCCCGGCAAGCTCCGGCCCTGGGTCCTCGGCTGACATCCCATCTCGGGCCATAGACCGCCGCCCGCGGCGGCTGTCGGATACGGCGATGTCGGTGTGACGGCCGGGATCTTTGGGATTAAGAGGGCCTAGCGGACGGGCCGGCGAGTGTCGCTCGTGTCGGGACGCCTCGCCGGGCTGGGCTGGTCCTATGGTGGCCGGCATGGGAATATTCGCGCGCCAGTCACGGCCTAAGGGGCAGCTGCCCGACGACCTGCGCAGCCAGGTCGCTGCTGAGGGGATCCTCGCCATGGAGGAAGGCGTGCCGGCCACCGTTATTTACCGTCAGTACCGCGCTCCCGGGCGGCGCGGTAACTGGCGGGGAGACTACCTGCTGGCGTTCGCCCTGACCGAGCGCCGGCTGCTGGTCTACGGCGCCACGCCAGACCGGCGGCCCCCCAGCCCGTTCGTGAACGTCAGCTGGGAACAGGCCAAGGCCGGCGGGCTGAGGGCACTGATGGACGAGGGCAGCCTGCGGCTGTGCTTCGAATTCTCCGCGTTCTATCCCGACCGCGCCGGCCAGGCGGAGGTGTGGCTGCGGACCGGGCAGGCCCCTGCCGCCCTCGCTGTGGCCGAGGCGAAGCTCGGCTGACGGCTCCGCGGCGGTGACGAACTCCTGGACCTGGCCCGCGCGGTTATCCAGGACGCGCCGTCCGGGATGTGGCTGGAGATCGCCGGCCCGCAATGGCTGGCGCCGGTCCCCAATCCCGGCAAGCACGCCCAGAAGCCCGGGGAGAACTTCAGCCTGGTGTACCTCGTCGGGTGGTCACGGCTGCTCCTTTATTAGCATTCCGTGCAGGGCGGTCATCGCCGTGCTTCTGCGGCGGCGATGTGCTGGGCGATGCGGGCCGCATCGGCCGCCACGCCGTACAAGATCCCCGAGCCCCGGGTCGACAGCCACGGGTAGCCGGTCACGTACAGGCCGGGGAAGGGGGTGACGCCGCGGACGTGCGCCGGTGCGCCGTCGGCGCCCAGCACGGGCACGTCGACCCAGCCGGTATCGGGCCGGAAGCCCGTGCACCAGATCACCGAGCTGATCCCTTCGGCCCGGACGTCTAGCTTTTCCGGGGGATCGGGGTAGGTGGCGAACGGGCGCTCGACCGGATCCTCGTCCGGTGGCGGCGCCGGGAGGCCGGCCCGGGTCACGTAGGCGTCGACGGCGCGTCGGAACCCGGCGGCTCGCTGGTCGGCGTAGGCCATGTTGCGGGGCAGGTCGGCGGCGAGCGTCAGCTTGGTGTCCTCGGCGGCTACGAGCCTGCCGAGCAGCCGGACGCCTGCCCGGGCCAGTTGCTGCAGCGCGATCGTGTGTCCGCCGCGGGCGCCGGACAGCACCGGGTGCGGCTCGCGGAACTCGCCCGGATCGGTGACCGATTCGGCGGACTCGTCGTACAGGCCGAGCTCGGCCGCCCATTCATGGCTGTCCCGGCCGCGGTAGCGGCGCGGCACCCGGGCCACCCGGCTGGTGGCGAGCAGCACGTCGCGGCCTGCGGCGGCCAGTTCCTCGGCGATCTGCGCGCCCGACTGGCCGCTGCCCGCGACGAGGACTCTTCCCGGCGGCTGGGCGGCCGGGTTGCGGTACCGGGCGGCGTCGCATTGCTGGACGCTGCGGTCCAGCCCGGCCGCCAGGCCGGGAATTACCGGCGTACGCTGGCCGCCGCCGGCGATCACTACCGCCTGCGCGAAGTAGTGGTGATCCGGAGTGCTGACCTGGTATCCCCGGTCGCCGATGGTGAGGGTGCGTACGTCGGTCCCGGTCCGCACCGGCAGCCCGGCGGCGAACCGCTCAAGCATCGCCGTGACCTGGTCCCTCGTCGCGAAGTCCGGTGCGGTCCCGGGGGGAAGCCGCAGGCCCGGCAGCCGGGTCATCCAGCCCGGTGTGACCAGCGTGAACGAGTCCCAGCGCGAGCTGCGCCAGCTCTCCCCGATCCGGCCGCGCTCCAGCACCACGTGCTCGGAACCGAACGCCGTCAGGTAGTAGCTCACGGCCAGCCCGGCCTGGCCCGCGCCGATGACGACCGTCTCGACGGGTTCGCCGCGCGGCCTCATCTGCGGTGCTCCGTCAGCTTGGTGGTGTTCGTAGCCATGCCGCCGATGCTGCCGTGCGGCGCGGCGCGGAACACCGGCCAGTTGGCCGGGTTTTGCTACGCCGTCTGGCGGGCGACGAGCGCGGCCAGCTCGACGCGCGACGACAGGCCCAGCTTGGCCAGGATGTTGGACACGTGGAACTGCACCGTGCGCCTGGAAATGAACATGCGCCCGGCGATATCGGGGTTGGACAATCCTCCGGCGAGCAGCCTGGCCACCGTCTGCTCGGTATCGGTCAGCGCGGCCCAGCCCATCTTGGGCCGGCCCCGCCGGCCATGCGCGCCGCGCCTGATCCCGTAGCCGCGGAGCCTGGCGTCGGCGCGGGCCGCGTCCCACGACGCGTCCAGCCGCGCGTACCGGTCCTGGGCCATCTCGAGCTGCTGCCGGGCCTGCTGGTCCTGCCTCGCCGTGGCCAGGGCCTCGGCCGCGTGCTCGCGCGCCTGCGCCTCCAGCAGAGGCCGGCCCGCGGCCGCGTACGCGTCGGCGACCGCGAGCAGTGCGCTGGTGTCGGCGCCGAGGATCGCGGCGGTGAATTCCGTGGACCGGCGCAGCGACGGCACGTCGCGGTCGGCGTTGTACCGGGCCAGCTGGTCCACCGCGCGGCGCGCGATGTCCCGCTCGGCTGGCGAGCTGGCCAGCGCCGCCAGGTCGGGAACCAGGTAATGGCCGCAGTACTCCCGGTTCCCGGCCGCGCACTGCTGCCAAGCCTCGGACAGTACGGCGAACGCGCCCGCCTGGTCGCCGTCCGCCGCGGTGGCCAGCGCCCGGCCCCACGACCGGTCGTCGTAGGTGTTCCGGGTCGGGCCGGTGGCGAACGGCCGGCCGAGGCGGTCCCGGAGCCGGTTCAGTTCGTCGCGGTCCTGCCGGTGTACGGCGATCAGCGCGGCCAGGCCATCCAGGTGGACGGTGAGCCCGAGATGATCCGGTACTTCGCGTGCCGTGCTGAGCTCGATCAGCGCGTCGTCCCACCGGCCGGTCAGGAAGTGCATCCGGGCCACCGACAGGTGATGGAAGCAGAGGAAGAACGTGCCCAGCCCGCGTTCGGCCAGCCGGAGGTCAGCCGCGTAGGCCTGCTGTGCTTCGGCGTCCCGGTCCAGGTCCAGCAGGCAGTTGGCGCGAATCAGGTGGGGATCGAGCTGGCTGTCGACGAT
>Ga0187802_10000440_pt1 | contig 10122 bp, 9 predicted proteins | sample NC_wetland_sal_i_FD_130584 | JGI IMG/M metagenome (GOLD analysis project Ga0187802, IMG submission 130584) | Wetland sediment microbial communities from Neuse River Estuary, North Carolina, USA - Control_2 | ecosystem: Environmental > Aquatic > Freshwater > Wetlands > Sediment | place: USA... | reverse complement strand
CCTCAACTCTTTTATCAGCCTCCGTGTTGATCGCTCTGCCGATCTGTCTGAGTGAGGTTCTTAAATCGTCAATCTCGCGCTGAAGATATTCGTTGATCCGTCTTTCGGCTAACAGCCGAGCGTTAGGGTCGTGCGATTGCCTCGCCAAAACGCGCAGTGCATCGACGCAATTCTTGAGCTTATCCATTTAGCTCACCCTGAGGCATTTAGGTTATGCAGAAACATAATCCGAGAATTATGTTCTGAGGCGCGATTTTGCAACTTGAGGAATTTTTCACAAAATTTGCGCAGCCTATTGCGCCGGTCGAAGCGACTGATTTTTGCCCCTTCCCCCTCCCCATCGCCAAAATCTGCAACAACGAGCACGGCGCAACAACAAACAAACAACAAAAGCGATCAAACAAACAAAGTTGATCGCGTTATGCGATTTAACTTCGAGTTGTTTGTTAGTTGTGATAAGAGACATCTGCACAACGAGCGGCCAGCCGAGGCGCGTTGTGGCGCGCCTCAAGGCTGGCCTAACCCCAACCAAGGAGCGACCGATGGTCGAGGCTAATCACAGCATACAGCAAAAAGCATTGATCCAGGTTACAACAGCGGCCCACGTGTTGGCGCAGCTCCGCGCACGGCCTCATGGTGTTGCTTGCATTCAGGCATGGGCTGCGAGCTGCCGAGGTCTGTGATTTGCACTGGGAGCAAATCGACTTCGCTACATTGTTCGCAGGATTAAGAACGGCACGCCTGCTACGCATCCACTAACCGGCAGGGAGATGCGAGCGTTGCGCAGGCATTAACGTGAGAGCGGGGCTGATGCCTGTGGTTTTGCGCTAGCGAATGCGGGGCACGACACTCGCGCGCTGCAAGCGTATCTGGGCCATCGCAATATCCAGAATACAACGCGATACACTGCTCTAGCGCCGGATCGGTTTGCGAGGTTTTGGCAGGATTAGTGTGTGCAATAAGTGTGTGGAATGTGTGCGCAACCTGCTTTGCCCACCAAACGGCCACAACGCACTCTGGATAATGTCGGCCCCAACCTCGGAGGGGGTTCGGGGGATGGGGATCCAAGATCGGGGCCGCACTCTCGTGGGTGAGAGCGGCTCCGATTTTATATCGGAGCCGACATAAACAAAGTGAACTTTTGGTTAACCAAAACTGATTGTGGTTAACGAGGGCGCTTAAGTCATTGTTCTATCAGCCCGAAATTTATGCAAACCGCGCAAATCTAATCACTGAAATCTCATCATCAAACTCGCCACCTCCGCAGCAAAGCAGCGCGCTCAAAATCTCCGCAACCGCGTCATAGGCTCGCGAAGTTCATCCGCTAGATGCTCAGCAGGCTTGGCTTCGATCAGCCGTGGCGACCTACGCCTGGGTTCGATTGCCCGCTCTAATCGCGCGGCGAAATCGTCGCCGTTTAGGTAGCCGACTGCTATTGCCGTGAGCTTGGAGTTTTCATAAGGCAAGCTCTCAATTGCAGCGCGCGTCCGTGTCGAGAGCGGTTGCGAGGGATCACGATAAATGGATTGTGAACGGGGTCTGCCACACTTGTGAAACCGGACTTGTGGCCGGACAATTCGGAGCCGAAATTAGCAACCACCACGAACGTGGCACCCGAGCTATCGGACTGCGGTTTCAATCGATGTCGGGCCAATTTCAAGGAGACAATGATGCTGAAATTCTACTACAGCGGAGCGCCGAACCCCACCAAAGTCGCACTGTTTCTTGAAGAGACGGGCATCCCCTACGACGCCGTCCCCGTCGACAGCCGAAAAGGCGAGCAGCACAAACCAGAATTTCTCGCCATCAACCCAAACGCCAAGCTGCCCGCAATCGTCGACGGTGATGTCACGGTATTCGATTCGAGCGCTATCCTGCTCTATCTGGCCGAGAAAACTGGCAAATTCCTTCCCGCTAAGACCGACAAGGCACGCGGCGAACTGTTGTCGTGGATGTTTTTCGTCTCCTCCGGCGTGGGCCCTTACTTTGGCCAGTCGGTGCATTTCCGCAATTATGCGCCGGAGAAGATTGCTTACGCGATCAATCGGTATGCCTTCGAGGCGCAGCGCCATGCCGGCATCCTTGATGCACGGCTCGCTAAACAAAAATACATGCTCAATGACACCTATACGATCGTCGACATGAATGTGTGGGGGTGGGCGCGACTTATTCCGACCGTGCTCGGGGACGGCGCCTGGGCGAAGTTTCCAAATTTGAAGCGGCTGGTTGATGAAATCAGTGCACGGCCAGCGGCGCAAAAGGCTGTAGCACTCAAAGATCGGCATAAGTTCAAGACAGAGATGGATGCCGAGGCTATGCAGGCTATGTTCCCGCATCTAAAGGCCAAGGTCGCGTAAACGCCTGCGCACAAAGCGACCTATACGCACACCGTAGTCCGGGGATACCGCCTGAGCGGGAAAGTGAGTCCAAAGCTCCCTTACCGCTTTGACATCATGAGATCGCGATGACTTAGATGGCGCAAAATAAAATCTAATCTGAAAAAAATTGGAGCCACGCTCCTTATAATCTTTTTACAATGGTCGATCGCTTTCCGTCGCAAACAGGCGTTTCTGTGACGACCATCACCGAAGCTCGCTTCCTCTTGGGTATCCTTCCCACGTGAATTTAGGGAGATACGCCATGTTTGACGTGGACACATACCGGGCCAACGCCCAGCACTGCCTGCGTATGGCAGAGGATCCGCTCAATTGGGAGCGTAAGCAGACTTGGCTGAACATGGCAGAGACTTGGCTAGGGATGATCCCGCAGCCACAGCGAAGACCGGAGGAGATTTTTGAAAAAGCTGTCCGGGATCAGGGAAAGCAACAGAAGCCTTCCGGGTCACGGCATTAGCGGCCTTTGTGTCAAAAGCACGGAGCTAGGCCGATCAGTTTCATTTGATCTGGGGTTTTTGCACCCTCAACAGCGTGGCCGTGCATGTAGGCGGCGATATTGTCACTTGATCATATTGAGCGGCCGCTGATTCGGCATGCCGGTGTGAGTTGTCGAGATCTTCAATAGCGATGACGGCGCGCTTTGCTACGCCCGTGCATCGCCTTCACCTTACTGAAAGCTCGGATTCGATCGTTTTGATGGTTTGTGACGTTGCGTTGTTTCGCCCCTCGAGGAACTTCTGAAGATTTGCCTCGCTTGCCTCGTAAGACTGCGTGTTCAATTTACCCCGAAACAGTTCATATCGCAGCCAAACCCGGTATGTATTAATGACATCGCTCTCGCAATACCAAGCTAGCCGGAGCGTAGCTTCGTTTAAGGCCTTTTCCGTGATGTCGTTTGCCATCACTCAATCCCGTTTGATCGTCAGCTGATCGGCAGGACGGGTACTTGCGTCCCGTTTGGATTTCTTTTCTTTAAGGCTGGACAAAAAGTACGAGCATCGCATGCAGCGCAGGTCGGCTCGTCGTTCGGGTTACCTGCCCACGCTTCAAATAAGTTCATAACCTGACGACGCAGTCCATGGCGAACCGGTCTCCGGACCTTATTCCCTGATAACAGGGAAAAATACAGGGAAATTTATGAAAGTCGTCCTGTTGCGGCGTTGGTAATGCTCAAATCAGCCGATGTTTTGGGAATTTTCGATTGCGATTCCCTGAATGATCGAACAGGGAATTTCTGGGGAGAGAACAGGGAAACCATTTTCAACAACAGGGAATTTCCCGCACCTGCGCCAAGAATTATTCCGCCGAAAAACGAGGAAATAACATTTGCCGGGATGGGAGACGATCTACGAGCAGTATGCAACTGGGCTTGGCGAATACGCGCCCTCCACTCGCACGTCTTATGACCGTTTCGGGGCGGCAGGCGCGAGCGCTTCGCGTAACCGCTCCAGATCGACGGCGATCTCGACACCCGCGCGTTCCTGCTGCAACAGCATGACCACGCGCGAGTCGCGGCCGCCCCATCCGCGCGCGAGAGCTTCCGTCATCTCTGCGAGCGCGAGATTGCATATGCGCATCGGCAGGCCGAGCTCTCGGCCAAGCGCGTTGGCGAGCGAAACATCCTTGTGGGCGAGCTTGAGCGCAAACGCCGGCGGATCGTACTCCCCGGGCAGGAACTGATCGAGCAGGCCATCGAACGTCAGACGGCGTCCGACTGCGCCTTGCCGGACCGCCTGCCACAGCGCAAGCGGATCGATGCCGGCCTTCACCCCCATTGTGAAGGTTTCGGCGAGCGCACAGACGATCGCATAGCCCGACATATTGTGGACGAGCTTGGCCACCGTGGCGCTACCGATCGGCCCGATATAGGCGGCCTTATCGCCGATCGCGTCCAGCACAGCCTCGTGCCGCTTGAAGACGTTCTGGTCGCCGCCGACCCAGATCGCGAGCCTGCCGGATGCCGCGCCGGCTGGGCCCCCGCTCACCGGCGCGTCGAGCATGTGCAAGCCCTTTTCGGCGAAGGCCGCATGCAACTTCTTCACAACACTTGGCGAATTAGTCGATAGGTCGAAATAGGCGGCACCGGGCTTCATGCCGGCGATGAGTCCGTCCGGCCCGATCGCGACCGCCTCCACATCGGGCGGTTCCGGTAGCGAGGAGAAGATCACATCGGCGCGGCCTGCGAGCGCACGCGGGGTGTCTGCCCAGATAGCGCCCGCATTAAGATGGTGAGTGGCCGCCTGTCTGCGCAAATCATGGACGACCAGCTTAAAGCCGACCTTCTGCAGGTTGGCGGCCATCCGGCCACCCATGATGCCCAACCCGACAAATCCCACCACCACGTCGTCCTTAGACATCCTCGCCTCATTCCGGTTTCCAATTTTTGACCAATGCCGTGTAGGTCAAACGCGGCCGACAGGGCCGCGACTAGCAGCATGACCAACCACATTCTCTCAATCGACGTCCTGATCATGGGAGAGATACCTGTCGCATATTCGTGACATTTCTCCAAAAGTTCTTTGGCTGAATCACTGTGACGTGCGACTGATATTCCTGCGCTCCAACCATCAGTCGTTTCCACGCGGAAACAATCGAATCACACTTTGAAGTGCCTTTTCGCTTCTTCGAGTAGCCGCGTGAATGCCGGCTCAACTTCGGCGAGTTTATCCAGTGCTAAATCAAATGGACCCAGCGCCTCTTCGATCGCGTCCTGCTCGATCGCATTAGCAAGGTGCTCCGCATCAAGAGTAACTGTGAGGAAGAAAGTGCCGTTCTTCTCAACGTCGAACCCTGTTTCTCGGACGACATTTTCTGCCTCAGCGCGGACAAAATTCCTCCAGGGCACCTTCCGGCCCTCTGCGTAATGGTCCGATATCCATCGGAAACCAAATGTGCCATTCCGTGCATGACACAGGCGCGTCACTTTGAAAAAATCATGCGTCCCCCTTGTCATCGTTCGCCTCGAGATCGTCGTCGGCTCCAACATCGAAATCGAAATAGCCAAGCCAACTCTCGTCATCTTCTTCCGTTTTGCCGGAAAGCTTCCAGTCGGGTGGGTTAAGCCAAAATCCATCTCCCTCGATGTCGAAGTTTCCTTGCCAATTCACTTTGTTCGCCCATTTCTCAGCCGTTTTCCCGAGAACTTTGAAAACTTCGGTGTCGAGCTCGAATCCCCGCCTGCCGGCCGCTTCAATGTCGGCAAGATGCCGAATAATGAGTGCATCTATCTCTCGCGATCCCATGCAGCCCTCCCTCAAAACTTGACTACGTGATTTGCAAACTGCAGCAGCAAGCGATCCGCAAAGCCGAGACCATTTGCCCGAGTCACCACTTCTTCGATAGCGTGCGCGACATTGGTCCATGTCGCATGGACGACTTGTTTCGGCGCGTAGATCGCAGGGGCGGCAGCCCCCGATGGTGTAAGGTAGACCACGCCAGCGTCCATAGCGCCCGCCCGCGCCCTAGCTTTCGCGTTTGCAAGCGCCAGATAGCGTTCGACCTGGTGCTCATTTTCGCGAGCGTAGACCTTTACTTCGATGAACATTAGGGCGCGGGCGCCCTCAAGGACAAGATCAACACGATTCTCCATGTCGCCTAGGGGATAGCTCTCCGTCACCACGGAGTAGACTCCACACCAAACCAAAGGGGAGAGAAATGGAACTTGACCCAACGGATTGAGCCTCCGCAGCCAAGCTCCAAGGATGGCGTTGCCGCGACCATGCGTCTGGCGCGCGTCGAGCAGCCAAGCGAGCACAGCAGCGTTGCGAATCTCGTTGCTTCCGAGGCCTGCGATGTTCCAAACATCCGCGAAATCACCGTTGTGCCATGCGATCTCGTGGAGCGGTCGGAATTTCCTAGCGAATTCAGAGAATCGAGTCGGGTCGGGCGGCAGCTCTAATTTTTCGATAACAGCTGCTTCGGCATCACTCCGCGGAGACGCCTAATCTCTCCGAGAAAGTTGCGAAGTTTATCAATGGTCGGCCGCTTATCCCCGCATCGAAGCGCGCGAAAGGCGGTCAAAAACGGTCCGAGGGTTTTTAGATCAACCTCCCTACCCATCTCATTCACTGTCCCAGATTAAAATAATCGGTAATTAGTCTAAGGCTGCGCCGTCCGAACCATTCCAACCGACCGATTGTTACAAAGAAAACATTCTCAGCGCCACGGATTCTTGGCCTCTCTAGACTGATTGCTTCCCTGCATGGACGTGGGGGTTTAAGGGATGGCTCGTCGGGAACGGTAAAAATGCTGGCGATTTTTCCGCAGTGCAAACGGTCGATCATGGCCGATTGTGTTGCAAAACGATTTTGGGCTCCGCAGCGAAGAATTCTTTTCTAAATCAAATTCGAATAGAGAATTTTGATTCAAAAATTCGGCCCTTCGGATTCTAATATTGCCCGTTTTTGGCGATCCGGCCGGGGTCGGCGACTTTTGCAACAAAATCGGCCCAAAGCTGACGTGCAAGAACTGCCGTCCAATGTCCGTTTTCGGGGGCAAAGCAGACGTCGATCTAAGCCATCATGCGCCTGGCCTCAGTGCCGCATAACGGGAGCGCGACGCAAGCGGCACGACTATTCCGTAATCTGTCATTAGGCGAATCCACTTCCCCGGTCCGCGCAGGGCTTTGCGAGTCTAAATTTTAGTTGAGGTTCGGCGCGAGGCTTTGTTACGAGTATTGCGGGTGGGGAGCCAGGTACCGAGCCCTATTTACCAGCTGCCTGGGCATTTCGAATCTCGACGGCCGCGGTGCCATTCACCCCGCGGAACAGTGCGCGGCTGGCTGAAAACTCATCCGCGATATGTAATTCTGAGAATACCCGTGGCATATTGAACTGGCAGACTGTTTTTGAGTGGACTCGCATGAGTCTTGATTGGATTATCCAACTCATCATCAATAACCGCGGTACGGCCTCCCCGTATATGCGGGCCATCAACCTTTTTGAATTTCAAATTGCTGTCACTGATTCAAAGTCATTTGAGGAGCTTGGTGTAGTGAAAAAAATCAATTGCGCTTCGAGCAAACTACTCCAGACCGCACGCATCTTTGCAGCAATAAGATTCTTGGAAACCATCGAATCAAAATTGCGCGAGCGCAATGCGGGTAACGCGGTTTCGATTAAGCAGTGTGGCGAAGACCGAGATTACCAAATGATTTTTGACGACGTCATTGCCCGGAACGGTGGATGGTGGCGAATACGACATTCGCCGTCAGTCAGAAGCTTCGACAACGGGATCAAATCCAGGCTTGAAGAGGCAGAAGCGGTAGCCAAGTATATCGATTTCTCCTATCGCTATGACAAATATCCAATCAAACCTCACCGTAGAGGAGGAAGAACCGCAGCTAAGTATGTCGTAAGGACAGCCCCTTCATTCGGCGCACCCGAAATGAAAAGGACCAAAAGCAAAGATCTTTGGTCCGAGTTCGGTTCGCCAGCGCCTTTTCTGTATCTGCTGCTAATTCAAGATTTTCCTTTAAAGCCGCTGAGGGTTGGTTCGGAAACTTTTTCCGATGACCTCCTGAAACAGGCAGAAGACGTCGCCACTCTTCGGCATTTCTTTCGGGCGTATCAACACCTGTGCGAAGTCCTCAATCGGCAAGGCTACAATTACGATATCCCGCGACTCGATATTAATTGCGATATTCCACAACTTAAGGCCCATCCATTCGAAGACGACGTTAAAGCAGCATTTGAACATCCAGAGGCCAAATCCGGAGCGTAGCTCCCGCCCATTCTGCGCAGCCTGAAGGTCAATTTACGTTTGACCGGTCGGCGCCGTGTCGACCGGTCACCGAAACGTCGGCGCTACCTGACAGTCTTCCAGAGGTCCACAATTCTTCGCCTCAATGCAAAAGGCGCCCATACCGGGTGCCGGCAGCTTACGGAGGCAAGAATGAACACTGTGACTATGAAACGCTATCGGCTGGAAGGAGTCGGCTCGATTGAATTTGCCGACGGACGGTCCGGGTCTCTTCGTGTTGTGCTCCACGTCGACGAAACCTTAAAAAATGAAAGCCGCATTGTCGGCCGCGCCGACTTGATTGCAGCAGCAGTTGCACAAGGCACCGCCGAACTATGCTTGGCGGACGGAGCCAGTCTTCTCGTTACAGTATCGGCGACGAAGAACAAGCGCCACGCGGCGATCAAGCCGCTCGCTCCGAGCTTGCCGGCCTTGGTAAACGACTCGGACGCGATTTCAATTTATATGGTCGCATCGGTCATGCTCATCATCAGCTTGGAGATGTCCGGTCAAGTTGCACTTCAAGTCCGCTCGTTCAACGGTGTAATTCCCGAGTTCGTAGAACTCTTGGGTGATGCTGCGCTGCTACAAGCAGCCCACGATTGTGAAAATGTAAGCATAGAGTTTTGCGGGTTGAGTTTTGACGCTCCGGTTTACGGCATGGATAAGGACACCGGCGCGCTTGTTATCGTGGCCGATCCGCTGTTCGAGGCGTTAGGGCGGCACGCAACGAAATCCCGGCAAAAACACTAACGCTCGAAGGGACGCGATCGCGGTCAGCCGCTATCGCGTCCCAATCTTTCTTGCATTTGAGCGTTCGGCAGCAAAACACCTCACGAGGCCACAATGAAGAGTCGTCACCCCGTCGGAATTGCAAATTCGAGAGAACCCCACCTCGTTGCGATTGACAGCGTCAAGTCCTACGACCGTCATGCTCGTCGACACAGCAAGACAAAGATCGAAAAGCTCAAGAAACTGCTCGGACATTACGGGCAAGTGGCGCCGATCATTGTCGATGATAACAATGTGATCATCAGCGGCCATGCCCTGCATGCGGCTATGCGCGAACTCGGCGCCGGCGAAATCGCCGCTGTTTCGATCGCCGGCCGCAGCAAATCCGAGATCAACGCGCTTCGGCTCGCCCTGAACCGGCTGCCCCTAGAGGCATCCTGGGACAACGAGAATCTACGCGCCGAATTTCAACAGTTTGCCGAACTCAGCTTCGACCTTGAGCTCACTGGCTTCGACGCCCCGGAAATTGATCAGATCCTCGAGCTCGACCTGCCCCAGCTCAACGTCGCCGAGGACGAGGCAGAAATTCCGTCGGTCGCCGAGATCGCCGTCTCTGCCAAGTGCGACATCTGGGAGTGCGGGCGACACCGCCTGGGCTGCGGCGATGCCCTCGATCAGGCGTTTGCCGATAGCGTCCTTGGCGGCGCCAAGGCTAACGTCAGTTTCGTCGACCCACCCTATAATGTCCCAATTGCAGGCTTCGTCTCGGGCAAAGGTCGCGTCCAGCATCGCGAATTCGTTCAGGCCGTCGGCGAGATGTCGCCTGAAGAATTCACGGCATTCTTGGCGGCAGCTCTGAAGGTCTTGAAGACGTCGAGCGCCTCGGGCGCGCTCATTTATGCGTGCATGGATTGGCGGCACGTGTTCGAGCTCATCGGCGCCGGCCGTCAATGCAGCCTGGAGCTTTTCAATCTCTGTGTTTGGGCCAAGACCAACGCGGGCATGGGTTCGCTTTACCGCAACCAGCATGAGCTGGTCTGTCTATTCAAGACTGGCCCAACCCAACATACCAATAACGTGGAACTCGGTCGTCACGGCCGCAACCGCTCGAATCTTTGGACCTACCGCGGTTTCAATGCCTTCGGTCAGGACCGAGACACCCTTCTAGCCAGCCGCCCGACCGTACAGCCCGTCTTGACGATCGCGGATGCGCTGCGCGACGTCACCAAGCGTGGCGACACTGTTCTCGATACCT
>Ga0187802_10000436_pt1 | contig 10182 bp, 10 predicted proteins | sample NC_wetland_sal_i_FD_130584 | JGI IMG/M metagenome (GOLD analysis project Ga0187802, IMG submission 130584) | Wetland sediment microbial communities from Neuse River Estuary, North Carolina, USA - Control_2 | ecosystem: Environmental > Aquatic > Freshwater > Wetlands > Sediment | place: USA... | reverse complement strand
CCGCAAAAATCTCCGAATATCCTTGAACACCCCCGCCAACATCTCCTCCGTCAATTTCCCCGTAAACGTATTCTGCTGGCTAGGATGGTAAGACGCAAAAAGCCGCGGCAAATCTCCCGGCAATCGATAGGTCGCTCCATGACGAAACGGAAATTCCGCCAGGCTCCGAATCTCCCCGCGCTCCTTCAGCAATCCCAGGTACGCCCGCATCGCAATGCTCCCCAGCGCCAGAATCGCCCGCGGACGAATCAGTTCCAGCTCTCGCTCGAAATACGGCCGGCAATTCGCGAGCTCCGACGGCAGCGGCTTATTCGCGGGCGGTGCGCACCGCACCGTCGCCGCAATATACGCATCCTTCAATCGAAGCCCGTCATCCCGGTCCGTGGACGTCGCCTGATTCGCAAACCCCGCGCGAAAAAGCGCCTGGTAAAGAAAATCTCCAGACCGGTCCCCAGTGAATACGCGCCCCGTCCGATTCCCGCCATGCGCCGCCGGCGCAAGCCCCAGGATCAGCAGCCCCGCACGCGCATCGCCGAAGCCCGGCACCGGCTTGCCCCAATATTGGCACTCGCGAAACGCCCGCCGTTTTTCCCGCGCGATTTTCTCGCGATAGCGCACCAACCGCGGACACTTCCGGCAGCGCACAATCTCCTCGTTCAATTGTTCAAGCTCGTTCATCGCCGCGCCCCGCGAAACCTGCCACGAAACCGCCGCCGCTCCCGCCACATCTATTCACTCAGCCGCCGCGCCCAACGGAAATCTTTGCGCCCGGCCCATTTTCCACTAGGATAGTTCTGTCGGCGTCCTTCCGAGCCGCCAGCCACGGAGACGCCACTCCCCGGAGCCATCAACCACATGCCCAGCACCCGCGAAAAAATCTTCATCGTCGAATCCGACGTCCACAGCCGCGAAAATCTGCACATCGCCTTGCAAACTGCGGGCTATGACGTTCGCGCGCTCGCCTCCCCCTCCGACGCTCTCGACGCCATCCACGAATCCGCCCCCGATATTCTCCTCCTCGGCGCGAGCCTCCGCGATTCTAGCGCCCGCGAATTCATCGCCACTATCCGCGGCGCCGCTGCCACCGAATCCATTCGCCTTCTCCTCCTCGTCGGCGGAGCCCCTGAAGAGCGCACCGCGGCTCTCGATCTCGGTGCCGATGACGCTATCTCCCGCCCCTGGGACTCGGCCGAACTTCTCGCCCGCGTTCGCATTCAGTTGCGCGTCTCCCGCGCCCAGCAGCAGCTCCGCGACAAAATGCGCATCGCCGACGAAGGCCAGCAAATCGCCCACACCGCCTTCGAGGCCCTGGCCGTCACCGAAAAAATGACCAGCGACGCCTTCACCCTCGATCGCGGCCTCAAGATCGGCTTTGCCGCCATCTTCGCCATCGCTGTCATCATGGCCGGCATTTATTTCCTCTTCGCCCGCAGCGCCCAGAAAGAAACCCTGCGCGCCAACGCCACCATCGCCCGCCTCGAAGGCGGCCTCACCCGCCAGCAGAATTTGATCGCCGAGGCCCGCAAGCTCCGTGGCGGCCAGTCTGCCCCGGACGCGCCCGCGGACAAAGCCGAGCTGAAAAAACAGGCCGACGATCTAAAAGCCAAAATGGCCAGCGGCGATTCCGGCAACGTCGCCGATCTTCAAAAGCAGCTCGAAGAAACCAACAGTCGCCTGAAGCGCATCGAGGAAGAAGGCTCCGGCGCGAAAAGCCTGATCCCCGCCGACGTTCAGAGCGTCTGCCTGCTCCACGTCGCCGTCGCCTTTCGCCAGCAATCCAGCGGCAAGCGCCTCCGTTACGGGGGACTAAACGAAAAAGGCGAGCCCCTCCAGGATAGCGACGGCAATCCCATCCTCACCCTCGACGGCCGCGGCCCCGAAGTCAAATTCGATATTTTCGGCACCGCCTTCCTCGTCAGCTCCGCCGGCCGCGTGCTCACCAATCGCCACGTCGCCGAGCCCTGGTGGAAAAATGACGAGCTCAACGACCTCACCAGCCAGGGCTTTCAGCCTGAAATCTCCGCCATCCGCGCCTATTTCCCCGGCGACCCGCGCGCCTTCCACGCCGAAATTCAGGATATCTCCAAAGAAACCGACCTCGCCACCATGCGCCTCGATTTGCAGGACCTCAAGCGCGCCGCCCTCGCCATCGACGCCGGCAAGGCCGCCGCCTCCCCCGGCGAATCCATCGTTGTTATGGGTTACGCCACCGGCCTCGCCGCCATCCTCGCGCGCACCGATGAAGACACCGCCAAGCAAATCATCTCCCAGAGCGGCGGCGACGTCTCCCAAATCCTCGACGAGCTCGCTCACCGCAACCTCATCCGACCGCTCATCACCCAGGGCCACATCGGCGATATTCTCCCCGATAAAATCGTCTTCGACGCCCAGACCACTTCCGGCGGCTCCGGCGGCCCCGTCTTCAATCGCCAGGGAAAAGTAATCGGCGTCACCTACGCCATCCTAAAAGATTTCGGCGGCTCCAATTTCGGCATCCCCATCCGCTTCTCCCAACCCCTCCTCGCTCAGTAGCCTTGAGTGGCACAGACACTCCTGTCTGTGCTCTTCCGTTCCCGCCCGTCCTCTCCCGTGCACAATTTCTGCCATGAGCAGTCACCCCGTCGTACCGTCAGCCTTAAGTGGCACAGACACTCCTGTCTGCGCTCTTCCGTTCGCAAGCCGAGCAATCACCAATCTCATCGTCGTGCCACCACCAGTAATTTCACCACCTGCCTTGTTCCGCGTTTTCCCCATGCCACCACCTCCAACCTCTCGCAGATTGACATTTCCCCCCTCTCAGGCGCCACATCTCCCCCCGCCTCCCCCGCTCCCTGTCCTCCTGTATTTCTCCGCGCTCTCTGTGTTAAGCCCCCTTCAAACCACCCTCCCATCAAGAATCCCCGTCCCCATCTCAAATTTCAAATCCTCAAATTCGAAATGAATCTTCCCCGCTCCTCAAATTGACATCCCCCGCCCTCCCGCCTACCATACCCGCAGCGATTTTCCCCAAGCCGCACGGGGCGCAGCCGCAGTCCTTGCACATGGAAACCAGCACACGCTCGAAAAATATCCTCGACCGCATTGTCGCGGCCCGCCGCGAATCCATCGCCCACCGCAAACGTGTGCTCCCCGATGTGGCGCTGAAAATCGCCGTCGAAAAAAAAGTTCCGCCCCCGCGCGATTTCCCCGCCGCCCTCTCCCGCGATGCCATCAATATCATCGCCGAGCTAAAGAAAGCCTCTCCCTCCCGCGGCGTCATCCGCGAGGAATACGCCCCCGCCGTCCTCGCCGCCACCCTAGAGCAAGCAGGCGCCGCAGCCCTCTCCGTCCTCACCGAAGAAGATTTCTTCTCCGGATCCCTCGCCGACTTGAAAGAAGCCTCCCGCGCCACGAAAATTCCCATCCTCCGCAAGGACTTCATCATTGACCCCTGGCAAGTCTGGGAAACGCGCGCCTCCGGCGCCGACTCTTTTCTCCTGATTGCCGCCATCTTGCCCGACGCGCTCCTCCGCGAGCTTCTCGAGCTCGGCCGCTCCCTCAAAATGGAGCCGCTCGTCGAAGTCCACACCCGCGAAGAGCTCGACCGCGCCATCGCCGCCCGCGCCCGCATTATCGGCATCAATAATCGCGACCTCCGCGATTTCCAGGTCCACCTCGAAACCTCCCTCTCCCTAGCCGATGCCATCCCGGAAGACTCGATCGCCGTCAGCGAGTCCGGCCTGCGCACCCACGACGATCTCGCCCGTCTCCGCCGCGCTGGCTTCGATGCCTTCCTAATCGGCGAGCACCTCATGAGCGGCCCCGACACCGCCTCCTCCATGCAAGCCCTGCTTCAGCCGCTCGGGAAGGGAATCTGAAGCCAAATGGGCCTGCCCAACAAAAAAGTCCACACGCCCGCACCCTTGCACATTCATCCCCGCCTGCCTAAGATGATGAGCGTGCACCCATCATCACAATTCGCCGCCGCACTACTGCGAGCCCAGTTCCGCTTACCGCCAGCCTTAAGTGACACAGACACTCCTGTCTGTGCTCTCCCGTTCGCTAGTCCATCCATCGGCAGCCACACGGTCGTACCGCCAGCACCCCGAACGCCCGCCAGCTGTTTGGAGTGCCGTGTGCCCGCCGTGGAAGGGCGGGGATTCATCCCCGCCGTAAGTGCCCCCCTTAACCGGGCTTCAGCCCCTGAAGCCAAGCTCCGAGCGCCCTCCCGCGAGTACCGACTAGATGCTTCCGACAAAATTTCTAATAGCAAACTTGGTCGAATTGCGTCACCCGCATATCCATCAAAACAAAGAACATCACATAATCCTAATAGCAAACTTTTCGTGTTTTCGTGCAAAATGCCGCTTTCTACCGCGCAATTCACAGATAACCCCATGATTCAAAAGCCTTTCGCACAATTTTCGGCACCCTCTCACCCCCCCGGAGCGGCATGGTAAAAGTCAAAATCTGCGGCATCACCAATTGGACCGACGCCCGCCGCGCCGTCGAAGCCGGAGCGGATTTCCTCGGCTTCAATTTCTATCCCCCCAGCCCCCGCTATATCCCCCCCGCCAAAGCGCGCAAGATCGTCCGCCGCCTCCCAAAGCAGGTCACCATCGTCGGCGTGTTCGTCAACGCGCCCGAAGAAAAAATTCTCGCCATCGCCCGCTCCGTCGGCCTCGACTACCTCCAACTTCACGGCGAAGAATCGCCCACCTTAATCTCGCGCCTCAAGCGCTCCTACCCGGTAATCAAAGCCGTCCGCGTCCGAAATTCCTTCCGCCCCGCCCAACTCGTTCCCTTCAAGCGCGCCGCCGCCCTCCTTCTCGACGCCTACCACCCACGCCGCCACGGCGGCACAGGCAGAAAATTCGATTGGGGCATTGCGCGCCGCGCCAGCCGCACCGGCCGAATATTCCTCGCCGGAGGCCTCACGCCACTAAATGTCGCGCAAGCCATCCGCGCCGCCGGCCCCTACGCGGTTGATATTTGCAGCGGGGTCGAATCGAAGCCCGGAAAAAAAGATCCCGCGCGCGTCGAATCCCTCATGCGCGCCGTGCGCACCGCGCGACGGAGGCGGCCATGAGCGCCATTGCGCAGCCCGTCCCCGATTCCCGCGGACGCTACGGCCCCTATGGCGGCCGCTACGTTCCGGAAACTCTTGTCGCTCCTCTCGAGGAGCTCGAGCAAGCCTACGCAGCCGCGCAAGCCGACCCGCATTTTCGCGCCGAGCTCGATTCGCTCCTCCATAATTTCGCCGGCCGTTCCACGCCCCTGCAATTTGCCTCCCGCCTCACGGAACATCTCGGCGGCGCGCGCATTTACCTAAAACGCGAAGACCTGCTCCACACCGGCGCGCACAAAATCAATAACGCGATTGGCCAGGGCCTGCTCGCCGCGCGCATGGGCAAGAAACGAGTGGTTGCTGAGACCGGCGCCGGCCAGCACGGCGTCGCCACCGCAACCGTCGCCGCCCGCCTCGGTCTTTCCTGCACCATCTACATGGGCACCGAGGACATGGAGCGCCAGCGCCTCAATGTTTTCCGCATGCGTCTTCTCGGCGCCGAAGTCGTTGGCGTCGATTCCGGCAGCCGCACACTCAAAGACGCCATCAACGAAGCCATGCGCGACTGGGTCACCAACGTGCGCAACTCTCACTATCTTCTCGGCTCTGTTCTTGGCGCGCATCCCTATCCCCAAATCGTCCGCGATTTCCAAAAAATCATCGGCGAGGAAGCCCGCGAACAAATTCTGCGCGCCGAAAAACGCCTCCCGAATCATCTCTATGCCTGCGTCGGCGGCGGCTCGAATTCCATCGGCCTCTTCCACGCTTTTCTCGACGACGCCGCGGTGAAAATGCTCGGCGTCGAAGCCGGAGGCCGCGGCAAATCGCTCGGCGAACATGCCGCGCGTCTCGCCGCCGCCGAGGGTTTCTCAGGTGCGCGCCCCGGCGTCTTGCAGGGCACCTACACCTACTTGTTGCAAACCACCGACGGCCAAATCTCCAGCACTCATTCCATCTCCGCCGGTCTCGACTATCCCGCCGTCGGCCCCGAGCACGCCTGGCTCGCTGAACAAGGCCGCGCCCAGTACACCGCCGTCTCCGACGATGATGCTATCCAGGCCGCGCGAACCCTCTCTCGCGTCGAAGGAATTATTCCCGCGCTCGAATCCGCGCACGCCATCGCCGAGCTGATTCATCGCATCCCCAAGATGAAGAAAGACGAAATCGTGATCCTCAATCTCTCCGGCCGGGGCGACAAGGACATGGAAACCCTCTCCCGCTATGTCTGAACCCGCCATTTCAAAATCCGCCGCGGCCCGTTCGGCCGGTCAACCGGGCGCCCCGCCTTCCAGCGGCTCCGCCACGCGCCAGCCCGCTGCTCCCAGCGGAAGAATTTCGCGCCGCTTCCAGGAACTCTCCGCTGCCGCCGAAATGGGAATCGTCGCTTACATTACCGCCGGCGATCCTTCGCTCGAAGCCAGCGAGAAAATCGTTCTAGCTGCCGCCCAGGCTGGCGCCGACGTAATCGAACTCGGCGTGCCCTTCAGCGATCCCGTCGCCGATGGGCCCACCATTCAACGCGCGAGCGAGCGCGCCTTGCGCAGCGGAACCACCCTTGCCTCCATCCTCGATCTCGTCAAGCGCCTCCGCACTCACACTGCCGTCCCGCTCATCCTCTTCAGCTACTTCAACCCGCTCTTGCAAATGGGCCTCGAAAAATTTGCCGATGCCGCCGCCGCAGCCGGAGCCGATGGCGTCCTCGCCACCGATTTGACCCTCGAAGAAGCCTCCGCCTATCGCGGCATCCTCCATGCCCGCGGCCTCGACACAATTTTCCTCGGCGCCCCCACCTCCACGGACGCCCGGCTCAAGCAGATCGCCGAGTCCTCGACCGGCTTCCTCTACTTGATTTCACGCACCGGCGTCACCGGCGAACGCGATGCGCTTCCCGCCGATTTGCCGGCCATGGTGCGCCGCGCGCGCAAATTTACCGCGCTTCCGATCGCCGTCGGCTTCGGCATCTCGCTTCCAACGCACGTCACGCTCCTCGGCGGCATCGCCGACGCCGCCGTGGTCGGCTCGGCCCTCGTGGCCGAAATTGAAAAATCCTCTTCGGCCGACGCCGCCGCCGCGGCCGTCGCCGCGCGCGTTCGCACCCTGAAAAGCGCCGCGCGCGAGGGCGTCAGCAAGCGCTCGAAGAATCCCGGGAATTCAGGAGAGATAGATGGATAAGCGCGTAGCCAACGCCGATGTCGCCATCGCCAAAATCCAGGATGGCGTGACGATTCTGCTTGGCGGCTTCGGCCTCTGCGGCATCCCCGAAAATTTGATCGCCGCGCTTCGCCGGAAAGGCTCGAAAAATCTCACCCTCGTCTCAAACAACGCCGGCGTGGATGATTTCGGCATTGGCCTGCTGCTTCAGACCAGGCAAGTGAAGAAAATGATCGCGAGCTACGTCGGTGAAAATAAAACCTTCGAGCAGCTCGCCCTCAAGAAAGAGCTCGATGTCGAATTGAATCCGCAGGGAACGCTGGCCGAACGCATTCGTGCCGGCGGCGCCGGCATCCCGGCTTTCTACACGCCCACCGGCTACGGCACGATGGCCGCGGAAGGAAAAGAAATTCGCGATTTCAATGGCCGCCCCCACGTCCTGATTCCCGCGCTCCGCGGCGATTTCGCTTTCATCAAAGCATGGAAGGGCGACCGCTGGGGCAATCTCGTCTACCGCAAGACCGCGCGGAATTACAACGCCGTGATGGCCACGGCGGCCGATTACGTCATCGCCGAAGTCGAGCAGATTGTCGAGCTCGGCAAGCTCGACCCCGATTGCGTCCACACGCCGGGTATTTTCGTGGATGCGATTTTTCAGGGAACGAATTACGAAAAGCGCATCGAACGCCGCACCGTGAGAAAGCGTTAGGAGGTACCCATGCCCCAGGAAGTTGACAAGCGCGAAGTCATCGCCCGCCGCGTGGCCCGCGAGCTCCGCGACGGCTACTACGTGAATCTCGGCATCGGCCTGCCGACCCTCATCCCGAATTATTTGCCCCCCGGCATCGAAGTCGTCCTGCAATCCGAAAATGGCATGCTCGGCGTGGGCGCCTATCCCTATGAAGGCGAGGAAGACGCCGACCTGATCAATGCCGGCAAAGAGACCGTCACGGAAATTCCCGGCTGCTGCTATTTTTCGAGCGCGGAATCCTTCGGCATGATTCGCGGCGGACGAGTCAACCTCACTGTGCTGGGCGCGCTCCAGGTGGATGAAAAAGGCAACCTCGCCAACTGGGCCATCCCCGGAAAAATGCTGAAAGGCATGGGCGGCGCCATGGATCTCGTGGCCGGCGCGAAACGCGTCATCATCGCCATGGAGCACACCACCAAGGAAGGCGATCACAAAATCGTGAAGCAGTGCACCCTGCCGCTCACGGGCGTGGGCGTGGTGAACTTGATCGTCACCGAACTGGCGGTGATCGAAATCACCCCGGAGGGGCTGCTGCTGCGAGAAGTCGCTCCCGGTGTCACGCCCGAAGATGTTCAAAAGGCAACCGGGCCAGCTTTGCGACGCGCGCCCGATTTGAAAACCATGTCCGCGTGACGGCGAGGCGCGAAAAAAGATAACTCTTGCGTCCCGCGCTCATGCGCGCCGGCCGCGACCTGGGATAACATTCACAATACGGGGTCTCCAAGGAGAGGCGATGGAGCCGCATTCGATCGTCGTGGTCAGTCTGCACAGTCCGAAAGAAAAACTCTGGGGCGAATTGGTTGACGTTTCAAACGCCGGGGTCACTCTGCGCGGAATCGATTTGAGCTCATTTGATGATTTTGTCCGCCAGGTGCTCCACCCCGACGGCGACCGAATGGGTTTACCGACGCTATTCTTTCCCATGCTGCGCATCGAGCGCATTGCGCTCGACGAAGCCCGCGGATCCATTCCCTCCCTTGCCGAAGTGTTCGAGAGGAAAGTGGGCCGCTCGCTCGGGGAGTATCTGGCACAATTTGCCTGAACAGGCTTCGCGCGCCGCTGGCTGGACAATTTCATGAACGGCCGAATACTCACTGTCCCCAACCAGCTCACGTTCCTGCGTCTCGCTTTCCTTCCATTTTTCATAATTGCAATCCATTATGACCGGTACCTCTTGGCGCTCGGCATCCTCGTCGCCGCAGGCTTGAGCGATGGCCTCGATGGATTGCTCGCTCGAGGCCTTAACCAGAAGACCCCCCTCGGCGCATATCTCGATCCCATCGCCGATAAGCTCCTGATGTCTTCGTCCTACCTCATTTTGGCGCTGCATGGAAAAATCAAGTGGTGGCTTGTGATTCTTGTGCTGGGACGCGACGTGCTGTTGCTCGTCGCCGCTGCGGTGATACTGATTACGGTGGGCTACCGCCCGTTTCCGCCGAGCCTCTACGGCAAGGCGACAACCTTCTTCGAGATCCTTTTGATTGTGCTAGTTCTCGTGCTGGCGGTGTGGCACAACCACACGCTGTGGATTGCCCGGCAATTGTGCAGCTACCTGGTCGCAGCCTTCGTAATTTTCTCAGGCTTTCATTACAGCATCGTCGTCTCGCGCCGGCTTCACGCCGGCGGATGACGCATCCGCCGCGCAATCCTCAGCCCGCGAGAAAAAGTCCGCGCACCACCATCGCGATGCTCGCAATCACCACCCCCCCCGTCGCCCACCCAAGCATTTGCGCCCGCTTCCGTTCCTCCGGCGAAACCGGCGCCCGGTCCGCCATGATTTTGCCGAGACCGAACCCTGCAACCAACCCGCCGAAATGCGCGAAGTTGTCGATCCCCGGGAATATCAATCCCCACACGGCAATATAAATCAGCCACCGGATAATCTGGCTGCGCAGCATTTGCATGGCCGCGCTTCGCCGCCCCGTCGTAATCGCAAGCATCACGCCAATCAGGCCAAGCAAAGCGCCCGACCCGCCCACGCTGAAATGGCCGCGCAAACTGCTGAGCACGTAGCCCGCGATGCCCGTAAACACATATATGAATAAGAAGCGCGCCGAGCCGTACAGCTCCTCGATTTGCGGCCCCACGTCCATCAGCACCCACATATTGAAGATGATGTGCATCAGGCTGCCGTGCAGAAACACAGCCATCACGAATCGCCACGGCTGCGCAAGATTGACTGGAAGCGGCAGCGACGCCCCCAGGCGCTGGAGCACATCTCCGTTGATCCCTT
>Ga0187802_10000435_pt1 | contig 10185 bp, 7 predicted proteins | sample NC_wetland_sal_i_FD_130584 | JGI IMG/M metagenome (GOLD analysis project Ga0187802, IMG submission 130584) | Wetland sediment microbial communities from Neuse River Estuary, North Carolina, USA - Control_2 | ecosystem: Environmental > Aquatic > Freshwater > Wetlands > Sediment | place: USA... | reverse complement strand
GCAGGTCCGAAGTTTAATATGGCAGACAGCCTGGGCAGCCGATCATTTGGACGCTTATCAGGATGGCAGCTTGCCCGACCTCCCACTTCAGTTGATCGCCAAAGTGGCGACATCTGAGACTGTGTACAGGGTTGTGACTGAGGCTGCGCAAATTTTTGGCGGCATGGGAGTAATGCGTGAATTGCCAATGCAGAAATATGTTCGCGACGCCTTGATCTTCCTCCATTCTGAACATGCCAATGACGTCGCGCGTTTGAAGATCGCAGAACATCTCGCCAGATGGCGACGCCTACAGGCCGACAGGCAGGGAGAATAAGTTCAGCGAGACATCCCGCGTTCGCCTGTTGCCAACGCGGGCATTGCCGTCGATTAGGAACCTCGCAGAAATCCGGCTTTGGGTTGTAAGTCCCTGGCACCTCGGCAGAGGGCCCGGGCATCATGGGTTGAAGATTGACTGCCATTCCGCACGGGCCTTCTCCATGTCGGCTGTTGTTACTTTGTCCCAGTCGATCTTGATGACGTTCAGACTCTCAATTGGCGGCGCATACAGGGGATTTGGACTTACGAATCCATTGCGCCCCGACATCATAGCCTCGTTTTCGACCATGATTCTTTGGCCGACATCCGACAGCATGAAATCGATCCATAGCTTCGCTGCCGCAGGGTGTGGGGCAGCGGCGAGTATGAACATGGCTTGCGGCAGCAAGACAGCTCCCTCTTTAGGGAGCAAAAACTTGAGTTTTGCTCCACGTTCGTTGACTTGGAAAGCACGAGTCGGCATGCCCGAAAAGGAGATCAAATCTTGCCCGGTAACGAGCTGCCGAGCGATCAGCTCGGAACGGACCAGATAGACCGGTTTCATCTCGGCCAACCGAGTGAAGTAGTCGGTTCCGAACACCAAGCGCAGTCCCATATAAGTTGCTAAATAGGTTTCCGATTTCGTCGCATCGCCGACGCTCAACCGGCCGTCGGCGACTGCGCCAACTAAATCTTTCCAAGACGATCCTTTGAATTCCAGCTTTTCGGAATTCCACATCGGGACGAAGACGTAAGCACCATTGAAGGCGTAGTATCCGTCCTTGCCGAGGCCCTTTGCGAACGCCGCTCGATAATATTGATATTGTGGCGAGTCATACTGCATAATTTGGCCAGCCTTGACCTTCGCATTCACCCAAGGCAATGACGCTACTGCAGCGACATCCATCGTCACCCGACCGGCGGAAAGTTCTTGTTCGACCCGGGTCACCATGCCACTCGTGCTGGATAAGCTGTAATTAACTGCAAAATCCGCCGGCAACCCATAGTACTGGCGAAATGCTGTCGCCAGTTTAGCGTTGGTGTCCGATTGTATTATGGTGTCCCAATAACTGACACTACCTTCCTTTAGCGCTGTTGAAATTAATGCCTGCAATGCCTCCCGATGCGCAGCATCGACGTCGGTTAGAGCTTGCGGTTCAGCCACTGCAGGGAGTACTTGCGCGGACAGCGCGAACAGCAGCGCCGTGGTCAATTTCCCGAGCAAACTTGTCATGGCGTTCTCCTGTTGCAACTTTTTGCCTAAGCGGCGGACTTCCCTCGCTAAGCCGGGTCCTAAGTGATGTCGCGCGCGAAGACGAGGCACTCCTCCGGTCTGATGCTGATGGTGACGCGGTCACCCAACTGAATTACCGCGTCGCCGGGGCCGATCGCGTGCATATGAAAGGGTCCAACCGCCACGATGCAATCCTGGAACTTACCTAGATAGACGCATGCCTCGACGATACCCTCATATTGATTGGTCTCCGGGCCATTGCGTTCACCGGCATTGGATGGACGCAGGCTGACGCGCTCACTCCGAAATGCCAGCGTTACCGCCATACCGTGCTTTGGCGACGCATTACCATGCCAGAAACTTCGCAGACTTACGCCGTTGACGGATACGCCGATCAGCTGCCCAGCAGTGTGTCCTTTTGGCGCCGGAGCACCTGCCTCACTAACCCAGGCAATTTCCCCTTCGTACAAGTTGTCGAATCCGACGAAGCCCGCAACAAACGGCGTTTTCGGATTAGTGAAGAGCTCGCGCGGAGAGGCCATCGCCTCGATCCGCCCATGATTCATGACGATAACGATATCGGACAGCGCGAGCGCTTCTTCCTGATCATGCGTAACGTAGATAGCTGTGAAACCAAGGCGGTGCTGCAGGAGCTTGAGTTCGGTGCGCATCTGCTGCCGCAGCGTCGCATCGAGATTCGATAACGGTTCGTCGAACAACACCAGACGCGGCTCGTGCACGATGGCTCGCGCCAGTGCCACCCGTTGTTGCTGCCCACCGCTCAAGTTCGTCGCAGGACGATCGGCTAATCCGTCTAACCCGACCAACTTTAAAACGTCATGAATGCGAGATTTGATCTCTCTTATCGGAACGCCCCTGATTTTAAGTGGGAAGCCGACATTCTGGCCGACCGTCATGTGCGGCCACACCGCGTAAGACTGGAATACCATCCCGATCTGTCGTCGCTCCGAGGGAATGTCGATCATACTTTCACTGTCAAAAACTACCGTGTCACCGATACTGATGCGTCCAGCGTCGGGCGTTTCCAGCCCAGCAATCGAGCGAAGCATCGTTGTCTTGCCGCAGCCGCTGGGGCCAAGCAGCGAGACGGTACAGCCAAGCGGAACGTCGAAATCGATCCCCTGTAGCGCTGGAACTGACCCGAACGTTTTGCGAATCGCGGTTACGCGTACAAATGCTGGGCCGCTCTCTGCGGCACGCATGCAGTCGACGGTCGTTGCAACGATACTCGCCATTTAATCTTCCACAAACGAGCTATGGGTCCATCGCGACAACAAAAATGCAGCACCGAGCAGCATGGCTTGCACCATCGCCAGCGTTGCCACTAGTGCAAAATCCCTCTCACCCAGCGCGATCATCGCCACACTGATCGTTTCTGTTCCCTGCGCATACAGAAGGATCGTCGATCCGAGCTCGCGAATAAATATCACGAACAGCATCAGCCAAGCGGCTGTTACGCCAGGCTTAACGAGCGGCAGCAAGACCGCGGTCATGCTCTGCAGCCACGTCGCTCCGCTGACGCGAGCGCTTTCTTCAAGTTCAGAATTGATCGATAGCAGCATCGCTGAAATGCCACGCATCGAGAATGGAAAAAATCTAGCCACGTAAGCCAACAAGATAATCCAAAGCGTAGAGTAAAGCGGAGTGCGGATCAGCAGAATAAGTACGCCCAATCCAAGAATGATCCCAGGTATGCCGAGTGGCAGCGATAAAATAGCGTCCAAGATCGACTGGAATTTTCGGTTTCCTCGATGCAGATAATATGATTGGAGGAAACTTAGCACGACGCCGATCGTTGCGCCGAGCACCGCCACGATCAAACTGTTCGTAATCGCGCGTCGCGCAAGGTCGTTATGAAAAAGTATCTCGTCATAGTTGCCAAATGTAAGCTGCGTCACGTCAGGCCAACCGGTCCAAAGACGGGAGACCGATACTAATATGAGCGCGATCATCGGCAACACGACGCCACTCACGATGTAGAACAACTCAAACGCCAGCGCAGCTATCCGCCACTTTCGCAACCGAACGAGACGTGGGCGATATCCCTTTCCCGAAACAGTGACGAAGCTGCGGCGGCGCATATAGACACGTTGCAAAATGCTGAACATTACCGTGATTACCATCACGAGCACGCCAATTGCCGCAGCTGTGCCGTAGTCCGACGGATATTGGACAAGCGTAAATACTCGAGTGGGGACGGTTTGAATGGCCCGCGGTGATGCCAAAGCCAACGGGACGTCGAACAAACCCGAGCTGGTCACGAATACGATCAGCGCGCCGGACAAGAGTGCAGGCATCATCAGGGGCGCGGTGATGTAACGGGTCGTCTGCCAAAGGCCGGCGCCATGCACTCGCGCCGCGTCCTCAAGTGCCGGGTCCATGCGGCGCATCGGGCCGATCACAAGCAGGTATACATACGGCGTGTAAAACAGCGATAGCACCCAGGTGACGCCCCACAGCGAGTAAATGTTGAGGAAATCGTCTGGGCCCGACAAATACCGACTAACTAGATGATTGAGCAGGCCCTCGTTTGGTGCGGCAAGACTGATCCAGCTCATCGCACCCACATAGGGAGATAGGAAAAACGGCACCACGTTGAGCGTGTCGAGCCATTTACGGCCCGGCGTATCGGTACGCGCCACGATCCAGGCGAGGCCGAGCCCGAATATGCAACTGAGAACAGTCGCGCCGGTGCCGGTCATCACCGTATTGAAAACGGCGCTGCGGAATCGGTGGTCGCTCAGAATGGCGGTGAAATTTTGCAATGAGAGTGAGCCGGCCTGCGCGACGATGAGGCTTCGCACGATGGTTGCCACGAACGGGCCAGCGACCAGGATCACGCCAATGAAAACGGCCAGGCCGGGAAGCAGGTGCGGGGCGAATATCGATGGCCAACTGATACGGTGCCGACCAATCGTCAACAATCGCAATCGAAGGCTATCGATCCACTTTTGCAAGTGGGCAGCGGTTAAGCTACCAGTCGAGCCGCCGGACGCCCATTGCTTGCTACTCGATTTGTTAGCATCCAGCATAGCTGCACTCTGGTTCAGTTTGAGCATCCGCGCAGTGCGACCGACCCTGCGAAGCTAAACGCCACTTAGTAGTTTCGCGCGCTTCTCTGACACGCCAGCAACTTCGCCACTCCAACTTGACTGCGGTTACCTCTTTCAGATTTGCATCGAGCAAGACCGGACCGACCATTGGAACGTGCGCTTTCCCCTATCTCGGCCCAATGCCGCGCGCCCCACAGGCGGAGAGACCACCATCAAGAAGGAGCGTCTGTCCCGTTATGTACGCCGCCGCCGGGCCTACTAAGTAGCGCACTGCGGCGGCCACCTCCTCAGCAGTGCCAAAGCGGTGCAAAGGAACGCGGCTCAGGATGCCCTGTCGAATCTGTGGATCGGCGAGGATCGAAGCGCGTGATGGCGTATCGATCGTGCCGGGCGCAACGGCATTGACCCGTATGCCGTGCTCAGCCCACTCGACGGCTAACATCTTCGTCATGTGGATGATGGCGGCCTTGGAGATGCCGTAGACTGAAACGCCGGCGTAACCGACAACTCCATGGGTCGAGGCAAGATTGACGATACAACCTGGCGCGTGATGCGCAATGAAATGCCGGCCAACCTTCTGGCACACAAAAAAAGTGCCAGTAAGATTGGTCTCAATCACGGCATTCCAGTCTTCCAAAGTAACATCGAGTGCCGCTTTGCGAAGCGGAATAGCGGCGTTGTTGACTACGACATCGAGTTGATCGAATGCTGTGATTGCGGCATTGGTCGCTCGCTCGACGCTAGCAGGTGAACGGAGGTCGAGCGCTACTGGCACGGCGCGGCCGCCGATTGCTTCGATTTTTGCTACCACACTGGCGAGATTGTCGACTCGTCTGGCCGATACGATTACATCGAATCCATCGTTGGCCAAGTCCAACGCAATTGCTGCGCCAATGCCATAAGACGCGCCTGTTATGAACGCTGTTCTCCTGCGCGGGGAAAGTGGTGCCTGCATTCCGTCTCCCCTCCTTAATCTCGATGAGCGCGCGATCGCAATTGCATTGCTACGCGCGGATTTGGGAGCGTGGCATAACCCCAGTCAGGATCCGAACCACTTCTTCTGCTGCGCCACGCCGCAATTCAATTTCGGCTTCCTCTGACTTCCATGCGATATGCGGAGACAGCAGAATGCGCTCCTCGCGCAACAATTCGTCATCGCGAGGCAATGGCTCTGTCACGAAGGTATCGAGAGCTGCGCCGGCAAGATGCCCCTCACGGATGACGCGCAACAAAGCCGACACATTGACGATTCCACCGCGGCTCGCATTGATGACGAAAGCGCCGCGTTTTATTTTACGCAGCGCCGTCTCGTTCAGCATGTCCGCCGTTTCAGCGGTCAATGGCACGTGTAGGGACAAGACATCCACTTCGCGAAGCAATTCGTCCAGGCTCGAGACAACCTCCGTGCGCGAGCCAAGCTGGTGTGATCCTTGCTTGTACCAGGGGTCATAGATCTTGACCGAGCCAAAGATTCGCCGAGCCCGATCCTCTAGAATCCTGCCGATCTGACCAAAACCGATAATGCCAAGGACGCAGGTTGAGGGGCGACGAAGAGCTGGCGGGTTCTTTCCGCGCCAGGCGCCGGACCGGACCGAACGATCCCAATAGTTCAATGCGCGCAGCAATGCCAAGCAGCAGCTGAGCACATGCACTGCGACCTCTTCGATGCAATAGTCGGGGACGTTGCAAACAACGATTTGCCTCGTAGCCGCCGCCTGAAGATCGACGTTATCGACACCGATGCCGTAGCGCACCACCCCCTGGCAGGCGGTGAGTCGCGTCAAGCGCTGGTTATTGAGCTTGTTGAAGGCGCCAAGGAGAATACCGCGCGGGCTAAGAGCCACTAGCTGATCGTCACTGAAGTTGTTGGCGTCTACAAGTCGAATGCCGGCGCGAGTAAGGATCGCTCTCTCTATGTCGAGATTGCGGAACAGATGCCCGTAGGCTGCAACGACGATTTCACTGGTCATCAAGGAGTTCCGCGTTGGCAACAATCCTACGCGCCGTGCTTTGTCGACATGCGCTCCCCGGCGAAACCGGCGGTGTACAAAGGCGATTTACGAACGCCCCTTTCTGCCCGTGGTCTTGTCGAGCGGGTGCACGTCCCGCAGCAACCGTTCATCAAAACTCAGGGTCGTGAAGATATCGGGCTGCCTTTCGCCAACGAACACCTGGTTCTCTAAACGGAAGCCACCAACGCCGACTTTGCCGGCATATGGCTCGATGCTGAACAGCATATCCCGCTGCAGCGGCACGATAGCATCGGGACTGAGGTTGGCCACCCAAGGTGCCTCCCATGGGTTAACGCCCGCTCCGTGTCCACCTGACATGTCATCGGAATTCGGATTTGTGTTTGGATCGTTCAGGTGTTTGCCGATGTCCGCGTTGGTCTTACCGACCACAGCCTCTGCACAGGCGTTGAACAGCGTATCGTAGCTTTCTTGATGCAGATCGATCTGTTCCTTGGTGGGGCGGACATTGCCGCATAGATAAGTTCGCGTGAAGTCCCCCCAATAACCATTGAAGCAGGCGCCAATATCGACGATCACGCAATCTCCTTCGCGGATCACGCGGTCCGAGGTGAACCGCCGGTAGGGCGCGGTATAAGGGCCGGAACAAACAATGTTGGAACACTGGCTCCATTCGCTGCCGAGTTCGGTGAACTTTTGCCATGCAACTGACAAAAGTTCACATTCTTTCACGCCAGGCTTGAGATTCTCCAGAAGCGCTTGAAAGCCGGCCTCGGTGATCATGGTCACGATTTTTTGGCATTCGATTTCATCTTTCGTTTTGATGACCTTGGCCTTACCGAGGATTTCTTTGCCGTCGACAAACTCGGCCTTGGGAAAACAATTTGGTAGCCACTTTGAGAGCCCAAACGACAACAAATCGACGCCAATTTTTCCTTCGGCCAGTTTGCCGATTTTTCCTTTTACCTCTTCAGCCCATTTCTTTGTTCCACCCTCGGTGCGGATGAACGGCCGTCCCATGATGTTGTCCGGATGAATCCAAGGCATGCGGCTACGCGCGTGAGCAGTATCCAGAGTGCATAATATCGGCTCGCCGCCGCGTGGTAGGACAGCGGCGGCTAAGCCGAGAATCGTCGTGGGACCGAGATGCGAGCGAAATCCAGTCAGATACCGCACATCCTCTAGGGCGAAAACGAACAGCGCATCGACCCCTGCCATTTCCATCGCGTCCTGAGCTTTTTTCAGCCGCTCGCGGCGCAAGCGATCGAAATTAATCCGCTCCTCCCAGTCAACTCCCATCATACCGAACTCAGACATGTTTTTCTCCTTGCTGCGGAATGGATCCGGCCCTGCCGCTTCAACACAGCGGTCGTGCGCTTTGCATCATCCCGCCGGGCAGCGGATTGCCACACAGGCGCGCGCCTCTATGAAAAGTCTACGCGGATTTGATGGACGCTATCGTTGACTAAAATCAAGTATCCAAATGTCCGGACGATCTTTGATCCTCCTGAGGCAACTGAACTTTTTCGTACGTGTTCGCCGTCGAAATCTGGAGTGATCCCTCTATTGAAACGAGCTTTTCCTTGTGTAGAAGCAGTTGTTGTCCGGGCCCAGAGGCCCGCCCTTCGGTGCTCGCCGCGAGGCGCCATGATAGGGCAACTGCATTGGCGGCGGAAATTCGTGAGGGAGAGTCTGATGAGTTCTAAGCGGCTGCCGATGCACGCGGGGGAAGCCGTCGTAGAAGCACTGCAGCAGGAACGCGTCGAGAGGGTCTACAGTGTTCCCGGATCTCACATTCATCCGATCTACGACGCGCTGAGTCGAACCAATTCAGTCCGGCTCGTCACCTGCAAGATGGAGCCGAATGTCTCGCTCATGGCGGAGGCCCACGGCCGACTCACGGGCAAACCCGGCGTGTGCCTGGTTACCGCCGGTCCCGGTTCGGTAAACTCTATGGCAGGCGTGGCGCAGGCCTATGGCGCGGCCTCGCCGCTGGTTCATATCAGCGGCGCCGTGCCGCTCAATGCGAACCTTGAAGCCTTTCACGGCGTTGACCAGCCTGATTTCGTAAGTGAGATGTTTAAACCGATCACAAAATGGTCTGCTCGGGTTGAGCGTCTCGCCGATGTACCGGACATGATGGCGCAGGCGTTCCACATTGCGCGCAGCGGCCGTCCAGGACCAGTCCACATCGAGCTGCCCCGACTATCGGACTACAGCGACTTCATTCTGCAGGAAGCACCTGATCTGCTTTCAATCTACAAAACTATTCCCACCGTTGTGCCTCATCCCGAACCGGAGGATGTTGATCGTTTCGTACGGGCGATCATGGCCGCCAAGGCTCCAGTCCTCGCGGCAGGCAAAGGCATAATACGCCGCGACGCGATGCAAGAGTTAGCAACGCTAGCGGACAAGCTGCAGGCCGCGGTGATCTTTGCACAAGACGCAATCGGTGTGATTGCGGAAGATCATCCCTTCTGCGCTGGCCACTTCTCCGACTTTCAACCGCATCCACTCTGCGCGGAGGTGCTGGAGGACGCCGACCTAGTGCTCTGTATCGGTATGCGCATGGGTACCGCCGAAATGGCAGCATTGGCCAAGCTCGCCCCGGACGTGAGCAAAATCGTCATTGGTTTCGATAACGTGGCGAACTTCCGCTACTGTGGCGATTACCAGCGCGTCGTCGATCCGAAATTGTTCCTTTCTGCATTGCTCACACGCCTCGGAAATAATCAGCTGCGCCCTCGCAATGAATCGCTGATCAGGAAGTTAGCCATGGGCAAGGCTGCGATCCGCCGCAAGCTCGCAGCACAGAATGAGCTACACAGGAGCAATAAACCGATCCATCCGGCCTTGCTGATTGAGGCGCTAAATGCCGTACTCGACGATGAGGCGGTGGTCGCGAGCGACGTTGGCAGCTGCCAGATTTGGGCGCGTTGGGACCGCCGGATCGCCAGCCCGGAATCGTTTCTGCAGTCAGGCGTCTGGAACGCTATGAGTTATGCCCTGCCCACAGCAATGGTTGCCAAACTTGAATTTCCCAACCGGGATGTCGTCGCGCTTGCCGGGGACGGCGCATTCCTCATGACCATCGGCGACCTGCCCACGGCCGCAGAATACGGCGCAAATATCCTGATGCTTGTGGCGAACAATGGCAGCTTCGGCCAGACCCTTATGCAACAGGCGACCATTTACGGCCACACCTATGGTACCACCTTTCACAGCCCCAATTTTGCCGAGATCGCAAATGTGTGCCAGGCGCACGGCATCCGTGTCACTGATCCTAAAGACATCACGGCGGCGCTGCGCGAGGGGCTGGCAATAACAAAAGAAAAACCTGCTCTGGTCGAAGTGATGGTAGGTGATAATCCCTATCCGAAACTATAGATGAGCACTCGTTCATGCGGCCACGTTACCCGCTTTGCTGTTGGCGCGCCGATACTCGGCAATGACCTCCGCGATCCGCAGCTTAGCGTCACTGTTGCCGTCATCGTCGTGCAGGCAGACTCGGGCATCGTGCACATATTTTTGCAACGGCATGTCGCGCATTACCCCCATAGCTCCGAACATCTCCGCCGAGTCCTTGGCGACTTTTAAGATCGTCTCGGAG
>Ga0187802_10000434_pt1 | contig 10210 bp, 8 predicted proteins | sample NC_wetland_sal_i_FD_130584 | JGI IMG/M metagenome (GOLD analysis project Ga0187802, IMG submission 130584) | Wetland sediment microbial communities from Neuse River Estuary, North Carolina, USA - Control_2 | ecosystem: Environmental > Aquatic > Freshwater > Wetlands > Sediment | place: USA... | reverse complement strand
CGCGCCGGACGCCGATGCCGTCTACCAGCGGGCGCTCGCCGCCGGGGCCACCCCGGTGACCGAGGTAACGGCCTTGTTCTTCGGCGACCGGGTCGGGCGGGTCCGCGATCCGCTCGGCAACATCTGGTGGATCCAGGCGCACGTGGAGGACGCCGATCCCGCTGAGCTGGCCCAGCATCCGCACGACCCCGGCGCGGCCGAGGCCCTCCGCTACGTCGAAACATCACTGGACGCGGCCATGCGCGAGCGGCCGGATCACACCGGATAGGCGCCCGGCGGTGGCACGGCCAGGACGCTGGCGGTGGCGGTGCCCAGAGTGGGGTGGGTGGCGGTGACGGTGACGGGGCCCGGCGAGCCGGGGAGCGAGCGGAGCCAGGCGGCGCCGACTCCGCCCGCGGCGGCGAGGTCGAAGGGGTTGTCGCCGATGAGGACGGCCGGGCCGTCGAGGTCGAGGGTGACCTGGCCGGTGACGTAGGGGCGGGGGGCGCCGTAGCGGTCCGCGACGCGGAACGACAGGCGGGTGGCGTCCGTGCCGTCGGCGGCTATCTCGGCGTCGTCGGCGGCCAGGGTCAGCACGTCACCGGACGGGTCTGAGGAAAAGGAGCGGGAGGCGACCAGTTCGCCGCCCAGGTAGCCGTCGATGCGCAGGTCGGGCAGCGACGAGCCGTCGACGGCGGTGAGGTCGGCGAACGACGGCGGGTAGGCGAGGTGGGGGTAGGCGGCGGCGTCGGGGGTCAGGGTCGCGAAGTGCTCGCCGGCGACGTAGAGCTCGAGGCGGTCCAGGTTGGCGCAGATCATGGCGTCCGGGAGGCTGGTCACCGGGGAGGCCGGGCCGAAGTCCCAGTAGAACGCGGGCGCGATGACCGGCGTGACGCACGGGTCGGCCTGCGCCTGGTAGATCGCGGCGCCGGGCTTGGGGACGCGGAACAGGTCGACCACGCCGGTGTACTTCACCCCCTGGAACTGGTTACCGCTGCCGGAGGGGTAGTCGATCCCGGTCCAGGCGAGCAGGCCGCAGTAGCGGTCGTCGGAGGCGGCGAGGTCGTGCACCCGCGCGTGGGCCGTGGCCTGCCCTTGCTGGACGGCCTGCGGGTCGGTGCGGCGGTAGTAGATGGCCGGGCCGGACAGCGTGCCGACGGCCTCGCTGACCAGGTACGGCCGGCCGGCCGCGTCCACCGGGGGCTGGAGCGTCGGCTCCTTGGTGCCCGTCGCGTCCTTGACGGAGGAGTAGTCGTCCTCGCCGAAGACGTCCTGCTCGAACTCCAGGGTGTCGCGCATCCCGGGCATCGCGCCCGCCGTCTGTCGCGAGTCGTCCAGGGCGTGCGCGAGCTCGTTCGTGCTGGTGTAGAACGGGACGTTGTTCGGGGTCTCGTTGAGGCGGGCGCCCCAGACGATGATCGACGGGTGGTTGCGGTCCCGGACGATCATGTCGTGAATGTCGCGGTACGCGAGCGCCAGCCAGGCGTCGTCGCCCAGGTAGCCCCACCCGGGGGCCTCCTCCCAGGCCATGAGGCCGACCTCGTCGCAGGCGTCGTAAAAGTCCTCCGACTGCGGGTAGTGCGCGCTGCGGACCATGGTGCAGTTCAGCTCGTGCCGGATGATCCTGGCGTCCCTGGCCTGCGCCCGGGCGGGCATCGCACCGCCGGCGAACGGGAAGAACTGGTGCCGGTTGACCCCGAACAACTTGACCTTACGGCCGTTGAGGTAGAACCCGTCGAGGGTGAACGCGGCCTCGCGGAACCCGGTCCGGACCCGGTAACGGTGCGTAGGTCCCGAGTCCACCAGCAGCGTCGCGGTCACGTGATACAGCTTCGGGTGGTCGGTGTCCCACAGCGTGATCCCGCCGAGCCCGGACAGCGTCGCGGTCACGGTCACCTGGCCGGCCTCGGTGATCGCCACGGGGATCAGGGCGGACGCGATCGGCTCCCCCTCATCGAGCAGCTCGACGGCAACCCGGATGGTACCCGCCGGGACGACGGCGGCGTCCGCCGTGACCTGCACGACGACCTGCCGTGCGTCCGGATCCAGGACGTTGACCGGCTTGGCGAACACGTCCGCGAGGAAGACCTGGGGTACCCGGCGTAGCCGCACGTCACGGTAGATGCCCCCCGGCTGCCAATAGTCCACGGACGTGCTGGGGTCCGGCGCGGGCCGGTCGGGCGGCACGTTGAGGTTGAAGGTCGAGTCGAGCCGCACCGCCAGGACGTTCCCGGCCGGCCGGAGCGTGCCCGTGATCTCGGCGCTGAACGGGAGGTAACCGCCGAGGTGTTCGGCGACCTGCGTCCCGTTGAGCGTGACCGTGGCGTAGGTCATGGCGGCCGCGAAGTCGAGGAAGACCCGCATGCCCTCCGTGCCGGGCGGCGCGTCGAAGTGCTTGCGGTACGCCCAGACTTGCTCCCAGGCCGAGCAGTCCCAGTTCTGCCAGGACAGGGGCGTCACGGTGTGCGGCAGCGTCACCGGCGTGAACGCGCTGTCGTCGAAACCGGGCTGGCTGCTGTCCGCCGACGCGGGGCCGAAGAGCCAGCCGGCGTTGAACGAGAGACTGTCGCCCCGATTCATGCTCGCCTACCATATCCCGGCTCGGCCGAAGGACCTGATCACGGGCCCGGCATCGAGGGAACCGCCGGATCCGTCGCGGCCACGCAGAGTCGGCGGCATGCCGCTGCGCCCCCGTGGGTATGAGTCACGATTAAGGCATCCATGTCGGTGAATGGTCATTCACGTGAACCTTCACGGGACTGACACCGGAGGTTACATGGGCGACCGGGAGGATCCACGACCGGACGGGGGTGAGGGGTTCGCGCTCAACGGCACGCGAGCCGGGGCCGGCCTGTCGGCGCGCGAGGCAGAGGTCATGTCCCTCATCGCGGACGGGCAGACCAACGGCGAAATCGCCGCCCGCCTGTTCCTCGCCGAGAAGACCGTGAAGAACCACGTCCGGCGAATCTATTCCAAGCTCGGCGTCGGCTCCCGCCCCGCCGCCATCGCGTACTGGCGCGACGCGAGGAAACACGCGCACCCATGACCCGCCGGCTCAGGCCGGAGACCATCTCCAGCGAGCGTTCAGGTTATCCTCAGCGTGGCGGATGACAATGCAGAGCATGGACACGCTGACCGATGCGCGGCAGCGCCCGGATGCCAGGCTGCTCGTCGTCGAGGACGAGCCGAACATCCTTGAGCTGCTGTCTGCCAGCCTGCGCTACGCGGGTTTCGACGTCGTCACGGCGGCAGCCGGAACCGAGGCGGTGCAGGCCGCTCAGCGCCACCGTCCGGACCTCATCGTGCTCGACGTGATGCTGCCGGACATGGACGGGTTTGACGTCATCAGGCGCCTTCGCGGGGGCGGCGCCCGCATCCCGGTGGTCTTCCTGACCGCCCGCGACGCCACCGAGGACAAGATCCGCGGCCTGACCCTCGGCGGCGACGACTACGTCACCAAGCCGTTCAGCCTGGAAGAGGTCATCGCCCGGATCCGGGCCGTCCTGCGCCGCACCAGGGGCGACGGGGTCGAGCCGACGCCCAGGCTCACGTTCGCCGACCTCGAACTCGACGAGGAAAGCCACGAAGTGTGGCGGGGCGGCGACCAGATCCAGCTCTCCCCCACCGAGTTCAAGCTGCTCAGGTACTTCATGAGCAACGCGAACCGCGTGCTGTCGAAGATGCAGATCCTCGACCACGTCTGGGACTACGACTTCCGCGGCGACACCGGGATCGTGGAGTCGTACGTGTCGGTCCTGCGCCGCAAGGTGGACACGAAGGAACCCAGGCTGATCCATACCCTGCGCGGCGTGGGGTACGTGCTGCGGCTTCCGTCGTCTTAGGCGCAGGTCCGGTTATGACAGCTAACGAGGCAGACCGCCAGGCGAGCCACTGGGCGGAGCGGTCGTGGCAGGTCCTGCGCGACCTGTCGGACCGCACGTCGCTGCGGACCAAGCTGATCACCGGGCTGCTCGCCCTGGTCATCGCCGCGGTCGCGGCCATCAGCATCAGCAGCGTCTGGGTGCTGCGGTCCTACCTGACCTCGCAGGACGACAGCCAGCTGAAGAACGTCTACAACGCGCTCATCGACGGCGGCCAGGCGGTCACCCTGACGCCCGGGACGGCCTTCCCGGTGCACGGCAGCGACAACATGGTGGCCGGGGTCCAGGCGCTGGGAACCACGCTCGCCCCGTATGGCTCGGACGGCGGCCTCGGCGGCTTCAGCCAGGTGGAATCGGTCCCCGCGGTGCCCACGAACCAGCTCTGGGCCATCGTGAACAACCAGAAGCTCCTGACGGTTCCGGCTCAGTCGGGCAACGACACGTGGCGGGTCATCACGGAGCCCATCCAGTACCAGCTGGCCCTCAACACGGGCGGCACCGAGCAGGTGACGGGAACGCTGATCGTCGGCGCCGACCTCGGTAACGTCAACGCGACGATCGGCCGCCTGGCCGCCAGCGTGCTGATCATCGGCCTCGTCATCGTGTGCATCCTGGCGATGGCCATCGTCGCGGTGGTGCGGACCAGCCTGCGGCCGCTGGTGGACATCGAGGAAACCGCGGGAGAGATCGCGGCCGGACACCTGAACCGGCGGGTGCCGGAACGGGACCCGCGAACGGAGATCGGCAGCCTCGGCCGGTCGCTCAACACCATGCTGAGCCAGATCGAGACTGCGTTCCACGCGCAGGAGGAATCCGAGGCGGCGGCCCACCAGTCAGAGGAACGGATGCGCCGCTTCATCGCGGACGCCAGCCACGAGCTGCGCACGCCGCTGACCGCCATCCGGGGCTTCGCCGAGTACTACCGGCAGCGCGGCGGCCTGGTCCGGGACCACGGCCACGGGGAAGAGGCCCGCGACGCGGACGGGCTCACGCCCGCTGACCTGGACCGGATCATGCGGCGGGTGGAGAAGGAAGCCGCCCGGACGGGCCTGCTCGTCGAGGACCTGCTGCTGCTGGCCCGGCTCGACCAGCAGCGGCCGCTGGCCCGGCAGCCGGTTGACCTGCTCATGCTGGCCGCCGACGCGGTGGGCGACGCCCGGGTGCTCGCGCCGGGCCGGGATATCGACCTGACAGTCCAGCCGGGCGCGGCGTTCCTGGTCATCGGCGACGAGCCGAAGCTGCGGCAGGTCATCGGGAACCTGATGAGCAACGCGCTGACGCACACCCCGGAGGGGACCCCGGTCCAGGTGTCGATCAGCTCCGGGGTCCTCGACCCGCGGGCCGCCGAACCGACGCCGGCGGTGTTGCTCGACGTGATCGACCACGGGCCCGGCATGACCCAGGACCAGGCCGACCGGGTCTTCGAGCGCTTCTACCGGGCGGATCAGGCCCGGACCCGGGCTACCGGCGGCAGCGGGCTCGGCCTGGCCATCGTCGACGCGCTGGTGACCGCCCAGGGCGGCATCGCCTCCGTGCACACGGCCGAGGGGCAGGGCGCCACGTTCCGGATCGCCCTCCCGCTCGATCCCGAGGCGCTGGGCGGCCCGCACCCGGATGACGAGGCCGATATGACGCCGACCGAGGCCGACCAGCCGCACGCAGACTATCCGCACCCGGCCTGACCGCCACGGCGTCAGCCGGCCAGGCCGGCTCAGCCGGACAGCGCGGCGCGGGCGGCGGAACTGACCCCGTCCCGGTACGCGGCGCCGAACAGGCACGCGTGGACCAGCAGCGGGTGCAGCTGGTGGAGCGGGATCCGCGACCTCCAGCCGGGCGCCAGGGGAACCGTGTCGTGGTACCCGGCGATGATCCGGTCCAGGCCGGGCGCGCCGAACAGGTCCAGCATGGCCAGGTCGGTCTCGCGGTGCCCGCCGTGCGCCGCCGGGTCGATGAGCCAGCCCCGGCCGCCGGACCACAGCACGTTCCCGGCCCAGCAGTCGCCGTGGATCCGGCTCGGCGGCTCGGCGGGCCCGGCCAGTGAGCCGATCCGGTCGGCGACCGTCTCCACGAGCCGCCCGTCCCCGGGTGGCAAGGCACCGGTGTCCACGGCCAGCCGCAGGTACGGCAGCAGCCTGCGGGTGGCGTACCACTGCGGCCAGTCCGTCGCGTCGGCTCCGCCGGTGTTGTCGAGGGGCAGGCTGGCGATGAACCCCTGCCACGGCGCGCCGAACCGGTCCGCTCCGGCCGCGTGCAGCCGGGCCAGGTCCGCGCCGAACCCGAACGCGGCCTCCGGCGTAGGCCTGCCGGGCGGGATCATGGAGATGACCAGCGCGGACGGGGTGACAGCCAGGACTTCGGGCACCGGGACGGCGGCGGCCTCGGCCAGCCAGCGCAGCCCGTTCGCCTCGGCCGCGAACGCCGCCGCTACCGCACCGTTCTCCTCGCCACCGCCGCTGGCGGTGGCGAGGGCCGCGCCGGCCGCGGTGGGTCCGGGGAGGACGGCCTTCGCGAACGCGCGGCGACCGCCGGACAGGGTGATCATGAGGTGCTGGTGGCCATGCTGCGAGCCGACGACTCGCGCCTCCCGGACGGCCAGGCCGCTCATCCGCGCGATCGAATCGGCGGCGGAGGCGCTCTTGCTCACGGAGCGGTCGGCTCGAGCAGGTCGATCAGCCGGCCCACGATGACCGGCGCGGCGGTGGTGATCAGGTCCAGCACGCGGTCGAACTCGCCCGCGTCGCCCCCGTACGGGTCGGGGATCTCGGCCGTCCTGCTCAGCCCGCCGACCTCGCCGAACAAGCGGATCCGGTCGCCGTCGGCCGACTCCGCCATCTGCCGCAGGTCGGCGAGGTTAGCCGCGTCCATGGCCAGGAACAGATCGCGTTCGGCGATCCAGGGGCGCCTGAGCTGCCGGCCTCGGTGCGCCGAGCCGTCGTAACCGCGCCGGGCCAGCGCCTCCCGCGCCATCCGGTTCATCGGCTGGCCGACGTGCCAGTCCCCGGTGCCGGCGCTGTCGACCACGACCGCCCGGTCGAGCCCGGCCTGCTTGAGGGCGCCGCGCAGCACGGTGTCGGCCATCGGCGACCGGCAGTAGTTCCCGAGGCAGACCAGGCAGATCCGGTAGGGCGTACCCGGTTCACGGGGCGGGGGCAGCGGCGGAGCGGGCGCGGGAGCCATGGCACCAGCATGCCGCAGCCGGCTACTCGGTGGCTGCCCGGGTGCGGCCGGCCAGGACCGGCTCCGCGCGCACAGGCACCCGGTCGCGGGCGCGGTCGGGGCCGAACCGGTGATCCAGCCAGCGGGCCACCCGCCGGCCGGCGTTCTGCATGGGCCGCTCGACGGCGAGGTAGGTCACCGAACTGACCGCGATCAAGACGACGCCGAACGCCGCGGCCAGGAGTATCTGCAGCCAGAGCGGGTGATGGTCGGGCACCCAGGGCAGGTGGTCGTAGACCTCGACGAGCAGCGGGTGCAGCAGGTACACCGAATAGCTGACCAGGCCGAGCCAGGTCAGCGCGGCGGGCCAGCGGACGTGCCTCAGCGCCAGCCCGGCCCCGAACGTCAGCCCGGCCAGCAGGAGGGAGGTGACCCAGCGGCGCTCCCAGACCAGCTCGGCGTGCGCCGACAGGCCCCAGGCCTGGATGTGCCACAGCCCGGCGGCGACGGCCAGCCCCAAGACCGCGGCCGAGACCGCGATGGCGTAGCGCCACCGGTACTGACCTCGTTCGGCGCGATAGAGGACCGTCCCGGTGAACATGAGCGCCAGGATGGTCAGCGCCTCCCACGGGTAGATCCAGCCCCCGTTGAAGGCGAGCAGCGCGACCGCCACGACCGCGGCGAGCGCCGCGCCGAGGATCCGCGGCTTGCCGCGCAGGACGACGGCGGCCGCCAGGCCGGCGAGCATGACCAGGTCGGCGCCCAGCGCGATCAGCCGGGGACTGGACAGGCTGTGCGAGAAATAGACGCGCGGGAGCAGGCCGGCGAGCGCCACGGCCACGCCGGCGAACGCGAGCGCGTACCAGGTACTGCGCCGGTGGATCCTGGCCGTGAACAGGGCCACCAGGACCAGGTAGAAGACCATTTCGTAGGACAGGGACCAGACCACGTTCGGCAGGTTCGGCCCGGCGAGCACGTTGGACATCATGAGCAGCTGGGAGAGCACGGAGGTCTCCGGGTCCGAGCCCGCCCCGCGCAGTCCCCCGAGGTGCACCATCCACAGCGCCACCGCGAGCCCCACGGCCAGCAGGTACAGCGGGTACAGCCGGAACAGGCGGCTGACCCAGAAGGTCCGCACGCTGCCCTTGCGCTCCAGCGAGGCGGGCACGATGTACCCGCTGATGATGAAGAACACGAAGACGCCGTAGTTCCCGAAGTCGAACCACTGGTAGATGGCCCACCGGGCGGGCTGGAGCACGTAGTAGCTGAGGTGGTCGAAGACCACGCAGAGCGCCGCCAGGCCGCGGAGCACGTCCAGCCAGCCCAGCCGAGCGGCCGAATCCCTGTCCTGCGCACCATCGGCCTTCGCGCCCGGCGACGTCTGGGTCGGTCTGGCCACGGGCGGCGACTCTACCGTGTTACCACTTGGCATGGCTGCGTAACCGCCGTATGCGCTGCTCATGATCTCCTTAGGTCCCGCGCCCATGGCCCCGTCCCGGGAGAGCTACCACAGACCGCTCAGAATATGAGGGTTTGCCCGATGAAAATGGCAGCTGGCGCCGGCGGCCGGGCCCGGTCCGCGATTGGCCATGCCTCGCCGATTGCTGCTACGATCACAGCGTTTCCTGACGCGCCGCTAGCTCAACTGGCAGAGCAGCGGACTCTTAATCCGCGGGTTCGGGGTTCGAGTCCCTGGCGGCGCACCCGTTCTGACCTGGGGTTTTATCACCTCGGGTCTTTGTTTTTGATCTTGTATGGGGCCGGGCTGAGGCCATCCTGGGGCCGCGAGCTGTTCGAAATGTCTGCTCAACCAGCCGCGCTCTGCCCGGTAGATGTGTCCCTTGCGTACAGGCACGACGATAACCGGCGGCCTGCGAAGGCTCACCGGACAGGTCTCTTCGGCTAGCTTTCTGTGATCTGGATTAGCGATGCGTGTGCCGTGTCCGGCGTGAGGTTCGGTTTGCGTGTGGGCGCTGATCATCGCAGGCGGGTACGGCGCCGACGGTGCGGGCGGCCGATCTGCCGGGCCGGATGCGCACGGGACCGCTTCGTCGGGCCGGGCTGGCCGCGCCCGGCGCGCGTGCCCGCCCGTGGTTTGCGCCGGGCCTGACGCCTGCGTCGGCGGCGGGTGCCGGGTACGAGGCAGCCTGCCTTGATGATCAGGTCGGCTACCTTCTCCGCGGCAGAGTGGGCAGCGTCGGGCAGTACCGAAGTGTAGGTGTCGGCGGTCAGCACGATGCTGGAGTGGCCGAGCATCTCCTGTACCACCTTCAGCTCCACCCCGGCCGACAGCGCCAGGCTGGCGGCGCCGTGCCGAAGGTCATGCAGCCGGACCGGCGGCAGCCCGACCAGGCCGACCAGCTTCTTGAAGATGCGCGTCAGCCGGTCCGGCGCCATCGGGTCACCGTTCAGGCAGGTGAACACGTACCCGCTGTCCCGGTAGCCAGGACCGTAGGCGGCGGCCTCGGCGCGCTGTCGATCCCGGTGCTCGGCCAGCGCCGCGACCGTGGTCCGGTCCAGCGCGATGACCCGGGTACTGTGCGGGGTCTTGGGCGCGCACAACGCCAGCCGCCCGTCGTACTGCTGCAGCTGCTGGCTGATCACCGCGGTCTTGCCGTCCAAGTCCACGTCGCACCAGCGCAGCCCGGCCGCCTCGCCGCGGCGCAGGCCGCGCAGCGCGATCAGGTGATAGGCGGCGTACAGCCGGTGCCACCGGATCGAGTCCAGGAACTGCGCGGTCTGCCGTTCGGTCCACACAGCGACAGGGGGCCGCTCCCCGGACCGGCGCCACTGCCCGACCCGGTACGGCGTCCACACCACCGCCCGGGGACGGCGCGCCCGCGGCAGCTCCGCTCTGGCGGCCGGGTTGTCGCTGATCAGGCCCCGCCGGATCGCCGCGTTCAGCGCCGCGCGCAAGGTGGCACGGATCCGGGTCAGCGTCGCGGCCGACACCGGGGTGCCCAGCGCCTGGTGCTGGCGGATGATCGCGGTGAACATCGCCTGCACCTGCCCCACCGTCAGCTCCGTCAGCAGCACCTCACCCACGTACGGGCCGAGGTAGAGGCGGACGTGCGCGGCATAGCCACGGATCGTGGACGCCGCTGGGCACGTGCGCGAGACCAGCCAGTGCGCCAGCCAGTCCCCCACCGTAATGATCCCTCCCGATCCGCTGGCCTTCGGGGTTCTGCAGCCGG
>Ga0187802_10000433_pt1 | contig 10211 bp, 7 predicted proteins | sample NC_wetland_sal_i_FD_130584 | JGI IMG/M metagenome (GOLD analysis project Ga0187802, IMG submission 130584) | Wetland sediment microbial communities from Neuse River Estuary, North Carolina, USA - Control_2 | ecosystem: Environmental > Aquatic > Freshwater > Wetlands > Sediment | place: USA... | reverse complement strand
GTTGCGCACATTGCTGCCGGGACCACGGCCGGGTGTCTTCATAACCCGCCGCTACGTATCCAAAGGCCGCCAAACGATCGAACGCTGGATAGACCCAGCTATCGAGGGGAACATAGCTGGAACCGGGATACTTTGTTGGTCCCGACTCCTTGTCTTGGAACAAGTCCTTCAGTGGATTCCAGGCGGCGCCACCGAGTTCCGGATTGTGATGAGTGCGATAGACGTATTCGGAGACCGCCCAACCCAAGGCACTCCCGATAAGCACATCAGAAGGAAAGTGCTGTTTGCTGGTGACACTGGTGATGCTGACCGTCGAGGCCATTCCGTAAGCCAACAACTCCGCCAGCGGGCCGTGATATTCGTGTGCCAAAACACCGGCTGCCGCCCACGCCGCTGCGGAATGATTCGAAGGAAACGATGAACCACCTTGGAAGAAATGGCCCTCTCCGTTTCCTTCGAGCGGCCGCTCCCGCGATGTAATCAGATTGAGTCCCTGCGTCACGATCAGCGAATCAATTACCGCTTCGCCAGCCAATAACCCGGTCTCTCGCCGGTGAGGGTCATGAGTGCGCAGACTCCACAGATACAAGCCTCCGGCAACTCCTCCGAGGCTAGCCACTCCGGCATTGCGAATTTTGTTGTAGTCATTGAGTCGAGCGGGATTGCTGGGAAGAGCTTTACTGAAACTCGAATCAGTCAGAATGAAGCCTGACGTGATTGCCGCAGCCGGGAATAACCATTCGGCGTCGGAAAGCCGCAGTTTGAGCGGACTGGTCCAGATTTGCTTCTGATCGTGAAACAGGTCCTTGGAAAAAGTGCCGAAATCAGAGCGCGAGTCTTCTGGCCAAGTCGTAGTCTCTGTGTGCCCTGAATTCGCCGCTTCCGGCATTGGCGCGATGGTTTCAGATTCCGTTGCATTGTCACCGGTTCCGGTGACAGCCTGCTGCGGTGAAGCAACGCACACTCCAGCGGTCATCACTGTCATGTTCGCGATCATCAAATAGCGCGCCAATTTCATTCCTTTCATCAGGCTTCGACCAGCTTCCCTACGGCTTCAGATAAGCCACGGCCAGCGCAACCGACGTAGCCACCTGGGCCGTTTGCATCAGCGGCATAAAGTTGCGGTTGCCGACTTTTGGCGCCTTTTCCGGCACAACAATCACGTCTCCCGCCATCAACACCGCGTCCATCGGATCTCCTGAAAACATGCCGCGATTGTTCTTGGCCGACAGAACGGAACCGTCCGCCCGGATGACAAAGACAGCCTTCTTATCCGCCAACTCAGTGAAACCGCCAGCTTGGCTCAGATACCAATTGGCACTTCTACCCGGCACGTAGCCGACCGCAGTGCCATTGAAAACCTGACCTTGTACAACGATGTAATTCGGTTTTTTCGGCACCAGAATCACGTCACCGTTGCGAAGCGGTGTAGCTCCAGCTGAGCGGTCGAACGATTTTTCGTCGAGGGTGCCCTGCATCACCACGCGACCCACTGGCAAGTGCGTTTCCAACTGAGTGAGGGCGGTTTCGTTTTGTGCGATCGCAGTTAATTTCAGGTTCTTCTGGTCTGCATCGTTTTCAGGCAGTGCCTTTAGCTCGGTCTCCACGGTTTTCAAGCGCGCAACCAGTTCCTCGCGCGATTTCATTTCCAGGTCGCGAACTTCGCGTCGCGTGAGCACAGTACCGTACGGATAAGCTTGCTGCGTGAATCCTCCCGCCTCTTGCAACACAGAATTCAACGACTCGCCGGGCCGAATCCCATAAGTTCCCGGATGTTCCACTTCGCCGCGGATCGTGACTGTCGCGCCTAGATCATTCCAGCCGGGGTTCTCCCGTATGGTGAGAACATCTCCATTCGCGAGAGGTTTGTTATCGTCGCCACGGGCAGTCATGGCCGAAGTCAGATCAACATTGATAGTCTCTACTTGTGCGGAGCCAGGTTGTTTCCCTTCGTGGTGAGTGAGAACGGCACTTTGCGTATCTGCGCTGGGTTTCAGACCGCCCGCAAGGCGCAATAAGTCGTCAACATGCATGTCCGATGTGAGGGGATAACGACCCGGGTTAGGAACGTCGCCTTCGACGTAGACTGCCGGCGGATCCATTTTCGTCGCATTCCGATGCACGACAATCCGGTCGTTGGGCGCAAGCAGCAAGTTTTCTGCTGGCTGTCCCGCGAGTGCTTCTCGTACGTCTACGCTAAGAACCTTGGTTTCGCCACCGGCGCTACTGCGGATGATTTGGGCCGAATCCAACGCCGCTTCCGGAGTAATGCCGCCCGCTTGATAGATTGCGTCGCGGAAGTGCATCTGGCCGGAAGTTGCGTATCGTCCGGGAGCACGCACTTCGCCGTCGACGGAGACATGCGGGGCTGACTCAAAATCGTACTTCCCGAAAATTCGCACTGTGTCGAGAGGCTGGAGCTTTGGCGCGCTGTCTGGATTCGCAAGTGCCGCGGCAAGATCAAAACTTTCGACCGTGGGCCGATAATCCGGCGCGTTAAGCCGAATAATCTCTGCGTATTTCCCAGCAGGTTCCGGCAGCAGGTCCGAATAAGAGGCGACGAGGTCTTTCACCGTCATGCCTTCTTTATAGGAATAGCGACCCGGCCGGAGTACGTGTCCCTGCAAGTAGATCGCTTTCTCGTTGTACGGGGCGATGGGGAAAATGTGAATTCGATCGCCGTCGTGAATTTGAAAAGTCCTCAGCTGAGACTCCGCAGCATCGGCGTTCTTTTTTTCCGAGAGATCCAGACTGAACATTGTGCGATTCTCATGCGCGACAATTCGCTCAACTTCCACGTGCTTGAGCGCCGCGGCCGGCAACACTCCGCCCGCAAGATCCAGCGCCTCCTCTAGCGAAGTATTGCCACGCAGTTCGTAAATCGCCGGGCGGCGAACCATGCCGTCAATGGTCACCTGTGGTCCAAGAGGAGGTACGAGCAGAGAATCGCCATTTTCCAGGCGCTTTTGATCGGGTCCGACACCGCGCAGCAACAGGTCATAAGCATCGACTAATTCAATCAACTGCTTGCCGCGAAAATGTTTGATCGAACGCAATGAACCGCGTTCCGTGGGCCCTCCCGCGGCAACCAGCGCGTTTAGCGGGCTGGAAAGCGAACTGACGTCATATGCTCCGGGATCAGCGACCTCACCGACAACGTAAACCCGTACAGTCCGTAAGCGCGAAAGCGACACATCGGTCGAAATGTCTCGCAACTGCGTGCGCATCAACTGCTGAACCGTCAGTTGCACCTCGCCGAGCGTCTTCCCACTGACCAATATTGGTCCGTACTCGGGCAGAGAAATGCGGCCTTCGGAGTCCACGGTGCGTTGCAAGCGTTGCGATACGCCGCCCCATAAATCGATGGCGAGGCAGTCACCTGGGCCCACCACGTAATCTGGTCCCGCAGGCAAATCCATTGGCAGGGCGTTGGAGTCGCTGGAGTCGCGCGTAAGAATGTCTACCCCGAAATGTTGAAGGGTGCGGTTGTGAGCGGACACTTGAACGTAAAGGTCGGCCAGCGACGGAACATCGGCGTAGGGACTCCTTTTGTGGACGATGTTGTCTTCAGGCGAGTCGCTCGCTGCGTAACGCGCCAACATGCGGGAATTGGTCACGTCTCGCGAATACATGACATCGTTCTTAGAGTTATGTCGATTGGCCGCGGAATTTTGCAGGACAGAGTTGTCACCGGAATCCGCTTCATTATTTCTCGTCGCATTCAGAAGACGTTCCAAAATCTCCGGAGAAGCTTGCAGGGACGCTGGATCGCGAGATGCATTCATGGCTGCCATGCGCAGCTGGTCACTAGAGTCGGAACCATTCCCACCATTCGATAATCCGCCACTCGAGAGCCGCGTCTGAATCAACGGAGAACCAGTCAATTGAGGATTAGGGGAGAGATTGGGGGGCACCTCGGCGGGCGGGTTAGATTGACTGGCCGGAGCGGTTGAAAAATCCTCGTGCGAACGTCGCGGCGCTGGCTCTCTGCAACTTTTCCGGCTTTGGAAATTGCAATTCGTAGCGCTCGTCAAATCTGTCTGCTGCCCTTCGTTCTTTCGCGGTTGCATGGAATCCGTATCTTCCTGGGCCTCTATCTGCACAATTCGCCTTGCACGCTCTTTCAGAACCAGATCTTCCTGCTTGGCCATTTCGGAATCGGGATTCACCGTCGGTAGCAAATATCCGTAGCGCTGGACCAGCCGAGTGGCAGTTGCCCGGAAGGCTGGGTCTTGGTCCAGCCGGTCGAACATGGCTTGTTCCGCCAGATCGGAATCTTCGACCAACTGCCCTTTCGAAAGCTCCTCCTGCTCCACGATTCGTTCCAACTCAACCAAAAGCCCCGGATCCTTCACGAGCACAGCGCGAATCTGCTCGGCAGGCGCAGCGACCCGGCTCATTCTGTCCTCTATTTGGTCCCGAGTCTCGCGCGGGACAGAAGAAAGTGCCGTCGCTTTCGGAGTTCCAGGCTGTGACAAAGTCGTCTGCGCACTCACGATTCCGCAAGAAAAGCCGGTCGCGAGGCAACAGCCGAGAATACGCAGTCTGAGTGAGGTCATCGGCTCTCTCTTTCCGACCCAAGAGCGTTCATGATGGTCTTCTTGTAGATTCGGGAGCGTCATACACTGCGCTTACAATGCCTGCGGCAGAAGACTCGACATTTGCGCAATGAATGTCGAACGAAGCCCAAAAATAGAGGGTTCGATCTTTTCGGGATGCCACGGCAATGATGCGCAGTTCCGGATGTTCCCGAAGGAGGCGATCGCAAATTGCCGGGCGTTGTTCATTTTCATCGAGAGCGATGACCAACAGGTCCGGAAGCGTTGCGTGTACCTGTTTCAGGATCTCCGCCTCGTCCGATACTTCTCCGACGATTTCAATGCCAGGCTGATCCGCCAGCGCGGCCAATACCACCTCGCGCATCAATTTGGGGCGATTCGCTACGAGAATGCGGGTCGGTTTTTCCATCGAAGTCTCCTCGCCCGGTAAGTGTCCGCATTAACCCGACCGAAAAACAGGACCAATTCCTGTCGAACCCGGGGGACTAATTCGCTCTAAGGCACGCCTGCCAATTCAGACTACTTCGTCATGTACAACAGACCACCGCACAACCTGAAAGCACGAAGATGACGCGAGTTTGACTTCACGGTGACAACTGGCAGGTTCGAAACAAGTAGTCTGCAAAATGTCTCGCGCTTAACTGCGAACGCGGCGCTCTATTTTGCGCACGGAGGCAATCCTGGCCGAGTGAATTCCGGCCAACAAAGGTATGAGTAGATGAGACGTGTTCTTTTAATTCTGGCCGGGCTATGTGCCTTCGGGTCAGTAGTCCATGGTCAAGCAGACGTGCCGATTTTCTCTGGCGCGCTAGCTTTCCAAGGCTCAAGCACTGGAGGTGCGAATTCCTTCACGCCAATAATTGTTCCGGTTTTTGTCGCGCCCTTGGGAGACCATTTCGTGATCGAGTCGCGCGGCGAGGTCGGAGGATTCATCGCACGCGATGATGGCACCACCGGTCCCTACAATGGGCACTTCTTTGCCGCTTTCGACTATCTTCAGTTGGACTATATCGCAAATTCCCACTTGACCATCACCGTGGGCAGGTTCCTGACGCCCTTTAACATTTATAACGAACGCTTCCCGTTGTGGGTCGCCAATCTAGCAGACACGCCCATCATTTATACGATTGGCACGCGCACGTCAGGCTCAAGCAACGGCGGCATGGTTCGCGGAGTGGCCGTTGACCGAGCAAAATGGAAACTCAACTACACCGCATATGCTTCCGCCGCCACCACGACGGAGAATCTGCAGGCGGGCAGAACTGCCGGTGGCCGCGCAGGTGTTTTCGTCCCGGAGGCCGGCTTGGAGGTCGGAGCCTCGTATCAAAGATTTCTCCAGAACGGCGGCTCCAATATCGCAGGCATGTATTTCGCGTGGCAGCCGCCCGAAATTCCTTTGGACGTGCGAGCAGAATACGCCCATTCGCCCGGCGGCCAGGGTTACTGGCTTGAGGGTGCCTACCGCTTAGCACCAAATCGGGACATGAACGCTTGGTTGAGCCGCCTGCAGGTTGTGGGAAGAGTGCAGCAATATTTCCGGGGAAATCCGACGCCCGTGGATTCTTTGCCGTCTGTGGATGTGAATCAATTCGACGTAGGTCTGAATTATTGGTTTCCGCATAACGTGCGGCTCAACGGCAGCTATGGCAGACAGTTCAGCAGTACGGGCAATTTCAACGTGTGGAACTTCGAACTCGTCTATCGATTCCTATTCCCTGCCTGGCCGGGAGGACGCTGATGAAAACGCTTTTGCTCACCGTGTTGGGAGTTTCGTCGTTTGCGTTTTCGCTGCATGTCGTGGCTGCGCCGCAGGCTGCAGCCAACAGTCAGAAACCACCTAAAGCTAGCGCGAAGAACAAGCCCGCAGCTGATCCCGGAGAAGTGAAATTCAAGGAGAACTGCGGCCGTTGCCACAACCCTCCCGATGCCCTTTCGCCTCGCGAAGTGAAGGCGGTTCTACAGCATATGCGCGTGCGCGCCATGTTGAGCGCCGAAGATGAACAACTAATCCTGAAATATCTTGCGCCTTGAACCACAACTAATGCTCACTAAGGGACACTTTTTATGAAATGGAAAGCTGTCGTAGTAACGCTCTTTTTGTGCGGAATCGCGCGTGCGCCGTTAGCTGCGGATCAGGCGCCCCATACCATTCCTATCACCGCTCAGCGCTTTTACTTTAGCCCGAATGAAATCACGGTCAAGAGAGGCGAAAAGGTGACGCTACTCATTCAATCGAAGGACGTCAGCCACGGCCTACTGATCGAAAGTCTAGGCGTGCGCACCGAGGTGAAGAAGGGGCAAAACGCGGAAGTGAGTTTCACTCCGGAAACCGTCGGCACCTTCGAAGGCAAATGCGCTCATTTTTGCGGATCAGGTCACGGTTCCATGAAGTTCATCGTACACGTCGCCGAGTAAATACAATGCTGAAATTCAACGCACTTACCATCCTGGCTGTCATGGTCGCCTTGGCCGGTTGCAAAGTTACTCCGCCCGGAAAATGGGAGACCGCCACGATAACGAAGATCAAGCACTCCATTACCGTCCGTGATAAAGACGCGAAAAACCCCCTGCCGGATTCGCCGAAAAACGTCGAGGACGGGCGAGTTGCATTCTCACATTACTGCGCCGCTTGTCATGGGCTGGATGGGCAAAACACCGGCGTGCCATTTGCCGATCGAATGGCGCCTCCTGTGCCTCCGCTGAATGCGCCCGGTGTTCAGTCATATTCGGATGGGCAACTTCATTGGATCATGGTGAATGGCATCTTCCCATCCGGCATGCCGGCTTCCCAGGGAATCCTCACGGATAGCGAACTGTGGTCTATCGTTGTTTACCTACGCCACCTGCCGCCGGCAGGGAGCCTTGGGGAACCAGCAATGTATTCCGGAGATGACGATACTCCTTGCCCCAATCCCGCATCTCAAGCACGGTGATTCAAAGAGCACACGCAATTCCGGCAAATCGGATTCTCGGGGACAACCAGCCGCTTCCGAAAATCGCGTGCTGCTTTCCCATTCACCACGGCTTCGAGCGTTTTGTCCTGTAGGCTTCCAGTCGGCGCGTGAAAAAAGCAGGGGCGCACGGAACCGTCTGCCTCGATTACCGCCGAAACCCAAGGCGCATTACATACGGGAGATTCAGGTGAGTCTAACCCCACGTGCGCACGAAAATGCCGGGCGATCCGCCGCAGTTTATCTGCGGACTCCGCGACAAAACCGTCGCCGAACTCCCTTGCTGCGTCGCGAATTAATCGTTCTGTTCCGTTTTCCAACGCGATCACTTCTGAGAGTGAAAGACCAATCTCTGCTTGCCGGTTGGTGGGCCACACTAAGGGGCGATTGAATGCCTGCGAGGTCAAATCTGCGGCCAGGAATGAAATACCATTTAGCTGAAGCACCTTTGCGGCTCGCGCGGTTTCAAATAAATACTGATAGTTTGCTTTTTGAATGGTACAGCGCGCAGTGATTCGCATCCCAGGTCGCACTTCTCTCAGCGCCTGGACTCCACTTTCGACCAGACGATAGGCACCCCGGACCCGTCGAATTGCATCGTGCACGCTCTCAGGACCGTCTAACGAGACAATCACGTCGTCAAAGCTTTCCGCCACGCTGGTGCAGTGTTTCTTCAGAAGCAATCCAGTAGTTAGAAGCGTAAGACGGATGCCTTCTTCTCGCAGAATTGCGCAAATCTGGGGTAATTCCGCATTCATTAGCGGCTCTCCCCCAGAAAATACGATCCAGCGAACTCCCAGGCGTCGTATGGAGTTAAGTTGCGGTTGCAGTTCGCGCAGCCCGAAGACCTTCTGTTCCTTGGTTTTCCAAATGTCGCACATGATGCACCGGCAGTTGCAGGAACTGTGCGCGTGAATGACGAGAATCGGTAGAGTGTTGACGCTATGAGCGTCTTCGGTGCATTCGACGAGCGAATTCACACTCTCCATCTCAGCTTCCAAGACGAACCCGCTTTCCACCGAGATAAATGTCACCGCCTAAATGCGGGGTTGTTTCTTCAAATAATCGCTCCAGCGGAGCACGAATCCAGCGGACGGTATTCCCGATTTCAAGCGGCTGCAGTCCTTCACATGTACGGGCGGGAAGGCGATCTTTCAGCTGTGGCGAAACCAACTGGACACGTCCAGCGAGAAGAACGAGTCCGATCTCACGGTACGAGAGTGTCGCCAATGTTTCTGCGGCCGTTAATCCTGTGTCGTGAACTGCAACCAAATCAGCCACGCCGCCGACGCGGAAGGCACCTTCTCCATTCTTCAAACCAACTAACTCCGCCGACCGCCGCGTGACATATTCGTACGTTTCAGCGGCAGGAGTCTGCAATAGCGTGTGGGCACAGCGAACTTCATCCAGTAAATCTCCGTCCGCGCTGAGCGGCGAATCGCTACCCAGTGCCACTTTAGGGAAGCGACGAATCTTCCCCGGCGACATCGACGTTCCAAACAAAAACAAATTCGAACTTGGACACCAGATCAAACCAGCGCCAACGGACCGCAGCAACGCACCTCCCGTCGCGTCCATGCCAAGCCCGTGAATGATGACTGTGTCGCCGTCCAGGCCCCCATCCTGGCTAAGCTTGAAAATCTCTTGGCTGCTTTGTTCATCAATTCCTTCCGCCAAATGCATAAAGAATCGCTGGCCCGGCGGCGTATCCTTCTTCTTTTGCGCCGCGCCGGGGTCTAGTGCTAGAGAGTGAGCCCACCCGTAATCCTTCAGCACGCGGACAATAAAATCACCGGAAAACAATTCGGAATCGAAAGGATTGTGCTGACAAACCGTAGTTACGCCGCATAGAATGTTGCGGATGCCGCCCCACCACAGGCGCACCTGTTTTGGTACTTCGCGATGACGGGCAATTTCCGGCGCATGGCAATGATGAATATCTTCAGCCCATTCGAGAAAGTTCTTGTAACCGCCCTTCCCCAATCGCGGAAACAGCGCAAATTCCAAGTGGTCGTGGGCGTTGATCAACCCGGGAAGAACTAAATACCCGCGCAAGTCAATCGCCGTTTCAGCCGGCGCACACGAATGCTCGGCAGCAGAGCCGAACATTGCCTCCACGCGCGAGCCATTGATGCGCATCCCACCTTCAAAGCTGTCTGTGGCCCCGAGAGCAAACCGCGCACCCTGGATGTCACTGACGACCTTGGGCTCGCCCTCTTTCGCTAGCTTTGCAGCCCGCTGTTCCCGTGCGCAAAGCTGAAGCACGTAAATCGCGGGACGCTCCCGGATCTCCTCGAAATATCCTCCTTTCCCGTTTTGTTCAAAGAGGGCGCGTTCGTCAGCGCCAAATCTCGGTTCCAGATGAACGCACACCTCCAAATCTGCTGTTCTGCATAGCGCCACAATTTCAGCCATATTCCTGTGGTACGTACGAATCTGTTCGAATCCATTTGCCGTCCGAACACCGCGCCGCCAGTTCAGAACAACCGCTGTCTCGGGATGCACGTCGCTCAAGAAAAAGGTTCCGCCTGGACGCAAAACCTTCCTAACAAACGCCACGAACCGCTTCGGCTCATCCACATAGCTTAGAACGAAATTGCTGAAGACCAAGTCAGCGGATGCTTCAGAAATCGGCGCATCTGCATAGTCTGTACATATCAGGGTGGCCGCGTCGCCGACCTTCAACTTCGCCTGATTCAGC
>Ga0187802_10000432_pt1 | contig 10217 bp, 9 predicted proteins | sample NC_wetland_sal_i_FD_130584 | JGI IMG/M metagenome (GOLD analysis project Ga0187802, IMG submission 130584) | Wetland sediment microbial communities from Neuse River Estuary, North Carolina, USA - Control_2 | ecosystem: Environmental > Aquatic > Freshwater > Wetlands > Sediment | place: USA... | reverse complement strand
TCCGGCCATCCGTAGTTCCTTGGCGCGTTCCTGGAGCAGTTATGCAGGGGCGATTTTTGTTTATTAGGGTGAGCCGGCGCGCAGTTCAAGGAAGGCTGCAATCGGACTGACTGCTGTAGCAGCCTAGTCCCAAAACGCCGGCCGCGTTCCTTCCAGCACGCCGCCCAGCCGCACCGGCGCGACACGGACCGCAAGCCCGGTCGCGGGATCGGTATCCACGGCGATGGCGCACAGCGTCGCCGGCCCGCTCGCCGGCTCGAACCGCGCCGAGGAAATGCGCCGCAGGAAACGCTGCAGCGGCTCCTCCTTGCTCATGCCGATGATGGAATCGAAATCGCCGGTCATGCCGACATCGGTGATGTAAGCGGTGCCTCCGGACAGGATGCGCAAGTCCGCCGTCGGCACATGGGTGTGCGTGCCGACGACAACACTGGCGCGGCCGTCGCAGAAATAACCCATCGCCTGCTTTTCGCTCGTCGCCTCGCCATGAAAATCTAAAATCACCGCATCGGCGCCGCGACCTAACGAACAAGCGGCGAGCTCCCGCTCGACTGCGCTAAAGGGATCTTCGAGCGGGTCCATGAAGACGCGCGCCATGGCGTTGACGATCAGCGCGCGCGCCCCGTTCTTTGTCTCGATCAGCGCCGCGCCGCGTCCCGGCGTGCCCGCCGGATAATTGATCGGACGAATGAGCCGCGGCGCCCGTTCGATGAAAACCAGCGCTTCTTTTTGATCCCAGGCGTGATTGCCGAGCGTGACGGCGTCGATGCCGCAATCGATCAGTTCGCGATAGATCGTCTCGGTGATGCCGAAACCGCCGGCTGAATTCTCACCATTGGCGACGACGAGATCGAGCTTCCAGTCGCGCACGAGATTAGGCAGGCGTTCGTAAACCACATTGCGCCCGCTGCGCCCGACAATATCGCCGACGAAAAGGATCCGCATGCTCAGGCGTTCCGCAAATCGATCGTCTCACTTTCGGTTAGCACAAGATCGAGCTGCGCGTCGAAAGCAGTTCTCGGCACGGCTTCGACTTCCTGAGCGGCGAAAGCAATCCCGATCGCGGCAATCGGCTTTCTCGCGCGCAACTGCGCGATGGTCAAATCGTAATAGCCGGCGCCGTAGCCGATCCGATGGCCGCTGCGATCGAAAGCAAGGAGCGGCACCAAAAGTATATCCGGCTGCACTTCCGCCGCCGCGGGTCCTGGCTCGCGGATGCCCCAAACGCCCGGGACGAGTGGCTCGCCCCATTGCCAGCTCCGCATGATCAGCGGCTTGCCGTGGCCAACGACCACCGGAAGCGCAAGTCTTGCGCCGGCGTCGGCGAGCTTGCGCATGAGCGGCAGCGGATTGATTTCGCTTTTCAGTGGCATGAAGCCGGACACGATCGTGCCCGCAGCGATGATAAGAGGAAACGCGCGTGCCGCGATCGCCGCGGCGGCGAGTTGGCGCGATTGTGCCGGGAGCGCATCGCGGCGGGCAAGCGCCTCACGGCGCAGTTGCCCTTTCACGTCCTGCGTCTTTTGTGGCGTCGGGTTCAGGCTTTGCTCCCTCATGCCCTGCCATAGCAAAGAACGGCGTCGCGGAGCCCGTCATCGGGTCGGCCACTTCGCGCCGGACCCGGTGGCTCGCCTTCGCCGGGCATCCACGTCTTTGCAGCCGCCAAAGTAAAGACGTGGGTGGCCGGAACAAGTCCGGCCATGACGAGGATGGGAAGGAAACTGAGAAACGATGCATCAAAGTGCGGAGCCGCGCCGGCCGTCGGAGCGCTCGATCCCGGGTTCCCTACCTAAGTAGGTGGGCGCCATATGTCCGAGCCCACGAGCCCGGTCAGGGACAGCTCCCTTCAAGATCGATAAGGGCCCGGGAATATGGCTCCTAACGCGCCGTGCAGCCCCGCATCAATAATGTAATGCGCAACCGCGCACGACGCCAAGTCCGTCAAAAAACCTCGTAGAACGTCTCGCTGAAAATCCCGCAAAGATTATCGCAAACAGCGGACAGTCGACTCGTCGCGCCAAGCGAACAATGATCCGGAACCCGAGCGCGGTTTCGGTGCGCGTACAATCCATAGCGCGCCGTGACCGCTGCCGCTCGTCCATGCGTAATGTGCGAATCAACTAGCCGAGGGCGACGCCGCTATTGGCGATCGTCGCATTGAGCGCTTTGGTTATGTTTTCGACCCGCTCGGCAGCCTTGCTGAGCGCGGCTGCAATCGCAGCTTGCGCCGCCTTGTTGCGATCGGAGATCGCGACTTGGGCGTTTTGCAGAGCCGCGAGCTCTTCTTCGAGCCGCTTGATACGCTGCCCGGCCTCGGAAAGTTCGTCAGCGACGGTGATTGCCGCCATCATCGTCAGCCGGGTGTCGCCGATCTCGCCGAATTTGGTGCGCAAACCATTGATGCGATTATCGAGCTCGCGCGCGAGATTCATCAAATGGCCTTCCTGGCCGTCCTCGCAGGCCATCCGAAACTGCCGGCCATTGATCGTTACGCTGACTTGAGACATTCGCTTGAGAGATTTCCTCTAGGCCATTTCATTGGGCCGTTTCGTTAGACTCACTATTCTTCGGACCGCTCCTTGCCGGCCCAATTGCGCGGGCTAATTGCCGAACTCCAGAACGCCGCGGATGGTTTCGATCGCCTGATCGATTCGCTGCGCAACTTCGCGGTTGGCGGCTTCCAATGCGCGGGCGCGGGCGGCCGCCTCGTCAAGTTGGCTGGCAAGCCGGGCGCGGTCGCTGCCCAAGACGTGAATCTGCTCCGCCAGCGCGCCATCGGCGCGATCGGCCTCGCGCCGCCGTTCGGTTGCGGCCTCGAGCGCTTCGAGCGCCTGGGACAGGCGCCGCGTCGCGGCTTCGATCGGATCGGTGTCGCTCATATGGCCTTCCGCCGGGCCAAAAACGCCGCCGCACGTCCTATGAAAAGCGTGCGACCGCAACTATTTATGGCGAGAAGCTTACGTCGTGTCGCGGGAAAACGTCAACGCCGCAGCGCTGGCCCTGTGCATGACGACGCAAACGAGGGCGTCCGGAATTGACTTGGATGGTTCGCATGTTATCAGTCCGCCGCCTGTTCCCACGACAGGGGCACCGCGCATTGCGCCGCGATTGCAGGTTCCCATCGCAGGCGCCATTGCGGGTCCCATTGCAGGCGTCATGACCAAGCCGGACCGTCTTCCCACGGCGAGTGCAATCGCCCAAACGTCTGCCTTTTCCGCCGCCGCTCATCCGAACGCGAAACCGCTTTCGCGCGCCGAGCACGGTCGCATGGCCAATGCCATTCGCGCGCTGGCAATGGATGCTGTGGAGCAAGCCAAATCGGGTCATCCCGGCCTGCCGATGGGTGCGGCCGACATCGCCACCGTGCTGTTCACCCGATTTCTGAAATTCGACCCGGCCGATCCGGCTTGGCCGGATCGCGATCGCTTCGTGCTCTCCGCCGGCCACGGATCGATGCTGCTTTACGCACTCCTTTATCTCCTCGGCTACGAAGCCATGACGATCGAGGAGATCAAACGCTTTCGCCAACTCGGCTCGATCACGCCCGGTCATCCCGAACACGGTCACACGCCGGGGGTGGAGACCACGACCGGTCCGCTCGGCCAGGGGCTTGCCAATGCGGTGGGCATGGCGATCGCGGAGCGCCATCTCGCCGCGATTTTCGGCGCCGATCTCGTCGATCACGCGACCTTCGTGCTGGCGTCCGACGGCGACCTCATGGAGGGGGTGAGCCAGGAAGCGATCGCGCTCGCCGGCCATTTGCAGCTGAACAAGCTGACGGTGCTGTACGACGACAACGGCATTTCGATCGATGGCGCCACTGCGCTCGCGGACTCCGTTGATCAGGTCAAGCGCTTCGAATCGGCGGGCTGGGCGGCGACCCGAATCGACGGTCACGATCCTGCCGCCATCGCGCGCGCGATCGAAGCCGCGCGCCGCTCCGAGCGGCCGTCGCTGATTGCCTGCCACACCACGATCGGTTTCGGCGCGCCGACCAAGGGTGGCACCGAAAAAAGCCACGGCTCGCCGCTCGGCGCCGAGGAGATCGCCGCCGCGCGGCAACGGCTCGGTTGGACCGCGCCGGCATTCGAAATTCCCGCCGACATCCGAGCGCAATGGCGCGCCGCGGGCGAGCATAACCGGCCGGCGCGGCTTGCTTGGGAACAACGCTTGGCCGCGCTTGATCCGGGCCGACGGGCCGAGCTTCTCCGCCGCCTGCGTGGCGAGGTTGCCGAACGGCTGACGCCGGCGGTCAGCAACATAAAGCAGACGCTCGCGCAAGCGCCGAAGGATATTGCGACGCGCGCGGCCTCCGAAGTTGCGCTCGATGCGCTCACCACGGCGCTGCCGGAAATGATCGGCGGCTCGGCTGACCTGACCGGTTCCAACAACACCCGCGCCAAGGGGATGAGGGTGCTCAAAGCGCCGGATTATTCCGGCACATTCATTCATTACGGCGTGCGCGAGCATGGCATGGCCGCCGCGATGAACGGCATGGCGCTGCATGGCGGCGTCATCCCCTATTCCGGCACCTTCCTGGTGTTTTCGGATTATTGCCGGCCGGCGATCCGCCTCGCGGCCCTGACCGGTCAGCGCGTCATTTTTGTGATGACGCACGATTCGATCGGGCTGGGCGAGGATGGCCCAACCCATCAGCCTATCGAGCATCTCGCCGCGCTGCGCGCGATCCCGAAGCTGAAAGTGTTTCGGCCGTGCGACGCAGTCGAGACCGTCGAATGCTGGCAGCTCGCGCTGCAATCCCACGATGGTCCGAGCGTGCTGGCGCTCACGCGGCAAACGGTCCCACAACTGCGGACAGGATTTGACGCGCGCAATCGCTGCGCGTCGGGAGCCTATGAGTTGATCGCCGCCGAAGGCGGAGCAGCGCAAGTATCGTTGTTCGCCTCCGGCTCGGAGGTTGCCACCGCCGTCGAAGCGCGCAAGCTCCTTGCGGCGCACAAAATTCCGGCGCGCGTCGTCTCGGTGCCCTGCTTTGAGCTGTTCCTTGCTTCGCCCGAAGCGGAACGTAGCGCGGTGATCGGTGCGGCCAAAGTCAACGTCGCGATCGAAGCCGGGATTCGCCAGGGCTGGGACGCGATCATCGGATCCGACGGCACCTTTGTCGGCATGAGCGGCTTTGGCGCCAGTGCGCCGTACAAGGACCTGTACCGGCATTTTGGGCTGACTGCGGAAAAGGTCGTCGAAGCGACGTTGAATAAGCTATGAAACTCGCGCACATATGATTTTGTTTGATAATACGACGGCCAGCCAAGTGGCCGCTTGCGAATAGGAGACCGCGGAAATGTCCGTGCGCGTTGCCATTAACGGGTTCGGCCGGATCGGCCGCAATATTCTGCGCGCCATCATCGAGGCGGAACGCAGCGACATCGAAGTCGTCGCCGTCAACGATCTGGCGCCGGTCGAAACCAATGCGCACCTGTTGCGCTACGATTCGGTTCACGGACGTTTTCCCGCACCAGTGACCGTCAAGGGCGACACGATCAGCTGCGGCAACGGCGCCATCAAAGTGACTGCGGTCAAGGATCCCGCGCAATTGCCGTGGAAAGATCTCGGCGTCGATGTCGCGCTCGAATGCACCGGAATCTTCACCTCGAAGGACAAGGCCTCGGCGCATCTGAAAGCCGGCGCCAAGCGCGTGTTGGTTTCGGCTCCCGCCGACGGCGTCGATCTCACCGTGGTCTATGGCGTCAACCACGACAAGCTTACCAAAGCGCACATGGTGGTCTCGAATGCGTCCTGCACCACCAATTGTCTGGTGCCGGTCGTCAAAGTGCTCAACGACGCGATCGGCATCGACAAGGGATTTATGACGACGGTGCACTCCTACACCAATGACCAGCCGTCGCTCGATCAAGTGCATAAGGACCTGTATCGCGCGCGCGCCGCGGCATTGAATATCATCCCGACCTCGACCGGCGCCGCCAAGGCGGTTGGCCTGGTTCTGCCGGAGCTCGCTGGGCGGCTCGACGGCGTGTCGATCCGCGTGCCGACGCCGAACGTCTCAGTGATCGATTTCAAGTTTGTCGCCAAGCGCGCGACGACCAAGGATGAAGTCAACGGCGCGGTCAAACGCGCCGCCGAGCAGCAGCTTAAAGGCATCCTCGGCTATACCGAGGCGCCGAATGTTTCCAGTGACTTCAATCACGATCCGCATTCCTCCGTCTTTCACATGGACCAAACCAAGGTGATCGACGGCACGCTGGTCCGCGTCATGGCGTGGTACGACAACGAATGGGGCTTCTCCAATCGCATGGTCGACACCGCGGTGGCGATGGGCAAGCTCGGCTGATCGCCGCCGGCAGATTTTTCTTAAAGCGCTTTCATGCCGCCCTTCCGCAGCCTCGACAACGCCGACGTCAAAGGTAAACGCGTGCTCGTGCGCGTCGATCTCAACGTGCCCATGCAGGACGGCAAGGTCGCCGATTCGACGCGCATCGAGGAGATCGTGGCGACCATCGCCGAGCTCGCCGACAAAGGCGGCAAGATCATTCTGCTGTCGCATTTCGATCGGCCGAAAGGCCGGGATCCGAAATATTCGCTCCGCCCGGTCGCGGCCGAAGTAGCGCGGCTCGTCAAGCGGCCGGTTGCCTTCGCCGACGATTGCATCGGGCCGAAAGCGGAAGCCGCCGTCGCCGCCATCAAGAATGGCGACATTGTTTGCCTGGAAAACACCCGGTTTCACCCGGGTGAGGAAAAGAACGACAGGGAATTCGCGAAAAAGCTCGCCGCGCTGGGCGATATTTTCGTCAATGACGCCTTTTCAGCGGCGCATCGCGAACACGCCAGCACGACGGCCATCGTGACCGCCTCCAAGCTTCCCGCTTATCCCGGCCGCGCCATGAAAGCCGAGCTCGACGCTTTGGCTCGCGCATTCGAACACCCCGAACATCCGGTCACCGCAATCGTCGGCGGCGCCAAGGTGTCCACCAAGCTCGAGCTTCTGGGCCACCTTCTCACCAAGGTGGAAGTTCTGATCATCGGCGGCGCCATGGCAAACACGTTTTTGGTCGCCCAAGGCAAGCAGATCGGCAAATCATTGTACGAAAATGAATTGGTCGGCGCGGCGCGCGAGATCATCGGCAAAGCCATGGCGCTCGGCCGCGAAATCGTGCTGCCGGTCGATGCCGTGGTCGCGCGAACGCTTGCCACGCACGTTCCCTCGCATGTCGTATCGGTCGATCAAGTCGGTGCCGACGATATGATCCTCGATATCGGGCCGCGCACGATCGAGCACGTCGTCTCGGTGCTGGCGCGCAGCAAGACGCTGGTCTGGAATGGCCCATTCGGCGCCTTCGAGCATGAGCCGTTCGATAATGGTACAATCGAGGTCGCCGAGGCTGCGGCGGAACTGACCGCGGCCGGCAAGCTTGTGAGCTTTGCCGGAGGCGGCGACACCGTCGCCGCGCTTAATATCGCCTCGGTCAAGGAGCGCATGACGCACGTTTCGACCGGCGGCGGCGCGTTCCTGGAATCCTTGGAAGGCAAGACGCTGCCCGGAGTAAAAGTGTTGCTGATTGCAGAACCATCGCGGGCGACCGCAGGATAGCCAAAGAGAGAGGCGCCGGGGCGCGGCGCCGCGCATGAGCATTCGAGGAGGGCGCGATGAACCTAAGCGAGTTGAACAAGGTCGCCACCGCAATGGTCGCCCCGGGCCGCGGCATCCTGGCGGCCGACGAGTCGACCAGCACGATCAAGAAACGGTTCGACGCCATCGGCGTGGAATCGACCGCCGACAATCGCCGCGATTATCGCGAAATGCTGTTCCGCTCGAGCGAGGCGATGGGGAAATATATTTCCGGCGTCATTCTTTACGACGAAACGATCCGGCAGAACGGCAAGGACGGTACCCCGCTCGTCAAGCTGATCGAAAAGGCCGGCTCGATTCCCGGGATTAAGGTCGATAAAGGCACCAAGCCCCTGCCCTTCTGCCCCGGCGAAGTCATTACCGAGGGACTTGACGGCTTACGCGAGCGGCTCGCCGAATATCGCGGGCTCGGCGCCAAATTCGCCAAGTGGCGCGCGGTCATCGATGTTGGCCCAACGCATGTCATGCCGAGCTACACCTGCGTGAAGGCCAATGCGCACGCGCTGGCGCGCTATGCCGCGCTCTGCCAGGACGAAGGTATCGTCCCGATCGTGGAGCCGGAAGTGCTGATGGATGGCGACCACGACATCGACCGCTGCGCCGAGGTAACGACCTGGGTGCTTAAGGAGACGTTCCAGGAATTGTTCTACAACCGGATCGCGCTCGAAGGCATGGTGCTCAAGCCCAATATGGCGGTGCCCGGGAAGAAGTCGCCGAAGCGCGCATCGGTTGCCGAAGTCGCGGAAAAGACCTTACGTATGCTCAAAGACTGCGTGCCCGCCGCGGTGCCCGGCATCGCGTTTTTGTCCGGCGGGCAATCCGACGAAGAGGCCACCGCGCATCTCGACGCGATCAACAAACTCGGCGAACTGCCGTGGCGCGTTACCTTCTCATACGGCCGCGCTTTACAGGCGGCGCCGCAAAAGACCTGGTCAGGCAAGGCGGAGAACACCGCCGCTGCGCAGCGCGCGTTCAATCATCGCGCCATGATGAACGGCCTTGCCACGCTCGGGCAATGGAAAGCCGATCTTGAGCGCAAAGCGGCGTGACATCGCCGGCGCCCCCTCCCCCGCTTCGCGGGGGCGGACAAGTAAACCGCGCCAGCGGCTTTATCTGGTCACCCCGGCGATCAGCGATCCGGCGCCCTTTGCCGGCGAGCTTGAACATGCGCTCGGTGTCGGCGACATCGCCGCGGTGCTGTTGCGCCTTGCCGATGGCGGTGAACGCACGCTGATCGAACGGGCCAAGCATATCGCCGCCGTCGTGCAGTCTCGCGACGTCGCGCTTGTCGTCGATAACCGACCCGAGATCGTGGCACGTGCCGGTGCCGACGGGGCGCATCTGAGCGGCGTTGAGAAGTTCGCCGCGGCGCTCGCACTGCTCAAGCCCGAACGGATTGCCGGCGCCGGCGGTTTACGCAGCCGTCATGATGCCATGCTCGCCGGCGAGGCTGGCGCCGATTACGTCATGTTCGGCGAACCTGACCACAACGGCCGCCGGCCGAGCTTCGAAGAATTGCTGGAACGCCTGACCTGGTGGGCGGATTTGGTCGAAATTCCATGCGTAGCCTATGCCGCCGGCAAGGACGAAGTGACGCCGCTCGTGCGGACCGGCGCCGATTTTGTCGCGCTTGGCGACTGGATATGGTCGGCGCCGGAGGGCGCGGCCAAGGTTATTGCGGCTGCGGTCGCGAGCCTCGATGAAGCGGTGACATGATGCGCGCGATGGCAACAATAGCCGCCGCACTCTTGGCATTGGCATTGAGCCAATCGGCCTTCGCGCAAAGCGGCGCACCGCGCCCGCCTGCGGCCAAGCCCAACCGCAGCGCCGCACCAGGTGAAAAGACGGCGCCGGCGGCACCGGCCGGGCCGCCGCCTGACATGGCCTATGGCGCGTTTCAGCGCGGTTATTTCATCACCGCTTTTTCGCTTGCGACCGACCGCGTCACGAATAACGCCGATCCAAAGGCGATGACGCTTCTTGGCGAGCTCTATGCCGAAGGGCTTGGCGTGCCGCAGGACGATCGGCGCGCCGCCGAATGGTATGGGCTCGCCGCGGCGCGCGGCGACAGCAATGCAATGTTCGCGCTCGCCATGTTTGCGCTCAATGGCCGCGCCGGCCGGCGCGATCGTGACGCGAGCACGCGATGGCTCGCGGCCGCCGCCAAGCTCGGTCATCCGCTCGCCGCCTACGATCTCGCATTGCTCTATATCGAAGGGCAAATGTTTCCGCAGGACTTTGGCCGCGCCGCCGCGCTCTTGCGCATCGCGGCGCAAGGCGGCAGCGCCGACGCGCAATACGCGCTCGGCACCTTTTACAAGACTGGCCGCGGTGTACCGCAGGATGCGCGGCAAGCGGCGCAATGGTGGGCAAAAGCGGCACTGGCCGACAATACCGATGCGCAAGTGGAATATGCCATCGCGCTCTATAACGGCGAAGGCGTCGATCGCAATGAGGAGGCCGCGACCGCATTGTTTCGCAAAGCCGCCATGCGTGGCAGCGCGATCGCCCAGGATCGCCTGGCGCGCATTCTCGCGAGCGGCCGCGGCGCGCCGCGCGATGTCGCCGAAGCAACCAAATGGCATCTGATCTCGCGCGCCGGCGGTGAGAC
>Ga0187802_10000427_pt1 | contig 10286 bp, 7 predicted proteins | sample NC_wetland_sal_i_FD_130584 | JGI IMG/M metagenome (GOLD analysis project Ga0187802, IMG submission 130584) | Wetland sediment microbial communities from Neuse River Estuary, North Carolina, USA - Control_2 | ecosystem: Environmental > Aquatic > Freshwater > Wetlands > Sediment | place: USA... | reverse complement strand
TTCATCAATACTCGCCGGATCACGTCGCTGCGCCCTACAACCTCATGATGGCTCCGTTCAACTGTGATTTCCTTTTGCAGGTAAACGTTTTCATGCTCCAACTTCTCCTTCAATTTCTCGATTCGCTGATTGGCCTCCACCAATTGCTCATTTGCTGCAATCAGCGCCTCTTCTGCTAGTTTCCGCTCGGTGATATCGATGCAGGCTCCAGCATAACCACGAAAAGTACCATCGGACTCGAAAACAGGCGCACCGCGGTCAACAACCCACCGATACTCTCCGTCAAAGCGTCGCAGGCGGTACTCCACCTCGAACTCCACCTGCGCTTCAATCGCGGCATCGAAAGCCTCCATGCTACGACCCAGGTCATCCTGGTGCACCCCCGATAGCCAACCTTGCCCCAACTCCTGCTCCAAGGTGCGGCCGGTAAATCTCAGCCAACTCTCGTTGCAAAATCTGCACATTTTGTCCGGACCGGACATCCAGATCAACACAGGTACTGTGTTTGCGACCGTGCGAAGGAGTTCTTCTCTATCGCGCGCACCTTGGTTTGAGTTCTTGGAAAACTGCGGATTGGCAGCTGAAGACATAGGCCACCACGATAGCGAAATAAGCGTTCTGACAATATAGCCTGTACTCCATCATTGTCAGAGAGAGTCGGATGCAATTGGTTACTCTGAGAGCTCTACGTCATTGCCTTTTCGCCGTTTAGGGTGCGGTCAATCTCCAAACACTTATTGGGGAGCGTGCTTGCTCCTTCACCCAAAGATGTTAACTATCTCCCTGCGAATGCACAGCTGAGTGTTCTGCACAGATGCTTTGGAAAACGTATTCATCTTCCTCGCCGTGGAAGTTGGTCAACGCATACCCGCAGAGGATATCAACCTCATAGGTTACGGCTATCTGGTCCCAAAGTTTTTCAAGACGAATTGCAGCGTCCGCTTTACCTTCCGCCCACAAGACACATTCTCTACAAACCGCAATCCGGGGATGCTCTCTTTTCCCTGCCTTGGCAGCTGCCGTAATGGATGGACCCACAACCTCGAAAAAGCGAGCCGAGTCAGGTATGTCACTGACCATGAATGAGGAGAGCATCTTAGTAACATCCAACGAAATGTATGTCCCCTGTCGAATCGCGGCATCGATATCAAGGCCCCGCGCTTTCAATCTCTCCCCGAGAATATCCCGGTGCGATTCGGATGCAACAATAATTGCCACATCGCCGGCTTCTAGAGCGGCATCGATAAAACGAGTAAAGCTATCCAGAAGAACCGCATCATCAGAATAGAATTGAACCTCATGATTGTGAGGAGCTTTTGCTCCAGGGGTTTCGATGAACCTATAGCCCTTTATCATGCTGCTGACAAATTTTTTCCCTTGCAGAACCGCGTCGATAGCTGGCAGTAATTCACTTCTGGCGCGTGCCTTATAAACATACGCCTGAGCTCCTGCGCTCAAAGCTACCTGCACTACGTCCAGAGAATTATCTATGCTCAGGAAAACTATCTTGGAGTTAGGGGAGAGTTGTCGTATCTGTCGGGCGGCTTCGATTCCATTTAACTTAGGTAGGCCACTATCCAGCAGAATTAGGTCCGGTTTCAATTCTGCGGCCTTCTGGACGGCCTCTGATCCATCCGATGCTTCGAAGATAACTTGCCATTCTGGCCGCGCTTGAAGCAGCAAACGGACTTGGTCTCGCCAATCTTTGTAATCATCTACCAAGAGAATGCGAATTGTTGACAACCGACCCTCCGCAGAAACAACCCGTATCACACAAAAAGAAAAAAAGATAGCACAAGATGAACCAGAATAAGGCGTTTCATGGTGGGAATATAATGCAGAGTTGTGAGTTCAACAGTGTCGAGCGTGCAGCTTTGGATAAATACATTATAAAAGGGCGCCCCTTCGAAATAGGTCTTGATCGTTCGCGTCAACGCATACAGAGAGGAGCACCCTTATGAATGACGCAAAGTATATTGGGTTGGATGTTCATCAAGCAACGATCTCGGTGACGGTTAGAGAAAAAGGGCTTGGATATTGGGCGCGCAATTCAAGAAGGGACCTGCGTAACATTAGATGTTAAAGAAGCACTCTCGGCGATCATGGTGAGTGGTTTGCCTCACCCGGTCCGATTTTTCCGGGGCATATGTGACTTCATTAGGGCAGCCGCCAAAGCAGCGAAAACAAAGCAGCCACGGATTGTTGTATGCGGCGAAAGCGTAGCCTCCTGCGGGCAGAAGGTAAAGTAGGTGCGGCGATTCGGCTCAATCAACTATGCGATGAACTGGCCAAGACACACAACTTGGACGTGCTGTGCGCATAACCACCCGGCGCCGTTCCTGATTTCGAACATAGCAGGCATTCCCAAGCATGGGTGCGGAACACTCAGCCGTTCATTCCCGATGAAAGGGGCTATTCACCAGCTGCCCGTGCAGACTCGCCCCATGTATTGAGGGGTAGACAAGCATGGATTGTAGTGCCACATCCAGGCCGTGAGCCGATTGAAAATGTGCCCTTCAGCAGGTTGACTCGTTCCTGCATGCTGACAAGCCCCAGCCCTCGATTATTCGCCAATGCTTGGGGGTCGAAGCCGAGTCCCGCATCGCGCACGAAGAGATGAATCCCGTCCGGTGTTCCGCGGAGTTCAACTTCGATATGCCGCCCCCCGCTATGTTTCACCGCATTCTGCAAGGCTTCCTGCATAACTCGATAGAGACAAAGTGAAATTTCCTCTGGCACAGCAGTCGGGATGTCAACGTCGGTAAAGTCAATCTCCACTTGGTGCTGCTCAGCGAGCTCCTGGCAGAAGCTCTTGGCTGCAGCCACGATGCCCAGGAATTGCAGTTTCGATGAATGCAGCCGGTGCGACATCGCCTGGAGGTCGGAGGCAATCTCACGTAGGCGCTTCAAATCTTCATATATGCGCTTACGGACCTCAGCGATCGAATCCGGAGGATCTTGCTCCATTAGCTCAAGATTATTCGCCAATAACGCGAGCCGTTGACCAATATCATCGTGAAGCTCTCTTGCAATCCGGGTACGTTCCTCTTCGTGCGCTTCAATCAATCTGCCGCCAACTTTGGAAAGGGTTTCTTCCGCCAGTTTGCGCTCGGTGACATCCGCCACCATGCCTATCATCCGCACCATCCTGCCTTGCTCGTCAAAGAACGCGTGCCCGGTTCTCTCGACCCAAATTACTGACCCATCGGGACGCAGAATGCGGAAGCTAACTTGCGAGTTCGGCCTCTCGGGAGTAAATTCGGTAAGTGAATCGATAAACTTCGCTTGGTCCTCGGGGTGAACGCTGGCCAACAACTCCTGTTTGGTAAAGCTAACCGGATCGCTAACCAAACCGAGAATATGTGTGGCCTCCCCTGATCGAACGATCACATCGGTGACCGCGTTCCAGTCAAAAGCGTACATCTTCCCCACCTGAGCAGCCAGGCGCAAGCGCTCTTCGCTCTCACGTAGAGCCACTTCCATTTGTTTGCGCTCCGTGATGTCAACTGACATGCCCAGCATCCGCTCTGGCTCGCCTTTCGTTGAGTAGTAGAATCTTCCCTTGGCTGCCACCCAGTGCACGGTACCGTCCGGCCGAACAATACGGAACTCCGCCGCGTACGGCTTCTTGCCTTCCATGGCATCATTGATCGCTTCCAAAACCCGCCCTCGGTCGCTTGGGTGTAAGCAGCGATGGAAATCTTCTACGCGCCCGTCATAGACCTCCAACGGAATTCCATACATGCTCTGCAGGTCACCAAACAAAGTATCTCGCCCGGTCTCAACGTTCCGATCCCATCCCACTGTTTTGCCGGATTCCATTGCCAAACGAAGCCGATCGTTGGCTAGGGTAAGCGCTCTTTCTGCGAGCTTGCTCTCATTTATGTCTTGAGCCGTGCCACGTAACCGGACGACGCGGCCCTTAGCATCGCGCTGCGCTTCACCCCGCGCTCTAACCCATTTTGTGGTGGCATCAGGACGGAACATCTCCATATCGAGTTCGTACGGCGTCCCACTTCTAAGCGCTTCGTCTACAAAGTGTCGCAGCCGTTCCATACTTTCGGGAGTGTACAGGAGCCAGTGTTCCTTATAGCTGGGCGCCGGCAACTTGGGGTCGCGACCAGAGATTCGATATAGTTCCTGCGACCAAGTGACAGTGTCAGATTGTGGGTTCCATTGCCAACTGCCAACCTGCGCCAAGTGCTGCGCCTCATTTAATTCCGCCTCTTCGTCGACGAGTGCCTGTTTTACCCGCTTCTCTTCCTCAACAAGGACCGCGAGAATCGTAAAAGGAATCGCAGCAAAGAATAAAAATAGCTGTAGCGACAACGCGTTGTTAAGAGGCCCTTGCTCCGCGAAAGGGCCGCGACCGTGAGCGGCTCCCCAGATGGCGAGAAGGGCAACTACGAGTATCGAAGTGGAGACACCTTTCAATCCCAATCGCAAAGCGGCCCAAAGTAAAAGCGGCACGAAGGAATAAAGCAGGGCTGGTCCCACCCCTCGTCCAGTGTCCATGAATGTGAAATATCCAAAGATAATCAACGAAGTCATCAGGGCGGCGAATTCCAGATAATTTTGAGGTCTTCGCAACCACTCTCGTCCTTCGCGGGCCCAGTTCAAGATTGCAGGCGCCACTGTAAGAAAAGCCAAGGCGTCTGCAAAAATCCAGAGCCTCAACTGCAGCCAATAGCCGCCGGGGGCGCTGCCTTTCGCACCCAGAAGTGCTGAAGCGAACGGCACAAGGATCACAGCAAACACTAAATACCTAGCCAAGTTCTTCAAGCTGCTCAGTTCCGGCACCCCGTCCAACAGACGACTTATTCCTAATGTCGCAACAAGCGTCTCGGCTAAATTGCCAAGGGTGATCCAAATCTCAGAGCGAATCGGCACGCCGTTCTCAAGATCAGCAAGAGCCATCGCTCCCAATCCTGCGAAAATGAGTACCGGCCAAATCCTTCGTGGTACCAATAGCAATACCGCAACTAAGAACGCCGTGGAGGGCCAAAACGACGCGATGTGGGTAGGAGGGATTCCCAGCACGTACACCAATCTATCCGCCAGATAGCACACGGTAGCCACCAGGCACGCAAGGGCCCCCGCAGACAAACGGGAATCAAGATCCTTGATATTCCAAACTGGGCGGCTTTGGGCGGATTCCATGACCGGAGTCTATGCCAAACGCGATAGCAGGGGAAGTGGGTTCGCTGGCACGCCCTATGACACCATAACTGCTGACGATCTTGTAGAGCCGATGCGAGTGCAACGGAGTTAAATCACACTAGTTTGGTGAATAGGTCCTGATAAACACGTAGACGGTTCGCGTGCTCACGCCTTGATAAGCGAGATTCTCGGTAACTGGAACTCGCGCCGCTCCCATATTCCAAGAAGCGGAACCTTATCAGGATGTGGCACGCCGACGCCGTCAAATGTTAACCCCGCATACTGTTAGATTGCGGACCAGGACTAACACCTTCATGGACAAACGACTCCCGGATGACAATGGTCAGTTACTCGAAATGTATGACGAAGTCTCGTTTAGGGGTGCTCGCCAGGGGAGTCAACGCCGCGGGGGGATAGGAGATAGGGCGCGCCAAAGTTGCACCCCCTGGACCAATATTTCTGCGTGATTTGAACGCCTTCAGCGCTGATTGGAGAACCGCTTTATGAGGTCACCAGCCTGGTGTGCGACAACTTCCAGGAGTTGAAGAGCTCTGTCCGACGGACGGGCAGGGCGACGATAATGCGTATTCAGCATTCCGAGTGGTTCTCCCGTTTGAGAAAAAAGTGGAGTCGACTGACATGCTCTAGCATCAGCTCTTAACATTACCTCTCGCGCTTCGGCCTCCCCGAAGATCGGGTCTGTGGCCACGTCTTCCACGATGACTCGCTTCCGGTTCTTGAACGCCATCCCGCAGGCGCAGTTCTCCCCACAGTGAATGGTTTCGAAGAACTTGACGAACTCGGAGTCGAAACCACGGTGCGCCATCATCTTCAATTCGCTGGTTGTTTGGTCAAGAATTTGAATATTTCCGAAATCCGCTGCGGTTATGTCAATACCAGCATCCAGAATTTCGTTCAGAAGATCGGGCAGTTTATCCGTTCGCGTCAAATTCGCGCTGATTTCATCCAAACGCCGACGCCAGTCAACGGAAGTGAGGTCATTCTCATTAACCTCAAGTCCACTGCTAAGGAAGGTCTCGCCCCGAAGAACCGCGTCGATCGCAGGCAGTAGGTCACTAGCGGTACGCATCTTGTGAACGTATCCCCGTCCGCCTGCGCGGAAAGTCTCGCGTATCACCGCGGCATCAGTTTCTTGGGTGAGGAATAGGAGCTTTGCGCGCGGGATGAGCCTGCGTATCTGCTTCGCGGCTGCGATTCCACTCAGCTTCGGCAACCCGATGTCCATCAGAATTAGATCCGGTTGCAGGTCTTCGGCCTTTTGGATGGCTTCTAGTCCGTCCGATGCTTCACCGACAACTTGTAACTCCTTGCTTTGCTGCAGCACCGAACTGACGAGCCGGCGGAATGGTTCATGGTCCTCGACTACAAGGATCTTAATAGCGAGCATATCGGAAGATCACCTCCTACTCAATCGCCAGCTGCCACGGACCTCATTCTTGGATGCACGGGCACTCGGGCGCGAATCGTTGTTCCCCGCTGCAATTGCGAATCGATCGACAGTTCACCATCGACCAGCTTTATCCGCTCTTTGATGCTGGTGAGGCCAAGACCGTGGCCCTTGATTGCCTCTTCAAGTTCAAAGCCACTCCCGGAATCATGTACGGTTAATTCGATCTCATTTGCACGACTGGTGAGAGAGACTTGGAAGCGCCAGGCGCCGCTGTGCTTGGCCGCGTTCTGCAGGGCTTCCTGCAAAATCCGGAAGAGCGACAGGGAGATATCTGGTGACAACTCTTTCGGGACATTTTCCGAGCGGTACTCAATCTCAACGTGGTGTAGCTCGGAAAACTCTTGGCAAAAGCTCTCCGCAGCTGCCACAAGCCCTAACAGTTTCAGCTTCGGCGAATGCAGACGGTGTGACACGGCCTGAAGGTCATTGGTGATATTGGCAATTTGCCTACTGGCTTCCTCCATCTGCTGCCCCAATTGAGCCGCCGAACTCGGAACACCGAGCTTCATTCTGTCCACACTTACGGCCAACATCGCCATTCGCTGGATGATATCGTCATGAAGCTCCCGGGCCAGCCTGGAACGTTCGTGCTCCTGCGCGTCGATCAACTTTTGACTCACGGTGGACAGGGCCTCTTCGGCCAGCTTGCGTTCCGTGATATCCACTTGCACCCCCGTGGAATGCAAAAGAATTCGCTTTTCATCAAACACGGATCCCACATTGAGAAGCACAATTCGCCTGTCTCCGTGCTTGGTAAGCACGACCATCTCCTCATTGCCGAATTTTCCCGCCCTTTTCCACCTATCGAATAGACCAGGCAATTTCCCACGTGATTCAGGGGCATAGAGGATGGACAGGTGCTTGCCTATGAGTTCCTCTCTCCCATAGCCAAGCGCTTTGCAGGCCGCTGGATTCACGTCCAGAATATTGCCCTCCGGCGAAGCCATGTACGCGTACTCCGGCAGAGTCTCGAAAAACTGGTGGAATCGGTGTTCAAAAAGCTGTTTCGCCTCTGCAGCTTGTTTGAGGTCAGTGTTGTCTACATCCAAACCAAACATCCGTGTCGCCTGACCATCTGGCGCATACTCGAACCTCCCTCTGGAAACCACCCAGCGGGTCGTTCCGTCCGGTCGAACGATACGATATTCCGCAGCGTAGACAGTACGGTTTTGTTTTGCATCGCCAACTGCTTTTAGGACTCGCTCCCGATCTTCCGGGTGAATGTAGCGAATGAAGTCTTCAATCTGCCCCGTGTGTGTCTCGTCTGGAATGCCAAAAATGCTTTGTAGATCGCCCGACCAGAAGTCACGCCCGCTCACAACGTCCCAATCCCATCCCACTGACTTGCCGACTTCCATGGCTAAGCGAAGAAGCTCGTTGGAGCGAGTCAATTCCGACTGCGAGAGTCGTGCGAGCTGCTGTGCCTTCGTGAGTTGCGACTTTTCGTCAATCAGCGCCTGCTGGTCTCGCTTGTGCTCCTCCACAATCGCGGCAAAGACCAAGAAGGGAGCTGCAGCGAAGAATAGAAAGAGCTGAATCGACAATGCGTTATTGAGGGGCCCTTGCCCAGTGAAAGGACCGCGATCATGAATCGCACCCGAAATAGACAGAAACGCAACGACAACCATTGAAGTGGATACACCCTTCACTCCCAAACGCAGGGTGGCCCACAGGAGAACGGGCACTAGAGAATAAAGTAGTGCCGGTGACTGCCATCGCCCACTCCCCGTGAACGCGAGATACCCACAAGCGACCAACGCAATCATTACCACTTCGAGTTCTATGTAATTCTGAGGTTTCTTCGCCCATTCCCGTCCCTCTTGAGCCCAGCTCAGTATCGCAGGCGTGACGGTGAGGAACCCAAGGGCGTCCGCAAGAAACCAGATCCTCCACTCCTGCCAGTGGCCGCCAGGCACGTTGACGCTGGCACCCACAAGCAATGAAAAGAGCGGCGCGCATATCACTGGAATCACAAAGTACTTAGCTAGAGTTTTGACGCTGGTGAGTTGCGGAACGCCTTTGAACAAGTAAGTGGTCCCCAGCGTGGCAATCAGCACGTCGACAAGGTTGCCTAGGGTAAACCACATCTCGGAGCCGATCGACCAACCATCCTTGAGTTCAGCCAGCGCCGTCCCTCCCAATCCTGAGACCATGAGAACTGGCCACATGCTTCTGGGAGACACGAGCAACACACCCACTAAGAACGGCGTAGCGGGCCAATATATAGCGATGTGGTCAGGGGGTATCCCCAGTACGTCAATTAGTCTTACCACGTAGTAGCACACGATCGCGACAAGGCACGTTAGGATTGCCGGACGAACCTGAACGAACAGATCCGCTAAGTTCCGTGAGCGGCTAGGAGCAATACTCATACTCGATTCTCGCACCCTGTAATTCAGTTGGTCCCAGGCCGAATCGTTCCCAAGAGATACTTGCTCGCGATTAGTTCACAGTAAGAATAAGAACAGGACGAATCACTGTCCTTTTGTGATGTTGCCCACTGATGATAGTTCCAACTTTGTACCGCATTCTAGGCGTAGAAGTCTATGCTCTAGAAATTTACGCGCGGTGATCTATGTCACTCCGCAAGTAAGCCTATTCTTGGAAATCTCCCAAGATTGATGAGGCTCCCACCAATCGGGCGAGTTTTTCCCAATGTCTCGGATGGGTACGCGTTTGCCCGCTCGTACGTCCGTTGCATACCTGAGCGACGTTCCTCACGGCGAATGTTAGCCACTAGATCTTACAGGTACTTTTGGTGTCTACGAATTGGCTTATCACTGGGGCTGGACGGCAAAGACACACGGCTAGCCGTTTCGGGGGAGGCATTTGTCTTGACATTCTCTTATATAGAACGGGATTCTCGGAATGTGGGAGATGGCTTCCAATAACCAGATGTATGCTCTCTGTTCACAATCTGATCGTAAGCCAGTAGACTCCGATTCTCGGAGTCTTACGGGACTCCCCACATTCAACTGCTCGCGGAGCGGGAGGAACAAATGAATCATGACGCTAGACTGATGTCTGGCATTCTCTTGATTACCGTGCCCACGATTCAATATGGCGGCTATTTTTTGCTAACGCTGTTTAGTGGGAAGATGACGCGGATGAATCCTTCCCCGCTCCAAATCAGTTTCTTTCGAGCTGGGCATGCGCATGCGGGTGTTTTGGTAATTCTTTCCTTGGTTTGCCAGATATTTGTGGAGCATGCGGCACTGGGCCCTTCCTTCGCATGGTTAGCGCGAATTGGTGTTCCGTTGGCCGCCATACTAATTCCGCTGGGATTTTTTCTTTCCGTTGCGTTCACACCGGATCGCCCGAATAGATGGATTTTGTCGCTGTATGCGGGAGCGGTTGTGATGGCAATCAGCGTGGTCGTGCTGGGAGTTGGCCTGATTCGGGCATAACGAGCGACCGGAACGTGTCTCTAGGCCAAGTCCTGATAAACGGTGCCGGCTCAACCGGTCGATGCAACACTCTATAACCAGTTGATCTGACATTACTTTCCGTCAAGAATCGATCTGTAAGGCAGCACTCAATCAGAACCTAAACAGGGCTTTGTTTTGTTTGAATTGATGCGAGCGAACGGAATCAGCCTCCTAGCCTCGCAAAAGAAGACTTTCAGCAAGTGTTGCATCGACCCATTGAGACCACC
>Ga0187802_10000426_pt1 | contig 10295 bp, 9 predicted proteins | sample NC_wetland_sal_i_FD_130584 | JGI IMG/M metagenome (GOLD analysis project Ga0187802, IMG submission 130584) | Wetland sediment microbial communities from Neuse River Estuary, North Carolina, USA - Control_2 | ecosystem: Environmental > Aquatic > Freshwater > Wetlands > Sediment | place: USA... | reverse complement strand
TGCCGCCGGATTCCGCCATGGCGATCTCGGCCGCGGTGAACGCCTCGCCCTGCGAGCCGCCCGCCGCCTCCCACAGATCCTCGAGCTGCGTGCAGCCGAGCGTGCCGCTCAGGCTGGCGGCGGAGGTCAGCACGGTGGCCTTGACGTGCTTGGGCGTGTACGTGTGCGCGGCGGCGGCGGTGCTGGTGGTAGCGGTGGCGCCGCTCGGGATCTTGAGCACCTCGCCCACGTAGATGTCATTGGGGTTCTGGATCGCGGACCGGTTGTCGTTGTAGATCCAGGTCCAGTCGGCCATGTTGCCGTAGAGCCGCTGGGCGATCTCGGACAGCGTGTCGCCGGGGCGGACGGTGTAGGTGCGGGACTGCGCCTGGTGGTGGTGGCGGACGAGGGCGTCGGTGTGCACCTGCTCGCTCACCGTCGTGGCGTTCGCGGTGGCGGCGGTGGTGGCGGCGTGGGCCGGCGACGATGCGACCAGCACGCCCGCGATGGCCACCGCGGGGGCCGCCTTGCCGGCTACCTCGGCCACCTTCTCGACCTGAGACGGCGTGGTGTGCCGGCCCGTTCGTCGGATCTTCCGCGGGCGGCGGTGCTTGCTCGGTGAATCCATAGAACTCCTCAAGTCGGTCCCGCGCCCTCCTACTCGGCCCCGCGGGTGGGGCCTGTCGGAGGGCTTGATACGTCACAATCTGCGACCGTTGCGGCTTTTTTCGCTCTACGGCGGTCTATGCCTGTGCGGAAGCATGGCAGCAACCGTTACCGCCTCGCAGGTGAATCGAGATTTTTCTGTGACTCATCTGTGATCATCGGCGAAACGTCGTTTGACCTGGGATACTTCGTCCGTGAACGCTCCTGGCCTCAGGTATTTCGAGGACTACGTGCCCGGGATGACGCGCGACTGCGGCAGCGTCAGCGTCGACCGGGCTGAGATCATCTCCTTCGCCAGGCAGTTCGACCCGCAGCCGTTTCACGTGGACCCGAAGGCTGCGGCGGACGGGCCGTTCGGCGGGCTGATCGCCAGCGGCTGGCATACCGCGGGCCTGGTCATGCGGCTGATCGTGGAAAACTACGTGGCCGCGGAATCGAGCCTGGGCTCCGTCGGCCTCGACGAGCTGCGCTGGCCGTACCCGGTCCGCCCGGGGGACACGCTCCGTGTTCGCGTCACGGTCCTGGAAGCGCGTCGATCGCAGAGCAAACCGGATCGCGGCATCGTGAAGACGCTGATCGAGGCGGAGAATCAGGACGGCCAGCCGGTGATGCGGGCCACGGCGATCAACTTCATCCGCGTCCGGCCGGGCCCTGACGGCGAGCACGGCGGAGAATAGTCAGGGAAGGGACCGGAACGAGGAAAGGGGCTGTCCGTGCTCTACGCCTTCGGATTCGAGCGGGTCGGCATAGTGGTCGGCGACCTGTACCTCGTCGATCCCCACCCAAACCAGGGCGGGGAGGGTCCCGAGCACGGTGTCCGGCTCGAGCTGAGGGTGCTCGAACGCGGCGCGCTGAAGGGATCGGTCTACTCGGCTCAGCCGATCGAAGTCGGTCAGCCGATCTGGCGGGTCGACCTGCTCGAGTCGGTCGAGGGGCGCCCCGGCAGCTTCGACCGCACGCATCACCACCCGGTGTTCAGCGGCTGGAACCCGAACCGGCGGGTCTTCGTCAGGGAACTGTCCGCCGATCCCCTCGGCTGGCTGGCCGCCAAGCTGGCCGACCTGGATGACCTGGTGGCCACCGCCGGGTTCCCCGCCGACGTCGCGGGCCCCGAGGACGCCGAACACCTGCGCGAGGCCGCGTCCGAGATCGTCGACGTGACCCGCAGGCTGCTGGACCGGGTCCGCGCCGGCGAACTGGGCAACCCGCCGCGCGACGCCGCGTTCGCCGGGCCCGCCTCGGCCAACACCGCCCCGGCCAAGACTGCGGACGATGCCGCGCCGGCCCTCATCCGCACGGGCTGGCTCTAGCCCGCCAGGAACGCCGTGGCAGGCTGATCCGGTGACCAGCGACTCCGACACGACACGACGCCTGATCCTGCTGAGGCACGCCAAGTCGGACTGGCCCGACGTCCCCGACCACGACCGCCCGCTGGCCAAGCGCGGGCGGAAGGACGCGCCGGTGATCGGACGGTGGCTCCGTACCCACGGCTATGTGCCCGACACCGTGATCTGCTCGACCGCGCTCCGGGCCAGGCAGACCTGGGAGCGCGTAGCGCCTGAACTCGACGCGTCACCGGAGGTCCACTTCGAGCCGCGGGCGTATGCGGCCACCGCGCTGACTCTGCTCTACCTGTGCCGGGAGCTCCCCGGCCAGTGCCGCGCCGCGCTGTTGATCGGGCACAACCCGGGCATCGAGGAGCTGGCCGCCAGCCTGGCCGAGCCGCCCGCGGGGCAGGAGGCCAACGGGCCAGCCGGGTTCAGGTTCCCGACCGCGGCCGTCGCCGTCTTCGAGTTCGCCGACGCGTGGTCTGCGCTGGCTCCAGGGCAGACGAGGCTGCTTGATCACGTCGTCCCCGCTGACCTGTGAGGGCCGCGACCACGCGAGGCTAGGCGGCCAGCCGGTCTGCTGCTTTCCTGGCCGGCTCTGGCTCGCCGGTGCCGACGGCCCGGACGGTTCCTGCCGCGCTGATCTGGTCCGCCCCTCCCGCCGAGGCGCCCGCCGCGCGGTCCGGGCGGGGGGCGCGGGCGGCCAGGAAGATGGCGATGAGCCACGCGGCCAGCGCCGTGACAGGGACCACGGCTATGATGGCCAGCTGCCAGGCGGACAGTGCGGTGTTCGGGTACATGGGAAGGTTCTCCTCTGCTGGTAACGGCGAGAAGGTCCCCGGCCTCCGCTTCTCGCGGATTCCGATTGCGCGGTGCGCGGTGCCCGTCCCCACCGGAGCTGGCACCGTTTCCCCGCGTCTTTCCGGGGATCCTTCTCGTCGCTTCTCAGCGCACCGCAGTATGCCCGCAGGCTGCAGAGACTTAAGTCCTCTCGCGAGGTGACTTCGGTCCCGTCGCGAAATCCGGCCGGGCAGGTGGAACACCGATCGTTCGGCCTGAAAAGACAAGAAATGTGGCGGGCCACCAGGCTACGGCGGCCCGCCACAAGCGGACGGATAGCGGACGGATAAGGTCGGGTTACTCGGCGCCGAAGGCCTTGATCTCCGCCTCTTCGGCCTCGGTCAGCTGGCGCGGCACCTCGCCCCGGGCGACCTTCGTCGCCTGCACGTGATGCCGGATGCTCTCCACGATCTCGGGATTGGCGAGCGTGGTGATGTCACCGACATCGGCGAAGTTGGACGTGGCGGCGATGACCCGGCGCATGATCTTGCCGGACCGGGTCTTCGGCATGTCCGGCACGATCCACACGTTCTTCGGCCGAGCGATCTTGCCGATCACGGTCTCGATGGCCATGCTGACCTTGCCCTCCATCTCCTTGCCCGGCTCGAAACCGGGCTTGAGGGAGACGTAGACCTCCACGATGCGGCCGCGGATGTCGTCGATCACCGGCACCGCGGCCGCCTCGGCGACCTCGGGCACGGTCAGCGCGGCCGACTCGATCTCCTTGGTGCCGAGCCGGTGCCCGGCCACGTTGATCACGTCGTCGACCCGGCCCAGGATCCGGAAGTACCCGTCGGCGGCCTGGACCGCCCCGTCATTGGCGAAGTACGGCCAGTCGTGCCAGTCCGTGCTGTCCGGGTCCTTGTTGTACTTCCGCCAGTACGTGGACAGGAACCGCTCCGGGTCGCCCCAGATCGTCTGGAAGATGCCCGGCCAGGGGTTGCGGATGCAGATGTTGCCCGCCTTGCCGCTGCCCTTCGGGACCTCGTCGCCGTTCTCGTCGTAGATCACTGGGTAGATGCCGAGCACGCCGGGGCCGCAGCTGCCCGGCTTCATCGGCTGCAGGCCGGGCAGGGTGCTGCCAAGGAAGCCGCCGTTCTCGGTCTGCCACCAGGTGTCGGTGATCGCCGCCTGGCCCTTGCCGACCTCGTTGTAGTACCACCGCCAGACCTCGGGCTCGATCGGCTCGCCGACCGTGGTCATGTTCTTGAAGTGGTAGTTGTACTTCTCCGGTTCCTCCGGGCCGACCTTGCGCAGCATCCGGATCGCGGTGGGTGAGGTGTGGAAGATGTTCACCCCGAGCTTTTCCGCGATCCGCCACGGCCGGCCGCCGTCCGGATAGTTGGGGACGCCCTCGTAGATCACCGTCGTCGTGCCGAGCGACAGCGGACCGTAGACGATGTAGGAGTGGCCGGTGATCCAGCCGATGTCGGCCATGCACCAGTACACGTCGTCCGGGTGGATGTCCTGGTAGTACTTCGACGTGCCGGTCACGTACGCGAGGTAGCCGCCGGTGCTGTGCTGGCAGCCCTTCGGCCGGCCGGTCGTGCCGCTGGTGTACATCAGGAACAGCGGCGCCTCGGCCGGCATGGACACCGGCTCGACGGTCTTCCCGGCGTGCTCAGGGAGCACCTCGTCGACGAAGAAGTCCCTGCCCTCGACCATCGGGGTCTGCGAGGCGTACTGGCCGGGTCGCCGCCGCCAGACCAGCACCTTGTCGACGTCCTGGCCTTCCCTGGCCGCCTCCGCGAGGGCCTCGTCGGCCTTGACCTTGTGATCGGTCACCTGGCCGGCGCGGTAGTAGCCGTCCATGGTGATCAGGACGCGGCTGCCGGAGTCGGCGATGCGGGTCCCGCAGGCGTGGCCGCTGAAGCCGCCGAACACCTCCGAGTGGATGACGCCGAGCCGGGCGCAGGCGAGCATGGTGACCGGCAGTTCGGTGACCATCGGCATATGCAGCGTGACCCGGTCACCGGCCTTGAGGCCGGCGAAGTCGCGCAGAAGGGCGGCGAACTCGTTCACCTGCCGGTGCAGCTCCGCGTAGCTGACGTGCACGGGCTCGTCGGACTCGAGCTCGGGCACGAAGATGATCGCGGTCTTGTCCGGATTGGCCGCCGCGTGCCGGTCGACGCAGTTGTACGAGGCGTTCAGCCTGCCGCCGACGAACCACTTGTAGAACGGTGCGTTGCTCGTGTCCAGCGTCGTATGCCAGGGCTGATCCCACGCCAACATATCGGCGTACTCTTTGAAGCACTCGGGGAACTTGTCTTCGGCAAACCGCTCCAATATGGCCGGGTCGTTGGCGTTGGCTTGCTTGACGAAGCTGGCGGGCGGCGGGTAGATCTCCTCTTCACGCCAGTGCACTGCGATCTGAGCCTCGGAAACCTCGGATGATTCGGATACCTCGGTGGCCTGCCCTTGGACGTCTTCGGCCATTGCGTGAGTCCCTCCGCTCGGTTACGTCAGATTTAACGCCGGAAGCACCCCTAATTTAACGCGGGCAGGCAGCATCCTCTATGGTCACGTGCCAGTTATCTGCGCACCCGACCGGAGGCCCGCGACAAGCACCGCACCCGGAGCCGCGGCCGGCTCACGATACGTAGGCGCGCACTGACGGGCGAAGCTCGGGGAAGGTCCGGTCCAGGCCGGTGATCCGCATGATCTTCACCAGCGAGGGCCTGACCGAGATGAGCTCGAGCTGTCTGCCCGCCTGCCGCGCGTGCCGCGCGACCCGGGCTAGGGCCCCGAGGCCGGACGCGTCGCAGAAGGTCAGCCCGGCGAGGTCCACGCTGATCGGCGCGGGCCACAAGTCGATCACGTCGCTGATATAGGCGTACGCCTGCTCGGCGGTGGCGATGTCCAGTTCGCCGGTCACGCTGATGACCTGAGATCCGTCTTCCTCTGTCCGGCACGAAAGCTCGAGCTGGACAGGTTCCACCCGTAGTGCGGTGATCACGCTTCCATCACTTCCCCCGTCTGGCGCTGCCGCGCAAGGATTTGCCCGGTGCAGCTGACGAATGATCACGTGCCCTCCACTTGTCCCGTTAACGCCAGCGGCCCGGCATCCCTTCCTCATGCCACCGAATCGGGACACCCCCCCGCGGCCCCTTACACTGGGGGGATGGTCTCGACTTGTACCACATGGTCGCTACCAGCGCAAATAATGAGAACCCCCACACGTGTGGTCATGCCGGGATTCTGCTGAGAAAAACGTATGAGCCGCGCGGGAGGTTCAACGGCGGCCCCGGCTACTTCGCCGGGAGCCGGGGTTCCGGTCGACGAGCACTACCGCGCGAGGCCGGCCGAGCCGCTGCGCCCGTACGTGGCCTGGTACACGGGCTACCGCCAGCGCGGGGTGCCGCCCGGCCGGCACCGGGGCCTGCCGTCCCCGTTCTTGACCTTCATCGTCACGCTCGACGAGCCGCTGGTCATCCTGGCCCACCCCGATCCAGGCCAGCCACCCGGGACCTTCAAAACGCTGCTCGGCGGCCTGCACTCGGCGCCGGCGCTGATCGTGCACGAGGGCGCGCAGTCCGGCATCCAGGTCGCGCTCCGCCCGCTCGGCACGCGGGCGCTGCTGGGCCTGCCGGCCGGGGAACTGGCGGAGATCGACGTGCCCGCCGACGCCGTGCTGAGCGACCTGTGCTCCGAACTCCGCACCCGGGTACACACGGCCACTACCTGGCCCGAGCGGTTCGCGGTCCTGGACGAGATCCTGCTCAGGCAGATGAACGTGGCGCAGACCACCTACGACGTCGCGCCCGAGGTCGGCTGGGCCTGGCGTCAGCTGCTGACCTCCGGCGGCGCCATCCTCGTGTCGGATCTCGCCGAGCAGACCGGGTGGAGCGGCCGCCACCTGGCCAGCCGGTTCCGCGCCGAGATCGGCCTCACGCCCAAGGCGGCGGCCCGGGTCATCCGCTTCAACCGGGCCAGGCACCTCCTGGCCCGCCAAGCCACGGCCACGGGACCCACGCGACCCACGGGACCCACGGGATCTACGGGACCCATGAGCTCTACGGGGCGCACGGGGCCCACGGGACCCGGCGGGTACCGGCTCGCCGACCTGGCCGCCGCCTGCGGGTACTTCGACCAGGCGCACCTCGCGCGCGAGTTCAGGGCGCTGGCGGGCTGCCCGCCCAGCCAGTGGCTGGCCGAAGAGTTCCGAAACGTCCAAGCCGCCGGCGACCCGGAAGAGGGACCCTGGACTGACCGGGCCCGGTAAATACGGGCCAGCACAGGAAAGGGGGCAGCCATGCCGGAAGCGACACCGGCCACACCGCAGCCTCAGGTGTGGCCCACCCTGCGGGCCCGCGACGCGCGGGCGCTGATCAGGTTCCTGGTCGACGCGTTCGGGTTCGAGGACACCGTGGTCTACGGCGACGGAGACCAGGTCCATCACGCCCAGCTCGACTGGCCGCCGGGCGGCGGGATCATGATGGGCTCGGTCCGCGAGACCGACGCCGAAACGGGGATGGTGACGGCCCCGGGCGGGTTCAGCGCGTACGTGGTCACCGACGACCCCGACGCGGTATGCGAGCGGTCCCGGGCGGCGGGCGCCGAGATCATCACCGAGCCGCACGACACCGACTACGGCTCGCGCGACTTCGCGGCGCGTGACCCGGAGGGAAACCGCTGGTCGTTCGGCACCTACCGGGGCGAGCCCCGCAAGGGCTGACCCGAGCCCCGCAAGGGCTGACCCCGGCCGCGCCGGGGCTGACCCCCGAGGTACCGTGCGCGTATGCGCGCATGGCACGTGGCGGCGCCCGGCCCGGTGACCGGGCACCCGCTGAACCTGCACACCAGCGACGACGTACCGCGGCCAGGATCCGGCGAACTACTGCTCCGGGTCCTGGCCTGCGGCGTCTGCCGCACCGACCTGCACGTGACCGAGGGGGACCTGGCGCCGCGCGTGCCCACGCCCCCCGGCGTGACGCCCGGCCACGAGGTCGTCGGCGAGGTCGCCGCCCTCGGCGAGGGCGCAGAAGCGGAAGCGGAAGGCTTCAAAATCGGTGACCGGGCCGGGGCGGCCTGGCTCCGCTGGACCGACCAGCAATGTAAGTTCTGCGGGCGCGGCGCGGAGAACCTCTGCCCGAACTCCCTCTACACCGGCTGGGACGCCAACGGCGGGTACGCCGAGTACCTGACGGTGCCCGCCGCGTACGCGCACCGGCTGCCGGCCGGGTACTCCGACGCCGAACTCGCCCCGCTGCTGTGCGCGGGCATCATCGGGTACCACGCGCTGCAGCGCGCCGAGCTGCCACCCGGGGGCCGGCTCGGCCTGTACGGGTTCGGCGGCAGCGCGCACCTGGCCGCCCAGGTGGCGCTGGCCCGGGGCGCCACGGTGCACGTGCTCACCCGCGGGGAGCAGGCGCAGCGGCTCGCGCGCGAGCTCGGCGCGGCCTCCGTCGGCGGCGCCGCGGACCTGCCGCCCGAACCGCTGGACTCCGCGATCTTGTTCGCGCCCGTCGGCGACCTCGTGCTGCCCGCCCTGGCGGCCCTGGACCGCGGCGGCACCCTGGCCATCGCGGGCATCTACCTGAGCGACATCCCGCCCCTGAACTACGAGCGGCACCTGTTCCAGGAGCGCCAGCTGCGCAGCGTCACCTCCAACACCCGCGCGGACGCCAGGGAGTTCCTGGCCTTCGCCGCCGAACACAAGCTGGCCGTCACCACCCACGAGTACTCCCTGGACGCCGCCGACCAGGCGCTCAGGGACCTGAGGGCGGGCGCCTTCGACGGCGCCGCGGTGCTCATCCCCTGAGAGCGAAACGCGGAATCCTGGACGCTTCCTGACCGTTTACCGCCAGTGTGCTGACCAATTGCCCTATAGGCCGTCCGCTGCTCAGGGCGCCACGAATAACGGGCATACTGGGCCTCACAAGGAGCTGCCATGAGTAAGCAAGCCACGCCGCCGCCGGCCGGCGGCAAGCCCGCGCCGACCGCGCCCCCGCCCCCGCCCGCCTGGCGGAACTGGCTGTGGCCGATCATGTTCCTCGCCATCCTCGCCCTGTTCTACCTGCTGCCCACCCGCTCGCAGACGACCAGCCTGACCTACTCCCAGTTCCTCTCCGACGTGTCCTCGCACCAGGTGCAGAGCCTGCAGATCTCGGGGTCGGTCGGCGGGACGAGCACCGGCACGCTGAAGGGGAAGAACAACACCAGCTTCACGGTGGTCATCCCGCCGCAGGCCGGGCAGACCTCCCTGGACGACCTGACCAAGAACATCCCGAACGTCTCCACGGCCCCGTCGGGCCAGGGCTTCGGCACCGAGGTGCTGATCTACCTGATCACCTTCGGGCTGCCGATCCTGATCTTCGTCTGGCTCTTCCGCCGGATCTCCAGGAGCGCGGCCGGCGGGCTGCAGGGCGTGCTCGGCGCGGGCCGGTCCCGGGCCAAGGTGTTCGACGAGGAACGGCCCTCGACCACGTTCGCCGACGTGGCCGGCTACGAGGGCGCCAAGTCCGAGATCGCCGAGGTGGTCGACTTCCTGCGCAATCCGGACCGGTACACGGCGGCCGGCGCGATGGTACCCAAGGGCGTGCTCATGGTCGGGCCGCCGGGCACCGGCAAGACGCTGCTGGCCCGCGCGGTCGCGGGCGAGGCGCAGGTGCCGTTCATCTCGGTCACCGGCTCCAGCTTCGTGGAGATGTTCGTCGGCGTCGGCGCGGCCCGGGTCCGTGACCTGTTCGACATGGCGCGCAAGCGGGCTCCCTGCATCATCTTCATCGACGAGATCGACGCCATCGGCCAGCGCCGCGCGGGCTCGGGCGCGGTCGTGTCCAACGACGAACGGGAGCAGACCCTCAACCAGCTGCTGGCCGAGATGGACGGGTTCGAGCCGTCCACGGGCGTCGTGGTGCTCGCGGCCACCAACCGGCCCGAGGTGCTCGACCCGGCCCTGCTCCGGCCCGGCCGGTTCGACCGGCAGGTCACGATCCCGCTGCCGAACGTGAACGAGCGGTCCGCGATCCTCGTCGTGCACACCAAGGACAAGAAGCTGGCCCCGGACGTGGACCTGAACGCGGTGGCCCGCGGCACGCCGGGCTTCTCCGGTGCCGACCTGGCCAACCTGGCCAACGAGGCGGCCATCTTCGCCGTCCGCGGCCACCGCGACGTGCTCACCGCGGCCGACTTCGACGCGGCCAGGGACCGGATCATCCTGGGCCGGCGGGAAGGCTCCAACGTCCTGCTGCCCGAGGAGAAGCACGCGGTCGCCGTGCACGAGTCCGGGCACGCCATGGTGGCGGCCCTGTCGGAGCACGCCGACCCGGTGGCCAAGGTGACGATCCTGCCCGCCGGGCAGACCCTCGGCGTGACCGAACAGCTCCCGCTGGTCGAGCGGCACATGTACGGCGAGGACTACCTGCTCGACTCGCTCGCCGTCCGCCTCGGCGGGCGGGCTTCCGAGCTGGTAGTCCTCGCCGTACATGTGCCGCTCGACCAGCGGGAGCTGTTCGGTCACGCCGAGGGTTTGCCCGGCGG
>Ga0187802_10000424_pt1 | contig 10327 bp, 9 predicted proteins | sample NC_wetland_sal_i_FD_130584 | JGI IMG/M metagenome (GOLD analysis project Ga0187802, IMG submission 130584) | Wetland sediment microbial communities from Neuse River Estuary, North Carolina, USA - Control_2 | ecosystem: Environmental > Aquatic > Freshwater > Wetlands > Sediment | place: USA... | reverse complement strand
GATGCCGAGCAACGTCGGCGGCGGGAACGGTCAGAAGATCGACCGCGCCCTGATGTTCCAGCTCGTGAATTCGCTCGGCAAACGCCGGATCAAGGCGGCTGCCGAGCACTTGCTCGATCCGCAGCAGCGCGATACTCCTTAGACAAGACATATTCGCCGAAGGATCTCCTTACCCGGGAGACTTGGCAGCTCTCCGCCAGATCAATGCCCGGAGAGACACCGACATACGATATCATTCATTATGTGCGCAGCGTCGTCCATCCCTTACTAAACGCGGCGAAATGCCTTCATGATCTTGAAAGACGTGTCCGAACCGCTGTTGTGGTGGTGGTACACCTTCATCGTGCAGCTACAATCGAGTTGGGATTATTATAGATGACTGACGCTTGGCTTTCCTGCTTTGAGCCTGCGCTCCCTAACGGCCGAGGTTCGCTTCGAATACCCTTCGACCAACCATCGCGGGGCGTTCGCTTGCCGGTCTTTTTACGCCTTTTTTTGAGCAGCTCAGCGCTCAACTTATAGTAGCGCTCGCTCACAATGGGCTTGTGAGCTAAACTTCATAAGACGGTTACGTCTTGTCAAACGACCAGCACTGTATTGCGTAATCCCTAGAATTTAGCTTATCCTGAAAATGGATCTGCGCAGCGCCCGGGATCGACTGCGTGTAGACTTCCGAACACGGTTTTAGCGGCAATGGTGCCGCTCAAATATGGCGCGGATGCCTCCGCCTTCATCTCCTGCGGGAGAAGGCTGGGGTGTTTGCGTTTTGGCATGGCCAACAGGAGGGAGAGTCATGGGCATCACCCGCAGACGAATCTTGAAGACCACTGGAGGCGGTCTCGCCGCCGTTCTGGCGAGCGGCGTCGCCCCCTATGGATTCGTGCGTAACATTGTGAAGGCGGCCGAGAGTGACACGATCAAGGTCGGTATTCTGCATTCGCTCAGCGGCACTATCGCTATTATCGAGTCGTCGCTGCACAACGCAGAGCTTCTTGCTATCGAAGAGATCAACGCCAAGGGTGGCGTGCTTGGCAAGAAACTTCAACCGGTCGTCGAAGACCCGCAATCGCTAGTGCAGGTTTTTGCCGAAAAGGCCAAGAAACTGTTGCTCGAGGACAAAGTAGTTGCCGTGCTCGGTTGCTACACCTCGGCGAGCCGCCAGTCGGTGCTACCGGTGTTCGAGGAAAACAACGGCGTGCTACTCTATCCGACGCTCTACGAAGCGCAGGAGTGTAGCAAGAACTGCTTCTACACCGGCGCCGTGCCCAACCAGCAGCTCGATGACTTCGTGCCTTGGATCCTCAACACGCTGGGCCGCAAGAAGTTCTATCTAATCGGCGCGAACTATATCTATCCCAAGGAGACGAACCGCGAGGTCAAGGCGCTCCTGCAGAAGCATGGTGGAACGACCGTCGCTGAAGAATATTCACCGCTCGGTTCGACCGAATTCTCGACCAACATCAACAAGATCGCCTCGAGTGGCGCCGACATCGTCTTCTCCGACCTGGTCGGCGACCAGATCGTCGCGTTCTACAAGCAGTTCAAGGAGTTCGGCATTACCGCCAAGGACATTCCCATCTGCACGCCGATTACGACGGAACAAGAAATCGCGGCGATGGGCGCGGAGAATGCGCTCGGGCACTATACTTCGTTCAACTACTTCCAGAGCGTCGATACCCCACAAAACAAATCGTTTGTGGAACGCTACAAGGCCAAGTACGGCAAGGATGCGGTGACCAACGCCGTGATGGAGGCTGCCTATTTCCAGACCTACTTCCTCGCCCAGGCGATCGCCAAGGTTAAGTCCACGGACGCCGATGCCCTAATCTACGAAGGTTTGCCTGGGCAGGAGTTTCTGGCGCCTCAGGGTAAAGTCAAAATCGACGAGAAGAACCATCACACTTGGTTATGGTCCCGTATCGGCAAGGCCAACGAGCATGGCCAGTTCGACGTCGTCTGGAAATCGGAAGACTGGATCCGGCCGCAGCCATGGGTGCCGTATCTCTACCCAAATAAGACCTGTGATTTCACTGACAAGCGAGTGCTGGATCGGCTGAAGAAGCCCTGGAGCTCTGAGAAGAATCGTTCCGGCACGATCGACTTGTAATTGGGCGGCGTAACTTTTGCGGGGGCGCGAGTCGTGCCCCCGCAGGCTCCCAGGTCAGAGAGGTGAGCTTCGGGCAAGCGCGATGCTTCAGTCAATCATTACCCAGTTTTTCAGCGGCTTTAGCGTGGTCGCGATCCTGATAATTGCGGCTGTTGGTCTCGCGGTCATCTTCGGTGTCGCCGGGGTCATCAATATGGCCCACGGCGAGATGATTATGGTTGGCGCCTACACAGCGGCGATCGTGGGTAAGCTTGGCGGCAACACCTTACTTGCCATACCGGTCGCCTTCGTCGTAGTCGGATTACTGGGGCTCGCGATAGAACGCGGCATCATCCAATGGATCTATGATCGACCTTTGGAGACGTTGCTGGCAACTTGGGGCGTCGGCATCATTTTACAGACCGTTATCAAGCTCATCTTTGGCCCGGAGCTCTATTACGTCGGTGCACCGAAGATTCTCGAAGGCGGCTTCCGGGTAATCGGTCGTCTGCCGTTTCCGTACTATCGGCTGTTCCTCATCGTCGTTGCGATCCTGCTTTTGCTGTTGGTCTACTACGTCATTTTTAAAACTGACTTCGGTTTGAAAGTCCGCGCTGTCCGCCGCAACCGCGTGATCTCCGGCTGTCTCGGCATCGACACCGCAAGGATCGACATGTTGATTTTTATTTTTGGCTCGGGCCTAGCGGGCGTAGCTGGCGCAGTTTTGGCGCCAATCAAGTCTGTCTCGACGACCATGGGATTTCCGTATGCCGTAGATTCTTACATGGTTCTTGTTCTCGGCGGCGTGGGCAGCTTATGGGGTGTGCTCACCGGCGGAGCGTTGATCGGCGAAACTGAGACCATTCTCTCCTTTGTTTTCAACAACGTCATCGGCAAGCTTCTGGTATTTCTGTTTATCGTGATCGCCATCCGCATCGTACCGCGGGGCATTTTTGGCTATTATGAGCGACGCTGACGGGCAGGCGTGGATATGGCGGAAGCGGTCATAAGAGACGACACTGCACAGGACCTGCCGACCAATCGGGCCCGACGCAGCCGGCGGCAGTATGCTGCGCCACCATTCTTGTCGATTTGGGCAGTGATCGGCGGTGCTGCAGTTATCGTCCTCATTGGCGCTTATCCCTATTACGGATCAAGTGCGTACGTCCTCTCACTCCTTGGCAAGTTTCTCTGCTTCGCGATTTTTGCGCTAAGCATCGATCTGATTTGGGGCTTTGCCGGAATTCTAAGCCTCGGTCAGGCGGTGTATTTCGGCATTGGCGCGTACGTTGTCGCGCTTTCGCTTAAGCTCAACTATGCCCTGGATCATCCAACGCGCTACGGCGGCAAAATTCCGGATTTCATGGAGTGGAATAGCCTGACGGCTGTGCCAGACTGGATGATGCCGCTTTACAGCTACTCAGTCGCTATCACTATTGCGCTCATCTTCCCGACGATTCTTGCGTTTTTGTTTGGCGTGATCACGTTCAAACGCCACATCTACGGTGTTTACTGTGCGGTGATCACGCTTGCAGAGTCTCTCATCCTCCAGGAGTTCATCATCGAGTATCAGGGTTATACCGGTGGCTTCAATGGCATTACTGATTACTCGAACTACGCGACACCGGGGTTCCTCTGGTTCATTCTGTTCCTGGTCGTGGTGTTCTTCATCGTGGCTCGGGCATTGACGCATTCGCGCGTTGGCACAGTGCTCAAATCGATCCGCGACAACGACGTGCGCGCGGAATTCATGGGTTACAATGTCGCCAATTACCGGATTTTTGTGTTCTGCGTTTCTGCCTTCATGGCCGCGGCCGCCGGGGCGCTTTATGCGGCCTGGGTCGGCATCATTTCGTTTCTTGACGCCGGACCGGTGTTTTCGATCGAAGGCGTGATCTGGACGGCCGTCGGCGGGCGTGGCACGCTCATCGGGCCGTTCGTCGGCGCATTTCTCGTTAAGGGAGCGGAGTTCTTCCTTAGCGGGGCGCTTGCACAATGGTGGCAGATTATTGTCGGCGGCCTGTTCATCTTCGTGGTGTTAGTGCTGCGCGACGGCATCGTCGGCTCGATCGGCAACTGGCTGCGGGCGCGAAAAAAGAAAGCCACACTGCATCAGGTCGTGGAAGAGTCGGACCGCAAAGCGCACGACCTGCAACGAGAATGGCGTCCCGCCGGCGAGCCGGAAACCGATGGAAGCATCTGAAACGAGGTAACGCGGATTAACGAAGGCGACGGATGCCGGACCTCCTTGAAATAAAGAGCCTAACTACGCGCGTATCTGGCTTCACGATTCTGAATAACCTTGATTTCAGCATTGAGGAAAACGAGCTGCGCGTGCTCCTCGGCCCCAACGGCGCCGGCAAGACGACACTCATAAGCATGATCACCGGCCAGTTCCGCCCTACCTCCGGCTCGATACATTTCGCTGGTCGTGACATTACCGGCTGGGCGCCGGACGATATTTTTCAAGCCGGGATCAGCCGCAAGTTCCAAGTGCCGAACATGTACGAAACCCTGTCGGTGTTCGACAATATCATGGTTTCGCTGCAGGGCCGGCGGCGAGTGTTGGCCACGATCTTTCAAAAGCTGACGAGCGAAGAGCGCGATCGTATCTGGGATATTCTGGAATTTGTCGAGCTGGCCAACAAGGCCAGCGATCCAGCGGATACTCTGTCGCACGGCGAGCGGCAATGGCTAGAACTCGGCATGTTGATCGCGTCAAACCCGAAACTGCTTCTACTCGACGAGCCGACGACAGGCATGACCGAGGAAGGCAAGTATAAGACGGCGGAACTGATAACTAAGATTGCGAAAATCCATACAGTACTTTTAGTAGAGCACGACATGCACATTGTGCGCCAGATTGGGAAGCGCATAACCGTGCTGCATCAAGGTCAATTGCTGGCCGAAGGTCCCATCAGCGAGGTGATGAATAACGAAACGGTGCGCCGCGTTTATTTGGGCAAGGGCAAATTCCAGTGACGCTGCAGGTTCATAGCATCGATACGTTCTATGGGACGAGTCACATCCTGCACGGCGTCTCGCTCGACGTCGCCGACGGGGAGCTTTTCGCAATTCTGGGCCGCAACGGCACCGGGAAGACGACGCTGTTGCGCAGTATTACCGGCGTGAGTCCGCCGGCCCACGGATCGATCGTGCTAAATGGAACCGAAATTGCGCATCTGAAGTCTCACCGCCGCGTCTGGCTCGGCATCAGTTACGTGCCGCAGGGACGAGACATCATTCCGGACATCACGGTCGCCGAAAATATTCACGTTGCGCTAATAGGTAAGGGCCAAAAGGCGAAAAAAATTCCCGAATTCGTTTTCGAATATTTTCCTGCTCTTAAGTCATTGATGGATTTGAAGGGCGGAGTCTTGTCGGGCGGCCAGCAGCAGCAACTCGCAATCGCGCGAGCGCTCGTTCAGCAACCGAAGCTTCTATTGATGGACGAGCCGACGGAGGGGCTGCAGCCGTCCGTGGTCGAGGAGATCGAACCGATTATCAAACGCATCCCCGGTGAGCGTAACTGTGCTGTGCTGTTGGTGGAACAAAATCTGGATTTTGTCCGCGCGATCACGCAGAGGTTCGCAATACTCGACACCGGTCGCATCGTGTCTACCGGAAACATCAGCGAACTAACGCCCGATGTCGTTCACAGGCATCTTGCGGTGTGACATAGGGTGTCGGGAGCCCGCCTAACACCCTATAACCCCAGCGCCGTCAGTGTTGCAACTGACGGTTGATAATGCCTCATTTGTTCAATGGCCTCCAGAGAGGCCGCCAAATCTGTGCATGACTTAGCGCGAAATCTCGTTCGGAACTTTGGACGGGCAGACATCATTCGTGCCTAGCCGAGGAGCAGGGAGCTCGGAACAGCCATTGACTCCTTCACGCGGGAAAACAAGAGTATTCTGCGTAGTGCCCTTGCATTAGCGATGCCTGCTCGATCAGGAGGAGGGTTTGACGCGGCACCGGCAAGTTAGTTCTGGGTCGTGGCGGATTGGAGTGTTATTCTCCCAATCTGGGGTGATGGCTGTCATCGAGGAGACCCAGCTCCGCGCTACGCTTCTCGCGCTGGACGAGATCAATCGATCTGGTGGCGTTAACGGACATGAGATCGTCCCAGTCATCTACGATCCGCAGTCTGACGCACAAACCTACGCGCGGTGCGCCAGGCGACTGATGATCGAGGACGGAGTTACAATGATTTTCGGCTGCTATACGTCGAGCAGCCGCAAGGCGGTTCTCCCTGTCGTCGAGCGATTGAATGGCCTTCTCTGGTATCCGACACTTTACGAAGGCTTCGAGTTCTCGTCGAACATCATCTACACTGGCGCAGCGCCTAACCAGAACAGTGTCGTTTTATGCTCATACTTGGCGCAGACCTATGGAACTAGGTTCTTCTTTGTCGGCTCCGACTACGTCTATCCGCGTGAATCTAACCGCGTGATGCGCGAGTTGTTGCGGGCACGCGGGTGCACCGTCGCCGGCGAAACCTATCTCGACCTGCGGTCCAAGCAGAACGATTTCCGCCCTGTCATGCGCCGGATCAAGGATTCCGGAGCTGACGTCATTTTTTCGACCGTTGTCGGCGACTCGACGCTCTATCTCTATCGGGCGTTCGCCGAGGCCGGCCTTGATGCGCGTGTTACGCCGATCGCGAGTCTGACCACGACGGAGTCAGAGGCGCGCGCAATGGGCTTCGATGTTGCTTGCGGCCACATCACGGCCGCACCGTATTTTCAGTCGGTGAGCGGCGGGCGTAATGAAAATTTCGTCAGGAGCTACAAGGCGCGTTACGGCGATGATGAGCCGACCAACATGTGTGCGGAAGCCGCATATTTTCAGGTTCATCTCTTCGCCAACGCGCTCACCCAGACGAACTCGATAGAGACCGATCTGATCAAGCCGAGCGTGCTCGGTGCGGACTATGATGCGCCACAGGGCCGCATCTCTGTCAGTGCCGCCACCAGTCACACCGATCTCTGGTCCCGCGTCGGACGCGTCGACCGTCACGGCCAATTCGAGATCGTGCAGCAATCCTGTATGCCGGTCTCTGCCGATCCGTTTCTGGTCGGTCGTGGCCACATTAGCCTCTAGTGTTACAGCCGTGAGAGAGATTCGTTCACGCCAGCCTGTCGGTAATTCCGTCGCACGCGAGCCGGGCGGCGCCGCGGCGGAGACCCCGGGGCTCGATATCGTTGTTGCAGTCGCGCCAAACGAAGAAGGCGACGCGTTAGCACGCGAATTGTCGCGCACCCACAGCTGCTTACGCCGGATCTGGCCGCTGCCGCCGCGTCTACCAGACGGGATTGACGTCATTTTCTGCGAACTGACACCACAGTTGCCGCAATGCCTGCCCTGGGTGCCCGGGCAGCCGTTGGCGGCGCTGATTGTGGTAACCCACGCGATGCAGCAGCCGCAGCTTAAGTTGTTGCGCGAGTGCGCGCCGCACGGAGTGTTGCATCGACCTTTCACCACAGGGACCGTGCTGACCAGCCTCGCCCTAGCGCGGGCCCAGTTCCTCTATGAGCAAAGATTGCGCGCGCGGATCGACAAGCTTGACGAGACGCTGCGCTCCTTCCGCAGCGTCGAGCGGGCGAAAAGTATCCTTATGGAAAAGCGGAATCTCGATGAAGAAAATGCGTATCATTTCATGCGCCGGCAGGCAATGAGTCAGCGCGTCTCCGTGGGTACTATAGCGACTGCAATCATTGACTCATATGACATTCTAGGATAGCCTTTTTGGGTTCCTGAAATTTCAGGGCGCGGCAGTGGCGCCGCGAAAAGTTCTGCTCGGGCAGCGACGCCCCCGCTACGACCACCTCTGTGGGCGAAGCGGGTTTTTTGTGTTTGGGCGCATGGTGCGGCTGCCTCCAGCGGGCAACCAGCGCACGACAGCCGACCCCCAGGCAAATAAGCGAGGGCGGTTTCGGGCGACAATCACAACAGGAGACCAACATGCTTCATGGTGACATCGGCAGTAGCAATGACACGGTTGGCGTAGCCGTCGTCAATTACAAAATGCCACGCCTGCATACCAAGGCAGAGGTGCTGGCCAACGCTCGCAAGATTGCCGAGATGTTGGTCGGCATGAAAGTCGGCTTGCCGGGAATGGATTTGGTGATTTTCCCGGAATATTCGACCCACGGCATCATGTACGATTCGAAAGAGATGTACGAAACTGCCGCCAGCGTGCCCGGCGAAGAGACCGAAATCTTTGCCGACGCCTGTAAGAAAGCGAAGGTCTGGGGCGTGTTCTCGCTCACCGGGGAGAAGCACGAGGATCACCCGAACAAGGCTCCCTACAACACGCTCATCTTGATGAATGACAAAGGCGAGGTCGTTCAGAAGTATCGCAAGATTATGCCGTGGGTGCCTATCGAGGGCTGGTATCCGGGCAATTGTACGTACGTTTCCGAGGGCCCGAAGGGACTTAAGGTTAGCCTCATCATCTGTGATGACGGCAACTATCCCGAAATCTGGCGCGACTGCGCTATGAAAGGCGCTGAGCTGATCGTGCGCTGCCAGGGTTATATGTATCCGGCCAAGGATCAGCAGGTGCTGATGGCCAAGGCTATGGCCTGGGCTAACAACGTCTATGTCGCGGTGGCAAACGCGTCGGGTTTTGACGGTGTCTACTCGTATTTCGGTCATTCGGCGATCATCGGCTTTGATGGCCGGACACTTGGCGAGTGCGGTGAAGAGGATATGGGCATTCAATATGCCCAGCTTTCTAAATCGTTAATCCGTGATGCGCGCCGGAACCTTCAGGCACAGAATCATTTGTTCAAGCTGGTGCATCGTGGATACACGGGCAAGATTAATTCACGCGAGGATGTGCGCGGAGAGGCTATTTGTCCGTATGACTTCTACAAGAAGTGGATCACCGACCCTGAAGGCACCCGCACGATGGTGGAAGCCCTCACCCGTTCGACCGTTGGCACGGAAGAGTGCCCGATCGAAGGCATTCCGAACCAGAAGGTTGCAGTCCATCGCTGACGCGCAGGGTCCTGCCTCTAAGCCTTTCCCCGCTTGAATGCGGGGAAAGGGGAGGGCGCTAATGATATAGGTTAGCACAGGATGGAGCTGGAAGAGTTTAGGATCCGGGAAGAGCCATACTACCGCCCCATAGGCGACGAAGTCCGGCTATTCAAGGCAGCATACGCTGAGCGTATGCCCATCATGCTCAAGGGTCCGACCGGTTGTGGCAAGACCCGGTTCGTGGAGTACATGGCCTTCGCTCTTGAGCGCCCGCTTATAACGGTCGCTTGCCACGAGGACATGACGGCTTCTGACCTGGTGGGGCGCTATCTGCTGGACGCCCAGGGCACCGTTTGGCACGATGGTCCTCTCACCATCGCGGTGCGCCATGGCGCAATATGTTATCTCGATGAAATCGTCGAGGCTCGCCAGGATACAACGGTGGTCATCCATCCACTGACGGACGACCGACGCGTTCTTCCGCTTGAAAAACGGGGTGAGCTCGTTCGAGCGCACCCGGATTTTCAGCTCGTGATCTCCTACAATCCGGGCTACCAAAGCGTTCTCAAAGACCTAAAAGAATCAACGAAGCAGCGCTTCGGGGCAATGGACTTCGGTTATCCCCCTGTAACTATCGAAGCGGAGATCGTTGCCCATGAAGCGAAAATCGATCGTACGGTGGCAGAGAAGCTGGTAGAAATTGGCCAGCGCTCCCGCAATCTGAAGGGGCATGGGTTGGACGAGGGTGCCTCGACACGCATGTTAATTCAGGCCGGACGGCTGATCGCTCATGGCGTTTCGATCGAGGCCGCGTGTCAGATCGCGCTGGTATTGCCGATTACAGATGACCCGGATATCCGAGGGGCGCTGGCGGCAGCGATCACTGCATCTATTTGACGGCCTATGGCCCGGACCCTCTCGGAGCAGCAGCAAATCCTAATAGCATCTCTCGGCAATCAGCCAGAGATTGCTGGGACGCTTGAATTGGTGTGGCGTCAGGCAAGAGCAAGCTTGCCGCCTGCGCTCCTTGAGGATTGGGTCGCCGCATGCAGTGACGTCAATGCGCGCTTGGGTCCCAACGCAGCAATGGGCTTCATTCGCAATTCACCTTCCGTTGCTGCTGCGGCCGGACCCGAGGCAGCGCTTACACTCGCAACATTCGCCCGTGATTTCGCGCATCTGGCCGGCCGTAACGCCACTCTGACGTTATTTGTCGCAGCCCCGCAAGCGGCTCGGCGACTCGAAACGAGTCAG
>Ga0187802_10000422_pt1 | contig 10354 bp, 10 predicted proteins | sample NC_wetland_sal_i_FD_130584 | JGI IMG/M metagenome (GOLD analysis project Ga0187802, IMG submission 130584) | Wetland sediment microbial communities from Neuse River Estuary, North Carolina, USA - Control_2 | ecosystem: Environmental > Aquatic > Freshwater > Wetlands > Sediment | place: USA... | reverse complement strand
GAGGCCGTCGGGGATGCCGCCGCCCTCAACCGTGACGAAGGTCCGCCGGCCGGACAGCGCGCCGGTGTCGGGGTCGGTGTCGAACACGTCGACCCGCCCGCTGTTGCTGTCGGCGTAGTAGAACAGCCTCCGGTCATCGGTCCAGTCCAGGCCGTTGGACAGGCCGACGTCGCCGAACAGCTCGGTGACCGTGCCGTCCGGGGCGAGCCGGTACAGGCTCCCGGGCGGGTTACCCGACTCGTCCCACGCCATCGTGCCCGCGCAGAAGTTCCCCCACGGGTCCGGCTTGCCATCGTTGAACCTGATCGCGTTCCGGTCGACGCTGAACCCTGGCACGCGGGCCAGCCGCTCGCCGTCTTGATCGGCCAGCGCGAACCCGTCCGCCAGGGCGAGCACCAGCCGGCCGTTCCGGGTCAGGCCCACCGCGCCGAGCGAGTCGCCGGCCTCGAACCACGTGCGCGCGCCGGTGGCCGGGTCGAGCGCGTGGACGTACCCGGCGAGGATGTCCACCCAGACGAGCCGCCCCCGGCTCGCGTCCCAGACCGGGCCCTCGCCCAGCTCGAACCCGCCCGCCACGGCGACCTCGGCCTCGATCACCCGGGTCATGACGCGCCCTCCGGGTTCACGTCCAGTATGACCTTGCCCCTCGGACCAGAGCTTTCCCTTAGCACCGCGAAGGCCTCCTCGTACGCGTCGAGCGTGAACCGGTGGGTGACCAGCGGCGCGAGCCTGACTCGCCCCGAGCCGAGCAGGGCAGTGACCTCGGCCCAGGCCGCGGACGTGTACGAGAAGCTCGCGCTGATCTGCAGGTCGTTGTAGACCAAATCGTCGAAGGCAAACCGGGTCATGACGTCGGTCCCGGCCAGGCCCAGGAGCACCACCCGGCCGCCGCGCCGGGCCAGGCCGAGCGCCCGCTCGACCGCGCCCGCCGCCCCCGCCGCCTCGACAACCAGGTCGAAGCGCTGGCCCGGGTCGCCGACCGAGAACCCGGTCGCGCCGACTTCGGCGGCCAGCTCCGCCTGGGCGGGGCGCAGGCCGCAGACGACCAGCTCGGCGGGCGAGTAGAGCCCGAGCAGGTGAGCGGTGATCAGCCCGAGCGTGCCGTCTCCGACGACCGCGACGCGCTCGCCGGGTACCGGCTCGCCGCGCCGGATCGCGCGCCAGGCCACGGCGGCGGGCTCGGCCAGGGCGGCCTCGAGCAGGCTCACCGACGCGCCGAGCACGTGCACGACCTGGGCCGGGACGAGCACCTGGTCGGCCGCGGCCCCGGCCCGGGTGAACCCGATCTCGTCGTAGGCGAGGCACAGGTTCGTGTTGCCCCGGACGCACTCGGCGCAGATGCGGTCCGGGATGATCCCTTCCGCGATGATGCGCTGCCCGGGTTCGAGCCCGGTCACGCCCGGGCCGACGGCCTCGATGACCCCCGACCACTCGTGCCCGGGGACCAGGGGATACCGGACGTAGGCCGGATCGACGACCCCGGCCAGCAGCTCCAGGTCGGTCCCGCAGATCCCGGTGTACACCGGCCGGGCGACGACCTCGCCGGGACCTGGCACCAGCTCGGGAGCGTCCTGCAGGCCGATCGAGCCGGGCGAGGCGATGACCAGGGCGCGCCGGTCAGCCATGGCCCAGGCCCTGGCCCAGGCCCAGGCCCAGGCCCGAACCCGGGCCCGGCCCAGGGCGCCGAAGCGCGAAGGACGGGCCGCCGAGGGCGACGGTGATCTGATCGGCCGCGTCGCGGATGGAAACGCCGAGCTCGTCCATCCGCCAGGTCGGCCGGTTCAGCTTGAGCCCGGTGCCGCTGATCGCGGCGACGCTCTCGCCGTTCCGGTCGAAGATCGCGGCGCCGACGCAGAACACCCCTTCGGAGTCCTCCTCGTCATCGATGGTGTAGCCGCGCGCCGCGCTCACCTCCAGGTCGCGCAGGAGGTCGTCGGGGTCGGTGATGGTCCGCTCGGTCCTGGCCGGCATGCCCGCCTCCAGGGCCAGGGCCCGGGCCTGCTGCCGCGGCAGCGCGGCCAGCAGGGCCTTCCCGGCCGACGTGCAGTGCGGGTACTCCCGCTTGCCCAGGTAGGTGGCGAACCTGACCGTGCCGGGCGCGTCGACCCGGGCGGTGACCACGGCGTAGGGCCCGTCGGGGACGACCAGGCGGGTGGTCAGGCCGGTGGCGTCGGTGAGCGCCTGCAGGACCGGCAGGGCCAGGCTGATCAGCGGGGACTGGACCTCGGCCGCGTCGCCCAGCTTGGCCAGGGCCATCCCCAGCCGGTACCTGCGGCTCAGCCGCGTCCCGGAGTCCGCGGCGAAGCCGCGCGCGATCAGCGTCTGCAGGAGCGCGAAGGCACTGCTCTTGGACACCGAAATCCGTTCGGCGAGCTCCGTCAGCGTCATGCCGCCCGGGCCGGCCGCGGCCAGCAGCTCAAGGGTGTCCAGCGCTCGCTCGACGCCGTGCAGCCGGTAACGCTGGGCATCGCGGTCGGGCGCCGCGGAGTCGATGGGTGCCGGCTCGGACACGGCCTGTTCCTTTCTACCGTGAAGTGTTCGCTTTAGCAGAATAGCCTCACCCGTCCGCGCCCTTCACGTCAACCGCCCCGGACCCCGATTCACGCGGCTGACCGGCGAAGTCTTGACAAATCACCGCACGCTGCCGTCTCATTGGGGCACCGACAATTCGGTTCCAGAGAATACTTTTCGGCAGACCCGAATGCTACGTCGTTCGGGATAACTGGAAAGAAGGGAAGCGGACGGATGAGTTGGGTCGGTGAGGTATTCGGCGGGCTTGGGGTCACCGGCCAGCACCACGAGCCCTCCTTCCCCGACGGGGCCGCGTTCCGCGTGGAGATCCCGAGCGTCGAGGGGCCGCGCGTGCTCGAGGCGGTGCTGCGGGCCGCCGAGGCCGAGGGCATCACGGTCAACCGGGTCTCGCAGGGCAGCGGCGCGATGCTGCTGCGGGTGAGCGAGCTGCGCGACATGGCGCAGGCCGGACGGGACGCGGGCCTGGAGGTGTGCCTGTTCGTGGGGCCGCGCGAGCGGTTCGGGGTGGGCGCGCACGCCCGGTCCGAGGACGGCCGCGCGCACGGCGACCAGGTGCGCGGCCTGCGCCAGCTGGCCTACGCGCTCGAGGACGTGCTGCGGGCGACCGAGGCCGGGATCCGCAGCTTCCTGGTCGCCGACCTGGGGCTGCTCCGCGCGGTCACCGCGGCGCAGGCGCGGGGCGCGCTGCCGGCCTCTCTGGTGTGGAAGATCTCCGCCAGCATGTCGCCGACCAACCCGGTGACGCTCAAGATCCTCGAGGACCTCGGCGCCAGCACGGTCAACATCCCCGCCGACGTGACCCTGGACGAGCTGGCCGAGATGCGGGCGGCGGTCAGCCTGCCGCTCGACCTGTACGTGGAATCCCCCGATCCGCTCGGCGGCGTGGTGCGCGGGCAGGAGCTCGGCGACCTGGTGCGGACCGGGGCGCCGCTGTACGCGAAGTTCGGGCTGCGGAACGCCCAGGCGATCTACCCGAGCGGCCACCACCTCGATGCGGTGGCCCGCGCGAACGCCACGGAGAAGGTGCACCGCGCCGCGGTGGCGCTGGAATGGCTCGAGCGGCTGTCGCCCGGCCTGGTCCAGTCCAAGCCGGGCGCGGCCGGGCTGGGAATCCCCGCCCCATGACGCCGGCCGGCGAGGTCGCGGAGAAGCTGGCCCGGGTCCGCGGCTGGCTGGACGAGGCGGGCTACGGCGCCGCGCTGTTCACCAGCCAGCCCAGCGTGGCCTGGGTGACCGCCGGGCTGGAGGACCGGGTGTGCCGCAACGAGGAACCCGGGCTCGTGTGGGCCCTGGTCACCGGGACCGGCGCGTTCCTGATCACGACCAACATCGAGCGGCCGCGGCTGGCCGCGGAGGAGGACTGCACCGAGTTCGAGCTGCACGCGGTGCCCTGGTACACCCCGGGCGGCCTGGCCGAGGCGGCGGATCACCTGGCCGGCGGGCTGAAGCTGGCCGAGGCCCCCGCCGCGCTGCGGATGCCGCTGACCGCCGCGGAGCAGGACCGGCTCGCGGCCCTCGGCGCGGACTGCGCCCGGGCCCTGGAGGGGGTCCTGCGCGGCTGGCAGCCCGTCGAGCGGGAGTGCGACCTGGCCGCGCGGATCGCCGGCGCGCTCGAGGAACGCCTCATCTTCCCCTCGGTGCTCCTGGTCGGCGGGGCCGAGCGCCGGAGGGCGTTCCGGCACCCGGTGCCGACCACCGCGATGACCGGGCGGGACGCGCTGGCCGTGGTGACCGGCGTGCGCGGCGGTCTGAACGTCTCGTGCTCCCGGACGGTCAGCGCGGGCGCCCCAGACCCCGAGCTCGCCACCAGGCACCTGGCGGCCTGCGCCGTGGAGGCGGCCCTGATCGGCGCGACCAGTCCCGGCCGGAGCTGGGAGGACGCCCTGGAGGCCGGGAAGGCCGCGTACCGCTGCGCCGGGTTCGACGGCGAGTGGCGCGAGCACGTGCAGGGCGGCCCGGTCGGCTACCTGTCCCGTGAGTTCGATGTGGTGCCGGGGCGGGCCGACGCCGCCGGGCTCATCACGGCCGGGAGCGCGTTCGCCTGGAACCCGACCGTCCGCGGCGCGAAGTCCGAGGACACGTTCGTCGTCAGCGGCGACGGCCCCGCCGTCGCCGTCACCAACACCCCCGACTGGCCGACCGTTGAGGGCCCGGCCAGCCGGCCTGCCATCTTGTCCACGTAATGCCTGTCCTCGTCATCCTGGCCGACGCCAGGCGCCTGAAAGGTTCCGCGTCATGACTACCGAGCCTTCATCCCAGGGATTGGCCCAGAGGTCCGTCGGACTTCGCGGTGACTGGATCGCGTCCATCACCAACGTGGCCCCGACCGCCGCCACCACGCTGACCATGGCCGCGCTGATCGGCGCCTCCGGCCTGGCCTCGCCGCTGGCCCTCCTGGTGGCCGGGGCGGCGATGCTGTGCTGCGCGGTGGCCTACCACCGGCTGAACAGCTGGCAGGCCTCGGCGTCCGCCCCGGTGGAATGGGTAGCGCGCGGGCTGTCCCCGATCATCGGGTTCGCGGTCGGGATCTTGGTACTGATGACGGCGCTCACCTCCAACATCGGCAACATCACCCTGATCGGCTCCACGGTTCTCAGCCTGATCGCGCCGGGCGAGACGAACAACAAGCCGCTGACCTGGGTCGTGGCCACGGTGATCTGCCTGCTCGTCATGGCGATCGCGGTGATCGGGGTGAAGGTGACCATCCGCTTCGAGGGCTGGGTCATCCTCGTCGAGTACATGATCATCGCCTCGCTCGCGATCTGGGGCCTGGAGACGGAGCTGACCTCGCACGCTTCGGGGATTACGGCACCCAGCTGGTCATGGTTCACCACCTCCCACTCCCCCGGCGGGTCGACCGGGCTGATCGCGGGCGTGGTCATCGCCACGTTCCTGCTCGGCGGCTGGGACTCGCCGATCTACCTGGGTGACGAGCAGCAGCGCCAGCGTGACCCCGGGCGCAGCGTGCTGATCTCGATCACGTTCTGCACGCTGTGGGTCGTGTTCCTGTTCATCTGCCTGCAGGGCCTCGCCCCGTCCAGCGCGATCTCGAGCAACGCCAGTAACGTGCTGCCGTTCCTGGCCTCCAAGCTCGGCCCGAAGGCGTTCGTCGACCTGGTGGCGCTCGCGGTCATCGCCTCGTTCGCCACGACGATCCAGTCGCAGATCGTGGACGGCAGCCGGATCCTGTTCGGGATGGGCCGCGACCGCACGGTCCCGGGGCCGTTCCGCCGGGTGTCGCGGTACCGGACGCCGGTGGCCGGGCTGATCGTGATGAGCGTGATCCCGATCATCGCGCTGATCCTCTACCTGGCCAGCAACAGCCTGCAGAAGACGATCGTCTACATCGACTCCACCGGCGGCCTGCTCTTCGCCAGCTACTACGTGGTGATCTCGCTGTACAGCATCTGGTACTACCGCAGCGTGCTGTTCCGCGACGTCAGGGAGTTCGTGCTGGGGCTGCTGCTGCCGCTGGTCGGCGCCGGGACGCTGGTCTACGTGATCATCAAGTCGCTCAAGGGCACGCCGAGCGTGGTGCTGATCCTGGCGCTCGTGCTGTTCCTGGTCGGCATCCCGCTGGCCCTGATCTCCAGGGCGATCACCCGCGCGCCGTTCTTCTCCACGCGCCGGGAGCGGTACACCGAAGGCGACCAGACGCCCGAGCACGCTCACGTGTAGGAGCCCCGCGTCGGTGCCCGTTTTTTCCGGCCCGAACGAGCGTCCGGACTCCCCCGCGTCGGCCCTGGCCTCCGGATTGCCCTCTCCCGGGTTGCGGAGCGACGCGTGGCTGGGCGGCGACGACGAGGTGGTGTGACCGCTCGTGATCTTCGTCGCTTTTCAGGTGAGGCCCACGAAGGTGATCCAGCGGCTGATGCACTCGGCGAAGAAGGCGTCGCGGTCGGCCGGGTCTTCGGCCACGACCTGGTGCAGCTGGCCGTAGAGCTCGAAGGAGACGGCCCCGAACAGGCCGGTCCAGGCCATCAGCCCGCGCTGGACGAGCGGCGCCGGGAACCCGGGGGGAAGCTGGGCGAGGATCGGCTCGAGCGCCCTCGCTGGCTTGGGGTCTTCGGCTGGGACCCGGCCTTGGGCGACGGCGTCGATGAGGATCTGCATGAGCAGGACCGATACGCGGATGGCCGGGCCCACGGTGTCGGCCGGGGCGACGTAGCCAGGCACGGGCGAGCCGTAGATCAGCGCGTACTCGTTCGGGTTGGCCAGCGCCCAGGTCCTGACCGCCCGGCAGACGGCGGCGAACCGGCCGGGCAGATCGTCCCGGTCCACGGCCGCCTCGCTGGCTTCGGCGGCGGCCCCGAGTGAGTCGTACGCGTCGACGATGAGCCTGGTCAGCAGCTCGTCACGGCTGCCGAAGTAGCGGTACAGGGCCGACGACGCCATGCCGAGGTCCCGGGCGATGGCCCGCAGGCTCAGCGCGGGGGCGCCGTCCGTCGCCAGGTACCTGCGCGCGGCGCCCAGGATCTCCGCCGTGATCTCGGCCCTGGCCCGCTCGCGGGCCGTGCGCGGCACAGAGGAGGGGTGCACGTCTCGGGAGGGCTCAACCGTTCGTTCGGTCGCTGTAGTCACTTCTTGATCATCTCACAGAAGTGAGAGCGGCGCCAATGAACGAGAGCGTTGATCTTGACACGGGCAGGTGATCGCATATCCTTGATTGAGAGCACCGCTCTCTATTTGGAGCGATAGTAACGAGGAGGGTTCAGATGACAGGGAATCCAGCCGGGTCGCACCTGGTGGTGGGCGCGGGAGTGATCGGCAGCCGGGTGGCGCAGCTGCTCGCCGAGCGCGGGGAGCGAGTCCTGGTGGTCAGCCGTCGCGGGTCGGGGCCTGCGGGCGCTGAGTGTGTGCCCGGGGACGCGGCGGACGCGGAGGTCATGGCACGCCTGGCCGAGGGGACGGCCGTCATCTACAACTGCGTCAACCCGCCGTATCACCGCTGGCCCGTCGACTGGCCGCCGATCGCGGCGAGCGTACTGGGGGCCGCGGAACGCAGCGGCGCGGTGCTGGTCACCCTGTCCAACCTGTACGGGTACGGGCCTGCCTCGCGCTCACTCGGCACCGCCGGATACGACGAGGCTCACCCGATGACCGAGGCGACGCCGCTGGCCGCCGCGGGGCGCAAGGGGCGGGTCCGAGCGCAGGTCTGGCAGGATGCGCTCGCCGCTCACCAGGCCGGACGCGTCCGCGCGGCCGAGGTCCGCGGGTCCGACTTCGTCGGCCCCGGCGCGGTGAGCGCGCTGGGTGAGCGCGTGGTGCAGCGGGTCCGCCGGGGCCGGAGCGTATCGGTGCTGGGCCGCGCCGATCGGCGCCATACCTGGTCGTTTACCGAGGACGTGGCCGGGATGATGGTCGTCGCGGGCCATGACCCCCGGGCGTGGGGACGCGCCTGGCACGTGCCCTCGAACGAACCCCGCAGCCAGCGGCAGGTCATCGGGGACCTCGCCGCGGCCGCGGGGTCCGGGAAGGTGCGCGTTCGCACGATTCCGTCGGCGGCGGTCCAGGCGCTGGGGCTCGCCTGGCCGCTCATGCGGGAACTCCGCGAGACCGAGTACCAGTTCCGCGACGACTTCATCATGGATTCCACGGCGGCGCAGGAGACCTTCCGCCTGGCGCCGACGCCCTGGGATGAGGTCGTCGAGGCCACGCTCGGAGCGCCCCGGCGGACCGCTGGCGTTAGCCGGTGAAGAAGCGGTAGGAGCCTACCTCCGTGAGGTCCTCTGCGACCGGCTGCTGGTCGCAGCGTTCGGCGATGCCGGCCTGGAACTCGCCGAAGGCCCTGACGGCCAGCAGCGGGTTGGGGTTGTGCAGCGACCTGACCACGTGGACGAAGCTCAGCTGGTCGTCCAGCTGGAACGTGGCGTAGCTGAGGCCGTCCGGGTTGATCTGGTGCAGCTCGGCGTACACGGCGCGAGCGAGCTCGGCGTTGGCGTCGGCCTGGCCGGGCTTGACCCGGTAGCGGATGATGCGCTGGTGCATGTCGATCTTCTCTTTAGTCTTTGTCCGTCGATGGTTGAGACACCGTGCCGGGCGACGGGTAACCGATGACTTTCCGGCGCAGGCGTTGTCCGTACGCTTTGGGGATCGGATTTTGGAGGCCGGGTGGTGGCGGACACAGCGCTCGCGCGGGCGAGGGCCGGAGACGACGGGGCGTTCGGCGAGCTGACCGACCCGTACCTGGGCGAACTCCGGGTGCACTGCTACCGGATGCTCGGCTCGCTGCAGGACGCCGAGGACATGCTGCAGGAGACCCTGCTGGCCGCCTGGCGCGGTCTCGGCGGGTACGAGGGGCGCGCGTCGCTGCGCACCTGGCTGTACCAGATCGCGACCAACCGGTGCCTGAACGCGCTGCGGGCCAGCAGCCGCCGGCCGCGGACGGAACTGCCTGACCCTCCCTTCGTGACGACCGAGCCGACCCGGCGGGGTTCGCCCGTATGGGCGGAGCCGTATCCCGACGTGCTGCTGCCCGACCATTGCGCCGGTCCCGACGCTCGTTACGAGGCCAAGGAGTCGATCGCGCTCGCCTTCGTCGCGACGATCCAGCACCTGCCGCCGCGGCAGCGGGCCGTTTTGGTGCTCAGGGACGTGCTCGGCTTCCGGGCGGCCGAGGTCGCCGACCTGCTCGAGGTCAGCGAGCCCGCGGTGAACAGCGCACTGCAGCGCGCCCGGGCCACCATGGCGAGCCGACTCCCCCGCCTGGACCGGGACCGGGCCTCGCTCCCCCGGTCAGCGCGCCAGCGGGACCTGGCGGCCCGCTTCGCTACCGCCTTCGCCAACCACGACATCGACAGCGTGGTCGCGCTGCTCACCGACGACGCCTGGCTCACGATGCCGCCGGTCACGCTCGAATACCAGGGCCCGGCCGCCATCGGCGCTTTCCTCCGCGACGTCGCCGCCCGGCACGGCGGGCAGCCCTACCGGATGATCCCGACCGGGGCTAACGGCCAGCCCGCGTACGGGCTGTACGTTTGCGACGGTCGGTCAGCGGCGTTCGGGGCGTACGGGATGGTCGTGCTGTCGCTGGAGGGCGACCGGATCTCCGGTATCACCAGGTTCGTCGACAATGGCCTGATGAGCTGGTTCGGGCTGCCGAGTTCGCTGGCGGAGTAGGTTGGCTCGGGGCGGGGAACCAGGGTTCGTTCGGGATAAGCGGGCGTGATTGCCGCCGCGCGGCGGACGGCCGCCTCTGGTAGCATCTGCGCGAGGTACTGGGGCCGTTAGCTCAGCGGGAGAGCGCTTCCCTGACACGGAAGAGGTCACTGGTTCAAATCCAGTACGGCCCACGGTTTTTCGCGTTCGTGTTCGACAAAAAGTGACAACCGATTGTCACTAGGGGTCTGCGAAGATCTACGGAGCAGGCTGCTCAGCCGAAGGCGGAATCCCACATGTCGTGCTCGGTGTAGAGGCGTTCGACTTCGTCCAGCTCGACATCGGCATCCTCGGCCCGGTCCACGGCTCGGCCGGCGACCCACCACTCGGCGCCGGGCAGGCCTGCGGACAGGTATGCGCGAGTCCCGGGATCATAGTGCTGCTGGGGCCGCCGCCGCTGGGCGGCAACTTCGCCGTGGGCCGGCTCCCAGAGCCAGACATAGCCCGCATCGCTGCCCAGCACAACGGCGTCGTACCAGCGCCAGACCACCACGGCGGAGATGCCCGGCGCCCCGGCGGCGGCTACCAGATGACCCGGCGATACGCGCTCCCGCCGCGGCGCCGGGAACTGCGAGGCGTACCGGACGGAGACAACCTGGCCGCCGGCCTGGATCTGGCAGGCATTCTCCTCGGCACGGAGCACGATGCCGCAGCGGAGCCGCCG